>Ga0137374_10006442_pt1 | contig 13972 bp, 11 predicted proteins | sample SagtaG_20_FD_104811 | JGI IMG/M metagenome (GOLD analysis project Ga0137374, IMG submission 104811) | Vadose zone soil microbial communities from Sagehorn Ranch, Mendocino, California, USA - Sage1_R_100_16 metaG | ecosystem: Environmental > Terrestrial > Soil > Vadose zone | place: USA...
ACCGAATCGGGAACCGGTGACGACGGGCTGGACGCGGCGGCGGCGAAGGCCGCGCTGGGGCTGCTGGACATCGGGCGGTCGGAGATCCGGCGGCTGGCCGGTTCGGAGGGAGAGGCGCGCGCGTTCGTCGAGGTGCTGGAACCGCCGCCGCGGCTGCTGGTCTGCGGGGCCGGTCACGACGCGATCCCGGTGGTGGCTGCAGCGTCCTCACTCGGGTGGCGGACGTTCGTGGTGGACGAGCGGCAGGTGTTCCTCACCCGCGAGCGGTACCCGGGCGCGGCGGGGTTCGTGCATGTCGAACGGCCGGAGGACGCCGCGAAGACGGCCGGGACCGACGAGCGGACCTCGGTCGTGGTGATGAGCCACAACTACCTGAGGGACCGGGAGTACCTGCGGTCGTTCCTGGGGACCGACGTGGAGTACCTCGGGATGCTCGGGCCGAGGATCCGGACGGATCGGCTGCTCGACGAGCTCCGGCGCGACGGCGTGGTCCCGTGCGACGAGGACCTGGCGAAGATCCACGGGCCGGCCGGGCTGGATCTCGGGAGCGAGGGACCGGAGGAGATCGCGGCGGCGATCGTCGCGGAGATCCTGGCCGTCCGCCGGGCGCGGGAGGCCGGGTTCCTCCGCGACCGGGAGGGCCCGATCCACGACCGGACTGAACAGCACACGGCATCGGGAGGCTGACGACATGGGCATGCTGATCGAGAACGACTTCACGGTGCCCGCGCCCCTCGACCGCGTGTGGGAGTACATCCTGGAGGTCGAGAAGATCGCGCCGTGCATGCCGGGGGCGCAGCTCACGGACGTCGTCGACGAGACCCATTTCAAGGGGAAGCTCACCGTGAAGCTCGGGCCGGTGTCGCTGTCGTTCGCCGGCACCGTGGAGATGCAGGAGCGCGACGACGCCGGACACAAGGTGGTGCTGAAGGCGAGCGGAATGGAGCAGCGCGGCAAGGGCTCGGCCACCGCTCTGGTCACCGCGTGGGCCGAACCGGCCGGCGAGGGCGAGACCAAGGTGAAGTACTCCCAGGACATCACGGTCACGGGAGCCGTGGCCCAGTTCTCCCGCGGGATGATGCAGGACGTCTCCTCCAAGCTGACGAAGCAGTTCGCCGATTGCCTGAAGACCAACATCACTGCCGAGGAGGAGGACCGGACGGCCGCGGCGCAGGCCGCCGCCGGACCGGAAGCCGAACCCGCCGAGGGATCCAACCCGGCACGGGCCGCCGCGCGTCCGAGCCCGGCGCCCGCCTCCCGGGCCACGGCCGGACCCGTCAAGGGCGTCCGACTGGGCCTGTGGGCGTTCTGGCGGGCCGTCGTCCGGTTCTTCAAGCGGCTGTTCGGCCGGGGCGACCGCAGCTGACGGCCGAAGCGTGATCTCGGCGATCGTCCTGGCGGCGGGCCGGGCCACGCGGTTCGGTTCGACCAAGCAGCTGGCGGTCGTCGACGGGAAACCGCTCGTCCAGCACGCGGTGGACGCCGCTGCCGGGGGCGGGTGCGACGAGGTGGTCGTGGTCCTCGGCCACGACGCCGACCGGGTCGAACGGGCGCTGCGCCTCCCGCCGAACGCCCGCATGGTCCGAAATCCGTCGTTCGCCGAGGGCCAGTCGACGTCGCTCCGGGCCGGCCTCGCCGCGCTGGGTGGGGACTCCGAGGCCGCGGTGGTCCTCCTGGCCGATCAGCCCGGCATCGAGCCGACCGATGTGGCGGCGGTGATCGAGGGCCACCGGTCGACGGGCGCACCGATCGTGCGGGCGCGCTTCCGGGGCGTCCCCGGACACCCGGTGCTGCTGTCGCGGGACCTGTGGCCCGATGCGATGACGTCGACCGGCGACGCGGGGGCCCGCGAGCTCATCGCCGCTCGCCCGGACCGCGTCCACCACGTCGACATCGACCGCGACCCGCCCCCCGACATCGACACCCCCACCGACCTCGATCTCGCTCGGTAGCCGGGGGCGGCCCCGTTCGGTCTCCTCAGGCCGCTTCCCCGGCCATCGCGGGCTCCGCGTCGCGGACCCGCGACAGCGACCGGACGACCGGGGCGGGGAGGGCCCGGGTCACGCCGGGCAGCCGCCGGATCTCGGCCACGGTCTCGTCGATGAGGTCGCGGGTCGAGTCCGCCCGCACCAGCGCCATCGCGTCGTAGGCCCCGGTCAGGTCCTCCGCCAGGACCACGCCCGCGATGGCCCGGAGGACCTGTGCGATCGGCTCCCCCTGCATGGTCTGGATGAGCACATACCCTTCCAACTCTCCTCCTTCTCGATGGGTCGTCACGGGAACGACGTCAGAGGGCCGCGCCTCAGGCGCAATCCGGCTCCTCGATCGAACCGACCTCCACGGCGATGGGGATGACCTCCGCCTCGACCTCCGGGTGCACGAGGGCGACGGCAGCCGGCTCCCGGCGGAGCGGAGGGATGGTGAGCGCCGCCACGGCCCCCGCGGCCAGCAGGATGACCACGCCCACGTCGATGGCTCGGGCGTAGCCGTCCGACAGGGCGGCCGCCACGTTCGACGGTGTCGAGGCCGCCCCGGCCAGCAGCGCCGTCGTCCGGCCGGCCGCCACGGTGGCCAGCACCGCCAGCCCGATGGATGCCCCGATCTGGCGCGCCGTGTTGAGGAGCCCCGACGCCAGGCCGGCATCCTGCGGCGCCACTCCCGACGTGGCCGCGACGGTGGCCGGCGTGACCGAGACCCCCAGACCCAGGCCGATGAGCAGGTACGGGCCCAGGAGGTCGGACCCGAACGCGCTCTCGGGACCGATGCCCGAGAGCCACGCCAGGCCCAGGGCCGCCGTGGCCGTCCCGGCGAGCATCAGCGGCCGGGGGCCGAACCGCGTGACCAGCCGCGAGGTCACCTGCGATCCGGCCGCGATCAGGAGCGTCTGCGGGAGGAAGGCCAGGCCCGCCTGGAGCGGGCTGTAGCCGAGGACATGCTGCATGTAGAGCGTCTCGAAGTACCAGGCGCCGAACATGCCCGCGAACAGCAGCAGGATGTAGACGTTCGCGCCCGCGACGGACCGGGACCGGAAGATCCGCAGGGGCATGAGCGGCGCCCGGGCCACCCTCGCCTGGATGAACAGGAACACGCCCAGCAGCCCGAATCCCACCGCCATCGGGAGCAGGGTCTGGCGGGACGTCCAGCCGTGGGACTGCGTTCGAACGATCCCGTACACGACCGCCACCAGCCCCCCGGTGACCGTGAGCGCCCCGGCCACGTCGAGGCTCCGGTTCGTGCTCTCGCCCCTCGACTCGGGGAGGTACGCGCGGGCGGCGATCAGCGCGAACACGCCAACGGGGATGTTCACGAACAGGATCCACCGCCACGAGATCAGGTCGGTGAGGAGGCCCCCGATGACGGCGCCGGCCGACGCGCCGGCCGCGGCCACCGCGCTCCACACGCCGAGCGCCCGGGCCCGGGCCGGTCCCTGGGCGAAGCTCGTGGTGAGGATGGTGAGGGTGGCCGGGGCCAGGACCGCACCGCCCAGCCCCTGCAGGGCCCTCGCCGCGATCAGCATGCCCTGGCTCTGGGCCAGGCCGCCCACGAGGCTCGCTCCGGTGAACATCGCGAGGCCGACCAGGAACATCCGCCGGCGGCCGAACAGGTCGGCGGCCCGGCCGCCGAGCAGCAGGAACCCGGCGAATGTCAGCGTGTACGCATTCACCACCCACTGCAGGCCCGACGCGGTGAACCCGAGCTCGGACTGGATGGACGGGAGGGCCACGTTCACGATCGAGATGTCGAGCACGACCATGAACTGCCCGAGGCACACCAGCGCCAGCAGGAGCCAGTCGGGGACGGCGGCCCGCGGGCCCCTCGCGTTCGCCCGCTCGATCGGTGCGATCTGGTTCGTTCGAATCATCGATCCCTCCACATCCCGGAGGCGGGCGCGTCACGTCGGTACACCTCGCAACCCGCGACCCGTCCGCCGAATTCCGTCGTTCGGCGCAGTGTGGACCCGGTCCCAGCCTGGTACCAGAGCCCAGCGATCCTGGTATCACCACCACCTGGCACCGGGACCGCCGGGACCGCATACTGGGTCCATGGCTGAGTCAGCACCGGTGATCGACACGGCCGCCCCGATCGAGGCGGTCGGTCCCGGCAGGGCCCGTTCGCGGGAGGCGGAACGCCGCCGGGAGCTGGCCGGGTTCCTGCGAACGCGGCGGGAACGGCTCGCCCCCGAGGACGTGGGGCTGGCGCCGGGGTACCGGCGGCGGACCCCCGGCCTCCGGCGGGAGGAGGTGGCCCAGCTCTCCGCCGTGGGAGTGACCTGGTACACGTGGCTCGAACAGGGCCGTCCGATCAACGTCTCGGGGCAGGTCCTGGAGTCGGTGGCCCGCGCGCTTCGGCTCGATCCGTCCGAGCGCTCGCACCTGTTCACCCTTGCCGGCGTGCCCGATCTCGCGGCCTCCGGGCCGGTCGAGATCTGCGAACCCGCGGTTCGACAGCTGGTCGAGGCCCTGGACCCGTACCCCGCGTCCGTGGTGGGCCCCCGGTACGACATCCTGGCATGGAACCGGGCCGAGGCGGCGCTGAAGGGCGACTACTCCACCCTCCCGGAGGGCCGCCGGAACGTCATGTGGCTGGTGTTCACCCAGCCCGCCTGGCGCGACCTGCTCGTGGACCAGGAGGACCTGGCGTACCTGGTGGCCCGGTTCCGGGGAGCCATGGCCGAGCACCTGGGCGAGCCGGCATGGGCCGAGCTGGTGGAGGAGCTGTGCTCGACCTCGACCCGGTTCGCCGAGCTGTGGGAGCGGCACGACGTGGCCGGCGGAACCAGCCGGGTCAAGCGGTTCCTGCACCCGGAGGTGGGATTGGTCCGCCTGGTCGCCACCAGCATGCAGCTGACCGAACGGCCCGGGGCCCGGCTCCTCGCCTGCACCCCCGCGGACGAGGAGGCCCGCACCGCCCTGACGCGCCTGGCCGAGCTCGGCCCATGGCGGATCGACTGGGCCCTCCCGGACGGCGAGCCGGGGATTTCGTAGGGGCCCTACACGATCCGGCGTCTTCCTCGCCCTCTTCTCGGAGAGGTGCAGGATGCCGGCGTGACGTCAGAGACCGAATCCGCCTTGGAGCGCCTGTTCGAGGCGGAGGGCAAGCGCATCTGGCGAGCGCTGGTCGCATACACAGGAGATCGGGACGTGGCGAGCGACGCGATGGCGGAAGCCTTCGCCCAGGCCCTGGCCAGGGGCGACGAGATCCGGTCGCCCGAGCGCTGGGTGTGGCGCGCAGCGTTTCGGATCGCCGCGGGCGAGCTGAAGTCGAGGAGCCGGGGTCGACCCCTGGTCGATGACGTCGGATACGAGATGCCCGAGCCACCGTCGGACCTGGTCGCGATGCTCGGCAAGTTGTCGCCGAGGCAGCGAGCCGCGCTCCTCCTGCACCACTACGCGGGGTACTCGACGCGCGAGGTGGGCGAGATCGTGGGCTCCAGTGCCGCCACGGTGCGGGTCCATCTCAGCCAGGGACGGCGGCGGCTCAAGCGGCTCCTGGAGGGCAGCGGTGGCTGACCCGAGGACGATCCTGCGGGATCTCGACCGCCTGGACACGCCGGTGTCGTGGTCGGACGTGCGGCGGCGCACTCCCGGGCCGCCTCCACCCGAGCCGCGGCGAACAGGAAGGCTCCTGGGAATCGGCGTGGCGTTCGCCATCGCAGCAGCCGGCATCCTCCTGCTGGTCCGGGCCTTCGTGCTCTCGCCGGGCGGGCCCACGAATCGCGGTCCGATTTCGGTGCCGGCGCCGCCCACTCCCCTGTCCTTCACTTCGCCCAACACCCCGTGGACGTTCGAGTATCCGTCCGGCTGGAGCGTCGCGACGACGCGTCGGGCCGATCCCTCATTCATGGCGAACATGCTCCGCACGGTGGTGGCCAACGGGCCACTGCCGGATCGCGCCGGTGATTTCGGGCCGAACTCGGGCGGCGATTCGGAGCTCACCTCGGCGCTCGGCGATTCGGGCGCCGTCGTGCTGGTGGAGCGGTTCTGGGTGCATGCGGCGGGGATCGGCGGCGAGCCCAGAGGACCGGGCCCCTTCGCTCGGGACGCGCAGAGCCCGGGCTGGACGTTCCGGGAGCGGGCGCGCTGCGAAGGGACGCTCTGCTTCCACGTGATCGAATGGCTCGGGCCGAAGGTGTCGGACGAGGACCGGGCGGCCGCAGCGGCGACTGCCGCCTCGGTCCGGCTGGCGGACGTCGAACGGTGGACCGAGACCGACGGCGAACGCACCACGCTGCACGACGAGGACGATCTGTTCACCGTCACCTACCCGGCGGCGTGGATCCCCTCCGACCGGCCGATCAACACCTGGGTCAGCTCGCCCCGGGAGATCCTCGCGCTGGCGACGTACCCGCTCCGCCCCGGCGGGGAGGCCGTGACCGACTTCCAGCTGCCCGGCAACGCGGTCGAGGATCTCGGGCCGGACGACATCCTGATTTGGGTCAGCGAAGCGGGAACCGGCGACGGCTTCCCGGCGCGGCCCGAGCATCTCGAGCCGTCCGAACCGTGCGATGAGTGGTCCCGGCTGTGCCCCGAACCGACCGGTCAGGCCGTCGGCGTCCCGGGCATCCGCGCCTGGTGGCTCGGATTCCGGGACGCGGGCCGGGGCATCTACGTGTTCGTCGGGATGGGCGAGCGAGCCTACGCCGATCCCGCTCGGGCACAGCTCGCGTGGGACGTGCTGGACTCGCTCCGGTTCGGCCCCCGCTGACCAGGGCCGTTTTCGGGCAGCACAACCCCGGGTACAACCTGGGACAGACGGGAGGGGGCGTCCCGCGTGCGCGGGGCCGGACCAACCGGTACCTCCGCGCTCGCCGCGAGGCAGGGGCAACGCGGAGGACCCGACGCATGTGCAGCCCGAACCCCATCCGGACGCCGGCCCCTCGAGGGGCTACCGGCCATTGCCGCCCTTGAAGACGGAGGCCGAGCTCAACGTGCGGTCGCTGGAGCACGACCTGGAGCGGGCGCTGGACGGCGAGGTCCGGTTCGGCTCGGGCGACCGGGCCCTGTACGCGACCGACGGGTCGAACTACCGGCAGGTGCCGATCGGCGTGGTGTGCCCGAGGTCCACGGACGACGTGGTGGCCGCGGTCGAGATCTGCCGGGACCACGCCGCCCCGATCGTGAACCGGGGGGGCGGGACCAGCCTGGCCGGGCAGACCTGCAACGTCGCAGTGGTCATCGACTCCGGAAAGCACCTCCGGCGGATCCTCGAGCTGAACCAGGGCGAGGGGTACGCCCGGGTCCAGCCGGGTGTGGTCCTGGACGACCTCCGGGATCGGGCCGAGGAGTTCCACCTGACGTTCGCCCCGGACCCCTCCACGCACGAGTACTGCACGCTCGGCGGGATGATCGGCAACAACTCCTGCGGCGTGCACTCGGTGATGGGCGGGCTCACGGCCGACAACGTCATCGAGCTCGACGTCATCACGTACGACGGCACGCGGATGACGCTCCGGCAGCCGGACGGCGACGAGGACCTCCAGCGGATCATCGACGCCGGGGGTCGGCGCGGCGAGATCCACGGCCGCATGCGGGACCTCCGCGACCGCTACGCCGACCTGGTCGCGGAGCGCTACCCGCAGATCCCCCGCCGGGTGAGCGGCTACAACATCGACTGGCTCCTCCCGGACAGGGGCTTCGACGTCCCCAAGGCAGTGGTGGGGAGCGAGAGCACGCTCCTCACGGTGCTCGAGGCGAAGGTCCGGCTCATGCACTCCCCCCCGGTGAAATCGCTGCTGGTGCTGGGCTACCCGGACGTCTACGCGGCGGCGGACAACGTGATGGAGGTCCTGGAGCACCGACCGGTCGGCCTGGAGGGGATCGACGACCGCCTCATCGAGGACATGAAGATCAAGAAGGTCCACCCCGAGGACATCCAGATGCTCCCCGAGGGCAAGGGGTGGCTGCTGGTGGAGTTCGGCGGCCAGAGCAAGGACGAGGCCGATGCGGCGGCGAAACGCCTGATGAAGGCGGTCGGAAAGGGCAACGGCGCGCCCTCGATGAAGCTCTACGACGACATCGAGATGGAGCAGAAGATCTGGGAGATTCGCGAGTCCGGACTCGGCGCCACCGCGCGGATCCCCGGCCGGCCGGACACGTGGGAGGGGTGGGAGGACTCCGCGGCGCCGCCCGAACGCTTCGGCGACTACCTGCGCGACCTCCGGAAGCTGTTCAAGTCCTATGGGTACGAGGGCTCCTTCTACGGGCACTTCGGCCAGGGGTGCCTGCACACACGGATCAACTTCGACCTGGTCACCGCGGAGGGCGTCCGGAAGTTCCGGTCGTTCATCGAGGAGGCCGCGGACCTCGTCGTCTCCTACGGCGGCTCGCTCTCGGGCGAGCACGGCGACGGCCAGTCCCGCGCCGAGCTCCTGCCGAAGATGTTCGGCCCGGAGATCGTCGACGCATTCCGGGAGTTCAAGACGATCTGGGACCCCGACGGCCGGATGAACCCCGGCAAGGTCGTGGACCCCTACCGGCTCGACGAGAACCTCCGCCTGGGAACCGACTACAACCCGTGGCGGCCCCGGACGCACTTCACGTTCCCGGAGGAGGAGGGCGGTGGGTTCGCCCGGGCCGCGGCGCGGTGCGTCGGCGTCGGGAAGTGCCGGCGGGAGTCCGGCGGCGTGATGTGCCCCTCGTACATGGTCACGCACGAGGAGAAGGACTCGACGCGGGGCAGGGCCAGGCTCCTGTTCGAGATGCTGGAGCAGGACGAGATCGGACGGAAGGGGTGGCGCGACGACGCGGTCCTCGACGCCCTCGACCTGTGCCTGTCGTGCAAGGGATGCAAGTCCGACTGCCCGGTGAACGTGGACATGGCCACGTACAAGGCGGAGTTCCTGTCCCACTACTACGAGAAGCGAATCCGGCCCCGGTCCGCATACGCGATTGGCCTCATCACCTGGTGGTCTCGCATCGGTTCGCACGTGCCACGAATTGCAAATGCAACGCTCCGCAGCAAGCGGCTGGGCGGTCTGCTGAAGCGCCTCGGCGGGATCGCCCCCGAGCGGGAGGCCCCCGAGTTCGCCACCAGGACCTTCACCCGGTGGTTCCAGCGGCGGTCCAAGCGCGAAGGCGCCGGTCGCTTCGGGACGAGAGCCGCTGGACCCGATCGCCCCGCGGTGATCCTGTGGCCGGACACGTTCAACAACCACTTCCACCCCGACACGCTGACGGCGGGTGTGAAGGTGCTGGAGACGGCCGGGTTCGCGGTGGTCATCCCGCCCCGGCCGCTGTGCTGCGGGCGGCCCCTGTACGACTTCGGGATGCTCACCACGGCGAAGAAGCTCCTCACCCAGATCATGGACACGCTCCGTCCGGCCATCCGGCGGGGGATCCCGATCGTGGGGCTGGAGCCGTCGTGCGTGGCGGTGTTCCGCGACGAGCTGCAAAACCTGTTCCCGCAGGACCAGGACGCGCAGCGGCTGTCGCAGCAGACCCATCTGCTCACCGAGTTCCTGGAGAAGTACGCCAAGGGATTCCGGCCGCCGACGCTCGACCGGAAGGTCGTGGTGCAGCGGCACTGCCACCACCAGGCCGTGATGGGGTTCGACGCCGACCACACCTGGCTCGAGAAGCTGGGGCTCGACGCGGAGCTCCTCGACAGCGGGTGCTGCGGGATGGCGGGCGCGTTCGGGTTCGAGAAGGACCACTACGACGTGTCGATGGCGTGCGCGGAACGGGCCCTGCTGCCGCGCCTGCGCGAGATCCCCGAGCAGCGGCTGGTGGTTGCCGACGGGTTCTCGTGCCGTGAGCAGGTCCGCCAGGGCGCGGGACGGCGCGCGTGGCACATCGCCGAGCTCATCGCCGCGGCGCTCGCGGCGGAGGGACGCGCCGAGAGGAAGGACGCGAAGCGCGCCGCGTGAGGCGGCGCACGAGGAGGTCGAACGAACATGGCGAAGCAGATCGCGTCGGAGCTGATGGTGGAGCGGCTCATCGACTGGGGAGTGGACACCGTGTTCGGCCTCCCCGGCGACGGCATCAACGGGATCATGGAGGGCTTCCGCCGCCACCAGGACCGCATCCGGTTCTTCCTGGTCCACCACGAGGAGGCGGCCGCGTTCATGGCCACCGGCTACGCGAAGGCCACCGGGAAGCTGGGCGTGTGCGTGGCCACGAGTGGCCCGGGCGGGCTGCACCTCATCAACGGCCTGTACGACGCCAAGCTCGACCACGCGCCGGTCCTGGCCATCACCGGCATGCAGGCCACCTCGCAACTGGGGACGGGCTTCCAGCAGGAGGTCCACCTGGACCGGATCCTCATGGACCTCTGCGTGTACAACCAGATGTTCCACGCGCCGGCCTCCATCCCGGCGCTGGTCGACATCGCGGTGCGGAGCGCCCTGTCGAAGCGTGGCGTCGCGCATCTCACGTTCCCCGTGGACATGCAGGAGGCCGACCCGGCGAAGTCCGGGTTCGAGGGGGGGCTGGACACGTCGCGCACCCCGGCCACCGCGCCCGTGTACCACGCGCCGCACGTGGTCCCGCGCGACGAGGACCTCCAGCAGGCCGCCCGCGTGCTGAACGAGGCCACGAAGCCCGTGATCCTGGCCGGGATCGGGGCCCGGGGCGCCACGAACGAGCTGCTGGCCGCCGCGGAACTCCTGGGCGCGCCGATCATCAAGTCGCTGTCGGGCAAGATGGTGGCCCCCGACGACCATCCGCTGGTGATGGGGGGCCTGGGCCTGCTGGGGACGAAGCCGTCCGAGGAGGCCATGGACGACTCGGACGCCGTGTTCATGGTGGGCACGAACTTCCCCTACACGCGGTGGCTGCCGGAGGACCGGCCGGCCGTCCAGATCGAGCTGGACCCCGTTCGCCTGGGGAACCGGCTGCCGCTCGCCGCCGGGCTGGTCGGCGACGCGAAGGAGACGCTGGAGAAGCTGATCCCGCTGCTGGAGCGGAAGGAGGACCGCTCGTTCCTGGAGGGGGCTCAGAAGGGCAAGCGGTCGTGGGACGAGAGCATGGAGGCGCTGGCCAACCCGGACCGGGACCCCATCCAGCCGCAGTACCTCATGCACCTCATCAGCGACCTCGCGGACGACGACGCCATCCTCAACAGCGACTCGGGGACCATCGCCACGTGGGCCGCCCGGCATTTCGAGATCCGGGGGACCCGGGAGTTCTATCTCTCGGGGAACCTGGCCACGATGGCCCCGGGCCTGCCCTACACGATCGCGCACCAGGTCGCGTACCCGGGCCGGCAGTGCATCGCGTTCGTCGGCGACGGCGGGTTCGCCATGCTCATGGCGGAGTTCCACTCGGCCGCCTGGCACCTCCTGCCCATCAAGGTCGTGGTCTGCAACAACGGGCTGCTCGGGCAGATCCTGTGGGAGCAGATGGCCCTGGGGTACCCCGAGTTCAGCGTGCGGTTCCCCACCCACATGGACTTCGCGCCGTGGGCCGAGTCCTGCGGCGGGCTGGGGATCCGGGTGGAGAAGGTCGGGGACCTGGAGCCGGCCGTGCGCGAGCTCCTGGCCCACGACGGTCCGGCCCTCCTCGACGTCGTGGTGAACGCGGACGAGCCACCCATGCCCCCCAAGGTGACGTACGACCAGGCCAAGAAGTTCGGGGAGTCGTTCCTCAAGGGGACGCCGCGGCGGGCCACGATCGCGTCCACCATCGCGCGCGACAAGATCGACCAGCTCAGGGCGTAGCCATGGCCGTCGAGCGGCTCGAGGTCGCCGTCCACGAGTTCCCCCTGGACGAACCGGAATCGGACGGGACCCTCACGTGGGACGCCACCACGATGGTGATCGTGGAGGCCTCCGCAGACGGCACCACCGGCGTCGGGTACTCGTACGGCGCGGCCGCGTGCGCCACCGTGGTCCAGGAGAAGCTCCGCGACGTCGCCGTCGGGTCCGACCCCATGGACGTCGGCGGGACCTGGGAGCGGATGGTCCGGGCCATCCGCAACCTGGGCCGGCCCGGGGTCGTCTCGCACGCGATCTCGGCGGTGGACCTGGCGCTGTGGGATCTCAAGGCCAGGCTCCTGGACGTCTCGCTGGCCGAGCTGCTGGGGGCCGTCCGCGAGGAGGTCCCGGTGTACGGGAGCGGCGGGTTCACCTCCTTGTCGAACGACGACATGGAACGCCAACTCCTGGGATGGGTCAGGGACCGCGGGATCCCACGAGTGAAGATCAAGGTCGGGGAGGACTGGGGCCGCCGGCCCGGGCGGGACCTGGAGCGCGTCGAGCTGGCCCGCCGCGCCATCGGCGACGAGGCGGAGTTGTACGTGGACGCGAACGGCGGGTACACGCGGAAGCAGGCCGTGCGGCTGGGGCGGGCGTTCGCCGACCACGGGGTGACCTGGTTCGAGGAGCCGGTGTCGTCGGACGACCTCGAGGGGCTGCGGGAGATCCGCGACCAGGTCGAACCGGACGTCGCCGCCGGGGAGTACGGCTACGACCTTGCGTACTTCCAGCGGATGCTGCGGGCCGGGGCCGTGGACTGCCTCCAGGCCGACGTCACCAGATGCGGCGGCATCACCGAGTTCCTGCGGGTGGGGGCCCTGGCGGCGGCCCACGGCGTGCAGCTGTCGGCGCACTGCGCGCCGGCCGCATCGGCCGCGCCGTGCGCCGCCGTCCACATGTTCCGCCACCTTGAGCACTTCGCCGACCACGAGCGGATCGAGTCCCTGGCCTTCGACGGGGTCCTCGATCCGAAGGACGGCGTGCTCCGGCCGGACCGCTCGCGGCCCGGCACCGGCCTCGAGCTGAAGCGAACGGACATCGAGCGATTCAGGAGGAGCTGACACCCATGGGCGGACGAACACTGCGGGGCAAGGTTGTCGTGGTCACCGGGGCGTCCGCCGGCGTGGGCCGGGCGGCGGCGGTGGCGTTCGGCGAGGCGGGCGCGCAGGTCGCGCTCCTGGCCCGGGGCGACGAGGGGCTCCAGATGGCCGCGAAGGAGGTCGAACGGGGCGGCGGCCGGGCCCTGGCCATCCCCACGGACGTGGCGGACGCCGGGCAGGTGGAGGCCGCGGCCGGACGGGCCGAGCGGGAGCTCGGGGAGATCGAGGTCTGGGTCAACGACGCCATGACGTCGGTGTTCGCGCCACTGTGGGACATCGAACCAGACGAGTTCCGCCGGGTCACCGACGTCACGTACCACGGCGTGGTGTACGGAACCATGGCCGCGCTCCGCCTGATGCGCCCCCGCGACCGGGGCGCCGTCGTCCAGATCGGGAGCGCGCTGGCCTACCGGGGGATCCCACTCCAGTCCGCCTACTGCGGCGCGAAGCACGCCATCCAGGGGTTCAACGACTCCGTGCGGGCCGAGCTGTTCCACGAGCGCTCGCACGTCCGGGTGACCATGGTGCAGATGCCCGCGCTCAACACGCCGCAGTTCGACTGGGTGAAGACCGCCCTGCCGAACAGGGCCCAGCCGGTGCCCCCGATCTACCAGCCGGAGGTCGCCGGGCGGGCCGTCGTCCATGCCGCCGAGCACCCGGAGCGGCGCGAGTACTGGGTCGGCGCCACCACCGCCGCCACCATCGTCGCGAACAGCTTCGCCGCCCCGCTCCTCGACCGGTACTTGGGCCGTACCGGATTCGACGCCCAGCAGACCGACGAGCCCGACGATCCCAACCGGCCGTTCAACCTGTGGGAGCCCGTGGACGGGACGGACGACCACGGCGCCCACGGCCGCTTCGACGACACGGCCCACGGCCGGAGCGTCCAGTGGTGGGCCACCACCCACCGAGGGCTCCTGGCGGCAGGGGCCGCCGTCTCGGCCGGAGTGGCCGTGGCGCTGTCCCGGCGAAGGAGCCGGTGAGGCAGCGGGTGAGGCTTCTCCGAGTGGCCCGCGCCGCGTACGGAACGGCACTGCTGGCCGCGCCGATCCGGATGGTCCGGGCCCTGGGCGGAGACCCCAAGGACGACGTGGCCCTGTTCGCCGCCCGGGCCCTCGGCGCCCGACACGTCCTCCAGGCCCTCGCGACGGGCAGCCACCCGGGAGCGCTCCGCCGGGCC
>Ga0137374_10006443_pt1 | contig 13972 bp, 19 predicted proteins | sample SagtaG_20_FD_104811 | JGI IMG/M metagenome (GOLD analysis project Ga0137374, IMG submission 104811) | Vadose zone soil microbial communities from Sagehorn Ranch, Mendocino, California, USA - Sage1_R_100_16 metaG | ecosystem: Environmental > Terrestrial > Soil > Vadose zone | place: USA...
CATGGAGATCCACGAGTTCGTCGACGAGCTGAACCGCAACTACCACCGGGTGGACGGCTACCCGTTGAAGGAGAAGCTGAAGGAGGCACGTGAACGAGCAGGAGCAGCAGCACCTTCTCGAGATCGCTGACGACGAGCTGATCCTCGGCTGGCGCGACTCGGAGTGGACCGGGATCGCACCGCTGCTCGAGGAGGACGTCGCATTCTCCTCGATCGCACAGAACGAGATCGGTCACGCGCGGGCGCTGTACGACCTCGTCGCCAGGGAGCGCGGCACGACCGCGGACGAGCTCGCATTCGACCGCACACCGGACGACTACCGCTGCGCGCAGATCGTCGAGGTGCGCCTGCTGGACTGGGAGAAGACGATCGCCCGCCACTACCTCTACGAGGAAGCGGACGCGATCCGGCTCGAGCGGCTGAGGAAGTCCGACGATCCCGAGATCGCCGGCCTTGCGGCGAAGATCGACCGCGAGGAGGCGTACCACCGCATGCACGCCCAGATGTGGTTCGAGCGCCTGCAGGGGGAGCCGCGTTTCGAGGCCGCACTCGAAGAGCTCCGGCCCGAGGCGGCCGCACTGCTCGACTCCGAGCTTCGGGAAGAACACACGCCGGAGCTGGCCGCGCTGTGGGAGGAGATGACGATGGTACGGCGCTCGCAGCCTGCGGGGACACGGTGGTGACCGAAGCGCAGGTCTGGGACGTGCTCGCCGAGATCCCCGATCCGGAGATTCCGACGATCTCGCTCGTGGACCTCGGTGTGATCAAGGAGGTCGCGGTCGAGAACGGCAACGTCCGGATCGAGTTCACGCCGACGTTCCTCGGCTGCCCGGCACTCGAGGTGATGCGCGACCAGATGGCGGAGAAGGTTCGAGAGCTAGGCGCCGAGCCGGACGTCCGCGTCGTGCTCGACGACTCCTGGTCGACCGACAAGATCACGCCGGCAGGAAGGGAGAAGCTACGCGCCTCCGGCTTCGCGCCTCCGGCCCCCCGCAGCGCGCGCGCGCCGGCGCTCGTCCAGCTCGACTCCACCGCCTTCCGCTGCCCCTACTGCAGCTCGACGAAGACGCGGCTGGAGAACATCTTCGGCCCGACCCCGTGCAGGTCGCTGCGCTACTGCGACGACTGCCGCCAGCCGTTCGAGCAGTTCAAGACGATCTAGGGGACAAGGTTGCGCAGCTCGATCCCGCCCTGGATCAGCTCATCGAACGGCGTCTCCTCGACCAGCCGGCGCAGGACCGGTACGAGGAAGCCCGGGATGTGACCCTGGCGCTCCTCGGCGTCGATCGCATGGTTGAGCCCGGCGCGGATCGCCGCTTCGATGGTGCGTCGATCCCACTGGCGTGAGGTCGCGGACGGACTGAGGGAGAGGACGAGCTCCTCTCGGGTCGTCCGGAGCCTGCAGGCGGCGCCGTCGAGCCCTTCGAGCACCACGCGCTGAACGGTTCCTGAGACGCCGCCGCCCGCGAACGGCGCCCGCGGCTGGCACGGACGCGCGATCGCAGGCGAGACGGGCCCGGCGGCGCCGTTCGCGAACTCGATGACGGCGAGGGTCACCGCGCCGAGCATCAGTCCCGCGAGCAGCACGACCGGCGGTGAGGCACGGCGGACGCTCACGCGCCGATCCTCCTGCGGAACAGCAGCGCGAGGGGTATCGCGAGCGCGGCGAGCAGCGCGGAGAGGAAGAACGCCGGCCGAAAGGAACGAGTGATCGTCTCCTCGATCGTGCCACCGAGTTGGTCGCGGACCGACGCGAGCGTCGCGTCGTCCCGGGCGCCGTGAGCGTCGAAGGGCTCGGCGAGATCCGGGACCTCGCCCTCCTGCGCCTGCTTGAAGAGCCGGACGAGGTCGTAGGCGACCGGGAGCTTCGTCGTCAAAGAGATCGGCGCGTCGAGGAGCACCGCGGTCGCGCGCAGTTCCGCCTTGTGGCCCGCCGGCGGCACCGTCGACGCGAGCAGCGGTGCGACCAGCCCGAGCGCAAGCACGAGGCCGAGGTGTCGGACGCCGATCGTGAGCGTTCCGCTGCGGCTCAGATCCGACCTCGTATGGAGCGCCTGGTGCGAGAGAAACGGCAGGGACAAGCCGAGGCCGGCGCCGCAGAAGACGAGCGCGGCGACGACGTAGCCGGCGGAGGAGGACGGGATCAGCGCGAGCGCGACGAGCCCGATCGCGAGCAGCGCGGCGCCGCCGCAGACGGCGTGGAGCGGCGGCAGCCGACGCTGCAGTCGGCGGACGGCGAGCGTCGCGCCGGGGAGGACGCTCACGATCGCCGCGCCGCCGATCGGCGAATATCCCCAGACGGTGATGACGAGCAGGACCGCGAGGAAGAGCATCGAACGCCTCGGTCAGCACGCCGCCGAGCGCCGGGCCGAGCGCGGCTCCGAGCGTCCCGGCGAGCGTCCAGATGGTCGCGGCTGCGGCGGGCGAGCCGGTCAAGGTGACGAGCACCGGCAACGCGCCCGCAAGCAGGAGTGCGGCGCCGGCTCCCTGGACGCAGCGCGCCGCGATCAGGAACGCGAGGCTACCCGCGGCCGCACATGCGATCGAGGCCGCGAGGAAGAGCACGATCCCGACCGCGAGCACGCGTGCCGCCCGGAGCCGATGGACGAACGGCACGAGGGCGATCGCCACCGCCGCCACAGCGACGTTGTACGAAGTGAGCACCCACGAGACACCGTCGATCGAGGTGTCGAGGCGGCCGTAGAGCTGCGGCAGGGCTAGCACGACGACCGAGGAGTCGGCGAATGCGATACCGACGACGGCCGCGACGAGCCCGACCCCCAGAACGGAGCGCGGCTCCAAACGGCTGCTCGACTCGGCGAGCACTCCGGGCGCACCCACGCACGCGATCCTACGTAGGCAGTCGGATTAGGGTCTTGCCGTGGCCCGGCACGTCGTCCTCCTGCGGGGGATCAATCTCGGCTCCCGAAACCGAATCTCGATGCCGAAGCTCCGCGAGTTGCTCGAGAACGCCGGCTTCGACGACGTCAAGACCTACCTCCAGAGCGGCAGCGTCGTTCTCTCGAGCTCCAAGAAGGCCGACGACGTTCGCCGCCGGTGCGAGCGCCTGCTCTCGACAGAGCTCGGGCTCGACATCGACGTCGTGGTCCGATCGCGCGCGCAGCTCGCCGCGGTCGTGAAGCGGAATCCGCTCGGCAAGGTCGCAAAGAACCCAAAGCGCTACCAGGTGAGCTTCCTCGCGTCGAAGCCGAGCGCCGCGGTCGTGAAGCGGGTCAAGGATGCGGCCGTCGAGCCGGAGCAGGTAGCGGTCAGTGGCAGGGAGATCTACGCGTGGCACCCCGAGGGCGTCGCACGCTCGAAGCTCTGGGCGCTGCTCGCCGGCAAGCAGCTCGGCGTCACGGCGACCGCGCGGAATTGGACCACGGTGACGAAGCTCCTCGAGCTCGCCGAGGCACAGGGCTAGGAGGCTTTACGTCGGCGAGATCGCCGGCTGTTCCGCGGCTTCCACGGCGGTCTGCGGGGCCTCTGCCCGCGCGTGCTCGAGCGCCCAGTTGAGCGCGTCGTCCGCGACCTCCTCCCAGCCGTCCATGCCCGCCGTGAAGTGCGTTCGTCCGGCGTACTCCTTCGACTCGGTGACCGACGGCGCCCGTCGTTGCAACTTGAGCACCGTCTTGTTCACGGCCGGCGGGCTGATGTGGTCCTTCTCGCCGACGAGGAGCAGCAGCGGCGCGCGCGCCGGATTGCGGAAGTCGACTTTCGCAGGCGAATTCGGGCTGAGGGCCGCGAAAGCGTCCTCGAAGAACGCGCGATTCGTCCCCGGGATGTAGTGCTCGCGGTAGATCGCGTCGGACTGCTCCTGGGTCAGCGTGTTCGTGAAGCGCCACCTGAACTGCTTCTCCGTCAGGGGGGTTAGGCCGTTCCGGTTGAACGGATTCTTCAGCGCCGGAACCGCCGCGCGGAGCGTCGACGCGGGCAGGGCGAGGACACCTTTCGGCGGAGCGGTACCGATTGCCACTCCCGCGGCTCCAAGTCCGCGGTCCAGGAGAAGCTGCGTGAAGAGCCCGCCGAACGAGTGCCCGATGATGATCGGCGGGCGGTCGAGCCCGCGGATGATCTCTTCGTAGTGGTCGACGCACTTCTTGATCCCGAGGCCTCTCAGCGGCGACGGGTCGCGGCGGACCTGCTCGGGGTCGTTGACCCCCGGCCAGCCCGGAGCGATCGCCCGGTACCCGCGGTCGGCGTAGTGGTCGACCCAGTTGTCCCAGCTTCGCGGCGTCATCCACATGCCGTGGATCAGGACGATCGGCGGCCCGGCGTTCGCCGGATCTGAAACAGTCGAGCTCATCGATTCCTCCCCGATTGAAATGAGACCCCGTGCTGGTGTTGCCCTCGATCCACTTATTGCACAAACGAAGTGGTCTGCGTCAGCGGCAGCGAGAGCCAGACGTCGGCTCCGCCGTCTGCGCGAGTCGTGGCGCTAGCGCGGCCGCCGTGCGCGTGCGCGATCGTCTCGACGATCGCGAGGCCGAGGCCGCTCCCTTCGCCCGCCCGGCCGTCGACGCGGCTGAAGCGCTCGAACGCCCGGTCGACGAATGCCGCCGGGAACCCCTCCCCCTCATCGAGAACGTGCAGCTCCGCGCTGTCGTTCCTCGCACGCGTTCCGAGCATGATCCGCCCCCGCCCGTGGCGGAAGGCGTTGTCGACGAGGTTGCTCAGGGCTTGCTCGAGCCGCAGTCGATCCGCGGTCACGACCAGCGCGTCTTCGGGAGCGACGACCACTGGCCCCTGCTCGGCCTCGGCCCGCGCCGCGAAGCTGCGTGCGACGGACTCGAGCGCATCAACCACGTCCACACGCTCGGGCTTGAGCGTGACACGGCCCTGCTCGGCGCCGGCGAGCAGGAGCAGATCGTCGGCGAGGCGCGCCAGGCGATCGGTGGTCTCGGCGGCAGATCGGATCGCGCCCTCGAGCTCCTCCGCCGAGCGACCGCGTCGCAGGGCGAGCTCCAGCTCGGTCTTGAGCAATGAGAGCGGCGTCCTCAGCTCGTGGCTTGCGTCGGCGACGAACCGGCGCTCGCGTGCCAGCCCGTCCTCGATCCGCGTCAGCATCTCGTTGAGCGTCTCGCCGAGGCGCGAGACCTCGTCATGCGCCGGCGGCACCGGCAGGCGTTCGTCGAGGGACGAGCTCGAGATCTCGGCGGCGCGGCGGCGCATGGCTTCGATCGGCCTCACCGCAGCGCCCGCCAGCAGGTAGCCGGCCAGCGACGTGAGCAAGAGCGCGAGCGGCCCGCCGACGAGGAACGCGTCGCGGAGCGAGCTCAGCGTCTCGGCCCGGTTTCCACGGGTGGCGCCGGCGACGAGCACGAGCCGCTGTCCGGAGCGATCGATCGGAACCGCGAGCATCCGCGCCCCCTCGTCGAGTCCCGGGACGGACGGCCGATCGAGGAAGACCGCCTCGCGGCGCGCCCGGACGAGCTCCGGGGTGGTGAGCAGCACTTTCCGCCCGATCGGAGCTGTCGCGTCGACGACGCTGCCGTCCGCGGCGATGAGCTCGGCGAACGACTCGCCCTGCTCGACGAGAGATCCGTTCGTGGCTCCGAGCGAGCCGCCGCGCCGGACGAGCGCCGAGAGGTCCTGCGCGCGGCCCCGTAGCTGCTGGTCGAGATCGCGGCTCAGGTCCGAGCCGACGCGCTCGTACACGAGCCAGCCGGCGAGCGCCAGCACGAACGCCATCGCCAGCGCGAAGACGAGCGCGAGTCGGAGTCGAAGCCGCAGCCGGGTCACGGCTCGCCCGGTTCCCGCAGCCGGTAGCCCGCGCCGCGCACCGTCTCGATCGACGTCTCCCCGAACGGGCGGTCGACCTTCTCGCGCAGGTAGCGGACGTAGACGTCGACGACGTTCGACCGGTGCTCGTACGCGAAGTCCCAGGCGTGCTCCAGCAGCTGCAGCCGCGAGAGGACCTGGCCGGGCCGCCGCATGAAGGTCTCCAGCAGCGCGAACTCCTTCGGGGAGAGGTCGATCTCCGTCTCGCCGCGCCACGCGCGCCGCGAGGCGGGGTCGAGCCGGAGCTCGCCGACGGCGAGCTCGGTCGGGCGCTCGACCCCGGCGCGGCGGACGAGCGCACGCAGGCGTGCGAGGAGCTCGGCCAGCGAGAACGGCTTCGTCAGGTAGTCGTCGGCCCCCGCATCGAGGCCGGCGACGCGATCCTCGACCGCGTCCCGCGCGGTGAGCATCAGGACGGGCGTCCAGACGCCACCGTTTCGCAGCCGCCGGCAGGTCTCGAATCCGCTCAAGCCGGGGAGCATCACGTCGAGCACGATTGCGTCATACGGATGCGCCTCCGCCATCCAGACGGCGTCCTCCCCGCGGCCGGCGACATCCGCCGCATGGCCTTCCTCGACGAGCCCGCGCCGGACGAGGCCGGCCATCTTGGGCTCGTCCTCGACGATCAGGACGCGCATGGATTCGCATGTTCCCGTTTCCCGATGAGAGAAAGATGAGAGGCGGCGGCTTGGCTCTCACGGCCGTCTCACCTGGGGCTTCTACGGTCCCGCCGACTCGACGCGAAAGGAGCACGATGCGCAGACGTTTCGTCATCGTCGCGATCGCACTCGCCGCGATCGCAGTCATCGGCGGGGCGACGCTGGCCGTCGGCGACGGAAGCGGGCTGATCTGGGACGACGGCCACTACGCCAAGCCCGGCTCGCTGGACGACGGGAAGGAGCTGCTCCCGCAGACGACGATCTCGCTGGCACAGGCGGTCGCGACCGCCGAGCACGCTGCGACCGGCAGGCTCGGCCAGGTCGACCTCGAGCATTTCGGCACGCGAATCGTCTACATGGTCGACGTCGGCAATCAGGAAGTCCGCGTCGATGCGGCCAACGGCACCGTCGTCGCGATCGGACCGAGGGACTAGCAAGTTGAAAGCAGGCGCTCTTCTCCTCGCGGCCGCGTGCTTCTGCGCCGCGTGCGGATCCGATACAGGCGGGTCTCCGCGCGCGGCGCAGACGACGTCGTCGAAGCCGACGGCGTTCGTGAAGCGCGTCACCAACCCGTGGTTCCCGCTCACCCCCGGAACGGTGTTCGTCTACCGCGGCGTCAAGGACGGGGAGCCGTCGCGCGACGTCGTGCGTGTCACGAGCAGGACGAAGCTGATCGACGGCGTCCGTTGCACCGTCGTGTCCGACCGGCTCTACGTGCGGGGCCACCTCGCCGAGCGAACCTCGGATTGGTATGCCCAGGACGAGCGCGGAAACGTCTGGTACTACGGCGAGGCGACGGCGGAGCTCGACGAGGCCGGACACGTGACGAGCACCGAAGGATCGTGGCAAGCCGGCGTCGACGGCGCTCGGCCCGGAATCCTGATCCCCGCAGCTCCACGCGTGGGGCAGTCGTTCCGGCAGGAGTACTACAAGGGCAAGGCCGTGGACCATTCCCAGGTGTTGAGCGTCTCCGCCTCCGTCCGCGTCCCCTACACCTCGTCCAAGCACGCACTGCTGACGAGGGAATGGACGCCGCTCGAGCCCGGCGTGATCGACCACAAGCTGTACGTCCGGGGTATCGGGCTCGTCAAGGAGGAGACCGTCAAAGGAGGCAACGAGCGCGCTGTGCTCAGCACGGTACGCCGCCGGTAACCTCAGACGCGTGGCACGGATCGAGATCTTCTACTGCCCCGTCTGAAACGGCTACGACCGCCGGGCCGCGAGTCTCGCGGCCGAGATCAGCGAGCGCACCGAGCACGAGGCGTCGGCCGTCGAGGGCGAGAAGAGCCAGTTCGACGTCCTCGCCGACGGCGAGCTGTTGTTCTCGAAGCAGCGTGAAGGCCGGTTCCCCGAGCATGAGGAGATCCTGAGCGCACTGCCATAGCGCCGGTGCTATTATAGCGCCGAAGCTATGACGCGCCGGAACGAGACGGCCCTCCGCCGCCGCCTCGACGAGCTGCGAGACCGCGTCGCGGGCGAGCCCGAGGAGGGCTGGTTCTTCGCCGCCGTCGCGGCCCAGGTCGTCGAGCAGCGGCGGGCGCGGGACCTGTCCCAACAGGAGCTCGCAGAGCTGTGCGGGACAACGCAGTCGTCGATCGCGCGCTTCGAGCGCGGCGGGCGACCGCCGAAGATCGACACGCTCCTGCGGATGGCGGACGCGCTCGATTGCGAGCTCATCGTGGAGTTCCGGCCGCGCACACGACCAAAGGGAGCCAGACGATGAGGATTCGACCGGATGTCGAGGACATCCAGACCACCCGGACCGAGAAGCTGCTCGCAGGAGTGCTCGCGATCTTCGTGCTGCTCGGCGGCCTCTGGACGTACCAGAAGCTCGACGACGTCGTCCGGAGCCACGTCAAGGTGCCCACGTTCCAGACCGCCGGGCCGGCGAGCGAGCGCCTGAGCCGCGCGACCTTCCGGGAGAGCCGGGCGGAGGGTCGCCGCCGCCGCGCCCTCCAGAACCTCGAGCTGAAGCGCGAGGCGTATCGCACCGCACTCGAGGCGAAGGAGCCGGGCGCGCAGTTGAAGGCGGAGTACGAGGCGGCGCAGCAGGAGCTCGCCGCGGCCGACCGGGAGGTCGCCGACGCGCAGAGCGAAGCGGCGTCGCTCCGGCCCGCCGCCGCACGCGAGCAGCGGCGCTTGTCAGCGCGGATCGAAGCGGCGCAGGACCGACAGGAGCGCGACTCCTTCTTCGTGCGACTGGGATTGACCTTCGCCTACATCGCCGGCGCATTTGGGCTGTTGGTGTGGATGCGACGGCGAACGTCGCGCTGGTTCCCGCTCGCCGGCGGCGTCCTCGTTGCGACGACGATCCTCGCGTTCGTCTTCGCGGCCGACTACCTGACGGACTACGTCGATCCATTCGATTGGGGAATCGCAGCAATCGCGGGCGCCGGCATCGTCGCCACGCTGCTCGTCTACTCGGGCGTCGAGCGATACCTGATCCGGCGGATCCCGCAGCGCCGCGTGAAGCGCCGCCAGTGTCCGTTCTGCGGCTATCCCGTCGGCGAGAACACGCACTGTGAGGGTTGTGGCCGCGAGGTGGTCGCGCCGTGCACGAAGTGCGACGCGCCGCGGTTAGTCGGGACGGCCTATTGCGCGGCCTGCGGCTCCGCCAGCGGCTGATCCTCGATCGGTGCAGGCGGCGCGAGGCGCGGATAGCGCGGCGTCACGAGCAGCAGATACGCGGCGGTCTCGGTCGCGTAGCGCAGGCAGAAGGCGCCGAGCTCGCGTAGCCCGTCCGTCGTCCGGCCGAGCACGAGCGCGACGAGCCAGGCGCCGATCGCCGTTCCCGACTGCACGACGCCGAGGACACTCGCCAGCACGATCGCCGGTACCGCGAGCGGCAGGCGCAAAAGCACGGTCCAGCGCCGCTGCCGCTCCCGCTCGGCCTCGAGCTGGACGGGGTGTTTGGAACGGCGGCGCGGCCACGGATAGCGGCCGCTGACGAGGCTCGACCACGCGTTGAGCTGGGCGAGGTACCCGAGCGCCGCGACCAGCGCGCGGTGCAGCCGCCCCGGCACACGTCCGCCGACGAGGGCGGCGACCCAGGCGAACGGCAGCACTACCGCCGCGACGCCGGCCCAGATCAGCGCCGCGATCCCAACCGGCACGAGGAGCAGGAGACGCAGGAGAACGGCGAGCCGGCGGCGCCTGAGATCGCGATCTTCCGTCAGCCGCACTCGGCTACCGTAGCGCCGTGCGCCGGGCACTCACCGCGCTGTGCGTCCTGCTCGCATTCGCGGCCGGCTGCGGGAGCGGCGGTGAGAAGCGGCTGTCCAAGGAGGAGTACGCGAAACGTGCCGACGCCGTCTGCCGCCGCTACAACGAGGGCACGCGCCCCCTTGGCACGCCGCAATCGATGCCGGCGCTCGCGAAGGTCGCCGACCGGAGCCTTCCTCTCCTCGACCGAGCGATCCGCGATCTGCGTGCGCTCGAGCCGCCGAAGGACGAGGAAGCGGCGGCGCGCGCGTGGCTACGGCAGCTGTCACTCCTCCGCGGCGACGTCGTCCGCATCCGCGACCGCGCCAGCGCGAACGACGCCCGCGGCGTGCGCAAGGTGGTGCCGGCGGCAACCAGGCGGAACGCCCGCTTCGCCGAGCTGGCCACACAGCTCGGCATGAGTGTCTGCAACCAGGGCTAGACGATCGCCTGGGGCGATGCGACGCTGCTGGTCACCCGCAAGTTGGTTTAAGCGGCTGCGCGGCAAAGCCGCACAGCCTCCAGATCGGCATCGCAAGCGACGCCTCAGCGGCCGCGGAACTTCGGCGGGCGCTTCTCGAGGAACGCCGCCACGCCTTCGCGGAAGTCCTCGGTCTTCGTCGCGGCAGACTGGAGCTGCGCCTCCCGCTCGAGCTGATCCTCGAGGGACGCGGTCGGCGCGGCGTCGAAGAGGCGCTTCGTCATCCCGATCCCCCGCGTCGGCAGGTCGGCGAGGTGGGCGGCAAGCTCGGCGGCACGCGCGGGCAGGGCATCGGCCTCGACGACTTCGGACACGAGGCCCCAGGCGTGTGCCTCGGCTGCGGTCAGCTTCCGGCCCGAGCTCATCCACTCGAACGCGCGGGCCGGCCCCAGCAGCCGGACGATGAAGTAGGAGCCGCCCGAGTCCGGGACGAGGCCGATGTTGACGAACGCCGGAACGAAGCTCGCGGAATCGGCGGCGATCCGGATGTCGCAGGCGCACGCGAGCGAAAGGCCAGCGCCGGCGGCGGCCCCGTTGACAGCGGCGATCACCGGCTTCTCCAGCTCGCGGATCGCGCGGACATTCGGGTGGTAGGTCTCGCGGAGCCGCTCGGCCACGTCGCCGGCGGCCTCCTGGAACTCGGTCAGGTCCTGTCCCACGCAAAAGCCGCGGCCCGCTCCGGTGACGACCACGGCGCGCACCTCCGAGTCGCGCGCGTCCTTGAGCGCCGCGCCGAGCGCCTTGTGGACGGCCGTATTGAGTGCGTTGAGGACATCCGGCCGGTTGAGCGTGATCGTCAGGACGGCGCCGTCCCGGCTTGTCTCCACCTCGGCCACAGTTGCGGACTCTCTCAGAGGAGCGCCCGTCGCGCGCGCCCCTTCGGGGCTCGGGCGGCGGGCTCTTGCCAGCGCACTCCGCGGCGGCGCTTCCGCGCCGCCGCTACGCCGCGCGACTCCTCGCCTTCGGCTTCGTCGCCCTGGCCCGTAGCGCGCGGATCGCTCAGGCGGGGGATGCGCGGGCGGTGCCTGCCGACGATGAAGGGGACGAGATCAACGGCGGCGCGGCAACGCCACGACCGAAGGGACCACCCGTGTCCAGAAAGCTCGCCGCCCTCGCCGTCTGCCTCGCCGCCCTCGTACTGCCCTCCTCCGCCGCCGCACTCGAGAACGACATCGGCCGCATCGCCTACACGAGCGATCGCGACGGCAACGAGGAGATCTACTCGGCCCGCCTCGACGGATTCGGCGAGCAGAACCTGACGAACGACCCGGCGGTCGACCAGTCGCCGGCCTGGTCCGCCGACGGCTCGAAGATCGCGTTCGTCAGCGACCGTGACGGCCGCATGGATCTCTGGGTGATGAACTGGGACGGCAGCGACCAGCACAGGGTCACCTCCGGCGACTCCGGCGGCGACTCCGAGCCGGCCTGGTCGCCGGACGGCACGCAGCTCGTCTTCTCCAGCTCGCGCGGAGACGGTTCCTGGCACCTGTGGGTCGTGGATCTCGCGGACGGCAGCCTCCGCCGCGTCACACCGGGTTGGGGAACGCAGCCCTCGTGGTCGCCGGACGGCTCCCGGATCGCCTATGCCGGCACGAGCGAGGTCCGGGTCGTCAACGCCGACGGCAGCGACGACCATCAGTTGCCCTACTGCTTCTGCACCGGGCCGGCAGGTTCTCCCGCCTGGTCGCGAGACGGTGGCTTCCTCGTCTTCGGCCGCTACGACGACGACTGGCAGTCCACGAACGCCCGCCAGCTCTACTACGTCGACGCGCGCGGCGGCGACGGCTTGCCGCTCACGAGCGGCACCTACTACAACGATCACCCGACCTTTTCGCCCGGCGGTTCCCTGCTCCTCTTCCAGCGCCAGCAGGGCGCGTTCGGCAGCCCGGAGCTCTACTACATGAACCTGGGCGACCTGACCCCGTATCCCTCGGTAACGGACCCCGGGCGGAACTTCGTTCCCTCCTGGGCGCCGACGTTCACACCGACGCCGCCGCCTCCGCCGAAGGACGACACGTCCCCGACGATCACGATTCGGACTCCGACCGTCTCCGGCACCGACCGGATCGACGTGTACACGGTCGGCCAGGTCGTGCTCGCCGACTACGAGTGCGCGGACTCGGGCTCGGGCGTGCGCCATTGCGTCGGGCCCGTAGGGGACGGCGAGGCGATCGATACGCGCTTCCCCGGCACCTTCGAGTTTCGTGTCTTCGCCGCGGATCAGGCCGGAAACCCGACCTACAGGAGCGCGTGGTACCGCGTGATCTATCCGTTCAACGGCTTCGCCGCGCCCGTCGCGACCGGCGCGCTCAACGACCTTCGCCCCGGCGACAGCGCGCCGCTGAAGTTCTCGCTCGGAGCCGACTACGGCCTCGACGTCGTCGTCGACGCCGCGCAACAGCAGATCGACTGCGCCTCGCGAGCTCCCCTCGGCGCCGCGACGGCGGCGAACGGAACGCTGACCTACAACGCCTCGCTCGGCCGCTACCTGTACGACTGGCCGTCCCAAAAGGCGTGGGCGGGAACCTGTCGTTCGGTGACCCTGTCCCTGCGGGACGGCACGAGCCACGAGGTCGATTTCCGGCTCCTGAAATAGCCGACGCAGCCATGAGGGCCGGTGCTAGCTTGGCCCGCATGGACCTGACGGCGATCGACGGGATCCTCGGGCCCGAGCAGCCCGGCTCCGCGGCCGAGCCGCTGCCGGACGACGAGGCGCTCGACGCGTACTCCCGCGCCGTCACGAGTGTCGCGGAGCGCCTGTCGCCGTCCGTGGGCAACCTGCGGGTGTCGCGACGCGTTCGCGGTGGCCGGCGCCTCGACGGCGGGGGCAGCTCGGTCGTGATCACGCCGGACGGCTTCATGCTCACCTCGGCGCACGTCGTCGCGCGCACCGACGGGACCGGGCGGGCGTCCTTCGTTGACGGCCGCGAGGTCGACTTCGAGGTCGTCGGCTCGGACGGGCTCTCCGACCTTGCCGTACTGCGCGCGGACGCGAGCGACCTCGCGGCGGCCGAGCTCGGCGACGCGGAACGGCTGCGCGTCGGCCAGCTCGTCGTCGCGATCGGCAATCCGCACGGCTTCGCCGGCTCGGTGACGGCGGGCGTCGTCTCGGCGCTCGGACGATCGCTTCCCACTCGCTCCGGGGCGAACATGCGGGTCGTCGACAACGTCATCCAGACCGACGCGGCGCTCAACCCGGGCAACTCGGGCGGCGCGCTCGCGGACGGGCTCGGCCGCGTCGTCGGGATCAACACCGCCGTCGCCGGCATCGGCCTCGGGCTCGCCGTGCCGATCAACACCGCCACCCGCCGGATCGTCGCTGCGCTGATGACGGAGGGCCGCTTCCGCCGCGCCTACCTCGGCATCGCCGGCGGCCCCCGGCCGCTGCCGCCGCGCCTCGCGCGCGAGCTCCAGCAGGCGAGCGGGGTCGAGGTGGTCGAGGTGGTCGAGGCCAGCCCCGCAGCGGCGGCCGGCCTCCGTTCCGAGGACCTGATCGTGTCCGTCGACGAGACGCCGATCGCCGGCGTGGACGACCTGCACAAGCTGATGGTCAGCGACGCGATCGGCCGCACGGTCCGGCTAGCCGTCCTCCGCGAGGGACGCCGGCTTGAGCTCGAACTCGTCCCGGCAGAGCTCGAGGGCTAACTACTCCGCCAGCGGCACCGCCGTGTGCTCCTCGTGAGCGGCCAGCTCGAAGACGACCTGCGCGAACAGCAGCGCGGCGACGAGCCAGAGGACGAGGATCGGCGAGAGCACGTTCGTCAGCGCGACCAGCACGCACGCACCGGCGGCGGCCGCGAAGCGAAGAACGACGTCCGCGTCGAGCACGGCGGGAGGCGTCACGAGCTGG
>Ga0137374_10006447_pt1 | contig 13965 bp, 16 predicted proteins | sample SagtaG_20_FD_104811 | JGI IMG/M metagenome (GOLD analysis project Ga0137374, IMG submission 104811) | Vadose zone soil microbial communities from Sagehorn Ranch, Mendocino, California, USA - Sage1_R_100_16 metaG | ecosystem: Environmental > Terrestrial > Soil > Vadose zone | place: USA...
TGATCCTGCAAGCCGCGCCGGATCTCATTTCAGTTCAAGAACGTGTGCTCGGCGCGGTGACCACCGGCCTCGGCTTCTCAAAAGCTGTCGTCGCGCTCGTTGACCCTGCGCGCGAAGAACTCGGCGGCTGGCTCGTCTATCCCGCCGAAGAGACATTCCCAGTCATGCAACCAGTTGCCTTGAAATCTGAAAATGGGGAGGTTTTTAAAGCGCTGATCAATCGTCACATCTTCACTACAAATCATCAAACCCTCGTTCGAAACGCGGACCTCGATCACTGGCTCCATCAAAACGAATGGTTCGTCCTTCCGCTTTATCTGCGCGAACACCCCGTGGGATTATTGATGGTGGATACATCAGATGGACTCAGCCAGGAGCGGGAAAACACACTGATGACGGTTGCGAATCAAGCCGCGCTCGCGCTTGGCACCACTATCTTATGCATTGACCGCGCCCGACGCCTCGCTGTCGAGACCGAGCGCAACCGCATCGCCCGCGATATCCACGATACGGTTGCTCAATCCTTATTTGGAATTGTCTATAGCCTCGACGCCTGTATCAATATGCTCCCTTTACAAGCAGATGAAGTTAAGAAGGAACTTATCGAATTGCGATCACTTGCGAGTGGTGCGCATGATGAAGTACGACGCTCAATCTTTGACCTCTGGCCCTCCGCGCTGACAATCGAATTATTCATGGCTGATCTCACGAACTATGTTGGCAGTTGTTGCCGCCCTCATTCATTCAGCATCGTCTTCAATAACAACGGTGACTTCAATTCATTACCTGCAGGGATGCGACGGACTGTCTATCGCATGGCACAGGAAGCGCTGGCAAATTCCGCGCGACATTCGGGAGCAAGTTCTGCGCGCCTCTGTCTAAATATCACCGAAGATCAAATTCATTTGAGCATTACTGATGAAGGCCGCGGCTTTGACCCATCCATTGCATTATCGCGCAGTCTCAACCGCGAGCATTTTGGTCTGCAGGGTATACAAGAACGCGCCCGGGCCATGGGTGGAGATTGCGAAATCATCAGTAAACTTGATGCAGGCACGCGGATTATGATCGAATTTCCAATCAACGGACACCATGCCTGATCCCATTCGACTCCTCATTGTGGACGATCACGCGGTAGTCCGCAAGGGCCTGGCAATGGTTCTTCGTTTAGAACCGGATTTGGAGGTTGTAGGCGAAGCGGAGAATGGACGAGTCGGCCTTGAGGCGGCGAAGCGACTCAATCCAGATATCGCCCTGGTTGACCTCGTCATGCCTGAAATGGATGGGCAGGAGATGGCGCTCGCATTGCGCAAATCAAATCCGCAGATTAAGATCATGATGCTGACAGGGACAGAAGTGGATGATCGCGTCTTCGACCTTGTTGCCGCAGGTATTGAAGGTTATGTGTTGAAGCAAATCGAGCCTGGAGAACTGGTGCGTGCTATTCATGCGGTCGTGCATGGGGAGGCATATCTCGATCCCGATGTAATGAAGAAAGTTTTGAACCGTATGCAGAAACTATCACATTATGTCCCATCGGTTTCACTCACTCCGCGTGAAATAGAAGTGCTCGAATGGATGGCCACCCCAAATACATACAGGCAGATCGCGAACCAATTAAGTGTGAGCGAGGAGACGATTCGCAGTCACGCAAAGAATATTTTGGAAAAAATGAAACAGCCCAACCGCGCACAAGTTGTGTTAGCCGCGATGCGATTGAGGTTAATCAAATTGAGTGAACAGTAAAAAGGCTCGGATCCCCCCCGACACGCTTACCGCGTTCGGTATGAGATTCGAGTCTCCGTTATTTGAAAATCTCATTTTCCTCAATATTTTATATCTGATCTGTGACCTTAGGGCAAATCCATGCTTATCTGTATGGAGAACCATTGTCGCCGATACTGCCTTCGGCCGGTGACAGGCTTACATCTCCTAACATCTGATGGCGTTTCGCAAAGCGGACACATTTTCTGCGACTGAGCTCTTCCCGCCGAATACGGCGCTCCCGGCCACCAGCACATCTGCACCTGCTTGCACTACTTCAGTCGCATTCCCTGCATTGATTCCGCCATCCACTTCCAGCCGGGCATGTGAACCAATCGAATCCAACATCTGGCGCAGGCAGCGGATTTTTGCCGTTGCGGACTGAATATCTTTTTGTCCCCCGAAACCAGGATTGACAGACATGATCAGCGCGAGGTCCACATCTGGCAGAATCTGCTCCAACATGTTGAGCGAAGTGGCCGGGTTCAGTGTGACTCCGGCCTTTGCTCCGAGCTCTTTGATTCGTTGCATGGTTCTGTGTAAGTGAGTGCAAGCCTCAACGTGCACCGTGACAATATCCGCCCCGGCATGGATGAAATCCGCAAGATAGCGATCGGGTTCTTCGATCATCAAATGCACATCGAGCAACGCGCCGGTCTCCTTGCTCAGGGGACGCAAAGCATCAACGATAAGAGGACCAAAGGTGATGTTGGGGACGAAGTGACCATCCATCACATCAATGTGCAGCCAATCCGCGCCGGCATTGATGGCGTCGCGGGCATGAGCCTCGAGGCAGGCAAAATTGGCGGCGAGAATGGATAGGGCAAGTCTAACCATTGTTCTCAACCATATCTTTATAACCGTCCCCGGTGTAATCAATTTGGCTGAACTGCATGAGTTTGTCCAGCCTGTGAATTGCGCGGACGTAGCGTATCGTGCCGGAGCGCGCTCGCATGACCAGGCTCTCAGTCGTTACGCCATCACGTTGGAATTCCACACCGTGCAAGAGATCGCCGTCGGTGATGCCTGTCGCGGCGAGAAAAACATCCTCAGATTTGCAGATATCTGCCTCGGTCAGAATCTGACCGGCACGCTTCCCCAACGCGGCTTGAACGCGTGACTCTTCTTCGGCGCTCTGCGGCACGCGGCGGATTTGCATCCCTCCATCCACTGACTTGAGCGCGCACGCGGCCAGCACGGATTCGGAGGCGCTCCCGATGCTCATCATCACATCCACGCCGGTGCCGGGCATGGCCGCCAGCATTGCGCCGACGATGAATCCACCGGAGTTGATCTTCACGCGCGCATCTGCTTCATTCAATTCACGGATCAAGCCTTCATGGCGAGGCTTATCCAAAACAAAGACGGTCAAATCGCTCACACTGCATTTCGACGCCTCCGCGATGCGGTGCAGGTTTTCGGTTGGGCTGAGATTCAAATCAATCGCCTCACGCGCCACGGAACCGACTACGATCTCATCCACATAAAGGCTTGGTCCGGGATCCCACAGGCTCCAGCGTTCGGCAAGCGCGGCCAGAGCGAGCGCATTTGGGCGGCCCAGCGAACGCGCAGGTGTACCCTCGATCGGATCAACCGCCACATCCACCGCAGGAGGATGTCCCGTGCCGACCATCTCGCCGTGAAAGAGAATCGGCGCGGTGTGTTTCTCGCCCTCTCCCACCACGATCACTCCATCCATGTCTATCGTTTGCAAAACCAGCCGCATGGCATTCGCGGCGGCTGAATTTGCGGAATCCCATTTTCCGCTGTCACGGTGGCGAGCGGCTACAAGTGCTGCCGCTTCCGTGGCACGCACCAGTTCGAGGGATAAATTTCGTTGCGGTCTCTCCGACATGTGTTTCTCCTTGGGCGTTCTATCCATCTGCCTGCGCGGAGCCGGGCGCGGGCGCGTACTTCATACCTTTACGCTGACTACTGTGTCCATGCGTTACACGCTCCTTGGGGTGAATGAAATGACTGGCATAGCCCGCAGCCAGCGTGGCCTGACCAAAACTGTAGGCAATGAGATTCATACTGACACCATCTTCTGGATGCGCGACATCGCCAACGGCATAGACTCCAGGCATGGATGTTTCCGCCTGTCGATTGACTGCGATTTTGCGGCCCTCGAGGTTGAATCCCCAGTGATTGATGGGACCCAGGTCCGCGCGGAAACCAATGCAGACCAGAATATCATCCACGTGCAGCGTGCGTTCATTACCCGTCACGTTATCGCGGATTACGGCCCGTTCCACTACGCCGTTTCCCGAAATGCAAACCAATTCGTTTTGCGTATGCACGTTCACCTGTGAATCATACAAAGCCAGCACACTCCGTTGGTGCGCTTCGAAATAATCAAAGCGGTGGATCAGGGTCACCTCACTCGCCCAATTGCGAAGCTCGAGCGACTAGTCCACGGCTGTATCGCCTCCACCCACAACGAGTAATCGTCTCCCTAAAAATTTTTCACGTTCACGCACCACATACGAAACACCCCTCCCTTCAAATTCTGCCGCGCTGGCAACAGTGAGTCGATTCGGTTGAAAAGCGCCGATGCCCGCGGCAATGATCGCGGTCCTGCTCGAATACGTTGCTTCAGTTGTAGTTAGCCGCAAATGTCCCGGCTCCAGCAACGCCAAAGATTCGACGCGCTCGTTGAATCTGAAATCCGCACCAAACTGATTACTTTGCTTGTAAAGTTCCGATACCGGGTCACGACCCAGTATGGCGGGGAAGCCGCCGACATCGTAAATATATTTCTCAGGATATAGCGCTGTGATCTGACCGCCTGGCCTTGGCAATGCCTCCAGCACCAGGGTCCGCAGGTTGCGCATCCCGGCATAGAACGCGGCGAACAATCCCACCGGTCCCGCGCCAATCACCGTGACATCATACTCATCGTCCATGCTCGATCCTTCAACGTAGACGCGTCGCCTCATTCAACGCCGACAACTGATTCGGCCAAATCAAATTTCTCTCCTCTGATTTCTCTATCTCTGTTGATGTGCCATAGTTGATGGCGTGGACTGCAACCGGCTAAGCGCAGCCACCGGCCGTGCGAACGGCATCTCCGAAAGGTTGTTGTACTTGCGTAACAGGTGATATGTGATCAGTAGTTGCGAGAGCGCCAGCGGATGGCTATGTTTCACCTCGATGCGATCCTGGTAATCGCCGAATTGATCCTCGCGCACGGGACGCAGATCGGGTAGATGTTGCCAGATCGCATCTTCAAGTCTCGTTGCGTTCTCAGCGCTCACATCCCCGGCAATTTCGAGGAAATCGACCGGGCGACCTCCGTCGCGTCCAAGCTGGAGCCGGATATCGGTCGCGGCATGATCCGTTCCATCGATCAGGTAGGTCAGGTCCGGGTGTGGGATGCTCGGGCGCAGGACGAGTTGGACGTTGAGCTTTGGCCCGGCGTTCTCCGGCCCCACTCCTCCATCCGAGTGGAAGCGGATCACGATGTCCGCCTATTCGCGTTGGGGCCGAATGAATTGAAGCGTATCCGCCTCGCGTTTCTTCATCTCAGCCTGCACCTGCTCAGCCGTGTAACCGCGCTTGCTGGTATCGCGTTTGATCTTCCAGACGGTTCGCAGATCTTCGGGGGGATCGAGGAAAACTTTCACATCATAGAACTGGCGCATAACGGCGGAATGGAAACCAAGCAATCCCTCCACAATAACGAACTCGCGCGGGCGCACATATTCAGGGCGGATTAGCGTTCCCGTTGCATGATCGTAGACCGGCTTGAGAAAGGGCTGTCCATAATGCAGGCGTTCAAGGTGGAGTTCAAGCACATCGAGGTAATTGCAATTGGGATGCAGAGGCGTGATATTCAATTCTGCGCGTTCGCGCCGGTCATATTTGTGATAGTCATCGGTGCACATTACGGTGACCCGCTCGGCGCCGAGGATTTGAACCAGACCTTTGGTGAGCGTGCTCTTTCCTGCGGCGCTATCTCCTACAATGGCAAGGATGATGGGACGGTGATTGTTCATGAGATTGCCTTTCTCATCCTTCCGGACGATGAACAACGAAGCTCATCACCTGCGATTGACGCGTGTTGTCGTAACTGGTAATGCGGATGTAACTGCCCGAGTGATTCGCCTTGCAGCCTTCTATCTCGGCCATGATTTCATCTACTGAGCGCATGTTGAAAAGCGGCAATTTCCACCAGTCCCAGAAGGCAAGTGCCGGGCCGGGCTGGGATGAATATTCGATGCTGATCACGCATCCATTGTTTAGAAAATACTGGATTTGCTTTTCAACCTGTTCACTGGTAAAGGCGGGAAGATAGGAGAAAGTTTCAGTTTTCATTTTGGTCACTCCTTGAGACCCTAAAGGTTTTTTCTGGTAAACCAGATCGAGATATTGACAGAAGATCTTGCTTGAAGCGAGCGTTTATGGCAAGGGAAACCTTTAGGGTCTTTGTTCGAGTGCGTCCACAGACTCGTATTCGAATGTGATGCCTTTCCAGGTTTCCATTGCGGCGCGCAATTCTCCGCTGTGATGCGCCGCGGACCTGAGGATGTCCGTCCCTTCGGCGAGCAGGTTGCGGCCTTCGCTGCGAGCTTGCACAACCGCCCGCCTCCAGCGCGACGCGGTTGGCAGTGGCTCCTGCCGCGCTTCCCCACGGATGACCAACCGTTCCGCCGCCGAATTGCAGGATCGCATCATCGCCAAAAATGGACACAAGCTCCGGCATGTTCCAAACATGAATGCCACCCGAAGCCACGGGGAACATGCCCGGCATGGAAAGCCACGGCTGATCGAAGTGATGGCCTGGGCAGTTTTCAACTTTGGCGATAACTGTTGCGCGCATCATCTCGTTGATGCCGATCGTGGAGGTGCGGTCGCCTTCGAGTTTGCCGACGACCGTGCCATTGTGCAAATGGTCCGCGCCGACAATGCGGCACCACTTTGCAAGCACGCGCCAGTGCATGCCATGATTTTGTTGGCGATCCATTACCGAGTGCATGGCACGGTGCGCGTGGAGCAACATGCCGTTCGCGCGGCACCACTTCGAAAGCGAAGCGAACGCGGTGAAACCAGCCACGAGATAATCCACCATGATGATGCGCGAGCCGAGTTCTTTGGCGAGTTCGGCGCGGCGATAAATTTCCTCCATATCACCTGCGGTTACGTTGAGGTAATGCCCTTTGCGCTCGCCGGTATCAGCTTCAGCCTGCTTGACGGCTCCCATCACGAACTCAAAGCGGTCGCGCCAGCGCATGAAAGGCTGGGAGGTGATGTTCTCATCGTGGCGCCAAGCAATGGACGGCCGTATTTGTCCAAACGGTCGCGCTCCACTTGAATGCCATGTGGCGGACCCTGGAATGTAGTTAGCAGTGCAGGGGGAAAGTAGATATCCTCCAATCGCAAGGCGCGCAATGGTTTGAATCCGAATACGTTGCCAACGATGGATGACATCAGGTTGGGCATTGAACCTTCTTCAAAGAGGTCGAGTGGATAGGCGATGTATGCCATCATCTGGTCGGGATGTCCCGGCACAGACTTCATTTCATACGTGCGTGCGCAATAGCGCGACGCTTCCACAAGATAATCGGACCAGACGGTTGTCCACGTGGAGAACGAGGATTCAGCAGCCACCGCCGCGGCCGCCTCTTGAGGTGTGATTCGAAAAGCCGTCAACACTTGTGTTTCAGTGGGCTTGTAGCCGATGTCGTAGTAGTAGCGCCCCGCCGCGCTGTATTCTTTTACGCCTGCGTCGAATAAGGCCTTTTCTTTGCCGTTGTCATTTGAGTCGGACATGGGTTTCTCCTTTTGGATTGCATGGGTGCGACGCACTTGTTTATTTCAATACGCCACCGCGCTGATCTCGCTCCGAATATGAATGGAGAAAGAATAGCAGGAGAGAGCGCAAGATGGAACGCTCATATGGATAGATTATGAAAATCAGTAAGAGTGGGGGATGCTACCCGTTTGGGTGGTTTATCGCTTATGAAATTTCGCGGCGGCCTCAGTGCGATTGGTCACGCCGAGTTTCGAGAAGAGATTCTTCAAATGGAACTTGATAGTGTTCTCGCTCAAGTTCAACGCCGCGCCGATCTGCGCGTTGCTCTTTCCCTCCGCGACGAGCGCAAGCACAGCCTCTTCTCGATCTGTGAGAGCATCGGGATCATCAGCAGGAGTTCGAATTAACCAGCGCCGTACCGCAGCAGGAAAAACCAGGTGGCCGCGGGCCACCTGGCGGATTGCGGCGAGAGTCATTTCGGGTGAGTCGGTCTTGAGCGCAAAGCCGTCCGCACCACCTTCAACTGCCGTGCGTAAAGATTGAGCATCTTCAAACGCGCTGATGACCAGCACGCGTACAGGTAACTCTTCAGCGCGGATGTGGTGTAAACAAGTCAAGCCATCCATGAAAGGCATTTGCAGATCTATCGCCACCACGTCGGGGGTAAAGCGTCGTACGGCCTCCAGCAAGCGTTCGCCGTCTGTGGCCGTTGCCACCACACGCAGATCAGGCTCGGCGGCTAACAAGGCGAGCAGTCCTTCCAGCACGAGGGCGTGATCATCTGCCAGCACGATTCGGATCTGCGGCGCGTCAGTCATGAGTCGGAACCTCCACGCGAACGCGCTCCCCGTGCCAGGATGACTCTCCACAAACAATTCCCCGCCAACTAACGTGGCGCGCTCCCGCATTCCGCGCAGACCAATATGTTCGTGTCGCTTTGTTGCTTGCGGCCCACTCAATGGAGGCGGCTCGAACCCACATCCGTGATCTGAGACTTCGAGAAAGAGGCGTCCTTTTTTCGACCATAATTTAACCGTCGCGTCTTGCACACCGGAATGGCGGCGGACATTCGAAAGCGACTCCTGCAGAATGCGGCACAAAGCAATCTTCACCGGCAAGGATACAGACTTTGGGAATGGCTTACTCATTTCAAGCGTCACTGCGCTGGACGTGAATGTCTCATGTTGAATCACGATGTCTTCGATAATTTCCGTTAGTTCACTTCCAGCGAATTCTGGCGCACGGAATGTCCCAAGTAGGTCGCGAATATCCCCGAGTGAAATTTCAAGCAGGTTGATTGTGCGGTTGATGGCTGCGACACATTCATCGGGCGATGGCTGAAGTCCGCTGATGCGCGATCGAAGAACGGTCAACTAGCTGAGAGCCGCAAACAGGTTTTGCACTGGCCCATCATTGATATCCAACACAATACGTTGAAGTTCCTCTTCGGTGACAGCCAAGAGTCGTTTTGCAGCAAGGTCACGGTCAGACATACATCAAATTTCCATTCAAGTCATTATAATGTTTTCACTCGAACTCGTGAGGGATGCGCGCAGGGACATCAGCCTGAACAATTGGATGCAGTGCGACGATTTCAATGGTACTTAGATCGTCTTTTCTTCGACAACAACTTTCGTGCCGCCCGGCCATTCGACCGTGACATCGCCCGGATCATACGGGACTTGAGGCATGCTCCAGCGAAAAATCCATTTCGCGTCTTCGGGGCTGGCATTGACACAGCCGCGCGAGGATGGCTCGCCGTAGTTGTTATGCCAGTACGTTGAGTGGATCGCAACCCCTGTTCCAACAAACAGACTCACCCAACCAACACCTGGCAGACTCCAGCCTGCCGAGGCACTGCCTCCACTTAACGGCAGTGAGATTGCCTTGCGCCAGATCGGAGATTCGCCAACAGGTGTTTCCCACGCATCTACACGATTCCCCCAGGCATCGTACAAAGCGCCACTGGAAATACGCGCAAAATGGACTTCCTTGTTTCCTTCAAAGCAGGAAAGCGTTTGCTCCCAGATTCTCACTACAATTCGTTTGTCAGGTGCATCAGGATTGATTGGAGAAATTTCCTCTGCCGTCAATGGGCGAAATGCTTCCGCTTGTCCCCAAAAGATATCCCCTGAACCGTATTTCTCATTCAACCGATACCATACCTGGCCAGATTCATCGGCACGAATCTGATCCACCCAGACGACCTGGCTGTAATAGAACCGTGCGGGCAGGTTGATCGAGGCAACATATTGCAGCCACGGTGCGCGAGCAGGGGGATTGTCCAGTACCAAGTCTATATAAGGAATTGTGACCTCAGCCCACATTCCTTGCCCCAAACTGGTTGCAGGCAGGGTAGTTGTCGGAACGTTGGGCTGGTTCCATACGGGCTGAACATACCCGCCCCAGACGAAGCCATTGGGCGTTTCCACAAAACGCTGATTGACACGCCCAGGCATCGAGCCAACCACCTCACGAATCCAGGGGATAAGATTGTCCTCATACAGCGCGCCGATTGGCTGAGCGCTTCCATCAGCTATCGCAAACACGTCCAGCTTTCCGACAGTGATACGTCCAAGCTTGTCGGCTTGTGGAAAAGTGGGTAAGGCTAACCGATTAAATGGACGGAAGGCCAGTGCTCCCGTGCTCAGAGCAGCCAATTTAAGAAAGTCACGTCGAGTGATCATTGCTTATTTTGATGGTTGCTACGAAGTTCGTTTGAATGCTGGCAACTGAATATATAAATTGCCATCTTCGATTTTTGTAACAAATTCATCCAATGGACGCGGCGGTGGGCCACTGATATTCTTGCCCATGATGTCGAAATGACCATCATGACAAGGGCTGACATAATGCTCAATATCAGGATGCCAATTCACGCGGCAGCCCAGATGGGTGCAAATGTCGGAGAAGACTCGAACTTCATTTTCATTTTTTCGCACAACATATAGTCCATAGTTCACGGAGGTTCTCTCCCAGCCGTTGACTTTTGTGCGAGTGAAGTCGAAACGCGTTGGGATTCCTATTGGGTAATTTTCAAGCGGGCCAAGGGCAATCGAGTCGGTATCTTCTTCGGCGCGCAGGGACGGCGAGAGCAGGTATGCGATCGATGGAATTCCAATCAGCGCGCGATCAAACCACCGATACCCGCAGCAGTGGCTTTGATGAAATCACGGCGATTGAGTTGATTCTTGTCTGAACCAGACACAACAACCTCCTGATATCTCCTTTCATCAAAGGTGATGGGATTATTTCAACTCCCATTCAAAGAGGCGTGAAGGGGCATCCACATTGACGATTGTGAGTGTAAGTTTGCTCGCACCTTCAAGAATGGATTTGCCTTCCTTCATTGAATCAAATACCAATTTACCGCTTACATGATGTCCGCCGCCTGGCGCATCCCAGAGCGTGGGTTGTAGCGTAATACCTGTGTCTGTCGTGAGAGTAGCAAGTGTTGCCAGATCCATGCTGAGATCAACAGAATGTGTATTCATAGAAACATCAAATTCAAGTTGGTCTGCAGATGTGACTAGGCTGATTGGAGTAACTTCGACAACTACGGCGCCTTGTTCATCTGTACGGGTCATTTCTTCATTTCCAGCCGTGTTGGGAAACAAGGTAGGAAGAACGGCTGGATTATCTATTGGGGTGACGGTCGAAATAGCAGCAGGCTCGGGCGGAGTCTGATCTGTGTTGGCTTGCAAGGGGGTGCAGGCCGCGAGGATAAGAGTCAGTGTAAAAAGAAGCAGCAAAGCAAAACGTTTCATTCGACCTCCAGAATGGGTTGTAGTTTTTTAACAGGCTGGAATTTTTGATACTCACGATAAAGAACAACGAGCATGACAATAATGCCGACAACATTCATGCCAAGGCCAAACAGCATAAAGGGACGTTGATAACGTGTGAGGAAAGTGGCCGCGGCACTTAGACCGAGAATGGGCAGAACGTCGGTGACGTGATGAAGACAACAAGCTATCATTGCCGTTGCAGATGTGCTGCCGCTGGCGCCCATCATTGCACCTGTATGACCAGTTGACGTGGTGGGGATGAAAAGGCGGAAACGAAGGATGGAATACAGTGCGGCCTGGATGCCTAAGGTGATGAAGATCGGTAGGATGTACCAGCGGTTGCGTAGAAATTGACTTACGGCATAGTCCCAACCCTGTGTCCATGTAATGACGCCGAAATATACTGCTGCCATTAACATAGAGCCAAGCAGGAAAGCGGTGAGCGGGATCAGATAGCGTTTCACAATAACTTACATCTCCTTTTCGCTCATGATAGTCTTTGTGCGCCTGCGCGTCTTGCGCCAGATTGCCATGAAACGAGTAGGCATTTTTGCTTATGTTGTTCTTCAATGATCCCTTAAGTGCAACGAGGGGATTATCTTAAAGGCAAAATGGCTTACCAGAGAATGCGTCAGGTTGCTCTCCGTGCCCTTTGGAAAAAACTTATAAAATGTTGGTATTCATTTTCCGATGCGTTCTACGAATACGTTCTCTCCATTTTTCTCAATTAACTCTTCCTGCGATGAGGCCCTGCAGTTAATACAAAAGCAGTTATTACAAGCTGGCTTGCAGCCTGTCCAAACTTTTGACTTGCATACGGCGCGGCTTGGAGTGCATGCTTGCTCCTGTCCAAATCACGGGGCGGAGGCGTGTGACTGCCAGATGATCGTACTTCTAGTGTACGGAGAGGTAGCTGAACCTGCAACGTTGATTTTGCATGGCAATGATGGAAAGACATGGATTTCGGTTACAGACAATCCGCTTCACCGAATAGATGGAAAGCTAATGACAAGCATTCGGCAAGCGCTGGAAAGTCCACCGCCTGCTGGCATATGAGCCAAATGGCGTATGTGCTTATGAGAGATATGGCTCTAGGGTTTCCATGACAAATTGCCTACAATTTATAGGAATAAAAATCCTTTCTTTAATGAAGAGGAGATCAAGATGTTTGCTTTGAAGAAAATATATATTGTTCTAATCACTGCAGGCTTGTTATTGACGGCCTGTGGCGCGCAGGGAGCCGGTAATACAAAAGAAGTCAAGATTAACCTGACTGAATTCGGAATTGAATCGTCGGTGACAGATTTCAAAGTAGGCGTGCCCTATCATTTTGTTGTCACGAATGCAGGCAATGTAGACCACGAAATCATGGTCATGCCTCCTTTGGTGGAAGAGAGTATGGGTATGCCCATGGATATGGGAGAATTGGATAAAACGGCATTAGTCATGATTGAGGCAAGTGAGCTTACGCCGGGAAAAACCGCGTCCTTTGAATATACATTTACGGAACCTGCATCTGGTGGAAGTCTTGAATTTGCCTGTCATACACCAGGTCATTATGAAGCGGGCATGAAACTTCCGATTACCATTGAATAGCAAGCAGTTGGTTACCGCTTGTACCGCAGCCTCTATGCAGTTTATTTGGAAGCTGTGGCACTCGTTGCATAAATTGCTAAACTTTTCGGCACAAATTACTCGTACCGCAACTTCCTTTGGTTGCCCCGCCCGCATTCAGGCGGGGTTGCGGCACGAGCAAAAATCAAAATTCGAGTTTAGGAATTATGTGGCACTCTGTAAATTCTGATCGACTCACCTTCGGCTTGGATTATACGGACGCATTCAAGAATTTGAAGTCTTTGACATAATACAGGCCTACTTCCGCGCCAATCTCAACTGCGCATCTAAACCTGATATGTCCTAGAGGATAAAATGTCTGCTGTGACCACGACCGCCATGCCAAAATCAAAACAATCCGTTATTGACTGGATTTCTAGTCACTGGTTTGGAATCTTTCTAACTGTCTATGGTGTATGGGTCTGGCTTCCGTTGTTTGCGCCCGTATTCATGAACCTTGGCTGGAGCGGCGCTGGAAGGTCAATCTATTTTATTTACTCATTCTTCTGCCACCAACTGCCGGAGCGATCGTTCTTTTTCTTCGGTGAAAAGACGATGTACTCTCTCAATGAGATTCAGGCCGCCTGGCAAAATACAGTGAATCCTCTCATCCTGAGGAAATTTATTGGCAACCCTGAGATAGGCTGGAAAGTTGCCTGGTCAGATCGAATGATTTCGTTCTATACTAGTATTTGGCTGTTTGCACTCTTATGGTATCCATTGCGCCGCAAAGTCAAACCGTTATCATCATGGGTATTTGCCCTGCTCTTATTGCCCATAATTTTGGACGGCGGCACACACGCAATCAGTGACATGACTGGAATAGGCCTGGGCTTTCGTGACACCAACCTATGGCTAATCAAGCTAACAGTCAATTCCCTGCCTGCAACATTCTATGCAGGCGACGCGCTCGGCTCATTCAATTCCTGGATGCGCCTCATCTCTGGGCTTTTAGCTGGGCTTGCAATTATCTGGCTCGCGTTGCCATACATCTTCCGTATACAAGCTCTCAACCGAGAATTGGATAAATTGAATTATGAAAAA
>Ga0137374_10006452_pt1 | contig 13961 bp, 12 predicted proteins | sample SagtaG_20_FD_104811 | JGI IMG/M metagenome (GOLD analysis project Ga0137374, IMG submission 104811) | Vadose zone soil microbial communities from Sagehorn Ranch, Mendocino, California, USA - Sage1_R_100_16 metaG | ecosystem: Environmental > Terrestrial > Soil > Vadose zone | place: USA...
CCGGCGGCAGCCGTCGAGCTCGCCACGCAGAAAATCAGCCAGAATGGCGTAACTCTCGCCGTGACACCGCGGACCTTGTCCAGCGACGCAGAGACCTGGGATTTCAACCTTGTTCTCGAGACCCATAGTCAGGAGTTGAGCGGCGATCTTACAAAGTCCGCGGTTTTCCTCGATGGATCCGGCGCACGCTATGAGCCCATTGCCTGGGATGGCGCAGGGCCCGGAGGACATCACCGTCAGGGTGTGCTGCGCTTCAAGCGCATTACTCCGCAGCCGCAGACGATCGAGCTTCAGATCAGCCGCGACGGCGAGAGCGGCGCAAGAGTGTTCCGCTGGGAACTGAAGTGACGATGTACCTGTCACGCTGACGTGATGTCAAATCGTCCTGTTAACCCCCGAAGACGGAAATGGCCATGAGTACGACGACGCATCAGCACCACCATCCAGAGAAGCCGCGGGACCCAGATACCGGGCGCAGCCCGGGGGATATGGTCGACCCCGTGTGCGGTATGCGCGTCAGTCCGGACGCGCCCGAATCCGCGACGTATCAGGGAACTCTGTATCGCTTCTGCAGCAAGCATTGCGCCGAGGCGTTCCGCAAGGAGCCGGCCAAGTACGTCAAGCCGGCGAGTCCTCCTGCAAAGACCGCTGCGCCTCGATCCTCGGCGGGAACGATCTACACCTGTCCGATGCATCCGCAGGTTCGGCAGAGCGCGCCGGGCAACTGTCCCATCTGCGGGATGGCGCTCGAGCCGGTCACGCCGACAGCGGCGGAAGGAGAGAGTCCCGAACTGCGCGACATGACACGGCGCTTCTGGGTGGCGCTGGTCCTTTCGCTGCCGTTGCTGCTGCTGGCGATGGGGGAGGGCATCCCGGGATTCGATCTCGCGGGAGCGATCGAGCAACTCGCGGCGCGATCGGGACTGCCGCACCTGATGTCCGTCACCTGGACGCAATACGTCGAGGCAGTGCTTGCCACGCCGGTGGTCCTCTGGGCGGGCTGGCCGTTCTTCGAGCGCGGCTGGCGCTCCTTCGTCACCTGGCGGCTCAACATGTTCAGCCTCATCGGATTGGGCGTGGCCGCGGCGTATTTTTTCAGCGTCTACGCCATTCTCTTCCCGGCGAGCCTGCCGCAAGCGTTTCGCAGCGCGCATGGCTTGCCGCTGTACTTCGAGGCGGCGGCGATCATCGTGACGCTGGTCCTGTTGGGACAAGTGCTCGAGCTCCGCGCGCGGTCCAGGACGTCGAGCGCGATCAAGGATCTGTTGAGCCTCGCGCCCAACACGGCCATCCGCGTGAAGCCGGACGGCACGGACGAGGAAGTTGGGCTGGAGGTCGTTGCGGTCGGCGATATCCTGCGCGTGAAGCCGGGCGCGAAGATCCCCGTCGACGGCGTCGTAACCGCGGGCAGGTCGAGCGTGGACGAGTCGATGATCAGCGGCGAGCCGATTCCCGTCGAAAAAGTGCCCGGCAGCAAGGTCACCGGCGGCACGGTCAATCAGACCGGTTCGTTCGAGATGCGCGCCGAGAAGGTCGGGTCGGAGACACTGCTCGCGCGCATCGTGCAGATGGTCGTCGATGCAGGGCGCACGCGCGCGCCGATCCAGAAGCTCGCCGATTTCGTCGCCGGCTGGTTCGTCCTGGCGGTCATGGTCATCGCTGGCGTTGCCTTTGGCGCGTGGGCGCTGGTCGGCCCGCCGCCGGCGTTCGCCAATGGACTGGTCGTCGCGATTTCGGTGCTCATCATCGCCTGTCCCTGCGCGCTCGGGCTCGCGACGCCGGTATCGATCATCGTCGGCGTCGGGCGCGGGGCGAAGGAGGGCGTGCTGATCAAGGATGCTGAGGCGCTTGAGCTTATGGAAAAGGTGGACACGCTGGTCATCGACAAGACCGGAACGCTGACCGAGGGCAAGCCGCAGGTGCAGGGCGTGACCGCGGTTGCGGGATTTGCCCAGGACCAGGTACTCGCGTACGCGGCGAGCCTCGAGAAGGCGAGCGAGCACCCTCTGGCTCAAGCCATCGTCTCCCATGCCGAAGCCGAGCATGTGGCCTTGCTTGAAGTGCGCGACTTCGACTCGGTCACCGGCAAGGGCGTGCGCGGCAGCATCGCTGGCCAGAGCGCGCTGCTCGGCAACGCGCGCCTCATGGAGGACAGTAAGGTCGACCTCGCGCAGGTGGCCTCGACAGTGGAGGGGCTGCAAGCGCAAGGGGAGACGGTGATGTATCTCGCGGTCGGCGGCAAGCTTGCGGGTTATCTGGGCGTTGCCGACCCGATCAAAGCGACGAGCGCCGAGGCGATCGAGCTGCTGCGCAAATCGGGTATCCGCATCGTCATGCTCACCGGCGACAATCCGGTTACTGCGGCCGCAGTCGGCAAGCGGCTGGGCTTGGACGAGGTCAAGGCCGGTGTTCTGCCGCAGGACAAGTACAAGCACATGCAGGCGCTGCAGCGGGACGGGCGCATCGTCGCGATGGCCGGAGACGGCGTGAACGATGCGCCGGCGCTTGCTCAGGCGAATGTCGGTATCGCCATGGGCACCGGCACCGACATCGCAATGAGCAGCGCGCGCGTGGTGCTCGTCAAAGGCGATCTGCGCGGCATCGCCAAGGCTCGGCTCTTGAGCGAACGCACGATGCGCAATATCCGCCAGAATCTTTTCTTCGCCTTCATCTACAACTTCCTCGGCGTTCCGATCGCCGCGGGCGTGCTGTATCCATGGCTCGGTTTGCTTCTGAGCCCGATCATCGCGAGCGCTGCGATGGCGGCGAGCTCGGTCTCAGTCATCGGGAATGCGCTCAGGCTACGCACGGCTAGCGTCTAGCGCAGCGTCATCGTAATTGCATGCTTACGGCGTGAGCCAACCAGCAAAGACGGCCGCCTGATAGAGAAAGTAGAGCGCCGCCCGCGAGCATAAGCACGCCGCCGGCGCGCTCGGCCCAGCGAAGTTGGTCAGGCTTCGAGGTGGCGTTCGAACACACCTCTCAGTCATGGGCCGCCACGGCTGGTAGCTCTGCGCTCGCGCAATGTATGTACAGCCATTAGACAGAGCGTAAGCCAAGCGACGCTTTCCGCAAAAGCGGCCAGCACATCGCTCAAATAGTGGTCACCCAAATAAATGCGACTCACTCCAACCAGCATAACGATCAGAAGCGCCGCAAGTGCGACGAGAACTCGCCACCGCCACGCCCGGATGTTGGCAATGACAACCGCCGCCAACACGCCATAGAAAAGCGTTGCGCCGGCCGCATGGCCACTCGGAAAGCTATAGGTGCTTATGGCGAGGAGAGGGGAATCGAAACTAGAAGGACGGGAGCGCTCGAACGCGAATTTCATGAATACATTGAGCAGCATGCCCCCCGGTAGCGCGAGGGCAAGCGTTAGCAGCCAGTACCAGTATCGCTTCCAGATCAGAAAGAGTCCCAGGATCAACGCCAGCGCAGTAATGCCCAGCACGCCGTGAAGACCCGTAATGAACTGCATGAATTGGGTGAGTGTCGGCGTGGCATGGCTCTGAAACCAGTCGAAAACTTGCACGTCAACGACGGTAAGCGGGTCACCCGCTATTAGATCTTGGGCGATGCCACCGAAGAGCCAGCTGGCCCCGATAAATACGACAGCCGCGAGCGTAAGGTGGAGGCCCAAATAGCCTTGAGGCGACAGGCGGGCTTGCAGAAACTCAATCTGCGGTGCGAAACGGCGCCGTACTTTGGCAACGCGTGGATGTTCAAGGAAGTGCGTCCAGCGCTGTTTGATCCCTGCCTCGTGGCGCACCGCCCATCGCCACAGCCATGCCAGTCCCAAGATGACCACGAGCACGCCGCCAATGATCGCGCTCGCCCGGCCGATCCAGCGCTCGGCGATACCCCAGCTTGCGCCCAGGAAGTATCCGAGCAAGACCACTGCGATCGACCACAGAATCGCGCCCATAGCGTTGTAGGGGAGAAACTGCCGATATGGCATCCGCGATGAGCCGGCCAAGAATGGCACGAGCGCTCGGGCGAAGCCCACGAATCGGCCAAGAAAGACCGACTTGCCGCCGTGGCGCGCAAAGAAAGCTTCGGCGCGATCAACGCGTGCCTTGTGTAAGCCAAACCGGCCGCCATAACGCAGGAGTCCTGGACGCCCCAACCATCGCCCGAGCTCATACCCGATACTGTCGCCGAGCGTCGCTCCGATGGCGACCACGACGATAAGGCCGTCGAGATCAAGTAGGCCCTGCGCGGCAAAAAATCCAGCCACCAGGACCAGGCTTTCGCCCGGCACGATGACACCGAGGAAAGCGGCCGATTCGAGCATCGCGCCAAGGAAGATGATCAGGTAGCCCCAATGGCCGACGCGGCTCACCAGATTGATCAGGTAATCGAGCATGGTGCCTGCGTGCTACCTGTTGCTCTTGATTGCGCTGCGTTGATCATTGCGTTCATGCCCGTCCTGCATTCGAGCGCGCGAGAACAGCGAGGCAAAGCAGGGCGAGCGCACTGCAGGCAACGAAGTCTACGCGCACGCCAAACAATTGGGTGAGCACTCCGACCAGGAGTGGCCCCACCATGTCGCCAAACTCCTTGAACGATTGCGCGGCACCCATGCCTGCGCCCAGCTTGTTCTGCTCCGCCAATGAGCTGACGAGCGTGTCGGTGTTCGTCCAGACCGTGCCGACTCCGACGCCTGCAAGAACGGTGTTGACGAATGGGACTGCCCCGGACGTAAACGTGACCGCGCCGATCGCGAGTGCGGCAATGAGGAGCCCGATGAGCACGGTGGTGCGTATTTGAACCTTGTCGGCCAGGTAGCCGGCAAGAGGCTGTATGAGCAAGTAGCTGGCGGTGGCGATGCTGACGGTCGTTCCGGATTACGAACGCCACCGGCATCGGCACATCTGTGAGCTAGGTACCCATGCCTACGGCATGAGCCAACCGGCAAAGACCGCCGCCTGATAGAGAAAGTAGAGCGCCGCCGCGAGCATGAGCACGCCGCCGGCGCGCTCCGCCCAGCGGATGAACCCACGCGTACGCCGCAGATGGGCGACGGTCCCTGCCGCGGTGCCGGCGGCCACGATCGGAATACCTCGAGCCAGACCGAACGTGAACATGAGCGCCGCGCCCAGCACGGGATCAGCCGTCGAGGCTGCAGCCACGACCACCGGCAGCAGCAGCGGTGTACATGCCGGACATGTCGACAGGCCGAATGGCAGGCCGAGCAAGTAACTCCCGACAAAGGTCCGCGCCGGTTGCGGAGACGGAGCGAGCACCGGGATGACGACGTGGATGACCCGCAGCAGCGCGAGGCCGGTCACCGCCAGAATGACACCGAGCAGGCCGTAGGCGATCGCGAGGAAACTCGCCAACACGCGCAGCACGGCAAAGCCCGCCAGGCCGAACAGCGCGCCGAGCGCGGCGTCCACCGTCGCGATGCCGAGAGCGAAACCGGCTGACAGCCAGAATCCTTCGCCGCGGCGCGGAGCCTTGTCCGCCGCGCCTCGGCTTGCCGCCAGCCCGGCAGCGACCGACAGCAGCGGGAAGGAGCTCGGTGCGATGCCGACGACGAGACCGGCGAGCGCAACCAGCGCGATCGTCAACGGCGTCAGGGCCGTAACGTTCTCCAGCAGGGGTTCGAGGTCGGTCAAGGCCGTCGCTCGGAAGCCGGATGGCTCGGTTTGAGATTCATGAAAACCTGTGGTTCATTTTCGGCCGGGAGCGTTGCCTGCTGCAATTCATAGTCCGGCCCGTCGACGATGCGCCGGCGATAGGAAGCCGCTGCCGGGCTGCCCGCAGGCCACTGTGCGTCGAAATCAGCGAGAAAGCGGTCGTGGTCATAAGCGACCGCCAGCGCGTCCACATTGACGCCTGCAGATTCGACGCCGTACAACGGCGTCGCGCATGCGGATGGACTGATTGCAATGCGGGTGATGATGCCGTAACGCGAGGCTGAGAAATTCGGCATGCCGGCGGCCCCGTTGTTCACGACGATACCGGCGCCGACGCGGCGAAGCAGTGGCAGGCAAGTGTGGGTGCAGGCGAAGATGTCGACGTCAGCCTCTTCGAACCAGCGAACCGCCCGATCGACGCCTGGTGCTGCGGATAGGGCTTCTATCCCGAGACCCCAGCCCGCCAGCGAGGAAGGGTCGCCGTGAATGACCGTCACTCGTGCGCCGCCCACATCGATTCGCCGCCACATGGGCAGTCGCGCCAAATCGCTTTGCAGCTGTGGGAAAAGCTTCGCGCTCGTTTGTAGCCGTTGCATGATGGCGTTTGACCGCTCGACCACACCATCGTCGACGAAATCGGGATAGCCGCAGCCGCATCCCGCTTCGGTATTGACGGTAGTCCTGCCAAGCTCTGTCTCGACGTTGCCGCGAATGGCGTCATACGCGAGGACCGATTCATTGATTCGCCGGAAGCGTGCCGGCGCGATGTTGAACCAGTTGAAGTCGCCGTTGAAGACAAGATGCTTGGTCTCGCGTTCACGCTTGAACATGGTGACGACCTCGTCGAGCGCAGCGTCGTTGCCGTATAACCCGCCGACCACGTACAAGGTATCGGTGGTCATCGAAGCGTGTCCTCGGAATATCGACGCCGCGTAGCGATAGTCGAGCGGGCAGGTCCGGCCGACCGTCATGGATTTACTTCGCAAATGCAACCGGAGTTGATCGAGCGCCGGAGTCATCGCCACCGTCATCATGCCGCCGATCTTGTCGGTGGCGAACACTAGGCGGTGAGACCTTGCGCGAGTCGTTGACGGTCCAGTCGTAAGCAATGAAGTCGACCTTGTATCCCTCGGGGATCTTCGCTCCCAGATACCGATTGATGTAGGCGGTCAAATCCGGGCTCGTACGCAGGAAGTCCTCGCGATAGAACTTCAGGATTTCGGATACTTTGACTTCCCTGGCATCGCTGGAGATCGCGAGATTTCGTTTTTCACTGAAAAATAGCTGTGCGGCGGCGGCCAGCTCGCGGTCCAGATTGCCGGTCGTAAATGGCTTTCGGGGAAGTCGCGGGCAGCTGACGGCCATGCAGTTCAACGCGAAATGCACTCGCTCATCTTGCATGGGGCGAATCACGTCATTTTCGAGGGCGTACAACGACAATGAGCGGCCGCCGATCGTGAATTTCTTCACCCAGAAGAAAGGAAACTTTTGCAGTCCCGCGAGCGACCGGGGTATCCCGGAGTCGACGACATTGAACATCGCCAGCGCATTGTAGGCGTTGATGTAATACGCGAGCTTCGCTTCGCGGCTCGCAAACAAGGAAGGATTCGATTCGGGGCTGGTCGAGGCGATGTAGACAACGGCCGAACGGAGATCCGAAGGCGCTTGCGCGATGCCTTCGAAGTCAACGCGGCCGTATTCGTCGACGAATCGCTCGAGAACTGCGGCCCAGCCGGGTGGCACGGCCGGATCAGGCGGCTGAGCGATGGCCACACCGGCGAGTCCGGCGGCGAGCAGCAAACCGAGGGCAAGTCGTTGCACGCGCAGCCTGATGCGCATGATCTACCCGTCGGCCCTTGCGCGCGCCGCGCCGGCGCGGCGCTTCAGGAGCGCGTGCTGGCGCGTCTGGCCCTTCATCCGCTTGAATGGATGCGTATTCGGATCGGCGCTCACGTGACCGGGATCCTGTTTGCTCAACTCGCCGGTCATTGGGTGCCAGAAAACAACCGCCGGCCCTTCGGTCAGCGGTACCGGCCGAAGGATGAAGCTATCGCGTTTCGCATTATGCATGCACATCGACATCGGACCCTCGCCGGTCATGACTTTGAACACGCATGCGCGGATGCGATCTTCCTCGAGGGCCCGCGCGTCCATGAAGTTGTGGACAACGAAGGAAAGTGTCCTGACTCGGCCGCGAGATCTCACGAGATCGCTTTTCATGGCCCAGGCTCTCGCGGCCAGCCACTTGGCTATGGGATAGACAAAGCGCGGATGCGAACAAAGCCAGGCGACCAGGTTCCTAACGGCCGCTAAGCGATCGTTCCGGGGCAGGGCTATTTCCGCAGTTGCGGCTTGAAGCTCGGTAACGAAGCTTGCGTCGGAGAACGCGTCATAGAGCGTGCCGTTTGCCCCCAGGCAAAGAGCGTAGCGGTTGCATCCCGGATGACCGATGCGCGATGCCTCGAAATTCAGCGAGGTCCCGGCGCCAAGCTCTATCTGGCGCCAGACGCTTTCGGGAGAGATGACCGCTCCGCGCTCGCGCTGGACCCCGCGTCCGGTAGCGGCCTGGAGCTGGAAGGATGCGGTGCGTATCGCTCCGGCATGCGCGCGGAAAAAGCCCACCAGCTCCGGGATCTGAGCAAAATTTCCATCGTGCACGGTCGTATTGAACATGACCGAAAGGCCGAGCTTTCGGGTACGGTCCAGATATTCGGTGCGGATGCGATTCAGTGCCTGTTCGGTAGCGTAGCCTTTCCGCTGCTGCGTGGTGTCGACATGAAATACGACGTCGACCAGGCCGTGCGTCGCCAGCGCCGTCAGCAGCGAGCGGCTCGCCCTGATGCCGTTGGTCATCAGCGTCGGGCGCATCCCGAGCGAGCTGATGCGGGCGACGATCGCCAACAGCTCGTCGCGATCGCGAAGCGTCGGATCGCCGCCGGTAACCTGAACATCGGTGTGCTTTCCGTAACGGCTGTAAATGAGGTCGATGCGGCGGAAGACTTCCTCGAGGGGCACGTCCTTCACCGCCTCGGAGTTTTCCGAGAGATAGCAAAGGGAGCGGTCGAGATTGCACCGTTGCGTTACTTCCAACGCGACGCAGCCAATGGGCCAACACAATCGCATTTGTTGCTCCGCAGAAGCGTATCCGGCTGATGCGATCGCAGCCCGCGCTCGATCCATGGCGGACTCGCGAGGGCGTAACGCCGGATCGGCCGGAAAGGCCTCGATCTCGGTGCGAGTCATGAACCGCACCTTGCCTCCATGTTCAGGCAGCGGAATACCGTCGACCGTGCCGGCATGGGGAAAAGCGAGTCTTCCTCAATCATCAATCATCGCGCGCGGGCCGGTAGTAACGCACCGGGTGGGGGCAGCAACCGGCGTAGATCCGAGGCAATTTATCACGCTTTCTCGACCGAACGAGCGTAGCGGTAGCCCTCTACTTCTTGATTCGTCTGAAGGGGTCTCAAGGTTACTGCGGCGAAAAAATATTGCTGGCAACCAGCCACGAGCCAGGGAGTCGAATGGGCGTCATATGTGGCTCGCTTCGGGTCTCGTACCACGGAACCGGATGGGGTTCGGGTCGGGAAGCGCAGGCAAGAAGCGCGGGCGCCAGGAATTTGACGCCGTATTCCGCCCGTACGCAGACAACGATCGGGCACGGGCGTCGACTGGACGCAAGCACCTTCGCCCGTTGCTTCATCGAATCTCCTCCGGAGCTTGACTCTGTACTATGGTACGGGCATTAGAGTACGTTCGTCTGGATGCGTTCGGAGCACAAAGGTGTCGGAAACCGCGACTAAAAAAGCGACGCTCGGTGGTGTCCTCGCGGATAACGCACGCAACCAAATCAGCTTGTTCAAAGTGCCGCTCCGCTGCGAAGCCGCTGCCGGCTTGGGTTGCGGCGTAAAAGCGAAGCCGATACTGCACGCCTTGATGCGCCAGCCCGCCGTAGCGCAGGCGTGGCTCAATCGTGGCGGGACGATTGTCGCGGTGTTGTGGAGAGAAAGTGTTGTTCCTGACCTGCGGGGCGAACAAGTGCGCTCAATTCTGGCGGAGCATGGCCTTGCCGCACGGGAGCTCAGTGGTGCGGCTCGGGAAAGCGCGCTGAAAGAATTCTCCTCCGGCGCAGGTTGGTATCGTGGCGATGCGGTGGATCGACTGAGTGCAGAAGAGGCCGCCATTATCGCCGCCAGGCTTGTTCGCCGCGTGACGGTCAAGGTGCCGTTGTCCGACGGAACGATCAAAGCATTGTTGGCCGCTTTTACGGAAGTATGCAGACATCAACTCATCAACCGCCCTTTAACGTCAGCTCGACTGCGGCGCAAGCTGATCGCGAATAAGATCCTGCAAGCCGGACGCCAGCACCTTCATGGGGCGGCGCTCATGGCGCTACAAGAAGCCACGGCACTCGGGCACCGGCCGGTGAGAGGCGAGCAATAACCTGCGAACTCCGGATGAGCAAACCCTACGATCTCGTCGCTATCGGAACCGGAACGGCCGCCTCCGTGGCCGCTTCGCACTGTCGCTCTGCCGGATGGAGCGTGGCGGTCGTCGATCACCTGCCGTTCGGGGGCCCCTGCCAGTTGCGCGGCTGCGATCCGAAAAAGGTCCTGGTCGGCGCGGCAGACGCCATCGATCATTCCCGCCGTATGCGTGGCAAAGGTATCGGCGGCGGCGAGCCGGTAATCGCATGGAACGAGCTTATCCAGTTCAAACGAAGCTTCACTGAACCCGTGCCGGCGATGAAGGAGCAGAGTTTCGCCAAAGCTGGAATCGACGCCTACCATGGCCGCGCGAAGTTTTGTGGGCCGAGCTCGATCGAGGTGGACGGCGAAGTGCTCGACGGCCGTTTCATCCTGATCGCGGTGGGTGCTGTGCCGATGCACCTCGGCGTTCCCGGCGAGGAGCGTCTGGTCACGAGCACCGACTTCCTCGAGCTCGCGCAGCTGCCGAAAAGGATCGTGTTGCTCGGAGGTGGCTTCATTGCCGCCGAGTTTGCTCACATTGCGGCACAAGCCGGCGCACAGGTGACGGTCCTCGAGCAGGCGGACCGGATGCTTACCCCGTTCGATCCGGACCTCGTAGGTTGGCTCATGGACAAATTCCGCGAAATCGGGATCGACGTGCGGCTGAACACGCGCGTGACCGCCATAGAAGGGAGTGGCGGCGATCTGTCCGTGCGCGCGTCCATCAACGGCAACCATGAGATCTTCCGGGCCGACCTCGTCGTCCATGCCGCCGGGCGGGTCCCCGATCTTGAGGCGCTCGATCTTGCCAAAGCGAACGTGCAGACAGAAAAGGGTCGCCTCAAGCTGAATGAATTTCTCCAGAGCGCGTCCAACCCTGCGGTCTATGCTGCCGGCGACGCGGCAACGAACGGCCCGCCGCTGACGCCTGTCGCGAGCCATGATGCGAAGGTCGCCGCCGCCAACATGTTGCACGGCAATCACCAGAAGCCGAATTATCTCGGCGTCCCGAGTGTCGCCTTCACCGTTCCTCCGATCGCATCGGTCGGGCTGAGCGAGAAGCAAGCGCGGGAGCAGGGCTTCAAGTTCAGGGTGCACAGGCAGCGGGCGTCGGATTGGTACACCGCCCGAGGCGTCGCGGAAACGATCTACGGCTTCAAAGTGATCGTTGAAGATGGAACCGACCACATCTTAGGCGCGCACCTCGTCGGGCCGCACGTTGACGAAGTCGTCAATGTCTTCGCGTTGGCCATTCGGAAGGGGCTCACAGCAGAGGATCTGCAGACCACGATCTTCGCGTATCCCACGGGGGCATCGGATATTGGCTATATGGTCTGACGCGTACGTGATCCGATACGCAGCCGAGGAGCCAATTGTGAAAGAACTGATAAAGCAACTTTCCGGCATTCTTGGCGCCGGCATAGCTGCCGCATGCTGCCTCGGTGTGCCTGTCGTGCTGGCCGCAGTCGGCGCGGCAGGCCTCGGTTTTCTGATCAACGACGCTTACCTTTTTCCCATTTTCGGGGCGTTTGTCGCGCTGAGCCTGTGGCTGCTGTACCGCTCGGCGCGGCGCCACCAAAGCCTCGTCCCGTTCTGGGTGGCGCTGGCTGGTGGCGTGGCTGGCGGCGCTGCGTTGTGGCTACTGGTGACAGGTTTCTATCCGAAGACTTGGCCCATCACTTATGTCGGGCTCACGATCTTCGTCGCCGCCAGCGTGTGGGATGCCGTCAACGGCCGCCGGGCTGCGACGCGCGCGATCGTACGGGAAACGCCCCAAGAGAAGCAATCCGCCAGCGACGCGAGGCGACTCACTCGCCAAGCGGTAATCGGCTTGCTGGCAGCGGGAACGCTCTACGGTATGTACAAGTCGGTGCAAATGTTCTCGCCGAACGCACGGACCGCGGCTGACGACGCGACGGAGACGTGCTTCGGTGTCGCGAAGGCCGGTCAGAACGACTGCTCCACTGCGAAGCACAGCTGCAACGGCCAGGCGACGATCGATAATGCACCCGATGACTTCAAATATGTTCCTAAAGGCACGTGCGAGAAGATCGGAGGAAAATTGTCCTCGGCTCAGTGATGAGGCGCCAGCTTGGCGAGCTCGGGGCACATGGCTAACGCCAAGCCGCTACGGTGTGCCGATTGCAACATGCCGCGATATCCAGAAAGGTAAGCCCATGGCTCGACTCGCGCCGCTCCCTTCCGGCAGCGTCCCCGAACTCCAGAAGGCGTTCGCCGTATACCGCAAGGGACTCGGCTTCGTACCGAACAGCGTGCTGATCATGCAGCGCCGCCCGAAACTGGTGAAGGCGCTGTCGGCGATGGTGGCGGCGGTGATGGATCCGGAGGGCAGCGTCAGTCCCGGCTTCAAGCGCCTGCTTGCGCACGTCGCCAGTCGCGCCCACGGCTGCCTGTACTGCACGGCGCACACGGTCGGCGGAGCGCTGCGCGCCGGCATTGACGAAGAAAAAGTCGCGGCGATCTGGGAATACAGAACGAGTCCGCTGTACTCGCAGGCCGAGCGGATCGCGCTCGACGTGGCGATTGCGGCGGCGTCGGTGCCGAACGCCGTGAGCGATGCGATGTTCGCGGAGCTGCGTCAGCATTGGAGCGAGGAGCAGATCGTCGAAATCCTCGGTGCCATCGCGTTATTCGGCTTCCTCAACCGCTGGAACGACACGCTGGCCACACCCCTCGAGGAAGAAGCGAGCGAAGTCGGCGAGCGCCTGCTCGCTAAAGGCGGCTGGCGCGTCGGCAAGCACCGCGGTTAATGCATCAGCGCACGACGAAAACTTCGGCCGCAGGATAGAACGCCGACCAGGCGAACCAGTAGGCAACATACGCCGGGAGTTCGCGCCCGGAGCTGTCGAATGCCTGCGCAGCGCGATGCTCGCGATCGAAGCGGATCGAAACCGCACTACCGCCAAGTCGATCGTCGATCGTGCCTTGCGGGCGGTTGCCCAGCGCCTTGGCGAGCTCGCTGAACGCATAGGCCTTGCGTGCACCGTTAAGCTCGACGCCGAGCACCAGTTCCTTGGCAGGGAAGCGATCGCTCGTAGCAGCGGTGGGAAACATGATGCGGCTGCTTGTGGCGTAGCCGGCGTAGGGATCGCGGCTGTAGTCGCGGCTGAATCCGGTCTCAGCCGAAAGCACGAGCGTGTCGGGATGGCGCGCCTTCCAATCGGCCCAAGTCGTGTGAATCAATGTCACGGGCGTGAGCTTCTCGCCTTTGAGCGGGCCGCTGATCGCCTGCGCCAGCATCTGCGACCAGAGTGACTGCGTGGCGCGATCGTAGAGGAGCAGGTCGCTGTTGTAGAGCAGACCCGAAACGCCGAAGGTCGTCGGCCGGCCCCTGGCCCGCGCTACGTACGCGATACCGGTGCCGCACAGCGGGCAGTAGGTGATCGCGATCGGCTCGTCGCCGAGACGATCGTTGACGATCTCGTGCCAGTTCAGAATCCTGACCGGGTAGGCTTTCACCACGCCATTGCGGGCAACGCCGAGCAAGCGGTCGCTGGGAGCGAGAGTCGCACCGCTTGGCGGGAGGAACTTGGGCGCGTCGATCGCGGGGATTCCGTCCCTCGCCGGTCCACCGTGCAGAATCTGGTCGCGCGGCACCAGCGAATCTTTCAGATCGAATCCGTTAAGCGTCTGCGCGGGCGTCGCCGGGGTCAGCATCAATCCTATGAGCGCCGCTGCAAAGTAAGCGAGCCGTGCGTTCATGTCTCTAGTGCTGAACCAACTTAATATGCCTAATATGTGGTATCCTGCCCTTTGGGAGGAGGTGCAGGATGCCCCGATCGCTACAGCTTCGATCTATATCGCGGTCCGAGCGGCGGGTTCTGAAGCG
>Ga0137374_10006471_pt1 | contig 13944 bp, 6 predicted proteins | sample SagtaG_20_FD_104811 | JGI IMG/M metagenome (GOLD analysis project Ga0137374, IMG submission 104811) | Vadose zone soil microbial communities from Sagehorn Ranch, Mendocino, California, USA - Sage1_R_100_16 metaG | ecosystem: Environmental > Terrestrial > Soil > Vadose zone | place: USA...
CACGAGATCGAACGAGAGAGCGGTGTGAACGGCATTGCCAAGCGGATCGAAACACGAAAGCACGTCGAGCGGGATCGACGGATCGGCGTGCCAGCAGTTTGATTGTGGAACCGCGACAAACTCAGCCCACGCACCGGAGCGATTCACGCCCACGCCTTGCGTATTCGGGCAGAGGTGACGCCGCCCGGCGAGGCAATTGCGACAATGCCCGCACGTGATGTGACCTTCGCCGACAACGAGATCGCCGCGCGCGAAGCCTTTCACATGATCGCCGACAAGATCGACAACGCCGACAAATTCATGGCCGATCGTCATCGGCACCGGGATCGTTTTTTGCGCCCAGGCGTCCCAGTTATATATATGTACGTCGGTGCCGCAGATGGACGTTTTCACGACGCGGATGAGCACATCGTCGCCGCCGGCTTCCGGAACCGGAACTTCCTCGAGCCACAGCCCCGGTTCGGCGCGGCTTTTCACTACGGCCGGCATCATTTTTTGCACGACAGGAGATTATGCGAAGCCGTGTGTGAAGTCGAATGTGACGAATGCGTCGAATAGGACTGCGCGAATCGGCGGCTTATCTGCGCTTGCGCCTGATTCGTTCCTTGGGAATGATGCAAAGGCATGCCCGTAACCATTGAGCAAACCGGGACGAATGCGGTTACAGCCCGCTCCGTTTTCGTTTTGCGATTCATCAGCACGATCGCGCTCTGGTCCATCGCGCTCCTCATCGCGTTCTCTGGATTCGAAATCTTATTCTGGCTTTTGATCAGCGTCTTCGGACTGATCGGGCTCCTGGAATTTTACCAGATGCTCGATCACAAAGGTCTGCCGAATTTCAAGATTACAGGAATGATCTGCGGCGCCGTCATGCTCGGCGGCAGTTTTTATTACTTCTCCAAGATTGGGCCGGCCGGTTCCTACGACTTCGAAGTCGCGGTATTGCTCTTTTTTTTGCTTACGGTTTTCGCGCGCCAGATGTTTGCGCGCCTGCGCCATGACGAACCGTTGCAAACGATGGCGTACACGTTGTTCGGCCTGCTTTATGTGCTTTGGCTTTTTAACTTCATCACAAAGATCGTTTATCTTACGCCGCGCTCGAGCGCTGGCGTCGTGACGGGCCAGTTCTATGTCTTGTATCTGATCGCGGTCACAAAATTCAGCGACATGGGCGCATACCTCACCGGCAGCGCGATTGGGCGCCATCTCATGGTTCCTCACATCAGCGCAAAAAAAACCTGGGAAGGTTTTTTCGGGGCGCTCGGGTTTGCGCTGCTTTGCAGTTTGACGCTGTACAAGCTAATGCCGGGCCATTTGTCCGCACTCACCTGGACACACGCGACAATACTGGGATTGCTTCTCGGGTTCGCAGCGATCATCGGTGATTTGGCTGAATCCATCATCAAGCGCAGCACGGATGTAAAGGATTCGGGGAACCTGCTGCCGGGAATCGGTGGTGCGCTCGATCTTTTGGACAGTCTGCTTTTTACCGCCCCGCTTTTGTTTTTCTATCTGCGGCTAGTGATTCATGTGCCCTAACCACGAATGAACACTAATGCACACGAATGCCGAAAACTGGTGCTCAAAGAAGAAGTGTTTCAAATCGTTGGTTGTGCAATCGAAGTGCTCAACACGCTTGCTCACGGCAGGGCTTGAAAATTCAACCACGGATTGCACGGATAATACCGGATCAGAAAACGATCCCGATCTTCATGCTTGAAACTTCTTATCCGTGCTATCCGTGTAATCAGTGGTTGAGACTCCTATCGAGGCGGATACGCCAAGCTAGAGTGGGAGAGAATTGTCTTATGAATTCGTGTCAATTCGTGTCCATTCGTGGTTAAAAATGAAAACGGGAGATTCCGGGGAACGTAAACGTGTCGTTATTCTGGGAGCAACTGGATCGATTGGCGAAAGCGCGCTGAAAGTTGCGCGCGACATTCCGGAACGGATGGAGATCGTCGGACTGGCGGCGAATCGCAATGCACAGAAATTGGCGGAAGCCGCGAACAAAGTGCGGCCCGAATCGGTTTGCCTGGTCGATGAGACAAAGATCGACATCTTGCGCAAAGCGCTCGATTACGAGCCGCGGATTTTCGCGGGCGAAGAAGGACTGCGCGAAATCGCGTGCCTAACTAATGGCGAGATGGTGCTGGTTGCGATTGTGGGGACCGGCGGATTGCGGCCGGCCCTTGCCGCGATTGAAGCGGGAAAGGATCTCGCGGTGGCAAGCAAGGAAATTCTCGTGATGGCAGGCGAGATCGTGATGCGCGAGGCGCGTTACAACGGTGTGCATGTTTTGCCGGTGGACAGCGAACACAATGCGATTTTTCAGTGTTTGGAAGGCAAACGCTCAACGCTCAACGCTCAACGCCCAACGTCCAATGCCGAAAGTTCAGCGTTGGGGGTTGGACGTTGGACGTTGGACGTTTCTGATGTTCGCCGGATCATTCTGACAGCGTCAGGCGGCCCATTTCGCGAAAAACCGCGAAAAGATTTTGAGTCCATCACGCCGGAGCAGGCACTCAAACACCCGACCTGGAACATGGGTCCGAAGATCACAATCGATTCCGCGACGCTGTTCAACAAAGGGCTGGAGATGATCGAAGCGCACTGGCTCTTCGGAGTCGAGATGAAACGCGTCGAAGTCGTTATCCATCCGCAAAGCATTGTCCATTCAATGGTCGAGTTTGCAGACGGCTCGACGCTCGCGCAATTGAGTTATTCGGACATGTGCTTCCCGATTCAATACGCAGTGACGTGGCCCTATCGCGTCCCGAACACGTTGCCACCGCTCGATTTTTCGAAACTGTCGAAGTTGGAATTTTTCTCGCCGCGCTATGGCGATTTTCCCGCGCTGAATCTCGCACGCCGAGCGGGCGAGGCTGGTGGCACGCTGCCTGCCGTTATGAACGCAGCCAACGAAGTGGCGGTCGCAGCATTTTTAGATCGAGAAGTGAGTTTCCCGAGCATCTGGCAGATTGTCGAAGAAGTGATGGACCGGCATGCGAGCGTTGCACATCCTGATCTCGATGCGATATTGCAAGCCGATCAATGGGCGCGGGCGGAGGCGACGGGGTGCGTAAAATCCCTGAAACGTTAAGTCGTTACGAGCGGTTAAAGCGCCAAAACGTTTGAACGAATCACGCACCAAACTAATCACTAGTCACTACTCACATTTCTGATGCTTCTCCACATCGCGCGTGTCATCCTGATCCTGTTCGAGGTGCTCGTGCTCTTCAATTTGCTCATCGTCGTGCACGAGCTCGGGCATTTTTTGGCAGCGCGCTGGCGAGGGCTTTACATAGAAAAATTCGGCGTCTGGTTCGGCAAACCGCTCTGGAAAAAAACGATCAATGGCGTCCAATACTCGCTCGGTTCGCTTCCCTTTGGCGGGTTCGTCGCGCTGCCCCAGCTCGCGCCGATGGACATCATCGAAGGCAAGGCCGACCTCGATCGCGCGAAGCTGCCGAAAATTTCCGCGCTCGACAAAATTATCGTTGCGTTTGCCGGACCGTTATTCAGCCTGCTTCTGGCGCTTTTTTTTGCCGGCATTGTCTGGGTCACCGGCCACCCGGTAGGCGAAGCGGATTCAACCACGATCATTGGCTATGTTGCGCCGGATTCCCCGGCCCAGAAAGTTGGACTGCAACCCGGCGATAAGATTGTGGCAGTGGACGGCAAACCGGTCAGGCGCTTTGTCGGAATGAATGACAGCGTGAGCTGGGATGTGGTGCGAAGCGAAGGCGACAAAATCGCCGTGAAATTCGAACGCAACGGGAAGGTGCAGACTGTGTGGGTGCAACCGTATAAGGCGGAGACACGCGGATGGCGCAGGAAAAGCGTGCGACAGTTGCTCATCTACCCGGCGGAAACGCCTATCATTGATAAAGTGGAACCGGGCACGCCTGCCGCTGCGGCAGGGCTGCGGCCGCGCGACATCATTCGCGGATTCGACCAGACGCCGATCTACAATCCGATCGCCCTGCTGGAATACATCAGCAAACATCCGAAGGATCAGCTTGTCCTCCATGTAGAGCGAAATGGAGCGAGGTTTGATGTTCCGGTGAAGCCGACACTTCTGCTCACGGCGGGTGAAATGAAGCCGCGAATTGGAATTCAATGGGACACGACTGGAATAATGTCCATCTCGCATCCAAATCCGATCGAACAGGTTTACAACAGTGTGACCAGCACATTGAAGACAATCGGAGCGGTTGCCTCGCCAAAGTCGGATGTGAGATTGCAACATTTGAGCGGCCCGATCGGCATCGGTCGCATTTACTATTTGCTTTTCCAAAGCGAACGCGGCTGGCAGCTCGCTCTCTGGTTTAGCGTGATCCTTAATGTAAACCTCGCTATTCTGAACATGCTGCCCATTCCGGTACTCGATGGGGGTCACATTGTGCTGGCGATCATCGAATCGGTGCGTCGCAAGCCGGTAAACATGCGTGCCCTGGAGGTTGTTCAGACGAGCTGCGCCGCGTTGATTATCGGTTACATGCTATATATTACCTTCTTCGACGTGCAGGACCTGCCATTCGTCAGAAAGAGGCTCGATCAGCTCGAGGCGCCGACACCCGCCACAAGAGCGGAGACGCCATAAAGTTGACCGGAAGCGAGGCCCGGGAGTTCGCGCGATCGCTGGGTGGTTGGTTGCGCCGCAGAGACAACTTTTTATGTTTTGAAATACATGAATATTGAGGAAATTCGCGCTCTGAAACACGCGCAGCCGTTTCGGCCATTTGACATTGTCACGAAAGACGGCCGAACGCTTCACGTCGAGTTGCCGATTCGCGTCGCACTATCGCCGACAGGAAAGAGCGTATCGGGGTTTGATCCCGATGGCTTCTTTTTTGTTTCACTTGGCGACATAGCAGAGTTGCGGTTGCGGCGACGCAAGAAGAGAACAGCATGACTTCCGATCAGGTGTTGCGGTTGCAAAATGCCGCGCCCTTTAAACCGTATTGGATCTTGCTGGCGGATGGTCGTTCGATAACTATAAGCCATCCCGATTACGTGAGCGTCTCGGGCGAGAATGAAATCATATCTGTCAACGACGATTCTGGCGGTGTTGAGATCGTCGATTTGGCGCTCGTGATTTCATTGCGGTATGGGACGCCCCCAGTCGCAAGAGTATGATCTATTGCGCAAATCCGTTTGTTTATCAGCGCCGTGCAACGCGTGAGGTGAAGGTCGGCAACGTCGGCATCGGCGGGGAGAATCCGATTCGCGTCCAATCGATGATCACTTGCGACACGATGGACACGGAGATGTCGATCCAGCAAACGATGGAGCTGGCAACGGTGGGCTGCGAAATTGTGCGGATCACCGCGCCAACGGTGAAAGACTCGCGCAATCTCGAGCATATCGTGAAAGGCCTGCGTGAGCGCGGCTGCGATGTGCCGATCGTCGCCGACATTCATTTCAAACCCGAAGCGGCGCTGGAAGCCGCGAAATGGGTGGATAAGGTGCGGATCAATCCCGGCAACTACGCGGATTCAAAGAAATTCGTTATCCGCGAATACACTGACGAACAATACGCAGCCGAGCTGCAGCGAATTCGCGAGCGTTTTTCGCCACTTGTCGAACTTTGCAAGACGCGTGGCATCGCCATGCGCATCGGGACCAATCATGGCTCCCTTTCCGATCGCATCTTGAATCGCTACGGGGACACGCCGCGTGGCATGGTTGAGAGCGCGCTCGAGTTCGCGCGAATCGCGCGCGACCACGATTATCACGATTTCGTTTTCTCGATGAAAGCCAGCAACCCCAAGGTGATGATCGAAGCGTATCGGCTGCTCGTTGCGCGATTAAACGAACTTGGACCGGACTGGAATTATCCGATTCATCTCGGCGTCACAGAAGCGGGAGAAGGCGAGGACGCGCGCATCAAGAGCGCGATTGGGATTGGATCGCTGCTTGCGGACGGAATTGGCGATACGATTCGGGTCTCGTTGACCGAGGATAGCCCTCACGAGATTCCCGTAGCGAAAGCGTTGGTTGAAATGGTTCAGAAGAAAACGCTCAACGCTCAATGTCCAACTCCCAACGTTCAACTTCCGTTTGATCCGTTTTCATATCAGCGGCGCGCGAGCGAGACGATCGCTGTAGCCGGAATCGGTGATTCCGGCGAACGAATCCAACTCGGCGGAGAAGAATTGATTCGCGTGGTTGTTAGGCACGCCACCTACGACAAGATCGCGCACAAGATCGACAAGATGGGCGATTACAAACCGGAAATTATCTTTGAAAATGCCGGGATCAAAGAAATCGATCCGCGAGATGAAAAGGCGATTGAGCGTCTCAATAAGAATACCGCGCCGCAATTCGTCACAGTGCGGGATGATGTCGATCTTGCCGTGATTGCGGCGTTCAGGTTACTGGCGGCGCAATTGCACCCGCGGCATCCGATTCTTTTGAAGGATGAACTAGGAAGGAAGAAGGCGGAAAGAGATTTTCTCCACGCGCTCTTGATTGCGTCGATAAATATCGGGTCGCTGCTTTGCGACGGAATTGGCGACGCGATTTTAGTGCAGGGCGAGGAAGCGCCGGGGCAGGCGTTGCGCCTGAGCTACAATATTTTGCAAGCGGCCGGTTCGCGTATTTTCAAAACGGATTACGTGGCCTGCCCATCGTGTGGGCGGACCTTATTTAATTTGCAAACCACCACTGCCAAGATCAAAGCGGCGACGTCGCATTTGAAAGGGGTGAAGATCGCGATCATGGGTTGCATCGTAAACGGGCCCGGCGAAATGGCGGACGCCGATTTTGGTTACGTCGGCGGCGCGCCTGGCAAAGTGAATCTCTACGTCGGAAAAACCGCGGTTAAGTTCAATATTCCGGAAGCACAAGCGGTGGATCGGTTACAAGACTTAATTCGCGAGCGCGGAAAGTGGGTCGAGCCTGCGTCGGCCATCCCGACTGTCGAAGTCGTTTCATAGACGCATAGCCGGCGTATTTTCTGTGGGCGGATTGCCATTGCCGACGTTCGTTATCCCGATCAATCTTCCGGAAACTGATCGCAATCGCATCGCGCGGCGGGACTCCGATCGGGCTACCGACTTTTTGTGTAAAAGTCGCTGAGGTTTGACTCAGCCGCCGCATCTTGTAATGTTGGCCGCTCTTCCTGCTCGGGAGAGACCCTCTTCGCTTATGGATAAGATCCGTAACATCGCCATCATTGCGCACGTCGATCACGGCAAGACAACGCTGGTCGATCAATTGCTGCGCCAATCGGGCACGTTCCGTCTCAACCAAAAGATTGAGGAGCGCGTGATGGATTCGATGGATCTGGAGCGCGAGAAAGGAATCACCATTCGCGCTAAGAACGCGGCTTTTCAGTGGAACGGTTATCGCATCAACATTGTTGACACGCCAGGTCACGCCGATTTTGGCGGCGAAGTCGAGCGGATCATGAAGATGGTGGACGGCGTGTTGCTCGTTGTGGATGCACACGATGGACCACAGGCGCAAACTCGTTTCGTTCTTCGAAAGGCGATGGAGAACAAACTGAAACCGGTGGTCGTCATCAACAAGATCGACAGAGAAAATGCGCGGCCCCACAAAGTACTCGATGCCGTGTTCGACCTTTTCGTTGAGCTAAAGGCGACAGATGAGCAACTCGATTTCCCAATCATTTACGCAAGCGCAAGGGACGGCTACGCCATGCGCGAACTTCACGACAGCAGCGACGACCTGATGCCGTTATTCGAGGCGATTGTTCAGCATGTGCCCCCGCCAAAAATTTCAAGCGAACCATTTTTTCAAATGCTGGTGTCGAATCTGGATTACAGCGATTATCTCGGAAGAATCGCCCTCGGTCGCATCGTCAGCGGTCGTGTTGCCGCGGGGGATTCGATTGTGTGCATTCATCGTGACGGCCGACGGGAACGGGCTGGCGTGACGGCACTTTTTACCTACGCGGGATTGGAACAGGTCGAAATTAAACATGCGACCGCTGGCGACATTGTTGGGCTTACAGGCTTCGAGGAAGTTTATATCGGCGAAACGCTGACCGATCGCGAGGAACGAGCGCCACTTCAGTTCGTGGATATCGATCCACCGACCATTCGAATGAACATTCTTGTCAATGATTCGCCGTTTGCCGGGCGCGAAGGAAAATTCGTGACGGCGCGGCATGTTCGGGAGCGCTTGATTCGCGAAACGCGTGGCAACGTCTCCCTCCAGGTCAATGACACGGAAACAGCCGGCGCATTTGAGATCAATGCGCGTGGCGAAATGCAGATCGCAATCCTGGTCGAGCAAATGCGTCGGGAAGGCTACGAACTAATGGTGTCGCGTCCCGAGGTGATTTTTCATCGGGCGGAGGATGGCACTCTGCTCGAGCCACTGGAAAATCTTTATGTCGATCTACCGAACGAAAATCTCGGCGACATTTTGCAATCGGTTGCCAATCGCAAAGGCGAGGTGGTCAGCATGGATCATCACGCGACACGCGTGTCGATCGAGGCGATTATTCCGACTCGCGGCCTGATTGGCTTTGAGACCGATCTTGTAAACCTGACGCGAGGCGAAGGATTGATGAGTCATCTGTTCCGCGAATACGCGCCGTTCAAAGGGGAAATTGGCGGTCGCGGTCGCGGTGTGATGGTATCGATGGAATCGGGAATCAGCATGGCTTACGCGCTCAATAACATTCAGGAACGCGGCCGGCTTTTCATCGGCCCACAGGAAGACATTTATGTGGGGATGATCGTGGGTGAAAACGCGCGACCGGAAGATTTGCCAGTTAACCCCTGCAAGGCAAAGCATCTCACCAACATGCGCAGCCAGGGTGAAGGCAAGGGAATTCAGCTCGAAGCGCCGCTCCGCATGACTCTCGAGCGCGCGATTGAGTACATCGACGTCGACGAATATGTGGAAGCGACGCCGAAATCATTGCGGTTGCGCAAGCGCATTCTCGACGCTACCGCTCGGAAACGCACTGCTGCCGCCGCCTAACGGGGGGCGGCCCCAGATGCCGTAAATCGCCGTCCGAGGCATCCTTAGCGCCAGCAGAAAAAAAGCCAAAAAATCCTTGACGTTGTTGTTTGTATTTTGGCAATCTCGGAATTCCACGTCGCTCATCAAAAAGTCTAACCCCTAATTGGAAACCAAAAACATATGAAAACTCTTCGTCGGTTTACTCGGATCTCACACGCGCGTATAATCGCTGCGCTCATTCTGATAGTGGCCGCAGTGGCAATGGTTTTCGTGGCGATATCACCGCCCGCTTCTGCCCAGCCGACTGCTCGCACGCAACCTCTAACTCCAAAATTCTCCGCGGCGGTGGCTTTTGACATATCGCCTGCCCTCCGCGATTTGCCGCGGGCTGCAAAACCTTTGACCTTCCCACCTGACACAATACTGGAAGTGCGGCAAGAGCGAGGACCAGAAGGTCCAGAGGCCCACCCGGTCAAGGGCTATAGTGCCGATGCAGCCCTGCAGGCGTTGAGGCCTGCCGTTACCATTCCGAGTCCATTGGCAAACTTTGAAGGATTATCCAACCAGGACAATTTCAACATCTTCGGTTTCCGAGTAAACCCGCCCGACCCCAACGGCGAGGTCGGCCCGAACAATTACGTGGAGATGATCAACCTCGTCTTCGGCGTGTACGACAAGGCTGGCAACTTGCTGCTGGGACCGATAGACACCGGCACACTCTGGTCGGGCTTTCCGGTTTCTGATTGCACCGATCCTTCCGGCGATCCGGTCGTGCTCTACGATCAGTTCAACGATCGATGGATACTTTCGCAGTTTACCACCGCCGGGCCGGAATACTTCAATTGCGTGGCGATCTCGACGACCGGCGATCCCACCGGCTCCTACTACCGCTACGCGTTCTCGACCGGGCTTAACTTCCCGGACTATCCCAAGTACGGTAACTGGACGGACTCCTACGTGATTACGACGCGTGAGTTCGGCCCGACTATCGAGTACGGGATAGGCGTGTACGCGCTCGAAAAGGGCAGAATGCTGGACGGCGACCCGAGCGCGCGAAACGTGCGATTCTTTATCGACGGCAATGATCCCGACTTGCTACCGCTCGTCGGAGACGGGCTGCTGCCAGCGGACGTGGACGGAAAGCAGAAGCCGAAGACAGACACGACGATCCCACTCGTCGGAACCCAAGACGACGGCGGCGGGTACGGAGCAACGTTCGACGCCCTGAACATCTGGGATCTCACCGTGAAATGGCGCTCGACGCCGATCGCGACGCTGGAGCTGAACGCGCAACTGCCAGTCGCTTCATTCGACTCGATCTTCCCATGCGCGCCAACGTCGCGCGACTGCCTGCCCCAGCCGGGCATCACGGACCCGAACCGGTACCTCGACATCCTGTCGTACCGGCAACGGCCGACCTTCCGGCTGGCCTACCGGAACTTCAAGACCTACGAGACGATGGTGACCAACCAGTCGGTCGAGGCGCTACCCGGCGTCGCCGGCGTCCGCTGGTACGAGATTCGGCGAAACGGCAGTAGCTACAGCATCTACCAGCAGGGCACCCTCGCGCCCGGCGACGGCGTCCATCGCTGGATGGGCAGCATCGCCATGGACAAGAAAGGCAACATGGGCCTCGGCTACAGCGTGGTCAACGGGACCGACGTGTATCCGGGGATCCGCTATACGGGCCGGCTTGCCGGCGACACACCCGGCGAGATGACCCTCGGCGAAGGAACGATCATCGACGGAACTGGGGTGCAGACGACGACGAACTCACGCTGGGGCGACTACACAGACATGACAGTCGATCCCACCGACGACTGCACGTTCTGGTACGTTAACGAGTACTATACCCTCGCTGGCCAGCAATCCAGCGCAGCAGGCTGGCAAACGCGAATCGCCAGCTTCAAGCTGCCCGGTTGCCAATAGACGTAGCCGATATGACGCGCTTCGTCGCTCTCTGCTGAAGAAGCTGGGCGGGATGGTGGAAAGTCTATCCCGCCCAGTTCTTCAATGAGGCCATCTTATCTTCCTCAGTACCTGATTTCGGCCTATTCCGATTCTGCCCCCCATTGCCAGGATTAGCGCCGCCGTATAACTATAAATCAAGCGTCCTGCCGTTAAATAGTCGCTGGTCGCGAAGGAAAATTTCTTCCGGCAGGGCATGTTCGGCAAAGGGGATTCAGCTCGAAGCGCCGCTGTGCATGAGTCTGGAACGCGCGATTGAATACATCGACATCGACGAATACGTGGAAGCGACGCCGAAATCATTGCGTTTGCGAAAGCGGATTCTCGACGCGACCGCCCGGAAGCGCGCCATCGTGATAGCTGCTTAGGTCAGCTGATTAACGACGATTTTTCGGTTCTTCTCGGTGCCGGGTGCGCCATGATTGGCGCGGTTTCCTTTTCGAAAACCCTTTCGGTTTTTTGGAAGGGAATTGGTGAGCCCGCGTTCGGACCACAGTTACAAAAATGTAATGTTAAAATCCTTGAGTCTTTTCGTGATTCTGACAACCTACGTTTTCGGTTTTTCCTGTGTCGGGGAAGTTAATCGAAACTCCAACCCGAACTGCAGCTCAAAAAACATATGAAAACTCGTCGTTGCTCCACTCGAAATTGTCTCCTATCACCTCTGCGCCTCGCTGCTGCGATCCCGCTAATGTCTGCGGCGGTCGCAATGGCCTTCGTCGCGGCGAACCCATCTGGCCCATTCTTATTTGCGAAATCAGACAACAAAAGCGCGATCAATAAATTCAGACAAGATCGCGCTGGGTTGTTTAGAAACAAACTGGCGATGCCTGGCCCTGAACGAGAGCGCGGGCCGACGGCCGCAGCTGAAGAAGAGTACGCGAAGCGCGCGTACCCCGCAGCATATGTCCCATTTGAATTAACGCGCAACGCGCATGCGGCGTGGTCCAATGCCACAGCGAGGGCGCTGGCTAGAGCAACGCAACCGCTCGGCCAGTGGACGCTCGTTGGTCCAAGCTCGGCAAATGATCCCAACGTGTTGACCTTTAGCGGGGCCCCCTACACAACGTCCGGTCGAGTTACCGCCCTTGCTCTCGCACCCAACTGCGGCCAGGACCACTGCACTCTTTACCTCGCAGCGGCTGGGGGAGGTATTTGGAAAACGAACCGTGCCCTTGATACCAGCGCTTCCCAAACGTGGAATTTCATCTCGGCCAGTTTCGCTACCAACGCAATAGGAACGTTAGTCATTGATCGGACTGACCCCACAGGCAACACGCTCTACGCCGGCACCGGCGAGTCTCATGCGTCGGCTGATTCGGAGGCCGGCTTCGGGATTTACAAAACGACCGATGGAGGGGACACATGGACGCATCTTGCCGCGCATACGGATGTTCCGGCCGGCGCAGGGGTTGATTGCACTGCGGTTCTCGGGAGGGGTGGATTTCGGACCGCCCCGGCGTACAGCGGTCCAGCGTTCGATGGACGCGCAATCTCATCGATCATAATCGACCGGAATAATCCGAATGTCCTTTACGTTGGCTCTACTCGTGCCGTGCGCGGGGTCAGCTCCGTGTTAAGCGGCGGCGTTGTGACTCTCGCTCCCGGTCTGCCACCCTACGGTTTGTGGAAGTCCACTGATGGCGGAGCAACCTTCGCGTTGCTGAACTATCAGGATATTTGTCTGAATCCGGATCTACCTGGGGACGCTGGAATTATTCAGGCGAGCTTTGGCTCGACCCGCGGTGTTAATCGCGTAGAGTTTGATCCAAGCACATCGAGCACGATCTACGCGGCAGCATTCCCACAAAACAACGCCATCCCGCTCAACACCAAAGGAGGCGTCTGGCGTTCCAGAAATGGCGGCGCAAATTGGACGCACATCAAGAGAGCGCTCAATCCCGCGTTGAATACCGACCGCGCTGAGTTCGCCGTCACCAGGCTGGGGAATGGTAACACCCGCATGTACGTCGGGGATGGCAACGTGGGGGCGCCAGCGGCGAGGTTCTACCGCAGCGACGACGTCGCGGCCGGCTCACCCACATTCAGCGACCTGACGACGACTCAGAACATCGACTACTGCACAGGTCAGTGCTGGTATGACAACGTAGTTTATTCGCCCCCAGGAAGGCCCGGTGTAGTGTACCTTGGTGGTTCGTTCTCCTATGGTTCTTACGGCTTCGCAACAAACGGCCGCGCGTTTTTGCGCTCGTCGGATGCCGGCAACAGCTTCACTGACATGACTTGGGACGCGACTACAAATCCGACTCCGCCGGGCACGTGCTGCCAGCCGAATTCAATCGCACCGAATGGTATGCATCCCGATAGTCACGCGATTGTACAAGCCCCAGGCAGCAGTATCGCGTTCTTCGGCAGCGACGGAGGGATTGTGCGCTCAAGCGGCAGCTTCGCCAATATCTCGTCGCAGTGCACAACTGAGCGCGGGCTGACCGGCGCCGACCTAGCACTCTGCCAGCAGTTGCTCTCCGCCGTTCCGACGCGCCTCTTTACAACCTACAATGACGGGCTCTCAACACTGCAATTTCAAAGCGTCTCGGTTAATCCGTCGAACGCGAACAACCTGATGGGCGGCACGCAAGACAACGGCACGTTTGAAAAACCAGCCAGTTCGACAACCAACTGGCCGCAGAAAATCTACGGCGACGGCGGTCAGTCGGGCTTTAACGCGGGCAACCCGGCGCTCCGGTTCAACTCGTTCTTCTCTAATTTCCACGATGTGAACTTCCGGAATGGCGACCCATTAAAGTGGGTCATCGCGAGCGGTCCGATCGTGGCCAGCGGGGAAGGCTCGCAGTTTTACTCTCCCATCATTGCCGATCCTGTGAGCGCTGGAACAATCTTCCAAGGCTCTCTGAGCGTGTGGCGGACCCAGGATTGGGCCGGCAATCGGGCGTTCCTCGAAGCAAACTGCCCAGAGTTTACGACCTCGGGCGCGGACCCGAACTGCGGTGATTTCGTGCAGATCGGCCCCGCTGGCGCAACAGATCTGACGGCAAGTGCTGCAGATTA
>Ga0137374_10006475_pt1 | contig 13942 bp, 10 predicted proteins | sample SagtaG_20_FD_104811 | JGI IMG/M metagenome (GOLD analysis project Ga0137374, IMG submission 104811) | Vadose zone soil microbial communities from Sagehorn Ranch, Mendocino, California, USA - Sage1_R_100_16 metaG | ecosystem: Environmental > Terrestrial > Soil > Vadose zone | place: USA...
GCGGCGCGCCGGTGGCGGGCCGTACGGTCGCGACACCTGCAAGCAGGGCTTCGTCTGGAGGGAGGTGGTCCCGTCCGACCACGTCTGCGTCGAGCCCGCCATCCGGGACGCCGTCGCCAGGGCCAACCGTCTCGCGGCGGAGCGCCGCGTGAACCCGTAGACGGCGTGCAGGGGGCGATCGACATGCGGCCGCGGCGCTCACGGCCCGCGCGCCCGCGCCCTGGTCGGCAGGAACCAAGGACGATGGCGGGCGTCCTTCCGGGGCGCCCGCCCCGCTCGCCTGGGCGCGGCCCGATAGGGCGCCGCTGTTCCATGCCCCGGGTCCGAGGCGCGACGCGTAGGGCCTCGGTTCAGGATTGGCGAGACGACTCGCCGGGCAGGTGTGTGATCACGGGGTCCGGCTGCGCGTGGGCGCGGCGCGTCGCTCGCGGATCTCCCGCATGATGGCCGCATCCGCGGACGGAGCCAGGAGCCGGCGTACGGCGGGAAAGATGACCGTCTCCTCACGGCCGAGATGCAGGACGAAGTGCCGCTCGAGCTCCGCGGCCGCCCTCCCCACGAGCGGTGCGAGGTTCCGGAGGCTCTCCGGCCGGCGGGCGATCCTCTCGCACGCGGCGACGAGCTCGCGCATCGGGCGGTCGTGCTCGCGGTGCTCCCTGGCCATGGTCTCGAGCTCCACGTCCACGGTCGCATCGAGGCCGCGCAAGCGGGGGAGGATGCTCGCCTCCTCGTCCTGCGCGTGCAGCGGGAGCGCCTCGGTGAAGTAGCGGCCGACGCGTGCGGCCGCCTCGGCGACCAGCCCCGGCTCGGAGTGGTTTGCCTCGGCGATCCGGCGGGCCAGCGCGAGGAATGATCGGATGCGCTCGTGGCACTCGAGCAGGAGGTCTACGGCGTCTCCCGCTGCGGCGGGTCTCCCGATGTTCGTGAGCATGTCTCAGCTCCCGACCTTCGCCTCCAGCTCCTTGAGCCGGCGCACCAGGTCCTTCTCGCGCTGGAAGCGCTTCGTGACGTCGCGGATGATCGCGACCGGGCCGAGGATCCCGCCGTCGGCGCCCCGCAGCATCTGGATCGTGAACTCGATGGAGATCGCCTGCCCCGCCTTCGTGACCGCGGGGACCGCGAGCAGTTCTCCGCTCCCGTAGCGGCTCCGCCCCGTTGCCATCACCCTCCGGTAGCCGTCCCAGTGACGGGCACGCAGGCGCTCGGGGATGATGAGGTCCATGGATTCGCCGATCGCCTCCGACGCCGCGAAGCCGAAGAGCGCCTCGGCTCCGGCATTCCAGAGCCGGATGATCCCGTTCGCGTCTCCGAGGACGATCGCGTCGGGGCTTTCCTCGACGATCTGCCGGTAGAGCGCTTCGCCTTCCATTCGTTCCTCCTTCAAGCGGGGGTGCGCGACTTCCGGCGCGCCGCTAGGGCATTGCCTGCCCGTCTCGCCTTCGAAAGTACGTCCGCACCTGGGCATCGCCTTCCGTCGCGCTGAAGCTCAGGAAGCCCTCGCCGCATGCGAGGTCGACGAGCGGGGCGGGCACGAACGGGGTCACGAGCGCGTAGACCTCGCCGTCGGCGAGCGCGGCGAGGTCCGCCATCACGCGAGGCATCGGGTGCTCACCCGACTCGATGACCGCGCGGGCGTCGTGGGTGCGCGTCACGTGGCTCTTGTCCGCCCACGACGGGCGTTCCGCCGGGGCGGCGCCCTCGTCCTCGGGGATCGCGGCCGGCGCGAAGCCTGCGCCCTCGCGGAGGCGCGCTACGAGGACGCCGAGAGCGACGCCGCTCACGGTCGAGACTTGGCGGAGGGTGGCGACCCTGGCGACCGTGCGCCGGAGCACCGGGTTCTTCAAGGCCTTGAACTGCGGCGAGAGCTCGAGCAGCACGTCCTCGAGCTCGGGCCAGCGCTCGAGCAGAGCTCCGAGCTTCGAGTCGGGGGTGATCGACGCGGCGCACTCAGGCATCGGCCTTCTCCTCGCTCCAGGACAGGAGCCGCTGCTCGCCCGCCAGCGCGCGCTTCTCGGTGAGGTCCTGGGTGACCTCCAGACACCCGAGGTAGGTCCCCTCCGCATCGCGCAGCGCCACGTACTCGATGTGCACGAAGCGGCCCCGCATCTGGATCCAGAAGGCGGCGCGGTCCCGCTTCCCGGCGCGGAACCCGCCGAGGATGCGATCGACGGTGTCCACGCTCGACGGCGGGTGACAGTACTGCACCTTCCTGCCGAGGATGGCGCGGCTCCGAGCGAAGACGCGCTCGCGGCCGTGGGTGAAGTACCGGACGCGATCGTCGGCGTCCACGAAGGTCGCGTCGATGGGGAGCGCGTTCAGGATCGCCTCCAGCTCCTTCACGCCGACGGTCCCGGTCGGGAGACGGATCTTGCCCGCGGCGGTGGCCTCGTCGGCCGTTGCCTCGGGCGCGGACGCCGGCCGCCAACCTTCCGCAGGCTCCACGAGACAGAACCCGAGCTCCGCGCTCTGCCGGGCGATCTCCCACCACTCGAGCTCGTCGAGCGTGTCGAGGGACATCGGCAGCAGGATGTTCTCCTCGCGGTCGGTCATGTCGCGGATCGCTTGGGCGGCAGGCCGCACGGTGAGCGCGACGGCGGAGCGGACCTCGGCGGCCGTCCCCGTCGCTGCGGCAGCGAGCGCCTCGATGGCCCCGCGGAGAAGAGCGCGCGCCTCATCGTGCTTCGCCCACATCACCTTCGGCGGACCGGTGATGCCGTGCTTCTCGAGGTACGGGAACAGCAGGTGCTCCTTGCGGAGGTAGTGCTTGTCCACGTCGGCAAGGGCATTCAGCCGGGCGCGCACCGCGAGCAGCCCCTCGCGCGCCGGCGCGTCGTCGGGGAGCGCGTCCAGCTTCGCCGCCGCGACGGCGAGCGCCTCGAGCTCTCCACGCAGGGCGGCGTTCTCCCGCGCGAACGTGTCCACCGGATGTCCCGGTGGCGCGACGGAAGCCTCGGTGAGGTCGATGGCGCCCTCGAGCGCCGCGCCGTGCAGGTGGCAGAGCCGCGTCACCTCCTCCGGCGGCATCCCATCCTCGATCAGCTCCTGCTCGACCTCGACGACGAGGCCGTAGGGCACCTGGCCCAGCATCCGCACGAGCTGCTTCTGGACCTGGGCCGGGGCGGCGCCCACGTGGAGCTGGAGGATGAGGTGCTTCAGGAGGTCCTTGGGGGCGAGGCCCCCGTTGTCGATGAGCTCGCTCATCCGTCACTCCCGGACCATCGTGAGGACCATCTTGAACGGCTCGAGCGCGCGGACCGCGTGCGGGATCCCGTTGGGCATCCGCACCGTCTCGCCCTTGCGCGCGACGACCTTCTCGCCGCCGATCGTCAGCTCCACCGCCCCACCCAGCACCTGGACGAAGGCGTCGAACGGCGCGGTGTGCTCGGACAGCTCCTGGCCCGCGTCGAAGGCGAACAGGGTGACGGAGCCTCCCTTCGCCTTGCCGATGGTTCGGCTCACGACGGCGCCGGGCTGGTAGGCGATCGCCTCCTCCAGCACGACGGGGCTAGCAGGGGGAAGCTCGCTCTGCAGGACGCTCAGGACCTTGGGGATTGCCATGCCCCGATTCATTGCGAATCGCCTGCCAGGCTCGAAGGGTCAGGCGAATCGCAGGGTTGCGCTCGAGGTCTCGATGCGACACCGAAATGCCGGTGCCATCTCAACCGTCAGCCGGTGCGAAACGCTCGAGCGGTGGCGAGCCCAGTGAGCCCGAGGAACATGGCGGCGATCCCCGTTGCGAGCGCCCAGGCGGGCGATCGCGATCGGCGGCGCGCCGCATGGTCGCGCACTTCGCGCAGTCGGCGCACGCGTCGGCGTCGCGCCGGATGCGCACGGTGTGGCCGAGGTGTGAACGGTGCAACGCGAAGCGCTAGGCGCCTCACCTGCTCGCGCGCGCGACCGATCGCCGGCGACCTACCGCACACGTTTGCGGTGTGGCCCCTGCGGCGCATCCGGCTGCCATTCGCCATCGCCCCGACGATGGGGAGTCGCAGCGGAGCGACGTTCCGCGCCTCGTGATGGACGCGTTCTTCGCAAGCACGCATGTCTTCAGAGGCGAGCGGAGGGACGAGGATCCACTGAATCCCCACGCGGAGGGTCTCGCGCCCCGGAAGCGACGAGCACGGCGAGCACTTGCACGCCCCTTCGTTGCGTCGATGGTCCGCCAGCCGGTAGAGACGCTCCGTGTCCCGTCAGCCGTCGTACTGGTCACGCCGCGACTTCCTCCGCGCGGCCGCTGGCGCATGTGCGGCCGCCGCCTGTACGACTCGCGGGGACGACCGACTCCTGCGCTTCTGGGCCATGGGCCGCGAGGGCGAGGTTGCGACGCAGCTGCTGAGGGCGTTCGAGCGCGAGAACCCCGGCCTGCGCGTCCGGGTGGAGCAGCTGCCGTGGAGCGCAGCACACGAGAAGCTGCTCACCGCGTTTGCGGGGGATGCGACGCCGGACGTCGCCCAGATGGGCAACACATGGCTCCCCGAGCTCGTCGCGCTGGATGCGCTCGAGCCGCTGGACGCGAGGGTCCGCGCGTCGCGGCAGGTGGATCTCGCCGACTACGACCCCGGCATCCTGGATACCAACACGATCGACGGGTGCCAGTACGGCGTGCCCTGGTACGTGGACACCCGCCTGCTCTTCTACCGCCGTGACCTGCTCGCCCAGGCGGGCCACGACGCGCCGCCGCGCGACTGGGACGAATGGGTCCGCATGCTCGCGGCGGTCAAACAGCGCGTGGGGCGCGATCGCTACGCGCTGATCCTGCCCCTCAACGAGTACGAGCCGATGGTGGCGCTCTGGCTCCAGCAGGGCGAGCCGTTGCTGCGCGACGGCGGCCGCCGGGGAAACTTCCGCAGCCAGGGCTTCGCGCGCACCCTGCGGTTCTATCTCTCAATGTACGAGCGGCACCTGGCGCCGCCGATCGCGCAGACCGAGATCGCCAATCTCTGGAACGAGTTCGCCCGCGGGTACTTCACGTTCTACATCTCCGGGCCGTGGCAGCTCGGCGAGTTCAGGAGGCGGCTCCCTTCCGAGCTGCAGTCGTCGTGGATGACGGCGCCCCTCCCTGGCCCCACGGGCCCCGGCGCGTCGATCGCCGGCGGGTCGAGTTTCGCGATCTTCCGGCGCTCCCCGCGAAAGGCCGAGGCCTGGAAGCTGGTGGAGTTCCTCTCGCGCCCCGAGGTGCAGCAGCAGTTCTACCGTCTCACCGGCGATCTGCCGGCGCGGCGGTCCGCCTGGGCCGACACCAACCTGGCGCAGGATCCGCAGGCGCGGGCCTTCCGCGACCAGCTGGACCGCGTGCGCGCGGTCCCGAAGGTCCCGGAGTGGGAGCGGATCGCCACCGAGCTCAGGCTGGTGATGGAGAAGGTGGTACGCGGCGAGCTCCCGGCGGCGGGCGTGGCCGAGGAGCTCGACGCGCGCGCGGACCGCATCCTCGAGAAGCGCCGCTGGATGCTCGACAGAAGGGCGCAGGGATGAAGCCTTCGCGCGCCGGCTGGCTGTTCGCCGCGCCAGCCCTCATCGCCATCGCCGTGTTCTTCGTGGTGCCGGTCGTGGCCGCCCTGGTCATGAGCGCCACCGACTTCGACATCTATGCCCTGGCCAGCCTGCACAACCTGCGCTTCGTCGGGCTCGACAACTACGTCGACCTGCTGCAGCGGCCGCTGTTCTGGCGCGCGCTGCTCAACACCCTCTTCTTCGTGGTGGTCGGGGTCCCGCTCTCCATCGCCGTCTCGCTGGGGACGGCGCTCCTGCTCCACTCGCGCCTGGCGCGGTTCAAGGGCTTCTTTCGCACCGCGCTGTTCTCGCCGGTGGTGACCACCCTTGCGGCGGTGGCGGTGGTCTGGATCTTCCTGCTGCACACCCGCTACGGGATGCTCAACTACGCCCTGTCGTGGCTGGGCGTCCACCCGGTGGACTGGCTCGGCGACCCTCGCTGGGCGATGCCGGCCATCGTGCTGCTCTCGGTGTGGAAGAACTTCGGCTACAACATGATCATCCTGCTCGCGGGCCTGCAGGCGATCCCCGGCGAGCTCTACGAGGCCGCGCAGCTGGACGGCGCCGGGCCCGGCGCCACGTTCCGGCACGTCACCGTGCCCGCGCTGGCGCCCATGCTGCTCATGGTGAGCATCCTCACCACGGCGGGGCACTTCCAGCTCTTCGCCGAGCCCTACGTGATGACGCAGGGCGGACCGGCCGAGCGCACCGTCACGGTGCTGTACCTGATGTACCAGGACGGCTTCAAGTGGTGGAGCCTCGGCTCCGCGTCCGCCGTCGCGTTCGTGCTCTTCGTGTTCATGCTGGGGACCTCGCTCCTGCAGGCGCGCATGGTCCGCGGCGCGGGGTGGTCGTCTTGAAGCGCCCGTTCGCCTCGCTGGCGGTGAACCTCGCGCTGGCGCTCACCGCGCTGGTCACGCTCTTCCCGCTGGCGTGGATGGTGTCCGCGTCGCTCATGGCGCCCGGCGAGGCCAGCACCTACCCGCCGCCCCTCGTGCCGCGCGCCCCGACACTCGCGAACTACCGGCTCCTGCTCGCGGAGCACGGCCTCCTGCGGCAGGTTGCGAACAGCCTGGTCATCTCGCTGCTCGCGACGGGGCTGTCGCTCGCGTTCAACCTGACGGCGGGCTATGCGTTCGCCAAGCTGCGGTTCGCGGGGCGCGAGCGCGTCTTTCGCCTGGTGCTGGGGGGGCTGATCGTCCCCGCGCAGGTGGCCATGTTGCCGCTCTTCCTGATGCTCAAGGAGATGGGGCTCGTGAACAGCTACGCCGGCGCGCTGGTGCCCTGGCTGGCGAGCGTGTTCGGCATCTACCTCGTCCGGCAGTACGCGCTGGCGATCCCCGACGAGATGCTCGAGGCGGCGCGGATCGACGGCGCGGGCGAGGTGCGCATCTTCGTCTCGGTGGTGCTGCCAACGCTCAAGCCCATCATCGTGACGCTGGCCGTGCTCACGTTCCTCGGCGCGTGGAACGACTTCATGTGGCCCCTCATCGTGCTTACCGACCACGACGTGCAGACGCTGCCGGTCGCCCTGGCCGCGCTCTCGCGCGAGCACGTGCAGGACGCGGAGCTGATGATGGCCGGGGCTGTCGTCACGGTGCTGCCGGTGCTGCTGCTCTTCCTCGCCCTGCAGCGGTACTACGTGCGCGGCCTGCTGGTGGGGAGCGTGAAGGGATGAAGAGGATGGCTCTGCTCCTGGCAGCGCTGGCGGGCAGCGCGCAGGCCGCTCCGGGCCGCGTCGTCGTGGACATCCGCGATACGGGCGGCTGGCAGGCCGACGCGTCCGAGCAGGTCGACGCCGCGCTCCGGCGGGACCACGACGGCAGCGTCTGCCTGGAGTACGACTTCCACTCGGTCTCCGGCTACGCGGTGATGCGGCATACGCTCCCGGTGCAGTGGCCCGCCGCATTCGCGCTGCAGCTGGGCCTGAAGGGGCGCGGCGCCGAGAACGACTTCCAGATGAAGCTCGTGGACGCGAGCGGCGACAACGTGTGGTGGGTGAACCGGCCGAGCTTCCCGCTGCCGAGCACCCTCACCGACGTGACCTTGCGGAACCGCCACTTCAGCTTCGCCTGGGGGCCCACCGCCGATCGCACGCTCGCGCGCACCGAGGCCCTCGAGCTCGTCGTCGCGGCGCGGAAGGGCGGCAAGGGGGCGCTGTGCGTCTCGGGGGTGCGCGTCGAGGAGCGCGAGCCTGACCCGGCGGTCTGGCCCGAACCGCTGGTGCGCTGGCATGCGGGGACGCTGGACCTAGACTATCGGCGCACGCGCGAGCTCAACGGGATCGCCCTGCGGTGGCCCGGGCCCGCTCGCCCAGAGAGCTACGACGTTCTCGCTTCGGAGGACGCCCGGCGCTGGAAGCTGTTGCGGCGGGTCGAGCGGAGCTCGGGCGGGTTCGAGGCGCTCTTCCTGCCGGAGAGCGAGGCCCGCTACGTGCGGATCCGCGGGGCGAGAGGGCAAGCGGCACCCCACGTCGAGCTGCGCGACGCCACGCAGTGGCCCGACCTCAATGCTGCCCTCTCCGAGCTTGCCCGGCACGTGCCGCGCGGACACGTGCCGCGCGCGTTCCTCGGCGAGCAGAGCTACTGGGCGCTGGTGGGCGTGGATGGAGGCGGCGATCGCTCGGCGCTCCTCAGCGAGGACGGGGCGCTGGAGGTGGGGCGCGGGGGCTTCAGCGTCGAGCCCGCCGTCCTAACGGACGGGGGTCGGCTCGTGACGTGGGCCGACGTGCAGATCAGCCACTCGCTTCGGGAAGGTTACCTGCCCGTGCCGGAGGTGCGGTGGAAACATGCCGAGTTCGCCCTCCAGGTCGAGGCAGCGGCCGAAGGGCCGGCCGAGGCGCCGCAGGCTCTGGTGCGGTACGCGCTGACGAACGCGGGCAGTGCGGCACGAACGTTCACGCTCCTCCTCGCCGTTCGTCCGTGGCAGGTGAACCCGCCGAAGCAGTTCCTCAACACGCCTGGCGGCGCACGCCGCATCGACCGCCTCGAGTGGCAGCCGCCGCGGCTCTCCGTGAACGGCGCCGCGGGGCCGCTCTTCGCCGAGGTGCCGAGCCGCGTCACCGCGGTGCCCGGGGCGGCGGGCATCGATCTGCATTCCCTGCTCGATGCCCCGGCCCTGCACGAGCTCTCGGATGCCCAGGGCCAGGCCTCGGCCCTGCTGCGATGGGACCTGAGGCTCCTGCCAGGCGAGACGCGCGTCGTGACCTGGACCGCGCCGCTCGGCCGTGCCCTCGGGGTTTCGTCGCCGGAGGACATCGACGACCGCCTCGATCATGTCGCCGCCGGCTGGCGCGCGCGCCTGAACCGGATGGAGATCACCCTGCCCGCGCCCTCGCAGCAGGTGGCCGACACGCTGCGGACGGCGCTGGCGCAGATCCTGATGTCGCGCGACGGCGCCGCGCTCAAGCCGGGCACCCGCTCCTACGCACGGTCGTGGATCCGCGACGGCGCGATGATGGTCGACGGCCTGGTCCGCATGGGCGAGGTCGACGTCGCGCGCGACTTCGTGGACTGGTACGCCGGGCACGTGTTCCGCTCGGGGAAGGTCCCGTGCTGCGTGGACGCCCGCGGCGCCGACCCGGTGCCAGAGAACGACAGCGACGGTGAGTACCTCCACGCCGTGGCCGAGGTGTGGCGGCACTCCGGAGACGCGGCCTTCCTCGCGCGCCATTGGCCGGTCGTGCAGCGCGTCGTGGCGCACCTCGAGGGCCTGCGGAGGAGCACGCGCACCGCCGAGTTCAGGGCCGCGCAGCCTGCCAACCAGTGGGGCCTGTTGCCCCCCTCGATCAGCCACGAGGGCTACTCGGACAAGCCCGCCTACTCCTACTGGGACGCCTACTGGGCGCTGCGCGGATTCAAGGATGCGGTCGACGTCGCGCGAGCCATGGGCCAGCCGCAGCTGGCGGCGGAGTGGGCGCGGTGGCGGGATGAGCTTCAGGACGACTTGGCGCGCTCCGTCGATGCGACCGCGGCGCAGTTCGGGATGGACACCCTCGCGGGCGCCGCCGACCGCGGCGACTTCGATCCCACCTCGACGACCATCGCGCTCAATCCCGCGCAGGCGCGGGTCTCACCGCTGCTGCTACAGCACACCTTCGACCGCTACTGGAAGGAGTGGGAGCAGCGCCGTGCGGGCACGCGCGCATGGAAGGACTTCACGCCCTACGAGCTGCGCACGGTGGGCGCGATGGTGCGGCTCGGCCACGCGCGGCGGGCGCACGAGCTGCTGCAGTGGTTCCTGGGCTACCGCCGGCCGGGCGGATGGAACCAGTGGGCCGAGGTCGTCATGGCAGACGCGCGGGAGCCGCAGTTCCTCGGCGACATGCCGCACGCCTGGATCGCCTCGGACTACCTCCGCTCGGTGCTCGACATGTTCGCCTACGAGCGCGAGGCCGACGACGTCCTGGTCCTGGGCGCCGGGCTGAGCGAGGAGTGGATGGCCGCCGGAGTCGCCGTGAAAAACCGGTCCACGCGCCACGGCCCGCTGAGCTACCGAATCTCGCCCATCCCGGACGGCCACATCCTGGAGCTGGCCGGGGGGGTGGTGCCGCCCGCGGGCGGGGTTCGCCTCGCCTGGCCGTCGCGGCGGCCGGTGCCGCGTGCAACGTCCCAGGGCCGCGAGCTCCGCTGGGTCGGTCGCGAGCTCGTCCTGCCGCCCGGCCCCGCAATCATCCGTCTGGATGATGAAACGATCCGTCTGGTCCATGACTAGCGACCCCCCTCTGCGCGTGGCCAATGCAGCGGGCCTGAGCCTGGAGCTCAACCTCGACGGCGGCGTGCGGCGCATCCAGCTCCGCGATGACGTGGTCAACCTCTTCATGGGCAACGGAATGGAGCCCGGGCCTGCCAATGTCTGGTTGCGGTTGCACCGCGGCAACCGCGTGGAGGCAGTGCCGCTGCTCGGGCCGCAGTCCCCGCTGCGGGCGGGCGCGTCGCGGGATGGCAGCGGCGGCTTCGAGAGCCGTGGCGAGTGGCAGGGGATGGGCATCGCGCTGCGCCTCGTGCTCGCCGAGCACGAGGCCACCTGGTGCTGGCAAGTGCGGCTCGAGAACCGCTCGTCGCAGGAGCGCACCGTCGACCTGCTGTACGGCCAGGACATCGGGCTCGCGAGCCATGGCGCCGTGCGTTTGAACGAGCATTACGTCAGCCACTACGTCGACTTCAGCCCGATGGAGCATGCGCGCTGCGGCTGGGTGGTTGCGGCGCGGCAGAACCTCGAGCAGGCCGGGCGGCATCCCTGGGCGGTCGTGGGCTCGCTGCGGCGAGCCACATCCTTCGCCACCGACGGCCTGCAGCTCTTCGGACTCTCTCAGCGGCTGGGCGCCATGCCCGCCGGAGTTCGAGACGGGCTGCCTGCCCAGCGGCTACAGCACGAGCACGCAATGGCCGCCGTTCAGGACGAAGCGGTCACCCTGGCTCCCGGTGCCCTCTGGGCCGCCGGATTCTTCGTCGCCCTGAAGCCCGATCATCCCCCGGCAACCTCGGCGGACGACCTCGCCACCGTGGACGCGGCGCTGTCGTGGGCCCGTTCCCTGGAGACAGGTCCCCTCGGCCCGGCGAGCGAGAATGGCGGATCCGGCGACTCGACGCTCTTCGCCGTCGCCTCCTTGCTGGAGTGTCGGGACATGGAGGAGGCGGAGCTGCGGCGACTCTTTCCATCCGAATGGCGACACGAGGAGCGCGACGGCGCGCGGCTGCTGTCCTTCTTCTGCGGCGAGCACGGTCACGTGGTGCTGCGTGCGAAGGAGGCGCGGACACAGCGACCGCACGGCCACATCCTCAGGACCGGGCAGGCGTTGGTGCCGGAGGAGTCCTCGCTGACGTCCACCGTATGGATGTCAGGCGTCTTCCACTCGATGGTCACGCAGGGCCACGTCAGCATCAACCGCTTCCTGTCCACCGCGCACAGCTGGCTGGGGCTGTTCCGCTCTCACGGCTTGCGGATCTTCGTGCAGGTGGATGGCCGGTGGCAGCTCCTCGGTGTGCCCTCCGCATTCGAGATGCGGCGAGGATCCTGCCGCTGGATCTACCGGCACACCAACGGCGCCATCGAGCTCACCAGCGCGGTGCACGACGGCGCGCACGCCCTGAGCCTCCGTGGGCGCGTCCTGGACGGTCCGCCGCTGGCGTGGATGGCGACGCTGCACGTCGCGCTGGGCGGCGACGACGGCAATGCTTCCCTGCCCATTCCCTGGCGCTTGGAGGGCAAGGACGTCCTCGTCGGCATGCCCGAGGGAAGCGGCCTCCACGCGCGCTTCACTGACGGAGCGTTCGTGGTGGCACCGCACGCCGACACGGCGCTGGCAGGCGTGCACGGCGACGGACGCCTGTTCACGGATGGAAAACCACGACGGCTGCCGTTCCTCGTCCTCGAAGGTGTGGCGTGCAGCGCCTTCGGCCTGGATCTGCTCGGCAGGTTGGTCCCAGACGCGTACTCCGCCTCCTCGCCCCCGCCGCTGCCCAGGTTGAGCGCACCGGGTGAGGGTGCCGCTTCGGCCGAGGTGGGCCGGCTCGCCGAGATCTTGCCGTGGCTCCTGCACGACGCGCAGGTGCACCACCTCTCGCCCCGCGGCCTCGAGCAGTATTCCGGAGGGGGCTGGGGCACCCGCGACGTGTGCCAGGGTCCGCTCGAGATGTTGCTCGCGCTGGACTGCCCCGAAGCCGCGCGCGACCTCCTGCTGCGCGTGTTCGCGGCGCAGAACGAGGATGGCGACTGGCCGCAGTGGTTTCAGTTCATCGAGCGCGAGCGCGAGCGGGAGCTGCGGGCGCGGGACTCGCATGGCGACATCGTCTTCTGGCCGCTGCTCGCCACGGCGCGCTACGTGCTGAGCACGGGCGACACGTCCCTGCTCGACGCGCAGGTGTCCTTCCACGGCGCGCCAGGCCGCAGTGGACGATCGGCGACCGTCCTACAGCACGTGGACCGTGCGCTCGGCGTCATCCGGCGGCGTTGCGTGGCCGGTACCGCGCTGGCGGCCTACGGCCACGGTGACTGGAACGACTCGCTGCAGCCCTGCGATCCCTCCATGCGCGACAGGCTGTGCAGCACCTGGACGGTGATCCTGCACCATCAGACGTTGACCGCCCTCGCCACGGCGATGAAGTTCGCCAGGGATGCCGCGCGAGCGACGCCGCTGCAGTCCGAGGCCGGGCGCATCCAGCGCGAGCTTCGGAACATGCTGATGGTGGACGGAGTCCTGGCGGGCTACGTCCTGTTCTCCGCGGACGCTGCGCCCGAACCCTTGCTCCACCCGCGCGACCGACGGACGGGTGTGCGCTACAGCCTCTTGCCCATGATGCACGCGATCCTGGAGGACCTGCTCACGCCGGAGGAGGCCGCGGCGCACCTCGCGCTGATTCGCGAGCACCTCTGGGCTCCGGATGGTGCGCGCCTGTTCGATCGCCCCTTTTCCTACCGTGGAGGGATCGAGCGCCTGTTCCAGCGTGCCGAGACCAGCGCCTTCTTCGGGCGCGAGATCGGCCTCATGTACACCCACGCGCACCTGCGGTACGCGGAGATGCAGGCGCACGTGGGCGACGCCCGCGGCCTGTTGCAGTCCCTGGCCCTCTCGCACCCGGTGCAGCTCCGCGAGCGGTTGCCGCAAGCCAGCCTGCGGCAGGCGAACTGCTACTTCTCCAGCTCCGATGCGGCGTTTCGCGATCGCTACGAGGCACAGCAGAGCTATCCGCAGGTAGCCGCAGGCACTGTCGCGCTGGATGGCGGCTGGCGCGTGTACTCGAGCGGTCCAGGCATTGCGCTTGCGCTCGTCGTGTCGAGGCTGCTGGGCGTGCGCCGCGAAGGGGACGCGTTGGTCATCGACCCGGTGATCGCGCCCGAGCTGAGCGGACTGCGTGCCGAGGTGCCCATCCTCGGCCGACGGGTGAAGGTGGAGTACCACGTCGGCCGGCACGGGTACTCCCCGCAAGTCGTCGTCCTCAATGGACGGCGCGTGGACTTCAGGCGTGTCGACAACGCGTACCGCGCCGGCGGCGCAGCGATCCCGCTGGAACACTGGGCCGCTCGGCTGCGCGCGGATGCACCCGACGTCCTTCGCGTCGAGCTGAGCTGACCCATGGACCGCGACGACCCTTTCCCGCAGCACTTCCTCTGGGGCGCGGCGACGTCGGCTTATCAGGTCGAGGGTTCTCCGCTGGCCGACGGAGCCGGGCCGAGCATCTGGCACCGCTTCGCGCACACGCCCGGGATGATCCGTGACGGCGACACCGGAGACGTGGCCTGCGACCACTACCGGCGCTTTCGAGAGGACGTCGCGCTCATGCGGGAGCTGGGGTTGAACGCGTACCGCTTCAGCATTGGCTGGGCGCGCATCCTTCCCGAGGGCAGGGGCGCGGTCAATTCCACGGGGCTCGACCACTACGAGCGCCTCGTGGATGAGCTGCTCGCCAACGGGATCCAGCCCATGGCGACCCTGTATCACTGGGACCTTCCC
>Ga0137374_10006477_pt1 | contig 13940 bp, 16 predicted proteins | sample SagtaG_20_FD_104811 | JGI IMG/M metagenome (GOLD analysis project Ga0137374, IMG submission 104811) | Vadose zone soil microbial communities from Sagehorn Ranch, Mendocino, California, USA - Sage1_R_100_16 metaG | ecosystem: Environmental > Terrestrial > Soil > Vadose zone | place: USA...
CCGGCGAGCTCCTGGCCGCAGCCGGCTAAATCACCGTCACCGTCACCCACAGCCCGGCGGCGCTGGCGCGCCGCCGGGCGCTGCCACCTGCCCGGCTGAGGTCTTATTTTCGGACCAGGGTCACTGCTGCCGCGCCGGGCGGGCGGTCAGGAAATGGAAGACAGCCGACAATGGGGCGAGGAGGACTACGAGGAGGACTATTAGCGGCACCTGTGCTGACGGCCGGGTTCAGCGGGCGTGGAAGATGCGAAGGCTGCCAGGCGGCAGGTTGACTTCTATCCGCTGGCCTGACGTGAGCTGGAGCAGGTCGATGTCTCGATGCAGCATCAGGGCTGTGATGGGCGGGTCGGCGTCAAGGGTGATGCGGGCGAGCGGCCGTGTGCGGAGAATCTGCTCGGCCTGGGCTGTGAGGCTGGCACCAGCCGCCGCGTCCGTTTTCCGGGGGCCGAGCTGGATATCTTCGGGCCGGTAGAAGGCTTGCACTGGGCCGTGCAGGCCTACGGCCATCGCATCGCGCAGCACGAGCTGTCCGATGTGGATGGTGCCGTTGGCTGCTGTGCCGTGTCCGAGTTCTGTCCAGCCGGTCATTCGGGCGACGTCCGGGTCGGCCGGCTCGGCAGCGACTATGGCGGCTGGGCCTTTCTGGCGGAGTTTGCCGCCGACGATGACGGCGAGGTCATCGCCGATGCTCACTGCCTCGTCCCGGTCGTGGGTGACGTGCGCGGCCGGGATCTCGAGCTCGGCGAGCAGCCGCTGCAGCAGGGAGCGCATTTCTTCGCGGTTCGGCTGGTCGAGCGCGGAAAGGGGCTCGTCGAGCAGCAATAGGCCTGGCTGGATCACCAGCGCGCGGGCGAGCGCTACCCGCTGGCGTTCTCCGCCGCTGAGTGAGCGGGGTGATCGGCCGGCCAGGTGCCCGATTCCGAGCTGGCCCATGAGCTTCCCGGCGCGGTCCGGGACGGCAGCGCCGCGGGCTCGCGGCCCGAACCTGATGTTGTCCCTGACGCTCAGGTGGGGAAACAGCGCGGCGTCCTGGAAGACCAGGCCGATGCGCCGCCGCTCGGGCGGAAGGCCAGTGATGTCCATGCCGGCCAGGCTGATCTTCCCGGAGTTTTGCGGGCGGAGTCCGGCGATGGTCTCCAGCAGCATTGTCTTGCCCGCGCCGGATGGCCCGAGCACGGCCAGCACCCGGCTGGCCGGGATCTCGAGGCTGACCGGGCCGAGCCTGAAGGACCCGGCCTGGGCTGCCAGTCCGGTGATGCTGAGCCGGGGGTCAGCGGTAGGCACGATCTACCCGGGCGAGCAGCCGGCCTGAGGCCAGGGTCCGGAAGACCGCTCCGCGGGCGGCACGAAGGACGCGCCAGGCACAGTGACGGACGTCACGAACTCCAGGATCGCCGTCTTCGAGGCGCCGTCGCTCCAGCTGGGAGAAGATCTTTGTCGTTCATGATCTGCCCTCTGTTCCTCAAGGGGGCCCGGTGCGGGCGGCGCAAGAGGATCCTCTCCGCCGCCCGCGGGGCTGTCTGTCAGTCGCGCGCGAAGGCTGCCTCCGCCTCTTTCTTGAGGTCGGTCCACGGGTCGCCGGCGACGTCGACGACGACCTTGTGGATCGTGCCTCCGGTGAACGCCCACGGCGATTCGCCGGGGTAGTCGGCGGTCACCGGCTCGGCGCAGTCCAGCCCGACGTTGAGCCCTTCTCCGGCGAGCGAGAACTTGCCCGGCTGGGTCTTGATCTTCGCCTCGCCGACCTTCTCGGCGTCGATGTAGAGGCGGAGCATCCCTTCCGTCGGCATCGTGGTGCCCGACTTCTCGAAGGACGCCGACAGCACGCAGTCACCCGCCGGGACAGGTTTGCCGGACTCGACGGTGGCCGAGGTGCTGGGCGAGCGCGGCCGGAACACCTACATGGTCGGCAACTGGCATCTGTGCCCCGAGGAACAGGAGAATCTGGCCTCGGTTGCACTTATTGAAACCGCTTTCCCCTGATGCGGCGCCGACTCCTCAGCACGGCAGACACCTCGGCGCCGCAGCGACCACATCGTCGCGTACAGGAAAGCGCGGAGGCCGAAGATGGCGCTGGTCGTTCCGCACGGCGCCGCCGAGTTCTCGATCAGGCGGTAATACCAGGCCTCCGAAGGCCGTCGGCCATCCATGTGATCGTGAACGCCACGGCACCTGGCAGGTGGCCCCGAGGTCTTATGCCTTTCCCGGGAGTGAGCAACCGGTAGGTGACCAGGAATAGCGCGAATCCGTCAATTGCGAAGGCGCTGGCCTGGAATAGGATCGCGATCTTCGCCCAGCGGGTAGTTCCGAGCCAGGCCTCAAGCCCTGCGAACACGGCTAACGCTCATGCGGGACTTGCCGGAGCTCTTCGGCCCGGCCGCGCACCAGCATCGACGACCGAACCCGTTCCTGGCGCTCTGCAGCGCCGCCTGTCGGCGCCTGACACGCTGCCGTTCCCCGGCGGGTTCACTTCCGCAAATCGGCCGCAGCCTCCGGCAGCCGTCGCTCGATCTCCGTAGCCTGGCAGGCCTGGCGTTCGTACATCACGCCGTAGGTGAAGGTATCCTCGCCCGCAGCCCGCGCATCATCGGCGAGAACGCGTAGCACTGTCCGGGCGACGACGCTGTCATGGTGGTCGCCGAGCAGTCCCTGCAGCTCCTTCGCCCGCCTGGCCTGGCGCCTGGCCAGGCGGCCGAGCGCGGGCGTCGCCGCTTCGGCGGCGTACCGGGCGCGCTTGGCGGCCTTACGTGCCTCGTGGATCGCCGCGTCCTTGTCCCCGGCACGGGGCACGCCAGCGAGGGCGCGCCGCAGCCGCCGTGCCGTGCGCCTGACCGGCTTGGCAAGCTGCGTGCCGCCAGCAGGGTCAGCGGCGGATCGGTAATGAGCACGTCCAGGTCATCGAGCAGACTGAGACCCGCATCTGATGCACGGCATCCGGCTCATCCCGCCGTACGAACGGGTCCAGGCGCGAGATGTCGAGCGCTTGCTGCCGCACGTACGCGAGCACCACTTCGCCCGCGGGCGAATGCGGCGTCAGGGGCGATGCCTCCGCGGCCTCGGCTCCGCCCCCATCACCGGCTGACCGGCGGGCAGCCGGCAGCTCCCCGAGCGCACGCTCCAGCTTGGTCGCCGTGCCAGCAGGCCGAGCGCCGGCCGCGCTAAGCCTCGCGCCGACGGCCTTCAGCAGCTCACGGTCACCGGTCACCAGCTCAACCTCGATCTCAGTCCACGACGCGGCAGCTGGCCCATCCGCCGGCCCGGCCGACACGTGGTCGGTCACGATCTCGGCGAGCGTCCGGCCGGCATCATCGAGCAATCGGAGCACGCCGCGGTTGGTGCGCATATGTAGCACCGGCGCGAGCGCCGCCCCGCGGGTACGGGCACGGACCAAAGCCGTGAGTTCCTCCGGTACCGCGCCCGCCGCCTGACCACGAGGCCTTGCCGCGGGCCTGAGTATCCCGGCGAGTCCGGGACTTCAGGAGGGTTCGTTGGGGCTTTGGTCCCTGGGCATGTCCGTGCGGCCCGCGAGATCGTGGGTTGAGGTGCGGGCCCACCAGGAGGGTGCTGCACGGCTGGCTGGGCACCCTCCGGCGCCGCGGGCTCCTGCAGGCAACGGGAAGAAGATCGGCTAGCCGGGCGTAGATCCCGCCATCGTCCAAGCTGTGCGCTCCCACGGCGGCGCCAGCACACCGCGCCGACGGGCTCTTCGAGGGCCTGGGGCGCGCTGACTGGCGGTATCCTCGCGCCGCCCGGCTGCGGCTGTGGCCGGCCTGCCTGGCGAACTCATCGATCAGCAGGCGGGCCTGGCTAACGGGCTACGGCAGGCTCAGCAGGCCAAGGCGGGAGCGAGCGGACGCCCAGAGCCTTGCCAGACGCGACTCATGCTCTTCTTGCCTTGGCGTCATTAACCGCATCCGCGGTTCTTGTCTTGACGTCCTTGGCCGCATCCGCGGTCAGCTTCGCCACGACCGCAGCCCTGGTGACCGGGTCCAAAGCGTCGATCTGAGCTTCGATGTCACCCACAGTCTGGGTGGCGAGTTTCTGCGTGTGCCGGAGCTTAATGACCGCGAAGGCGATCCCTGCTGCCATCCCGGCGAGCAGCACCAGCTTCAGATTCCGCCTGATCCGGCTCATCGCTCACCCCAACGTCGCGTCGATACCACCGCTGCCCCCATCATAGGCAGCATCAGCGAGGCCCGCCCGTGCGCGGATCTGCACGGCAGCCAGCGGCTCAATCACGCCCCGCACATCGTCGCGATCACCAGCTGCGCCACGACAGCGACGGCCGCCGCCGCTACCTCAGGCCGTCCGGCACCCACCGGAGGCTCACCAGCAGCAGTATCAGGCCAGTCAGCCTGTTCAACTTACGCGACGGTCACCCGCATCCGGCGTGCCATCCGGAGTCAGCCCGTGGGGCTGAGTGCCAGCCGGCGCCATCCGCCATGACGGTCAGATGACGGTCAAGCGATCTTGGAACACTCTAAATGATCTTAGAATTGCGCTCTGACCTGGGAAAACTAGTGGAGCTATGGGGATTCGAACCCCAGACCTCTTGCATGCCATACACACTCCGCCCGTCGCCCGGCGTGGCTGGACGTGGCCCTATGTGGTGCTCACCTGCGGCTTCCGTGGCTGGACGTGGCCTGGCGTGGCTGGGCGTCTGCCCACGTTGGCTCCTCACTTGGCTCCCAGGGAACTCGTTAGCGCCGCTAATCTCGATGGCCCTGACCCTTGCCAGCCGGGCCGACACGCCCGCGACCGGCGGGTGCCCCGGGGTAGCTGACCGTCCGGCTCTGCGCGTCTGAGGAGTGGACACCCGCCGATGAGTGCGCCACAATTGTGGTCATGAGCATCGAGTCGCTGCGGTCAGTCCGCGATCATCTCTCGGAATTCGTCGACCGCGTCGAGGGCCAGCACGAGCGGATCATACTGACCCGCAACGGGCATGCCGCCGCCGTGCTGATCAGCCCGGAAGACCTCGCCCAGCTCGAGGAAACCATCGACGTCCTCAGCGACCCCTCAGCGCTCGCCGATATCCGCGAAGCCGACGAGGCCTACGCCCGCGGTGACGTCATCCGCGGCACAGAAGCCGTCCGCCAGCTGCGCCGGTGACCGGCGAAAGCGACTACGAGCTCGTCCTCACCCCGCCAGCGCGCCGCGCCCTGACCGGCAAGCTGCCCGAGCCCGTCGCCACGGCAGTGATCGAGTTCCTGACCACGTCACTGATCCGCCAGCCCCACCGGGTGGGCAAGCCGCTGCGCGACGACCTGGCCGGCGTGTGGTCAGCGCGCCGGGGCACCTACCGGGTCTTGTACCGCATCCGCGAGGACTTCCGCGAAGTGATCATCCTGCGCATCGAGCACCGCCGCGACGCCTACCGGCCGCTGTAAACGCCAGGGGACCGAGAGCTGCCAGGACGCCAGTGGCCCTGCCGGGTCAGCCAGGGGCTGAGCTGGACGACGATGACGGGCATCCGCCTGGTGCCGGAGGCGATGCCCTGCCGGGTGATGCGGGCGAGATGCCAGCCCGCGAAAACCTGCCCGATCACGGCCTGGTCGATGTCGTTGGGCATGCCAGCGGCTGACCGGCAGGCGCGGAGTAAGAACCGGCCGCCGCGGCGCAGAACCGCCGCGCCTCGCGGGCATAACGGTGCCTGTCCGCAGGCGCCAGGTAGTGGAAGCAGCCCCGGTCCAGCAGCAGATCGGCGCTCGCGTCTGCCAGCGGGAGACTCAGCACGTCAGCCAGGATGAACCGGGCAACCGGATATGCCCGATGGGTTCTCCGCTGTGCATGCCCGTGCGGTGCATCTACGCCCTGATCATCATCGAGCACGCACCCGCCGCGTTCACCTGGCGGCATCACCAGCCGCCGGCTCGCTGTCCTTATGGCTGGTCCACCGCGGTAAACGGCGCGTCGCCGACCGCCGGGGCTGTGACCTGGACATGGGACGTCCCGTCGGGCAGGTCCATGGTCGAGAGCAAGGGCATCCGCTGGCGGAGGGCGGTCAGCAAGGTCTCGCGGGGCACCTCGGTGCCGCTCCCGGGCGTACCGGGGAATACACCAGGCTTGGTTGACATCAGCGCGGTTATCTTCCGCTCGCGCGTCCCTGGTTCCGTCCACAGGTTGAAGAGGGTCCGGGGTGTGGCGTTGCGGGACCCGTGGTGACCAACCTTGTAGAGGTCGACCCCGCGGAGCAGGTCGAGGACCTGCTTGCTGTCCTGGGCGAAGGACAGGGCATACTCCCAGTTCTCAATCTGCGCGTCGCCGCAGAATAGGAGCCGGCGGTCCCCGGCCTGGATGAGCAGGATCACGCTGGTGTTGTTCATCGCGTGGTCCAGCGCGGTAACGATGCGCAGCAGGGAACGCAGCTGCGGGCCCCGTAGCCTTTCGACCACCCATCGCGCAGGGCCGACCAGGCGCTCCTCAGCGGCGGTGGTGTCCCCGCTTGCCGGGTCGAAACCGCCGGTCGCCACCAGGCCGTGATAGAGCTGCCAGTACTCGGGACTGGTCGAGCGCTCTTTCTGGACCGCCGGGTGCTGCGTCACAGTGGGGGGTCCGATGACATGAATCTGCACGCCCGGGACCACGGTGTCGATGGCGAGCGGCTTCCCGTAGTTGACGTAGGCGCCCTTGCCGCCCTGGGACCAGGCATTGAGCCGGTCGACCGCGGCCTGGTTGGCGAGTTGGGCGATGGCCAGCTCGCGGAGATCCGCACGCACGCCCCGCGCGGAGGTAGTGATCTCCTGGGACAGCACCCTGGCAAACGCGCGGCCCTGGTCAAGGCCCGCGCGCAGGTTGGTCCCGCCGGGACCGTCGGCTCCAGCGGGCGCCTCGGGGTCCTCGGTCCAGGACCGGATCACCAGGCGGGGCTTCCACCTGCCGACGATGGCTTCGGTGCCGCTTCCGCCGAACCCCGACATGTGGTCCTGATGGCGGTGGGTAAGCACCACAACGTCGGGTCCGCCGCCGGTGTGAGCGTCGATCTCGCCGGCGATATCGGCCAGTTCAAGGCCGGTAGCAAGTTCGCGTGTACCGAAATCGATCAGGACATGGCGGCCGGGGTCCGCCTGCCCCGCGTACTCGAAGCTCAGCAGGAAGCAATCCCCGAAACCAACCTGGTACATCCGTACCCGCACGGTGGCCAGGACGGGCAGCGGTGTGGGGGGCCCAGTCATCTCACCACGTCTCCCTTCGGTCGGCATCAGGCTGGTGCAAAATGGCAAACCGCTGCCCCGCCGGCATACCGTCGGACACCCCCAGGCTGTCGCCGTCGAACAAGCCGTTGTCCAGCAGGTAGCTCAGGCGCCGACGCTGGCGGGCCGTATCGCGGATGTCCTTGCGATGGTGGTATTTGGCCCGGCCGAATTGGTCGAAGACGATCGTGCCTCCACCGAGCACCCGTACCCGCGCGCCGGCGGGGACCTTTCCCGGCATCCGCAGGCCGATCGCCCCGGACAGCCCGGCCGGCGTGCCCTCGAGGAACTGGACGTACTCCGCCACCGTCTCGGGCACGACCATGCCATCCGGGCCCACCCGGACAGTTGGGCGGACGTGCTCGACGTGGATGTAGAACCGCGGGTCGATCCCGAGGAACTGGAGGTTTTCCCAGATGAACCGGAAGACCTCGTCGGTGTCGCTGCGCAGTGCCGTGTAACTGAGGTTGCGGTAGATAGGCGGGAGGCTGGACTCCGACAGATCCACGAAGTGAGTCCCTGTGTCCTGGATGCCCCACTGGGCAAAGGCGCGGCGGACCGCATCGCGGTAGCCGTGCTTGTCGTCCGGAGCCATCTCGGTATCGGAGACCAGCAGGGCGCTCAGGAAATCTGGGAACTCGAACTCAACCGGAGGGATGTAATCGATCGCGCGGGCGCACATGCCGAGCAGATGCTGCGCCGCCGTCGCGCCCTCCTCGGCCGCCCTGGCACGGTCGACAGAACCGGCGGAGGTGATGGCCGCAAGGCGTTGCCGCCACATCCTGGCCAGGGTCTCCAGCACGATCCACACCAGGATCTCCCCCCGGGAGTGCGGCTCGCGGTAGCGGGGGTCGCTGGCCCAACGCTTCGAGGGCGTTAGCGTGATGGAGTCACGGAGAGCGCTGCCTCGCTCATCCTTCACGGCCGATCCCACTTGCTCGGCCAGGGTGAACAGCGCGCTGTGCTTGAGCTCCTGATCAGTGACCGAGCGATCCGCGATCCGTCCGGCGAGGTCGGCGTTGCCGAGCAGGGTCTGGACCACCTCCTCCATGGAGAACACCGACAGCAGGGCCACAATGTCGGCCAGGCCCTCGTGGAATGCCGGCTGGTCCGGCAGGCCGGGCATGAGGAACCGGGGCCGCAGCCCGTCCAAGACCGCGTGAGTTGTCTCGTGCGCGACCACATCGTGCGACAGGCACGTGTAGACGGCATCGGGATCCAGACGCCCCGACGGCGCGATACGCAAGGCCCGCGGGCGAGCACGCGCCCCGCGCGGCACCTTGGCCGGCAGATACCCGAACAGCACGGCGCGCATGTCGTCGGCGTAATACGCGTTGGCCTCCGCCATGGCGTGCGGCACCAGATACAGCTCGTGACCGAGGAACCCCCAGTTCAGGCGGCGGCCGATGGCAGACTCGAACGCCGCAAGGGTCCTGGCGGCGATCGCGTATGCATTCTGCCCGTGGAACGCAGGATCGCGAAGGAGCTCCTCGTCAGAGCGCTTGCTGAATGGGTCGGGCTCCACCCACCCCCAGTCGGCTGTCCTCCGGGCACCGGCCGCCAGAGCCGCAGGGCGGAGCAGGACCCTGCTCGTTGCGTCGTAGTCGATGACCTGGAACCGGTGGCCCCGCGGACCGGGCTCAAGGCGATCGGCCGGAACCGGCACCGTGGCCCGCAGCATGCCCCGGTCATTGCCAACCGAGGGGTCCTGGGCCACGATCGTCATGGCGAAGGCCCGGCGCGGGCTGCTGCTCGTCCGCCCCGCAATTAGATCCTGCTCGCTCATACCACGCCACCTCCCGCGAGCGCACTGTTTGCTGTACCGTCCGTACCTCTCAGAGCTCCCCGATAAGCTCACGGAACTCGCTCTCCGCCGGCAGCAGCCGGGGCAGTCCGAAATCGGGCAGGAGCACATGCAGGTTGCAGGCTGCCAGCACGTAGGAATGCCAGAGGAGACGGGCCGTGGCATCTGGCCCTAGCTTGCGCAGCACGGTCGGCAATTTCCGGCTCTGATCGGCAATACGTGTCCACGCTGCCCTGTTGCTCTCCGTATCACCAAGCCAGGCGATCGCGTCGCGTGCCCGCGCGGACCGATCCGGCCACCTGCTGTCATGAACGAACGCGTCGGGAACCTCAAATGGGGACTGGGCTATGTGCACTAGCGCTCCCATGACGCCGCGGCCGGCGCGCGCGGCCGCATCCCAGAGGGTCACCAAGTCGTGACGCCGGGTGCTAGTCGACACGGCATACTGAACGTCCTTGACTCGCACCAGCGCGGTAATCTCATTGCGGATCGGCAGCCAGCTCGCACGCACGGGAGTCCACTTCGGCCCAGCGGAGGCATTTGCCACGATGAGCTCGTCCAGGGCCTGCGTCATCACCTGAAGCGCGGCGTTGTCCCGAATGCGGGCCGCCAGTCCGCCCGCCCACTGGTCGGCCATATTGTCGTAGACGCCACCGTCGGTCAGCAACATCTGGCCGGGGGCCTTCGCCGGCTCTGTGATCTCACTGCTGCGTTGGAAACGGTAGGGTATGGTAGCCAGCCGCCGGGCAGCGAAAGCGCCAGGCAGGCACGCCGACGCCTGAACGGCGGTCGACAGGGCCAGATCGCCCGGCAGCCCGCAGCCGAACCGGTATGAGTACAGGAACCTCGGCGAGAAGTAAAAGTGCTCGCCCGCCTGCAACTCAGTCGCGCAGAACACGTGGTCGAGCGAGCGAGCAACGCGGGCAAGCCCGGTGGGACGACCCTCCCGGCTGAAATGAGTACGGGCGAGCGCGTGATCGACGACCTTGCTGCGCTGGGCGAAGACCAGGACGCCAACCGCGAGGACGATGAGCGAACCCGCCAGCACAAGCCCGGGCACGATGCCGATGCCCGTGATAAACGCCATGACCAGGCCGGCGGCAAACCCCAGCACGCCGAGCCCGAAGATGGCGAGCACTGTCACAACGTAAAGGTTGGTGCTCGGGCCCCAGAAGAACAGGCCGGTGTAGGCGATGTGGCGAAGGAGCGACCTGACCCCGGCACGGACATCGGCGGCACTGGCCTGCCGATAGTCCATCTCATGCGCCACGACACCGTTCGTAATCGAACCGCCCGACACCGACGCGATAACACCGATTTCACGGTGCCTGCCAGCATCGGCCAGATACAACAGCAAGCCGGCCCCCCACACCGAGGCACGGTGCCCGCCACCAGACAACGCAACGCCGATTCGAGTCATGGCCACTCCTCCACCGCCAGACGCCGACCGCCCTGTACGGCAGGCACGGTTCGTGCGGTCGCTACGACCATCCCCGGCGTGGACCTCACACACCGTTGCCATAGAGCGTGGACAGTCTCAGTCATACCGTCAACCCTCGACGTCATGGGGAATTCGACCGTGCTGATCTCAAGACCCCGAATCAAAAAATGCTTACCTCCCTCATGCCAGGCCGCCAGAAACCCGACCGAACAACCCATTATCAGCTTGCCAAGGATCACCCGCATAATGCCGAATAGCGTGCGTTGCTCACATGCATGCTTATGCACGGATCAGCATGCTCACCCGTGTTCGGCGGGGGGCGCCAGCTAACCCGGCGTGCCTGAACCCGGGCCAGTTACTGGGCGGGCGCAGCTGATGGTCTGGTTTCACCGGCCGGCCGGCCGGGTGTTTCGCTCCGCGTGGCGCTGGGAGCGGGCGCGGGCGCCGCAGTGGGGGCTGCACCATTGCTGGTTCGGCCGGCCGCTCAGGTAAAGCTGGCCGCAGCCAGGTGCGTCGCATAGGGCGACGGCGGCAGCGTCCGGGCCAGTCAGAAGGTCGATGGTAGCGGCGGCGATATCGGCGCAGAAGCGGGTGGCTGGATCGGCTCGGGTAACCGGCCGGGTGAGGTGTCGGCCGGGTTCGGTTCCCAGGAGCCGGACGGTGGGGGCTGCGGCGGCCAGCTCGTTGATGGCATGGACGTCGGCTGCGGGCAGGACTGTGCCGCGGCCGGCGGCGCGCAGGACGCCAAGGACGTGATCGCGGATGAGCAGGAAACGCGACACCAGGACAGTGTTCACCTCAGCCGGAAAGGCCAGGCGGCCGCGTTCGTGCTCCTGCCACGCGCGCAGGTCGGCGGGGGAGGTGATCAGCTCGATGTAGCGCCAGCCGCGACGGCGGACGGTGTTGGCCACGTCGATGGCCAGCCGGTCGCCAAGCCAGCTCCATCGCGCCACCGTCATGTCCGAAGCATAACTGACGGTTTATCACCAGAAAACCGTGGTAGGGCTGAACCATGGCAGCCAGTGACCGCGCCCGGAACGGCGCTTTGGCGATCACAGCGCTGTGCTCGGTGCAATTCGTCGATGTGCTGGGAGTGACCGTGGTGGTCACCGCGCTGCCGAGCATGCTGGCCGATCTGAAAGCACCAGCCTCCTCGGGCAGCCTGGTGTCCGGCGGTTACGCCATGTTCTTCGGCGGGTTGCTGATGCTGGGGGCGCGCCTGGGGGACCGGTTCGGCCACCGGCGCACCATCACTGCCAGTCTCGCCGTGTTCGCCCTGGGGGCACTGCTGGGCGCGGCCGCCGACTCGGTCGTGCTGCTGACAGCGGCCCGCTGCCTGCAAGGCGCGGCCGCGGCCGCGTCGGTGCCCTCGGCGCTGCGGCTGCTCACCACCCTCACCGCCGACGGGCCGAGGCGGCGGCGGGCGATCGCCGCATGGAGCGCGGCCGGCGCATCGGCCGGCGCCAGCGGCTTCGTCGTCGGCGGAGTTGTCACCGACCTGACCAGCTGGCGCCTGGTCTTCTGGGCCTACCTGCCGCTCACCGCGGCGCTGGCGGCCGCCGTCCTGCGTTCTGTTCCCCGCGACCGCGGCCCCGCCCCGGCCCGGTCGCTGAACGCAGTCGCGGCTATCGCGTTCACCGCCGCCACCATGGCCGTCGTGGTCGGCACCACCCTGATAGCCCAGCCTGACCGGCGGGCAGCCGGCATCGCCATCGTCCTGCTCGCCGCGCCGCTGACGGCCATGTTCATCAAAGTCGATCGCCGCGCCGCCGCGCCGTTGCTGCCCGGCGCCGTCCTGCGGATACCACCACTGCGCCGGGGAGCCCTCGGCGCGTTCCTCAACACCGCGACCACCAGCTCAGCTATGACCCTGGCAACCTTGTACCTGCAAGGCACCCTTCATCACAGCCCACTCCAAGCCGCCGCCATGCTGTTGCCCTTCAGCCTCGCCGTGGTGGCCGGCTCTGCCCTTGCCGCGCCTACGCTCCACTGGATCCGGCCCCAGCCGGCGATGGCAGTCGGACTGGCCGTGGTCGCCGTGGCTGACGCCGCGCTGACCGTGGCCGCCGCGCACGGCTGGGCCGTGTCAGCCTGCGTGGCCGCGGCAGGTGCCGGGCTCGGCCTGTCCTCGGTCGCCTCAACGACCCTGGGCACCACCATCGCGGACACATTGCGCGGGACAGCATCGGGAATCATCAACACCGCCGCCCAGCTCGGCACCGCCACTGGCATCGCCGGCCTCCTGCTCATCGCGGCCGCCACGACCGGCCTACCCGGACCCGGCATAAGCGCCCCCATCATCGCCTGGGCCACCGCCGCCGCAATAGCCGCGGCCGGAGCACTAGCACTCACCAGGTCACCACGGCCAGAATCCGCAACCACCCGCCCCTCCGGCCCCGCCGTCGGCACCGGCCTGGCCGCTGACCCCAGCCCCACGCAACCCTCTCCCCATGCAACCGTGGCCAAGCCGCCAGCGCTCACCATGATGCGACGCAGCACCACGACCGGACATGACGCACGCCGATGATCCGATCTGGACGCCGCCTGCTGTCAGACCCCAGACAGCCGCAAGCGCACCGATCGGCAGCTCAGCGCGCGTTTATTCGACGCCCACCACATTGTCGGCGGTCCTGTAGTCGTAGGCATTCGCACCCGATGCCCAGCGAAGCTTGCATGATTCAGCCTGTCGCCGGGGTTCCCCTCAAACCCCGGTCAAAGCTCCAGCGCCGGAAGATCTGGGCTCCTCGGGAGCAAGGGTGGCAAATATGGGGTCGAGTAGGTCTTCTCGCCGTTTGTGCGACAAGCTGGATTATGCATGCCCAACTGCTCGAGAACGCCCGACACGCAGAACGTCTTTCTATGCCTCCGGGCGGGCGTTCTTGGCTGGGCGCTTCTACGGCTTGGTCGCGGCAGCAGTGAAGTCGGAGTCCACGTCCGTCGCGACGAACCACCGGTGGTCTGCTGGCCACAGAAGGTGCGGTGCGGGAAGTTCCTCGTCTCTGGATGAGCCCGTCGTGGCGTCCGTGGCGCCCCAGTGGCCCACTTCATCAAGGTGGCCGCGGAAGAGCATGTACTCCCGATTGGGGATACGGACCTTCGGGCCGGTGAGAACGCCCGCGGGCAACCACGGCGAGATGCCTCGCGCGGGGTCGCCGTGCATAGCAGCGACCGCCCCGGCCCACAGTCCGTGGAAACAGTCGCCCGGCGTCTTCGTCCGGCCAGCCAGATGCACCCGCAGACGACCGAAAAGGACACGCTGGGAGATGCGATCCTCCTGGAGGTAACGGACCCGGGCGTATGACTCGAAGCCGGCCGGGCCCATCGTCACCAGCTCGCCCCACGGCTCATCGCGCCGCGCGAACCAGTCCGCGAGCGATGAGTCGGGTTCGAAACGCAGCACCCCGAAAGAGTATGGGACTCGCGTCGCCCAGCCGGCCAATCATCCCTGCCGCCGTGCATGGCCGCGGCACAGGCATCACCAGACTTCCCGCATGCGCGATTC
>Ga0137374_10006478_pt1 | contig 13937 bp, 9 predicted proteins | sample SagtaG_20_FD_104811 | JGI IMG/M metagenome (GOLD analysis project Ga0137374, IMG submission 104811) | Vadose zone soil microbial communities from Sagehorn Ranch, Mendocino, California, USA - Sage1_R_100_16 metaG | ecosystem: Environmental > Terrestrial > Soil > Vadose zone | place: USA...
CGCGCCGGTGGGCTTGTCGACCTTGCGGACCTCGGCGACGGTGCCCCAGTCGATCGACGGCGCCGCGTCGTCGGCCTTGAGGTTGGCGTCGGTATCGATCTCGAAGTTGCTGCCCGCAAGACTGACCTCGGGATGGCTGGCCGACGCCGGCACGACATACGCCAACAGCATCCCCAACACGACGGTGACCAGCAGCAGCGCACGGACCCGCGCGCGGCGTGACGTGACAAGCTTCATGAGCTTCCTTCCCCCCAGCTGACGAGCGGCGCGGACGGCGCCGTGGTGCGGCTCGCCGGCCCCGGGGGTGCCCTGGCCCACCCCACTGCCAGGGCGAAGCGCCCTGATCGACCGGGTGGAAGCTGACCACCCGGTCGAGTGCACCACCCGCGGACGGATGGTTCGCCGACGCGAATCATCGCTGTGCCTTCATCCGGGCTGTCCCGGCAGCGGGCGGCCTTGCGCGGAGGCCCCCACCGGCACGGCGGGAGCCTCCCAGAAGGGAAGCCAGCTGGTCAGATCAGATGTCGAAGAACGTTCGTGAGAACGTCCCTGGGATGGTTGCCGTGTCGCCCTGCGCGGCGAGCGCTACCGCCGTCCGATCCTGCGGTGACCACGTGATGGCCACCGCGGATCTCCCGCTGAACCCCGAGCCAGGTCACAAGCCCCCCCTGCGGCCCCGGTCACTGGACCCCGTCATCGGCTTCGGGTCTCAGGGGCGGACTCAAGCATGACTTGCTGAACCGAGACATCCGGCAACTGCCGGACCTCGTCGACCGGGCCGTCGACGGCGAGGGCGGATCACCTCGATGCGGGCGGCGCTTCAGGTCGCGCCCGACCCGCCAGAGCCGCGAGCTGCACCCTCGACGACACCCCCAGCTTGCCGAAGACGTGGGAGAGATGGGTCTCCACGGTGCGTCGAGAGATGAACAGGCGCCGGCCGATCTCGACGTTGGTGAGTCCCTGGGTCGCGAGTCGCACGACCTCGAGTTCGGTTGGGGTGAGGCTTCCCCAGCCGGTCGACGGCCGCCGGCGAGCGCCCCTCCGGCCTCGCCGGATCCCAAGGCCCCGCAGGGCTGCCTCCGCACGGGTGAGGTCCAGGGAGGCGCCGACGCGCTCGTAGACCTCGACGGCCTCGCCCAACAACGCGACCGCCTCCTCACGACGGCCGTCCCTGGACAAGGCAGCGGCGGCAGCCTCGCAGGTGCGCGCTCGCTCGATTGGGCGCGGCGCCTGCCGGTAGGCGGCCACGGACTCCACCAGGGCGTCGGCGTCTCCCTCGAGGAGGCCACGACTCCAAAGAGCGGCTCCCCGCCAGGTGGCGACGGGGTTCCGCGCTGCCGCCTCGTTCATCACTTCGAGCACGGCTCGGCCCAGATCCGCGCGTCCCTCGCCGACGGCCAGCCGGACCAGGTCCGGTCCCACCCGGACGAGGTAGGGCGGGCTTCTGAGCACCGGACCGTTCCAGGCGGTCTCGAGGATGCCAAGCGCCCGGGCGTCGCCCCGCACCTCGAGCAGCAGGGCGCGCGCCCACAGCATCACGTCCTCCCCGTACGGCGAGCCGGTCTCCGCGAACTCCCGCTCGGCGAGGAGGAGGGTCTCCTCGGCTGCCGCCACCTGGTTCCGGTGGATGGCGATGAGCGCGAGCAGGCTCCGAGGAAGCACGAGAGCTCCCCGTTGCTGCTCCTCGCCGGCCTGGATCGCCGCCTCGAACTCCGCGACTGCGTCGTCCCACTCGCCGGCGACGAACCGGAGGGCTCCCAGCTGGCCATGGTAGAAGGGGAGGTGGACGCCAAGGCCCAGCTCCTCGGACCGGCGGAGCCCTTCACGCAGCTCGCGGTCGGCTTCCGGCAGCTGGTCGCGCTCCATCAGCGCCCAGGCCAGGAACAGGCGAGCAGGGTAGCGGTCGAGGTGGTGGGTGGGATCTCGCTCCGCCCCGCGGATCGCCTCCGTCCCCAGCTCGACCGCACGCCCGACGTCGCCGAGGAGGTACGAGGCGATGCACAGGCCGCACAACGCCACCGAGCGAGCTCCCTCGTCCCGATCGCGCTCGGCGGCGGCCAGCGCCTCCTGTCCCCGTGCGATCGCTCCCTGGACGTCACCCGCGAACAGCCGGGTCCAAGCGGCGAAGGCCAGCAGCCTGGCCCGCTGGGGGTCGCGGTGCGGAAGGGGCTTCGTCAGGGCCTCCATCTCCCGGAAGGCTTCCCGGGCGCGGCCGCTGGCCATCAGCGCCTCGGCGAGCGTGATCCGGAGCGACCGCTCGATCTCAGCAGGGAGGCCTCGTAGCAGCATCTCGCGGACTCTCGCCTCCGCGTCGGTGAGCCGGCCCGACGCGGCGAGGGCGGCAGCCAGGTCCGCGACGACGGAGCCCCATGCCGGGTCGGTCGACCCGAGCAGCTCGGTGGTGCGCTCGAGCAGTCCAACGGCCACGGACGGAGCCCGGCGCGCCGCTTCACCAGCGGCCCGCCGGAGCCATCGGATGGCCTCCTGGTCGCCGGGAGCGGCCCCGACCGCGAAGTGCGCAGCCACCTGGTCCAACGGGGACCCCGCGGCCGCCAGCGCGCGACCCGCCTCGACGTGGAGCGCCCGTTGGGCGGAAACGGGGAGCTCCGAATACACGGCCTCCCGGACCAGGTCGTGATGAAAGGCCAAGCGCTCGCCGACCTCGCCGAGCACCCCGGCCCGGAGGGCCTCACGGAGCCTGGAGACGAGCTTGGAGCTCGGCCGGCCGAGGACCGTGGAGAGATCGGCGAGCGTGAACGAAGAACCCAGGATCGACGCCACGCGGAGCAGCTCGCCGGTCTCATTCGAAAGGGTCGCCAGCTGCCGAAGGATCAGCACGCGGAGCGAAGGGGGGAGGACGAAGTGCGGCAGTTCCGCTCGGCCCTCCCGGACCTCGATCGCGTCCTCGGTCGACAGGGCGGACAAGAGCTCGGTCACGAACAGCGGGTTGCCGGCGGCGCCCTCGACTACCCGGAGCAGCGTCGCGCCGGGAGGTCTTCCCACGGCCCCCGCGACCAGGACGGCGACCTCGTCCGGGCTCATGGCGCCGAGGCGGACGTGAGCACCTCCGTGGGCCACGAGATCGCCCAGCAGCTGGTCGAGGTCCGGGCTCGGCGGCGAGGGTCTCAGCGTGCCGAGAAGGGCAAGCGGAAGGTGAGCAAGGCGCCGGCGCAGGTTGCGGAAGGCCACGAGGGTGGAGGGATCCGCCCAGTGGAGGTCTTCCAGCGCGATGACCGTCGGCGCCGACAGTGAGAGCCGCTCGACCAGCGTGAGCACGGCCTCGAGGACGCGGAACCGGAGCGCCGGCGCTTCGTCGAGCGACATTGCGCTCGGGACCGCGTCGCCGTCCCCGAGGAGAAGGCTACCGATCTCCGCCCGCTCCGGATCCGCCGCCGTGGGGCGGAGGTCGAGGGCCTCCGCCAGGGCTCCGAAGGGACGGTCGCGCTCCAGCTCCGCAGCCGCTCCGACGAAGAGCTGAAACCCCTCCCCTCGGGCTCGGTCCAGCACCTCGGCCAGAAGCCGTGTCTTCCCGATCCCGGCCTCGCCCTCGATGAGCGCCACCTGGCAGGGACCCTCGACGGCGCGGCGGAGAACCTCGACCAGCGAGGCCAGTTCCGAGGAGCGGCCGACGAGCGGTGTGTTGACCGGGAATGAAGCCATGACGCAATCGCTGGATGGAGATCCTTTAGCTGTCGTGCCTCACCAGCCAGCTTCGGCCCCGACACCCAGGAGAGCGTCGAAAAGGTTCGCGACGTTACGAGCCTCGAGCTGGCCGCCGGCGGCCCGGCCCATGGGTCGCTTGCCCGAGGAGGCGCCCTGGCGGGCCTTCCCGCCTTCGCCGACCCTCCCGGGCGGGTGGTCCGGTCAGGCCGCTGCCAACTTGGCGCTGAGCTTGGCCACGAGCGCCCCCTCAAGTGCGGGATCAAAGGGCTGCCCTAAATTGGAGAAGCTTGCCGACAGCTCGACGCGTCCCTTTCCCAGCAAAATGGCGTCCTGGTAGACAATCGCGGGCTGGCCCTGGATGAGCAGCTTGATGGTCGCACGGAATCTTGCCGAGAACTCACCGTAGCCGGCGATCGGAAGGCGCACAACGGTCGCGGATTGCACCGCTGCCCCTGCTGGCAGCTGCCGTTGAAGGAGCTTGGTCAGGCCATTTCTGACACACGGCGCGTACTTGGGCCCCCTGACGGCGGCGACGTCCGCCCTGAAGTCCTCGACGGTCCTGACGAGTTGAGCGTCCGAGCTTACTTCGGCGTCGCCCATGCTGAAGCTCGGGCTGTCGGCGCTTGCCGTGGTGTAGGTGGACGGGCTCGGCCTGCCCACGCAAGCCGCCAGCTGGTCATCGAACGCCTTGTCGGCGGGGTCCTCTTGGTGCGGCTTGGCCTTCCATCCGGGGAGGTCGGTCGGGCCGAGCAGGAGCGTCGCTGCCTTGGCCTTGTCAGCAGCAACGTCGACAGTGGTGGTGGCAGCAGCGGCAGTCGTCGCGGGGGCAGTTGCCACGGGCGGGGTCTCATCACCGCCGCCGCAGGCGGCCAGCACCAAGGCCGATGCGACGGAAAACACAATTCGTCTCACGGTACGCCTCCTCCAAGACCGGCGATGGAGAATAAGGCATCGCTGTTGGTGATGTCGCGCGACGCTCGCGGCAATCAAGGGTAGTGTCCCCATTGCCATGATCGTCGCCGCAATCTGGGGCCGAGCTACCTGCCGCCGCCCGAACGCAGCCAGCGCAGGAACAACTCCTGCACGCGGGCCCGCAGCTCCCCCCGCGCGATGGTCATGGCGTATCAACGACGAATCGCCTACGAGCTGGCCACCTCGTCTTCAGCCCGGTGACCTGCTCTTACACCAACCCCTGGGACGCCACTCCGCTTCTGGTTCCACAACCTGGAGTTTGCACTATCCACTCACATTAGCGCCGCCGACCGGCTCGCCCGGCTCACCCGGGTCGCCCATCCAGTCCTGCGATGGGGCCGCGACGCGGCCCTGCGCCGCCTTGACCGGCTTGCCATCGGCCCCGGGCGGCAGCAGGAAGACCCGATCTGACTGTATGCGACCGCTGGGACGCTGCACCGGCCGGGAAGGCCACCGGTACGTACGAACTGACGCAACGCCGTGGCGCCATGGTGGTCGAGGCGCGCCGGGACGCTTCGCCTGAAGCAGACATGGGGAGGCTCTGCAGCGATACGGAACCCTCCCAAGGGGTAGCGATTGGAGTAAAAGTAGGAGTCGGCCGAAGCGGCGCCCGACCAAAGTGGCAGGGCAACCAAGGGGTGACTGATGGCGCGAACGCGACATCACAAGGCTGGACGGCCGGCGCCGGCCGGTGGGCTCGTGAACCTGGACGAGACGGGATTTGGCGAGGCGTTCCGCCAGCGGCAGCCGGTCCAGTTCCACCACGCGGTCGCCGACCACCCGCTGCTCACCCTGGAGGGGATCGCCGACCTGGCCGATGCCTTGCCTCGGGACTCGATCATCTACGACACGGCGGACCAGGCGCTGCTCGTCCCCGAAGGAGGACCACCCCGCGGCCTGCTCGGCCGACCCGGCGACGTGATCCGCCACCTCGATGAGAACCGCTCCTGGCTCACCCTGCTCAACATCGAGCAGCACCCGGCCTATGCCAAGCTGATGAACGACTGCCTCGACGAGATCGAGCCCTACATCGCCGGACGCGGCGTGGACATGCGCAGGCGGGTCGGATTCGTGTTCGTGTCGTCGCCGAACTCCACCACCCCTGCGCACTTTGACATCGAGCACAGCCTGATCACACAGATGTACGGCCAGAAGCGGCTCACGTTCGGCAGGTTCGAGACGCCCCAGGCCGAGCGGCACGAGGTCGTGCGGTACTGGGACGGCTCCCATGGGCGCATCGAGGCGCTGCCGCCGGAGCTCGCCTCCTTCGAGCTGACACGGGGTGTTGGGGTCTACATCCCGCCGATCACCCCGCACTGGGTGCGCAACGGAAACGCGGTGTCGATCTCCGTCACGCTCACGTTCTTCACGCCCGACACCGACCGGGAGTCGCTGGTGCAGGCGTTCAACGCGCGCCTGCGGCGCGTGCACCTGTCGCCGAGGTGGCCGGGTGATTCACCGGTGGTGGACCGGACCAAGGTCATCGCCATGCGCGCCTACGGCCTACGGCGGCACCTGCGCCGCGGCGCGAGTAGCGGAAGGCGGCTCCCGGCGAGGTAAGCGCGCGCGCAGTTGCCGGAGCGGGCGGCCCGCAAGCTTCCGCGCCCGGGCGCTCAGGACGAGCGTGGCCAGCGCCAGGTGCCCGGCCGCCCCGTGCGCGGCCTGGAGTCGGACGAGTTCCCGTGCGGCCGAGGCGAAGTTCTGCTTGTACGGCTCGTCGCCCCGCAGGAGGTCGACCTCGGCCAGCCCGCGCCGACCGGCGTCCTCGACCACCTTGAGGAGCAGGACGGTCGCGGCGTTCCGCCAGCGGTGCTCGCGCAACCGTCCGCTCTGGTACAGGCTCACCCGGTCGGCGACCTCGAAGCAGCTCACCGCGGCGAGGACCTCCTCTCCGGCGACGAGCTCGTGGAAGGCGACCTCGCCGCGCGCCGCCCCGGCCCGGCTGGCCGCCGCGAACCGGTCATAGGCGGCCTGGAAGTTCGATCGCCTGCCCCACTGCGTGTGGTGTAGGCGCCACAGGTTGGCCAGGGCGATGTCGACCGAGGCGCCCCGGAGCACCCGGTGCGTCACCGCCTCCTGCTCGAGCCGCCGCGTGGCCTTCCGAAGGGTGGCGCGGAAGCCCCGCGGCCGGGTGCGGAGCCAGTCGGCGGAGTCCGCGGCGAGGGGCGCCCACGGGGCTACCGCAATGACCTTGCGACGCACCCGCCCCGGCAGCGCGGCAGCGAGCCGCGAGCCGCCGGCCACGCCCTCGAGGTCCAGCACCCGCGACCCGGGCCGGCGCAGCCAGGCCGCCAGCGCGGCCAGCACCTCCTCCTCGCGGTCTGGGAGCGCGACAGCGTCGAGGTGGTCGGGGCAGAGGGCGCCCGCGCCCATCACGCGCAGGCGCGACATGCCGAGCCACCGCTCCTCCTGTAGGGCAAGGCCGCCAACCAGCGAGTCCTCGTCCATGACGAGCAGGAAGTGGGGGACGCCGCCCGCCGTCTGCTCGAGCCACCACGATCGCAGGAACGGTGAGGGCAGCGGGAGGTGCTCGACCAAGGCGTCCCACGCGGGTTCCAGCGAGCCGAGGCGGGTCCGCACGACCACACGCAACCCGCTCCGGTCGCCCATGCCCCATCCTTGCTCGAGCCGGTGCGTTGCGTCGGCCGCTCCCGGCAGCCGTCCAGGTCGCTAGCCACCGGCCAGCGGATTGTAGAGGGGAACCTCGCGCCGGCCCATGGCGCGGCCGGTTGGCAGGCCGCGGCGCCTGCTGTAGGGTCGAGCCGCAGACCTTCTTCCCGGGCTGTCGCCATTGTCGTCCATGACCGAGCACTCCGCCGCGGCCCCGGACCGCTCGCTGGACGTCGCGGTCATCATCGCCGCGTTCAACGCCGGCAGGTACCTGGAGCAGGCGCTCGCCTCGGTTGCCGCCCAGACCCGCGCCCCGGTCGCGGTTGCGGTCGCCGACGACGGCTCCACCGATGACACGGCGCCGCGCGCGCGGCGCTGGGAGGACCACCTGCCGATCGAGCTCATACGGCTGCCGCAGAACGCCGGGCCGGGGCCCGCACGCCATCGCGCGATCCTGGCCGCCGATGCCCCCTTGCTGGCGCTGCTGGACGCCGACGACCTGTGGTTCCCGGATCACCTGGAGACGATGCTGGCGGCCTACCAGCGCACCCCGGGACTGGTGTCGGCGCGAGAGCTCGCCTGGATCCCGGGTCGCGGGATCGACCTCGCCCGGCGGCGGGCGAAGCCGCCGATCCCAACCGACCCGCGGGACCAGCTCGTTGCGCTGCTGCAGCACAACTACATCAGTTTCGGGTTCTTCCCGCGCACCCTCTACGAGCGAGTCGGCGGATTCCGCAGCTTCCTGGGCACCGAGGACTGGGATCTGTGGATCAGGATGCTCCGAAGCGGCGCGAGGCTGACCGAGGCGTCGCACGCCACCGCCCTCCACCGGGTCCGCGCGGGCAGCCTCTCGCTTGACTCGGCGCGCATGCTGGAACACGGCATCGCCGTGCTCGTCGCGACCGCTGCCGAGGCGCGCTCACCATGGGAGCGGGCCGCCGCCGAGCGGGGGCTGCGGACGCTGCAAGTCAGGAAGCGCTACAACGACGCTTGCGCCCTCGCACGCGACGGTCATCCTTGGCGCGCGCGGCTCGCGGCCGCGCGGGGACCGTACGGGGGCGGCTCGAAGCTCACCCTGGGACTGGCCGCGATGGCGGTGGCCCCCCGGACCTTCCTGCAGCTCGAACAGGCGACTAGGCGCTACCGCGTCTTCAGCGCGGAGTGAGGTGGGCGCGCAGCCGCCGCAGGTCGGCGCCGAGCGCCGGCATCAGCAGCCAGGCCGCCGTGCCGTAGGCGAGTGTGAACGAGGCACCGAGCAGCAGGAGCGTCGTCCAGGTCGTGTCCGCCACCCAGATGCCGCCGAACGTGCGCAGGCCGAGGACCACGGCGCCGCCGACCGCCACCGCCAGGGCCAGCCGGCCGAGGACGGCGGCCACGACGCTCGGGCGGACCCCGACGAGCCGCCGGGACGCCTCGGTGTAGGCGACGAGCAGCACGCCGGCCACGACGGCCTGGGCGGCGCCGACGGCCGCGATGCCCTCGGGGACAACCAGCACGATGGCGCAGCCGAGCAGGACGAACCAGCACGCGCGCAGGCCGGCGTCGGCGCCCGGGTGCCCCGTGGCCGCCAGCAGCGGCGTCATGAGCTGCGCGACCGACCGGAGGCAGACGTACAGCCCGAGCGCGCGGGCGGTGGCCACCGACGGCTCCCACCGGGCGCCGAGCACCTGCAGGCTCGCGGCGAGGAAGATCAGCCCGCCGGCGAGCAACGCCGTTACGGCCATCCCCACGCGCAGCGTCGAGCGGAAGCCGTCCCGCACCCGTTCGAGGTCGGGCGCCGCCCGGGCGTAGAAGGGGAAGCTGACCCCCGCAAGCACATACGTCACGATCAGGAACGGCAGGATGGCGACGCGGAACGCCAGCGTGTAGTAGCCCAGCGCCTCGGGTCCGAGGAGACGGCCGACGAGCGCGTAGTCGATGTTCTGCAACGCGAACTCGAACACCTCCGAGGTCAGGGAGTGCCGCCCGTACCGCCACAACGCCGCCGCGAGGGCAGGATCCCAGCCAAACCCGAAGCGCTCGGGGAGCACGACGAAGACGAGCACGAAGACCAGTACCTCGCGCACGATGTCGCCGACGACCACCGACCAGACGCCCGCACCGCCGAGCGCCGCGCTCACCGTCACCAGCCCTCCGGCCACGCTGCCGACCGCCTCGGGAACGAAGCGCCTGCCGAATGCCAGCTCGCGCGTGAGCATCGCCAGCGGCACCCGCACAGCCGTCCCGACGGCGACGACCAGGGCGTACGCGCGAATCGGGCCGGTGGCCTCCGGGACGCGGAAGAACGCCGCCACCGCCGGGGCGGCGGGGACGACGGCGAGCCCGAGTAGCCCGCCGAGGACGGTAGTCACGGTGAAGGCTGTCCTGGCCGCCTCCCTGATGCGGTGGCGTTGGTACACGACGGCGTCGGCGAATCCGTAGCCGGCGAAGATGACCAGGGCGTTGCGGGCCAGGCCGAGGACGCTCAGCACCCCGAACTCCCGCGGGCTGAGCCGCTGCGCCAGCACGGCGAGGACGACCAGGAGCGTGAGCCGGTTGACCCATGAGCTCGCTCCCACCCAGAGCGTGCCGCGCACAGCGCGCCGGCCAAGGCTCAACGGCGGCCTCCGGGCATCGGCCTCGGCTCGGCGAGCACCATGCCGCTGGTGGGCGGGAGGACCACGGTCGCCGCGGTGGCCCCGTCCGGCCTGCGGTAGCCGCCGCCCAGCTCGAACCGCTGCGACGCCGCCGTCGACGGGTTCACCACGACGATGCCGGCGCTGTAGCGGCGCCGCCAGCCCACGCCGACCCGCACCCGGGTGGCGTCGAGCGGCGCGCCCATGTCCGGCCCCCAGGCCGGCGAGAACCCCGCCACGGGATCGCCGGACACGTGGTACCCCCAGGCGCTGTCCTGCCGGCCGTCCCACACCAGCAAGAAGCTCGCGACCGCGTACTGCTGGTCGGCCGCCGGGCCCTGGGGACCCGGTCCGTGGTGGGTGCTGGTGATGAAGGGCTTGCCGAGCGCCTGGACCTCTTGGGCCAGCGTGGCGCCTGCCTCCCACGCCGCGTCGCCCTGTCCCGGCCCTGTGCCCCTCCAGCGAGTCCAGAACTCCTGGAAGTAGCCGGAGGTCGCGCGCGCGATCGCCAGCGCCCGGCCCCGGTGGGCCCGCGTCCCTGGATCCGCGCCGATGTTCGGGATCACCGGCAGGCCGAGCCGCGCCGCGCCAGCGCCGATGCGGCGCATCGCCGCGACCATGGCATCGCCGTAGGAGGCGTCGGTGGGGTACTCGGCGATCGGCGTACCGCCGCCCTCTCCCAGCCCATGGCCCGGATAGACGTTGACGTCGTCGCCGAGGACGCCGTCGTAGCCGTCGGCCTTGATCCGCGCCAGGCGGCGTAGGCACTGCGCCTGGTAGGTGGCGCGCCCGACGTTCCCAGGGCCGAGGTAGGCGTACGCGTCGTGGAACGCCAGCACCGTTCCGGCCCGGTCGTGCAGGCGCCAGGCGTCACCAGGGGTCGCGGCGTCGTGGGCGGCCGCCTCCTCCTGCGTGATGCAGGTTGACGGCCTGCCGTCGGTGTGGGGCCCGGCGATCATGGCGCCGATGTTCTGGTAGGCCAGCACCTTGGCGCTGGGGTTGGCCGCCTTGATTCGCTGGAGCGGGCAGGCGGCGTCGCGGGTCATGTACCACTGCACCACGATGTACCGGTAGCGCCCAAGACCACCGCTCTGGCACGCATGGCGGTTCTCCCCCGAGTCGAGCAGCAGCCAGACCCCGCGCCGGTACGGCCGCTGGTCGGCGCCGGGCGCCGGGCCCGGCGAGGTGGCCGACGGCGCCTGGGTCCCGCAGCCCTCCACCGGGAACAGGAGAGCAAGGCACAGGCCGACAAGACCCCGCCAGGTCGTTCGCCGCCGCCCGGCGGGGCGGGCGTGGTGGCTCGCCACGCCCTCCCTGAACCCCGGGGCCCTTCGGACCCCAGAGAGGACGGCGAGCGGAAGCATTCGAACCATGGGCGGCGGACCAATCCCAGCGCTCTGGTGCCGCTGGCCGTACCTCTACTGATATCTCGAGTACCTCGAGTAGGAGCCGACACGCTTGGAGCCCATCGTCAGGATGAGCCCGAGCACGGGCACGCCGACGGCATTGAGTCCCTCTAGGGCGCCGCGTAGCTGCTCGGCGGAGGTCGAGCCCGCCCGGACGGCGACCACGGCACCGTCACTCAGCGCGGCCAGCAACCCGACGTCGGCATCGCCCGACAACGGCGCGCTGTCGATGATCGCGAAGTCCGCCAGCTCGCTCAGCTTGGGCAGCACGTTCACGTACTGTTCGACGATCTCGCTTCGCCGCTGCGGGGGCGGCCCGGCCGTCAAGACGCTGACCTTTGGGAGACGGCTGGCCTGCACCGCCGTGTGGACGTCGACAGCCGTGCTGAGGCCCTGCTCGTTGGGCAGGTCGAAGATCTCGTGCTGGCGTGGACGGTGGCTGTCGGCGTCCACGACCAGCACGTGCACCCCGACCTCGGCGATGACCACGGCGAGGTTGGCCGTCAGCGTCGACTTCCCGTCCTCAGGATTGAGACTGGTCAACGTGATCGTCTGGAATGTCGGCCTCGCCCTGCCGGGGCCGAGCAGCACCGTCCGGATGCCGCGCAGGCTCTCCTCGACCGTCGCCATGGTCGGGTCGCCGACGAACAGCGAGCGCGACGAGCGACGCAGCAGCCGTTCATACGGAAACGCGCCGAGGACGCGCTCTCCCGAGGCCAGCTTCAGGTCGTCCAGGTCGCGGATCCGGCCGAACAGCCGCTCCCAGCCGAAGGCCGCGGCGACGGCGAGAAAGGCGGCCAGCAACAGGACCGACGGCAGGACCAGCTCGGGCCGGGGAGCCACCGGGGTGTCGGGCACCCTGGGCTGGTCGATGACCTCGAGGTCGACGATGCGAGTGCCTCGTAGATCCGACAGGAACTGCGTGGTGGTCGCCTGCGCCAGCCGGACGGCGCGCTGGGGATCGTCGGCGCGCGCCACCAGCTCGAGCACGGCGGCGCCGGGATCCGGCTTGGCGAACACCCTGGATTCGAGATCACGGCCGTCGAGCCGCTCCGGTAGCTGCCGCGCGACCCGGTCGCGGAAGGACCGGCTTTTCACCATGCTGGCATACAGCGGGAGCAGCCTGGTCACCATCGCGTCGTACGCGCCGAGCGTGTCGGGGTTCTGGGCCGCCGGCAGCAGCGCCACCGAGGCGCTGGACTCGTAGACGCGGGGCTGCCGGGCCAGGAACAGCACCCCTGCGGCGATCACGAGCACAGCGGTGAGGAGCGCCACCAGCTTGCGGCGCATGACGACGCGTAGGAGCTCACCTCTCTGCATGGCGACCATCATATGCAGGAGCTGCCCGTCTTGCGCGACATGGCCGTGTGCTGCGGGAGCGGGCGGGATGTCCCGCTGGCCAGCCGTGCGATCCACCCTGAAGGTCGGTAGTCGGCAACGATGGATATGCGCGGCGACGGCCGTCTACAATTCGCTGCCAGGGTTGCCGGCGTGGTCGCGTGCGCAGTCGGCCGCGCCGGTCTGAGGTGGTAGACGACGTGGAGCTGCACCAGCAGAGCCTCGGCATCCGACGATGACCTTCGGCGCCGAGGTCCGTGCCCGACTGCGCTGCCCAGACTGCCAGGGTGCGTTGTCCGCCGAGCCCGCACTGCTCGCCTGCCTGCGGCCGGGCTGCGGCGCCACCTTCCCGGTCGTCAACGGTGTGCCTGTGCTGATCGACGAGGAGCGGAGCGTGTTCGCCGACGCCCGGCGCGGCGCGGCCGGCCCCGTGTCGTTCGACGAGTCGGCCGAGCCGGGCTGGAAGCGGAGGCTACGGCCCGCCCTGCCAAAACTCGGCCGCAACCTGTGCGCCAACCGGATGCTGGACGAGCTGGCCCGACGGCTTGGCGAAGGGCCTGGCCGGGCCCGTGTGCTCATCGTCGGTGGCGGTGTCCTCGGCGGTGGAATGGAAGCGCTCGTCGCCGATGACCGTATCGAGCTGGTCGAAGGGGACGTCTACTTCGGCCCCCGCGCCGACGTGCTGTTCGACGCCCATGACATCCCCTTCGCGGGCGAGACCTTCGACGCGGTGGTCGCCCAAGCCGTGCTGGAGCACGTCCTCGACCCGCAGCGGTGCATCGAGGAGTTCGCCCGGGTCCTCAAGCCGCGTGGCCTCGTCTACGCCGAGACCCCGTTCATGCAGCAGGTGCACGGAGGCGCCTACGACTTCACCCGCTTCAGCCTGCTCGGACACCGCCGCCTGTTCAGGCGTTTCGAGGAAATCGACAGCGGCATGGCGCTCGGCCCTGGAACCGCCCTGGCCTGGTCGTGGACGTATTTCCTGGCCAGCTTCTGCCGGACCCCACGGTCCCGCTCGGCGGCCCACCTCGCCGGTCGCCTGACGGCCTTCTTCTGGAAGTGGTTCGACCCTTACCTGGCGCGGCGGCCGGCCGCGCTCGACGCAGCCTCCGGCATGTACTTCCTCGGTGTGAAGGGGCGGCCGGGCTGGGCCCTTTCCGACCGCGACCTCATCGCCTCCTACCGGGGCATCCATGGGTGAGGCGCCAGCCGGCCCGGAGGGCGACCGCCGCGAACATGAGCAGCAGGCCGAGCGCGGTGGTCATGTAGCGGAGCAGCGGCAGCACGGCGGTCGCGAGCAACCAGAAGTAGACGGCCATCCCGCCGAGCAGCC
>Ga0137374_10006480_pt1 | contig 13936 bp, 15 predicted proteins | sample SagtaG_20_FD_104811 | JGI IMG/M metagenome (GOLD analysis project Ga0137374, IMG submission 104811) | Vadose zone soil microbial communities from Sagehorn Ranch, Mendocino, California, USA - Sage1_R_100_16 metaG | ecosystem: Environmental > Terrestrial > Soil > Vadose zone | place: USA...
ACACGCTCTCGCCGATTCTCGAGGCGCCCGACCGCGACGAACTTCTCGCGTGGCTGCGCCGGCAGCCGCTGGTCGTCCTCGAAGGCGAGTTGCTCATGGTGCACGCGGGACTTCTTCCGTCGTGGACGCCGGCGCGAGCGGTTGCGCTCTCGCGCGAGGTCGAGACGGCTCTGGCGTCAGCCGCCCACGACGATTTCCTGCGTCACCTCTACGGCGACGAGCCCGCGCGATGGGACGACGAGCTCACCGGCTACGATCGGTTGCGCGTCATCGTCAATGCCTGCACGCGATTGCGTTTCTGCTCCGCGGACGACGCGATGAATCTCAAGGAAAAGCGGGGGCCGGAATACGCGCCGGCGGGCTTCGCGCCGTGGTTCGCGCACCCCGAGCGTAAATCGGCCGGGGTGAGGATTCTGTGCGGACACTGGTCGGCGCTCGAGCTCATGTTTGCGCCGAACGTGATGATGCTCGACTCGGGCTGCCTTTGGGGCGGGACGCTCACCGCCGTCAGGCTCGACGATGCGCGTGTGTTCCAGGTTCCAAGTCGCTCGGCGCCGGTCCCGAAGTCGTCCGAATGAACCTCGCCCTTCAAAACAGCGACTGACCGAATCGCTCGCAGTACAGCGCCGCGACCGCGTCGCGGCCGAGCGTGTGGTTCTGACCGCCGCGCGAAGCAATCTTCACCGACCCGAGCAGCGACGCGAGCCGGCCCGTGCGCTCCCAATCCCATCCTTGCCCGATACCGTAGAGCAGGCCCGCACGGTACGCGTCGCCGCAGCCTGTCGGGTCGACTAGCGCGGCGGGCTTCACCGCCGGAATCTCCAGCACCGCGCCGTCAGTGTAGACGCGCGAGCCCTCGCCGCCACGCGTGACGATCAGCGCATCAACGCGCGCCGCGATCGCCTCGATCGATAGCCCGGTACGCTCGGCGAGCAGCCGCGCTTCGTAATCATTGACCGCGACGTATTCGGCGCAATCGATCATCTCGATCAGCTCGGCGCCGGAGAACAGCGGCAATCCCTGTCCCGGATCGAAGATGAAGGGAACGTGCGCGGCGGCGAATTCGCGCACGTGCGAGCGCATGCCTTCCCGGCCATCGGGCGCGACGATGCCGAGTGCGATATCGGCAACGTCGCCGACGCGATTGCGGTGCGATTCGTTCATGGCGCCGGGATGAAACGCGGTGATCTGGTTGTCGTCGAGGTCGGTGATGATGAACGCCTGCGCGGTGTATGTTCCGGGAACCACGCGGACGCCGTCGGCAGCAACGTGCTGCGCGGCCAGCCGCTCCAGGTAGCCGCCGCCGTCGTCTCCCACCGTGGCCATCACGACCGGCTCGCCACCCAGGCCCTTGAGGTTGTACGCGATGTTGCCGGCGCAGCCACCCCATTCGCGCCGCATCTCGCGGATCTGAAACGAGACTGAGAGCACGTGCGTCTCACCGGGCAGGATGTGCCGGGCGAAACGGTCGGGAAACACCATGATGGTGTCGAGCGCGAGCGACCCGCAGATAAGCGTGCGCGGGGCGGGCCGGGCGGAGTCAGGCATCGTTCTCGCGGCCGATCTCGCGGACGATGAACTGTTGGCGTCGCGACACCGGCAGCGCCTCGGGCACGTCGCGCAGCAGCACTTCCCAGTGCGCATCGCCCTCGGCGCTCACGTGTCGCTCGAAGCCGCGAATCGCGTCGCGTGCCACCAGGCAATTTCGATGCACGCGCACGAAGCGCGAGCCGAATTCCTCCTCGAGCTTCGTGAGCGATTCCTCGAGCAGATATTCGCGGTCGGCGGTCCGGATCGTGATGTACTTGAGCTCCGCCTTGAGATAAATGACTTCCTCGACCGGCACGAGCACGACGCGCGAACGCTCGGTGACCGACAGGAAGCGACGCGCCGCCGCCGGCAGGCGGTCGAGCCGCGCGCCCGACAGAGGCTTGAGGCGCGGGACCTTCTGCAGCGCCGCGAGCAGGCGCTGCACCCGCACCGGCTTCATCAGATAGTCGATCGCGTGCACCTCGAACGCCGCAATCGCGTGCTCGTGATAGGCCGTGGTGAAAATCAGCACGGGCGGCAGCGGCAGCTTGAGCAGATGGCGGGCGAGCTCGATACCGTCCATGTCGGGCATGTGAATGTCGCTCAACACTAGGTCCGCCGGCGTGCTGCCGAGAAGCCCCAGCGCCTCGCGGCCGCTTCCCGCTTCGCCGACGACCAGCAGCGGCAATGCGCCGGCGCAGTCGTCGAGAAGCTCACGCAACCTGTGCCGCGCCGGCGCCTCGTCGTCGACGACGAGTATCTTCAGCGGCGTCTCAGACACGCGCATCCTCCGCGTGCGCGGGCGCGCGGTAAGGCATCCGGATGTGCACTTCGTAGCTGTCCTTGCCGGCGCGGCTTTCGAGGCTCGCCTCCGCGTCGAAGTGCAGCGCCAGACGCTCCCGGATGTTGTCCATCGCCATCTTGTTCCCGGCGTGATGCTTGCCGGAGAAGCGGTAAGGATTGCGCAGCACGGCGTGAACCTCGCCGCGGCGCAAGAAAATGTTGATCGCGATGACTCCCGGCGCGCTCGACGGCTCGATGCCGTGATACACGGCGTTCTCCAAGAGAGGTTGCAACACCAGCGGAGGCACCAGCGCGTCGCGCGGCATATTTTCGACGTGCCACTCGATCCTGAGGCGATCGCCGAGGCGGAGCTTTTCCAGATCCAGATACTGTCGGCACAACCTGATCTCGTCGGCAAGCGGCGCGAGCTGCCGGTTGTCGCGCATCAGCACACGAAACAGGTCCGCAAGGTCTTCGAGCGCCGTCTCCGCGCGCCGCGGCTCGCTGCGCACGAGCGAAAGCACGGCGTTGATGCTGTTGAACAGGAAATGCGGCCGTATTCGCGCCTGCAGCGCCTGCAGCCGCGCTTCCGTGATCGCCGGCGACAGGGCATTGGCGCGAAGATGGAAATAGCCCAGCAGCAGCGCTGTCATCAGCAGCGAGAATATGGCGTGTCGCAGCACGAACGCCGGCCCCTCGGCGATACCGAGCGCGACGAAGAGCGCGTCGATCACGAGCGTGACGACCAACGTCAGAGCCAGGATCGTCACTGCGCCGGTGCGGTACGGCATGCGCTCGAGCCACGGCGCAAGCGCGTAGAGCAGCAGCAGGCTCGCCAGAAGCTGCGGCTCGACCATTCCCGCGGTGTCAAGCCACGCACCGGAAAGCGCTTCCCACCGCGGTTCCCGGACGAATACCGCGACGAGCGCGAGGCCGTTGACTGCGAGCAGGATGCGCAGGACCGTGCCGAGGTTGCGTAATTCCGGCAGGCGAGGCAAATCCAGCTTTTGATTTATAATCGCGCGCATCATTCGCTCTCTGTCGAGCCGCCGCCGAATTCTCCCCGAATAAGCTCCGCTGCGGGCGGCGGCGTGGTCGGATCTGCGCCGCCTAAGCTATTGTGGGGAAGAGCCTCGGGCGAGGCAAGCCATGTCCAAGATCAAGTCCCGCGACAAGCCAGCCGCAGGCGCGCTATCTGCGCGCCGCCGCTCAAGCCGCTTCGGCGAGCCGATGTCCGAGCGCATGCAGCGTTTCAACGCCTCCGTGGATTTCGACCGCCGCCTGGCTCCGGCCGATATCGCCGGCTCGCTGGCGCACGCGCGCATGCTCGCGGCCACCGGCGTCCTCTCCGCGACCGACCTCGCCGCGATCGAGCGCGGCTTGAGAGAGATCGAAGGCGAAATCGAGCGCGGCGAATTCGTGTGGACTCGCGCGCTGGAGGACGTGCATCTCAATATCGAGCATCGGCTGACCGCGATCGTCGGCGACGCAGGCAAGCGCCTGCACACCGCGCGCTCACGCAACGATCAGGTCGCAACCGATACGCGACTGTGGCTGCGCGGGGCGGTCGATGTGCTGACCGTTCAGCTGCACGCGCTGCGCAAGGCATTGATCGACCTCGCCGAGACGCATGCCGACACGATCATGCCCGGATTCACTCACCTGCAGGTCGCACAGCCAGTGACCTTCGGCCATCACCTGCTCGCCTACGAAGCGATGCTCGCTCGCGATGCCGAGCGCCTCGCCGACGGCCGGCGCCGGATCAACCACCTGCCGCTGGGCAGCGCCGCACTGGCAGGCACCAGCTACCCGATCGATCGACAACGTGTCGCCGACGAACTCGGTTTCGAGGCGCTGTGTTCGAATTCGCTCGACGCGGTGTCGGATCGGGACTTCGCACTCGAATTCGCCGCCGCCGCAGCGCTCATCATGGTGCATCTCTCGCGCTTTGCCGAGGAGATCGTCATCTGGTCAAGCCCGCGATTCGGATTCGTGACCGTCGCCGATCGATTCTGCACCGGCAGCTCGATCATGCCGCAGAAGAGGAACCCGGACGTGGCCGAACTGGTGCGCGGCAAGTCCGCACGCGTGATCGGCCATCTCACCGCGCTGTTCGTGCTGATGAAGGCGCAACCGTTGGCGTACAACAAGGACAATCAGGAAGACAAGGAGCCGCTGTTCGACACCGTCGACACGCTGGCCGACTGCCTCGCCATCATGACTGAACTGATTGAAACCGGCCTCACGCCGGTTCCCGAACGGATGCGCGCCGCCGCGAGCGAAGGTTTTGCGACTGCGACGGATCTGGCGGACTACCTGGTGCGCAAGGGCATGCCCTTCCGCGACGCGCACGAGGCGGTCGCGCGGGCAGTGCGCCATGCGGAGCAGAAGGGCTGCGATCTTGCGGAGCTCCCGCTGGCCGACCTGCAACGCTTCGCGCCTCTTGTCGACGAAGACGTTTTTCGCGTGCTCACGCTCGAAGGATCGGTCGCGAGCCGCGACCATCCCGGTGGAACCGCACCGGCACAGGTGCGCGCCGCCGCTCGAGCTGCGCGCGCTGCGCTCGATCGTACATGAGGGCAAGCGAGAGCCGTTGACTGCGCCGAAGTATGCGGCGCGAGGCCTGTGGACAAGTCAGAAGTGAGCGAGCCATGAATGCAAAAGCGACCACATTTATCGGTCTTGGGGTCATGGGCTATCCGATGGCAGGCCATCTTGCCCGCACCGGCCACCACGTCACCGTCTACAATCGGACGCCAGCGAAAGCCGCGCGGTGGACGGAAAAACATGGCGGGAAATCAGCGCCGACGCCTGCTGCCGCGGCGGCGGCTGCCGAATTCGTCATGCTGTGCGTCGGCAACGACAATGACGTACGCGCGGTTGCACTCGCTCCGGAGGGCGCGCTATCCGCGATGAAGGCCGGCGCGATCCTGATCGATCACACGACCGCATCGGCGAGTGTTGCGCGCGAACTCTACGCCGCGGCAAAGGCGCGCGGTGTCCGCTTTCTCGACGCGCCGGTGTCCGGCGGGCAGGCAGGAGCGGAGAACGGCAAGCTCACGATCATGGTCGGCGGCGACGCCGATGCGTTTGCGCTGGCCGAGCCGGTGCTCTCTTGCTACGCGCGCGCCGTCACGCTGATGGGCGGCCCGGGCTCGGGACAGCTCACCAAAATGGTCAACCAGATCTGCGCTGTCGGCGTTGTGCAGGCGCTCGCCGAAGGCATCAACTTCGGCATGCGCGCCGGGCTGGATATCGAGCGTGTGCTCGACGTCATCGGCAAGGGCGCGGCGCAGTCATGGCAGATGGACAACCGCGGCAAGACGATGGCGGCCGACAAGTTCGATTTCGGATTCGCGGTCGACTGGATGCGCAAGGACCTCTCCATGGCGATCGCGGAGGCTCGAAGCAACGGCGCGGCGCTACCCATGACTGCGCTCATCGACCAGTTCTATGCGCGCCTCCAGGCGCGTGGAGGTGGGCGCTGGGACACTTCGAGCCTTATCCGCCTGCTGCGCGATAAGGCATGAGAAGCTGTCTCCAAAACTACTGCGCGCCCCAATCGCTTTGTCGTTTCCTCGCTCGCCCCTCGCCGTACATTTTCCGTACTGTCTCGGGGCTCGCTGCGGGCCTCCGCGCGCTTGGGGCTGCTCGTAACGTTTTTGAGACAGCTTCAAACCTCTCGCTGACGGCCTTGAGTCCAAGACGTCCCATCAAGACGGCGCAGCTTCATCGATCGCGATTTCGAAGCTTATCTCGGCGGTTTTGGCCAGCATCAAGGTTGCCGAGCAATACTTTTCCTTCGACAGCTTCACGGCGCGCTCGACCTGGGCGCGGCTCAGTCCTGTGCCGGCCACTCTATATTTGAGATGGATGCGGGTAAATACCTTGGGATCATCCGCCGCGCGCTCGGCGTCGGCTTCGACGACGCAATCGGATATGGGTTGCCGCGCTTTCCTGAGTATCCAGACGACATCGAACGCGGTGCACGCGGCCGTGCCCGCGAGTACGAGTTCCATCGGCCGGGGACCCAGGTTGCGGCCGCCGGCATCCGTCGCGCCATCGAGGACCATCGCGTGACCGCTCCCCGTCTCAGCGACGAAGCTGACCCCTTCATTCCACTTGATCCTTGCCTTCACCGGCGGTCTCCCTTCGGGCCTACTTGAGCAAGAAATCCAAACGCCGGCGTCACCGCATCGAAACGCGGATTTCCCCCATGACGCTTGCATTGTGCAATGCAATATGCGACGATCGTTTTACCCTTGCGGACCGGAACGTTCATTATTCCGCCGCAGGTCATTCCTCCATCCTCCTCCTATGGCGGAATGTTTACGCGGCCGCCCGGCCGCGTCTTTTTTGCGATGCTGACAGCCCAGCGCGGTCGCAGGGGTTTTGGTTTGACAATAATCATATATCTGCATTATCATTAAAGGCTTAGCAAATTTTGCCTGGCCGCCTTAAGAGCCACCGTCCGGCGCTTCCAGGACTTTCTCCGGAGTTTTTGGGATGAAAACCTATTCCGCCAAGCCGCAGGACATACAGCGGGATTGGTACGTAGTCGATGCCAGCGACAGGGTGCTCGGGCGGCTCGCGAGCGCGATCGCACACCGTTTACGAGGCAAACACAAGCCCATCTACACCCCGCACGTCGACACGGGGGACTTTATCGTCGTGACTAACGTCGAGAAGATCAAGGTAACCGGCACCAAGGTGGAGGACAAGCTCTATCATCGCCACAGCGGTTATCCGGGTAGTATCCGGACTACGACCTTCGGCAAAATGCAGCGGCGTTTTCCAGGCCGCGTTCTCGAACATGCGGTCAAGGGCATGCTCCCCAAGGGCCCGCTCGGCTACGCCATGCTCAAGAAGCTTAAGTGTTACGCCGGTTCCTCCCATCCCCACGCGGCGCAGCAGCCGAAAACCCTCGAACTTTAAGGCTCGCCATGATCGGCAATTATCACTATGGTACCGGCCGGCGCAAGAGCGCCGTGGCGCGCGTATTCATCAAACAGGGCTCCGGCAAGTTCACGGTCAACGACAAGCCCGTCGACGAGTTTTTCACCCGCGAAACCGGCCGCATGGTGGTTCGGCAGCCGCTCAAGCTGGCCAATCACGAAATGACCTTTGACATCATGGTCAACGTTCAAGGCGGAGGCGAGTCGGGACAGGCCGGTGCCGTCCGTCACGGCATCACGCGCGCACTGATCGACTATGACGCCCAGCTAAAGCCGGCGTTGTCGAAGGCTGGCCTGGTGACCCGCGATGCGCGCGAAGTCGAGCGCAAGAAGGTCGGCTTGCACAAGGCGCGCCGGCGCAAGCAGTTCTCGAAGCGCTAAGCGGCTCGAGCCGTCGGATACTGGGGCCGCCGCGAGGCGGCCCTTGGCTTTCTAGCAGATTTCGGTCAAGCGATCCGGCACCGGCCTTTATTCCAATGTCATAATCAGCCCAGTCGGATGATAAAATCGGCGGGCGTCCGTGAGGCCATCATGATCAGGGTAGGCATTGTCGGCGGGACCGGCTATACAGGCGTCGAGCTACTGCGCCTGCTCGCCATCCATCCGCAAGCGGAAGTGCGCACGATTACCTCGCGCAAGGACGCGGGCACGCCTGTCGCCGAGATGTTTCCCAGTCTGCGCGGCCTGCCGCGGCTCGCCGAGCTCAGGTACAGCGATGTGGCGCAGGCCGACCTGAAGGGTTGCGAGGTCGTCTTCTTTGCGACACCGCACGGGGTCGCGATGGCCCAGGCGCGCGAGCTAACGGGAGGGGGCGTCAAAATCATCGACCTCGCCGCCGATTTCCGGCTCAAGGATCCGGCGGAGTTCGAGCGGTGGTACAAGATGCCGCATGCCTGCCCCGACCTGCTCGCCGAGTCGGTCTACGGACTCCCGGAGATGCATCGGGACTCAATCCGCCGCGCGCGCATCGTCGGCAACCCTGGCTGCTATCCGACGGCGATCCAGCTTGGTTTCCTGCCATTGGTGGAAGCGGGCGTCGTCGATCCGGCGCATCTGATCGCGGACGCCAAGTCCGGCGTCTCCGGCGCGGGCCGCAAGGCAGAGCTCGGACTGATGTTCAGCGAAGCCGCCGACAACTTCAGGGCGTACAACGTTGGCGGCCACCGTCATCACTCCGAAATCGTGCAGGGGCTGAACGGCATCAGCCCGGGCGCCGTCACTCTGGTCTTCACTCCGCACCTGACCCCCATGATCCGCGGCATCCACGCTACGCTTTATGCGCGCCTGACGAAGACCGATGTCGATCTGCAGCAGCTCTATGAAACGCGCTATGCGACTGAGCCGTTCGTCGACGTCATGCCGCCGGGAAGCCACCCCGATACGCGGTCGGTGCGCGCTTCCAACGTCTGCCGGATCGCCGTGCACCGACCGCAGGGAGGCGACATCGCAGTCATCCTCGCCGTCGTGGACAACCTGGTTAAAGGCGCCGCCGGCCAAGCGGTGCAGAACATGAACCTCATGTCCGGCCTGCCCGAGGAAACCGGCCTGACCGCGCCACCGGTTCTCCCCTGATGCCACAAACTCTCCGCGCCCTCGGCCGGCGGGTGCGTCAGACCTTCGGCATCAGCGCGCCTCGAATGGCCGTGCGCACGCATCTGTCATGGCGCTGGCGCGCTTTTGCGCTGCTCGGCGGTCTGGCACTGATCGCGGGCATGTGGTGGTGGGGCTTCGACTTCGGGCAGTTTCTGGGGGGCTTCAACCGCAGCGCGGTCGCGGAGAAACAGGCCAGGCTCGAGGCCGACGCAGCCACCCTCAAGGACGAGAATATTCGGCTGCGCGCCAGGCTCGCCGAGCTCGAGAGCGACCTCAACGTCACCCACGGCGCGCAGACGACGCTCTCGCGCCAGGCGCTCGATCTGCAAAACGAAAACACCCAGATGAAGGAGGAGCTCGCGTTCCTGCGCAAGCTCTTCAGCGATACGGGCAAGCCAGGCACGGTGACCATTCAACGCCTAACGGCCGAGAAGGATCGCGACGACGTCTATCGCTTCAGCATGCTCGTTGTGCGCGGCGGCAATCCCAGCGACGAATTTTCCGGTCAGCTCACGCTGCTCGCCAATGTCGCAGCCGATGGGCACAGCTCGACGCTGATACTACCCGACGACCAGCCCGACACCGCACCCGCGCTCACACTCAAGTTCAAGTATTATCAGCGGGTTGAAGGAACGTTCCGCGTTCCCAACGGAGGCCAGTTGAAAAGCCTGCAAGCCCGCGTCGTCGAGCCCGGCCAAGCGACGCCGAAAGCGACGCGGAGCTTGAATCTTACGTAGGAGGGTCCCATGTTCGAACGCAAGAAGTCTCCTCCACAGAAGCGGATCGATAGCTTGATCGGCGCCGGCACGACGGTGGAGGGGGACGTCACCTTTTCCGGCGGCCTGCGGATCGATGGCGTTGTGCACGGCAAGGTGGCGACAGTGGATAGCCAGCCCGCGACGCTGGTCTTAAGCGAACAGGCAAGAATCGAGGGTGAAGTCCACGTGTCGCACGTGGTTATCAACGGCGCCGTCAGTGGCCCCGTGAACGCCAACGATTATCTGGAACTGCAGGCCAAGGCACGGGTCAACGGTGATGTGGTGTACCGAACGCTGGAAATGCACGTTGGCGCGGTGGTGCAAGGAAAGCTTATGCATTCCGAACAGGAATCCGCCGCAGTCGTAGAATTGAAGCGCGCGACCGGCGAGTGAGCAGCCGCGACGCCAGCGTTGACCTTATTACCCGCCGTCTGCTAAGTTGCATGAAGTAACCCAGGAGTTAGCAATGAATGCAATGACCGAAATGCCCGCCCCGCTGGTCTTCACCGATGCGGCAGCAACGAAGGTGAAATCGCTGATCGAGGAGGAAGGCAATCCGGAGCTCAAGCTGCGGGTGTTCGTCACCGGCGGCGGCTGCTCCGGATTCCAGTACGGCTTCACCTTTGACGAGGATGTCGCCGAAGACGACACAAGGATGGATAAGAACGGGGTGACACTTCTGATCGATCCGATGAGCTATCAATACCTCGTCGGCGCAGAAATCGATTATCAGGAAGGGCTGGAAGGTGCGCAATTCGTGATCAAGAATCCGAACGCGACTTCCACCTGCGGCTGCGGCTCGTCGTTCTCGGCCTGAGGCCTCCTAACTTGCACCTGCGACGGGGACCGCGGTCCCCGTTTTCTTTTGTATGCTCTGATGCGGCATTGCGGACGGACTAACTCAGGGGCGTAAGCGCTGGATGAAGGCCACCGCGCCGAGGCGCGCCGAGGTTCCCGCGACCGGGCTGTGCGCGCGCAGGCGCTGTTCCACCACAGGAACAGGCGCTAGGCGGCGCCCTGGAGGTCGGCATCGCGTTGCAGGAAGTAACGCAGGCGCTTGGGCACCGCCAACCCCACTGCCGCAGCGGCTGGCGCGGAAAGACGTGATCGGTCGGAGGCGCCGCCGTCTCCACCCTGCGCCGGGCGTTGTCCCACACGGGGATTTGCTTCGCGGCACACGCCGGGCACACCGCGCGCCCCTGGCAGGAGAAAGCGATCCGGAAGTCGTGCCCGCACTGCCGACACCGCGCGCGGGCGAAGCCATGGGCAAGGATGCCGCACTTCAGCTCACGGCGGAACTCCCGCTCGACGTGGGCGGGTACCGGGTCACCGTCGCCATCGCGAGCGTGCGCGCGCGCCAGGTCGCGATATGCGTCTGAACGGTGCGGTACCGCAGGGTGGGCTCGGGCCGGCGCCGCCGGTAGGGCGCCGTGCAGTCGCTCGCGGTGGCCCCCCGATCCAGTACTCTGCCTGCCCTAAGCGGTCCGGTGCACCGGGCGTGCCGGGGATGGTGGCGGGCACGGGGCGCATCCCGCTATCGGACGGAAGGGCTAAGTCGGGGTGGCCGCGAATCGACGGCCGCGGCGCAGGCGGGAGGATGGATCGGGCAGTGATGCCTTGACACCAACGTGCTCAGGCGGGAGCAGCCGTGGTAGCCGGTTGGCATAGAGGCAGCCGTCGCAAGCGCAGTTTGCCGTTGCCGTTGCGATGCCCTCGGTCCGCCGCGCCGCGGCGGCCCCTCATGCGGACCATTGAGGCCGTAGAAGAGGTTGTGCGCCAACGTTCATTGGGCCAGGTCTCAACGTGCAGAACGTTGAAACCTGGCCCCTCACCACCGGAATCTAGGCACCATTGGAGACAGTCAGGCGTTACGACTCGACTGTCTCGCCTCGAATCATGCGCACTTCTTCGATTCTCACCAATCCAGCGCCCGCGAAGGCTTTCGCTGTAGCTGCGCCGGCGTTCGCGCTTACCGCCGCCACACGAATCGCCTGCACCTCAACTGTAAGGACACCACGGGTACCTTGACCTCCTTCTAACAGTTTGAGCCTTTGGATCAGTTAAGGGGCCGGAACGAACACGAGCTGCGCCTTCGCTTTGTCAGTAGCTTGCCAATCCCACCACGGATCCGTGGCGTCAGTGAATAGCAGTGCGCCATCGATTGTGAGAAGCTTACGCGTCTCGTCGGTAAATTTTGGTTGACCCGCTGTGCGGGTCTTCACCAACGCGGTCCCGCAAACGATGAGGCCGTCAATCGTGCCACAGGTGGCAATATCAACACTCGAGTTGGGGGTCCCGACCAACCGGAAGTACACCTCCCACTCGGTCGACACATTCGCTGGCAGCTGAAACTCAGCCGGATCATCGCAGGCGTTACCATCCAGGACCCGGAAGTCGGGCCCGGCTTTGAGCAAGATGTCGTTGGTCTGCAATAGGTCCGGATGCCCGCCGCCGAGTGCGCTGGCCTTCACAGAGATGGTGTGGCGGTCGGAGCCATCAAATGTACCCCCCAGACAATGATCATAAGCATGGACATTCAGGTGATACGAGTTGTTACCCGGGATGTGCGGCAAACCGTTCCCGTTCAACGAGACATGGGTAGCGAACGCGGGCGCCGCGAAGAACGCCACGAACGCCAACGCCATTAGCGCAAAGCTTAACTTCTTCATCATATCTCTCCTCGTGATGGAGCCCCTCCGGGGCTACAGCTCTGAGCCGCTCAGTTCCTTGGCATTGGCTGGGCGGCCCCTTTTTACGTCGGTTCACCGGTTATCGCTCTACGTCCCCAAAACCTGAGCGCCCTGAACGCTCCCTACGATTTACCCTTCGCCATTTCTCACCTGCCTTCTAACTAAAGCCCCTCGTTGGCCGGTTTCCAAGGCGCGTGGTCCAGGCGACGAGCTCCCGCATACCACCAAGCATCGTTCATGCCTGGGGTATCTTTGCCTTGCTAATCAGCCAATTCAGATTCGGCTCCGCGCACGTGATCGAGCCAAATGTAAACATCTTCGACACCGATGGCGAATTGCGACCAGTGTCGAACCGCTTGAGCGAACCTGGCGAGGATCCCCGCCGCGACGCGTGTTCGGTTCTCCGCAGGCTTGCGCGTTGCTGGCAGGGTATGACGCAGGGCGATTCCGGGGCACGGCTCCCTGCTGCTGTATTATCGCCGCTCTATCGTACTTGGCTTGTTGCTGACGGTCCTTATTGCGTGCTGTTCGAGCGTCCCGGCTAAATTGCTGGGCAGTGGTAGAAGGCTCTCTTGATCACGCCAGCGTCAACGCGCAGCGCCACCCGTCGTCGCCGGCACTGCCGGACACAAGACCACCCGTAGCGGCCTCCAGTCTCGACGGCGTCGTTGATGGAAGCTTCCGCCAGGTCGTTCGCAATGACGCGGGCACGACGACCGTCGCGGCGACGCATAGGTGTTTCTCCTATCCTTTGTACTGTTGTGGAAATGATCATCGTGGGTGCCGGCATCGGAGGATTGACGCTGCCATTGACGTTGCATCGCGCCGGCAACGACGCGCACGAGACGGCTCCTGTTTCACTCGTCGAATCTTCAAGGGAATCGACTGGAAAGCTGCAGGCATTCCAATCGTAGTGTGAGATGACGTTTAACGGATCTCGATGGACACCGCATCCAGGAAACCGTGGCGCTCAGTCTGGTTCTGGCTCGCTCTCGTAACGGCGGCATCGTTAGCGGCGTTCCTTCTCTTTTCCCCGACCTTCAAGGGCTGGGTCGAGGGGGTGACCGATTGGGCCGAGGGCATCATGATGGCCCATCCGGTGGCTGGCAGCGTCGTCTTTTTCCTCCTCTCTGCGATTTCCGCGATGCTTGCGTTCGCTTCGAGCATGGTGCTCGTGCCGCCCGCCAATGAGGTCTGGGGAAAGCCGGTCAGTTTCCTCCTTCTGTGGGGGGGATGGACTGCGGGAGCGATTGCTGCGTACTTCATCGGGTATTTCGCGCGGCCGTTGCTGTTTCGTCTGGTGCAGAGGCAAAAGATAGAGAAGTATGAGGAAATCGTCTCGAAGCGAATGAAGCTCTGGGCGGCGATGCTCCTATGTCTCGCGGTCCCGTCGGAGATCCCCGGCTATCTTTTCGGCGGACTGCACTACCCGTTCTGGAAGTTTCTTGCCGCAATCTCCATTGCCGAATCGATCTACGCACTCGGCGTGATCATCGCCGGGGAGAGCCTCCTGGAGGCGAAGCCCGCTGCCCTTGCCGTAACCGTCGGCATTCTGATCGTCGTCGCGGTAGGCGCGGGCATGCTGCTGCGGGCGCAAAGGAAGCGCAAAGCCTAGCGACCTTGCCTA
>Ga0137374_10006510_pt1 | contig 13907 bp, 12 predicted proteins | sample SagtaG_20_FD_104811 | JGI IMG/M metagenome (GOLD analysis project Ga0137374, IMG submission 104811) | Vadose zone soil microbial communities from Sagehorn Ranch, Mendocino, California, USA - Sage1_R_100_16 metaG | ecosystem: Environmental > Terrestrial > Soil > Vadose zone | place: USA...
CGCCGTCGGTCACGAAATGCGGCGTTCGGGGCGGGTGCCAGTCGGCCGTGTAGAGCACGCTGCCAGCGGCGCTTCGGGCGGCGGCCGCCTCTGCGTTGAGAACGGGTACCACCTCCGTGCCGCCGCGCACGGCGAGCGATCCGGACGGGTCGGCGAAGTCGTGCTGGACGTCCACCACGATGAGCGCCGTGGTCCCGTCGTACCGCTGCATGACAGTACGCTACCCCTCCGCGGCATCATTGGCGACGCGTCCGGCCTCTGAATGGGCTACGCTCCGGTCATGCCCTTCCCGCCAGACGATCTGGCCACGCTCGGCGAGACCGAAGAGATCGAGATCGAGACCTCGGCCGCGTCCGACGCCCCGGTCCACCGAACGATCATCTGGATCGTCACCGACGGCTCCGATGCGTTCGTCCGCAGCGTCCGCGGTGCCAGGGGGCGATGGTACCGGGAGGCGGTCGCCCACCCGGACGTCGTCATCCACGCGGCCGGTCGACGGCTGGCTGCCCGAGCGGTTCGGGCCACGGACCAGGGCTCGATCGAGCGAACGAACCAGGGCCTGCGCGACAAGTACGAGGGTGTCCCCGGCTTCCGCGAGATGCTCGAGCCCGACGTATTCGACACCACCCTGCGGTTGGATCCCGCCTGACACCCGCCGCCCGGAGCGCACGATGTACTTCGACGAATTCAAGCAGCAGCTGCCCGACATCGATCCCCAGGAGACCGACGAGTGGCTCGCCTCACTCGACCAGGTCGTGGAGGACGAGGGGGAGAACCGGGCACGCTTCCTCATGTTCAAGCTGCTCAAGCGCGCCCGACAGCTGCACGTCGGGCTGCCGCCGCTCACCCAGACCCGCTACATCAACACGATCAGCCCCGAGCAGGAGCCGTTTTTCCCCGGCGACGAGGAGCTGGAGCATCGCATCCGGCGGATCGTCCGCTGGAATGCGGTGGCGATGGTGCTGCGCGCCAACAATCGGTTCACCGGCATCGGTGGGCACCTAGCGACGTACGCATCGGCGGCCAGCCTGTACGAGGTCGGCTTCAACCATTTCTTCCGGGGCAAGGACGAGAAGCCGGGCGACCAGATCTACTACCAGGGCCACGCGGCGCCCGGGATGTACGCGCGGGCGTTCCTGGAGGGACGGCTCTCCGAGGACCAGCTCGATCACTTCCGTCGTGAGGTCGAGCCCGGCGCGGGGCTGTCGTCGTATCCCCACCCGCGACTCATGCCCGACTTCTGGGAGTTCCCGACCGTGAGCATGGGCCTCGGCCCCCTGTCGGCGATCTACCAGGCCCGCTTCAACCGGTACCTCCACAACCGCGGCCTGCGGGACACGTCCGAGCAGCGGGTGTGGGCATTCCTGGGCGACGGCGAGATGGACGAGCCCGAGTCACTGGCCGGATTGTCGATCGCGGCGCGTGAGGGCCTCGACAACCTCATCTTCGTCGTCAATTGCAACCTGCAGCGGCTCGACGGCCCGGTCCGCGGCAACGGCAAGATCATCCAGGAGCTGGAGGGTCTCTACCGGGGCGCCGGCTGGAACGTGATCAAGGTCATCTGGGGCCGCGAGTGGGACGACCTGCTGGCCCGCGACGTCGACGGGCTGCTCGTCGAACAGATGAACAACACGCTCGACGGCGAGTTCCAGAAATTCTCGGTGTCCGGCGGCGCGTACATCCGCGAGCATTTCTTCGGACCAGACGCCAGGCTCCGCAAGCTCGTGGAGCACCTGAGCGACGACGACCTGACCCGCCTGCGGCGGGGCGGCCACGATTACCGAAAGGTGTACGCGGCGTACAAGGCGGCGACCGACTACACGGGTGCGCCCACGGTCATCCTCGTCCACACCGTGAAGGGCTGGACGCTGGGCCCCGGAGTGGAGGCGCGCAACATCACCCACCAGGCCAAGAAGCTGTCGGAGGCCGAGCTGAAGGTCTTCCGAGACCGGCTCGAGCTGCCGATCCCGGACGCCAAGCTCAAGGACGCGCCGTACTACCACCCCGGCCCCGATTCGCCGGAGGTCGCCTACATTCGCGAGCGGCGGCAGGCGCTGGGCGGGCAGCTGCCCAAGCGGATCGTCCGGGTCGCGCCGCTGCCGTCGCCCGCGTCGCAGGTCGACGCCGAGTTCGCGGCCGGATCGCAGATCGCCGTCAGCACGACGATGGCCTTCACCCGGCTCCTGCGGAACCTCATCCGCGACCCGAACCTGGGGCCCCGAATCGTTCCGATCATTCCCGACGAGGCGCGCACGTTCGGCATGGACCCCCTGTTCAAGGAGGTCGGCATCTATGCCGCCGTCGGCCAGCGCTACGAGCCGGTCGACTCGGACCTCGTCCTGTCATACCGCGAGGCGAAGGATGGCCAGGTCCTCGAGGAGGGCATCACGGAGGCCGGCTCCATGGCCAGCCTCCAGGCCGCCGGAACGTCCTACGCCAGCCACGACCTGGCGATGATCCCGTTCTACATCTTCTACTCGATGTTCGGTTTCCAGCGGACGGGGGACCAGGTCTGGGCGTTTGGCGACGCCCGGGGCCGGGGCTTCATGATGGGCGCGACGGCGGGCCGAACCACCCTCCACGGCGAGGGCCTCCAGCACGACGACGGCCATTCCCACATCCTGGCGTCCAACATCCCCAATATCCGCGCGTACGACCCGGCCTTCGCCTACGAGCTGGCCGCGGTCGTCCGGGACGGAATCGAGCGGATGTACGGCCATGGTGAGGACGTCTTCTACTACGTCACGCTGCACAACGAGAACTACTCCATGCCGGCCAAGCCGGACGGCGTCGACGACGGCATCATCCGGGGTCTCTATCGGCTGGCGGAGGCCCCCGCGCTGGACGGTAAGAACGGCGCCGGCAAGGCAAAGGCGCCTCGCGCCCGCCTGGTGGGCAGCGGCTCGATCCTCCAGCAGGTGCTCGCGGCGCAGTCGCTCCTGGCCGAGCAGTTCGGGGTGGCGGCGGAGGTGTATTCGGCCCCGTCGTTCCAGCTCCTCCGTCGCGACGCCCTGGAGGCCGATCGCTGGAACCGGCTGCACCCGGCCGACGAGCCGCGTGTGCCGTACGTGAGCCAGGTGCTCGGCCCGGATGGCGGCCCCATCGTGGCCGCCACGGACTGGGTCAAGGCCCTGCCGGACCTGGTGTCCCGCTGGCTGCCCGACAGCTACATCTCCCTGGGCACGGACGGCTTCGGCCGGAGCGACACGCGCGAGGCGCTCCGCTCGTTCTTCGAGATCGACCCGCCACAGATCGCCGCGGCCACGCTGGCCGCCCTCAGCCGATGCGGGAGCCTGCCCGCCAAGCGGGCTGCCGCCGCGATCAAGGAGCTGGGCGTCGATCCCGACAAGACAGATCCGCTGTCCGTCTGACGCGCCGCCCTGACTGGCACCGCTGCTCCGCGGGCGCCGATGCCTGAGCCCGGTCGGCTGGGCGAGGTCGGCCGGCTGTTCCTCCGAATGGGGCTGACGACGTTCGGCGGCCCGGCTGCCCACATCGCCGTCATGCGCGACGAGGTCGTGCGGCGCCGCAACTGGCTGACCGATGCCGAGTTCGTGCAGCTCCTGGCGGTCTCGAACCTCGTGCCCGGGCCGACCTCCACCGAGCTGGCCTTCCACGTCGGCCACCGCCGTGCCGGCTGGGCGGGCTTCGCGGTCGCAGGTGCCGCCTTCATCCTGCCGTCCGTCGTGATCGTCGGATGTCTCGCCTGGGCGTACGTGACGTTCGGCGCCCGCCCGGAGGCAGAGGCGGTGCTGGCAGGCGTGACTCCGGTCGTCGTCGTGATCCTGCTGCGGGCGGGCGCCAGCCTCGCGATGGCGACGATCCGAGCGCCCGCGTTCGCCCTCCTCGCGATCGGCGCGGCGGGCGCGGTCCTCGCCGGGATCGGCGAGCTCGCCGTTCTCGTGGCCGGAGCGGCCGCCGGGATCGTCCTCGGCGCGACGGCAGACCGCCGTGAACCCGCGCAGGTCGCCACGTCGCCGGACGCCCGGGCACCGGATGAGCCCGACATGCGCTCGGGCCGCGCTCCGGCGATTCTCGGCACCGGAGGCCTCGCGGCGATCGCGGCCCCGGTCGGGGCGCTCGCGCTCAACCAGCTGACGCTGTTCCTGGCCATGCTCAAGGTGGGCGCGATCATCTACGGCAGCGGCTACGTCCTCGTCGCGTTCCTCCACGCCGACCTGGTCGTGGCAAACGGCTGGCTCACCGACCGCCAGCTGCTCGACGCGGTGGCTGCCGGCCAGCTGACGCCGGGGCCGCTCTTCTCCACGGCGACCTTCGTCGGCTACCAGCTCCTGGGGCCGGCCGGCGCGATCGTCGCGACCGTGGCGATCTTCCTGCCGGCCGTCGTGTTCGTGGCCCTCAGCGTGCCGCCGCTCCCGCGCCTCCTCCGAGCGCGCCACGGCCGCGCGTTGGTCGACGGGGTGAGCGCGGCATCGCTCGGGCTGCTGGCGGCAGTGGTCATCGGCCTGGGCCGCGATACCCTGACCGGACCCTTTCCCGTGATCGTTGCGCTGGCCGCCAGCGCGGCATTGCTGGCCAGCCGGGGTCGGCTCGGATCCGGCTGGCTCGTCCTTGGTGGCGCCGTTGCGGGCCTGGCGCGACTGGCCCTGGATGGGGCTTTGGGCGGCGTCCTGGGGCCGCTGGGCGCCTGACTCAAGAGCACTTGCGCCCGTGATTCAAGCACGGTTGACCGATCCTCGGAACCCCACGTATCATCCCGATCGATCACCCCGCACCTGGAGTCTCGCGAACGTGGATTTCGGCGCTCTGACCACTGGCTTGCTGACCGGCCTTCGGGAGGGAGTCGAGGCCGCGCTCATCGTCTGCATCATCCTGGCCTACCTGGCCCGGACCGGCAACGGCCGCTTCGCCGGCCCGATCTGGGTCGGAGTCGCTGCGGCCGTGGTGGCCAGCCTGACAATCGGCATCGCCCTGTTCGTGACGGTTGGAGGGCTGCCGGAACCGTACGAGCAGGTATTCGAAGGCGTGACGCTCGTCGTCGCGGCGGGCGTGGTGACCTGGATGCTCTTCTGGATGCGTCGCCAGGCGGGGACTGTGCGAGGCGAGCTCCAGGCGGCCGTCGCCCGGGTGCTCGATCGCGGTGGCGTCGTGGGCCTCGCGTTGCTTGCCTTCACCGCGGTGATCCGGGAGGGCCTGGAGACCTCGATCTTCCTCGTCGGGCAGGTCCAGGCCGCAGCAAATGCCGGCGGCAGGGCCGATGGTGGCGGCCCCCTGGCCGTCCTTCTGGGTGCGCTCGTCGGGCTCGTTGCGGCGACCGCCCTGGGCTACGGCTTCTACCGGGGCAGTCGTCGGATCGACCTGCCCCGCTTCTTCCGCTGGACGGGCATTGCGCTGGTGTTCATCGCGGCGGGCCTGCTCGCCGGCGCGATCCACGAATTCATCGAGATCGGCGCCATCGGGATCGGGACGGCGACCGCATACGACCTGTCCGGCGTCCTGAGCGACACGTCGGGCGTCGGCGCCTTCCTGCGCGCCCTGGTTGGCTACCGGTCTTCACCGGAGCTGTTGACCCTCGCCGTGCACCTGGCCTACCTCGTGGTCGTTCTCGGCCTCTACCTCCGGCCCCTGCGCGTGCCGCTCGTGAGCCGCTCCGAGGCAACCACCGTCCGGTCCTGACCGCCAGGTCGCAGCTCGACGGGCGGGCTGACGCCGCGGATCAGGGTTGGATGTCGTAGCGGGCCAGGAGCGCCACGTCTGAAGAGGACATCGTCAGGGCGGTGTCATAGAGGCTGCGGATCGCATGGCAGGCCGCCTCATCCGTGGTCGTCGTCCCGGCCGACATCGCCTGGATCGCGCCGATGTCCTGCTCGGACAGGCGGTTGGCGAGCGTCTCGAACATCGTCTGGGCCTCCGCTTCGCTGACGGTGCGCGCGGCGGGCGCGCCTCGGGCCTCGGCTTCCAGGCCCTTGATGTTGATGTCCACGAACTCCTGGAGCGATCGAGTGTCGAGCGCTTCCATGAGCCCGCGCGAGATGTCCGCGGAGGCCGCCTTGCCTCCGATCGACGCACGGGCGAACCCGGCACAGGTTGCCGTGTTGCCGGAGTCGAGTGCCTGCGTCTGCAAGGTGAGATGCCGGACGAGTGCGGCGTCGTCAAGACGCAGCAGGCCGTGCTGTACGAGCGAGCGAAGGCGGTCGGCTGCGGCCGTGTCCGACATCCCGTCCAGCTGGTTCCCGACCGCGGTCTCGACCCGCTGCTCGAACTGGCTGCGGACCTCCGAGGGCAGCCGCTGGTAGGGACCGCCGAAGAAATTGCCGAGGGCTGAGCCGACGACGCTGCCGACGAGCAGTCCGCTCACAATCTTGACCGCGATGATCCCGGCGCCCGCGGCAAGGGCCGCCAGCACCAAGCCGAGGCGGCCGCGCTTGCGCCGCGGGGCCGCGGGCGGCATCGAACCAGCATCGGGGCCCGGCGGCGGCACGGCCGGGGAGCTCCAGTCCGGGCCGGATGTCGGGGCAGCCGCCGAACCCCACGCCGGGCCCGGCGCTGAGCTCGGCCCGGGCGGTGGCGGTATGGCCGGCGCCCCCGGCTCGACCGGCTGGCCCGGCTGGCCTGGAGACGGTGGGCGTGGCTCCATGTCATTCACCTCGAATGCGCCGGCCAACGGGATGCGACGCTCGTTGCCAGATCCTCTCGATCGCTCTCAGCGCGCTGTCGCGGTCACCTGGTACAGCTCGCCCGAAGCGAGGTCCGTGAGATACAGCTCCCCGTCGTCGCTCTCGCCGAACGAGCTGATCACGCTGTGCGATTCCAGGAGCACGACGGGCTTCTGCTCGTCGGGTCCCGCCCCGACGATCCCGCGAATGATGCCAGAGCACTCGTCGCCGAATACGTAGCCGCCGACGAGCTCGGGGAGCGCCGATCCTCGATAGACGTAGCCGCCGATCACCGCGCAATCGCCCGCCGAATGGTCGTATTCCGTGATCGGCAGGACGAGGTTCGTGCGCGTGCAGTCATCGGTCTTGAAGCAGTGGCGGCCCTCCATGATGTTCCAGCCGAAGTTGGCACCGGCAGGGGTGCCGATCGTCACTCGGTCGATCTCCTCGAACCGGTTCTGCCCGACATCGCCGATCCACAGGTCGCCGGTCTCGCGATCGAAGCTGAATCGCCACGGGTTGCGCAGGCCGTAGGCCCAGATTTCCGGCCGGCTGTTGGTGTCTGCGGTGAACGGGTTGTCTGTCGGGATCCGGTATGGCTGTCCGGCACCGGCGTCGACCGCCACGTCGATCCGCAGGAGCTTGCCGAGCAGCGTATCGAGACGCTGGCCGTTGCCCTGCGGATCGCCGCCCGATCCGCCGTCTCCCATCCCGATGTACAGATACCCGTCCGGCCCGAACGCCAGCCCGCCGCCGTTGTGATTCGCGAACGGCTGATCGACGTGGAGGAGAGGGCGCAGCGAGCTCCGATCGGCCGTGTCCGGGTCGGCCGCGTCCACGTCGACGGCCGCGACGACAGTGTCGCCGTTTGTGTCCGTGTAGTCGATGTAGAAGGTCCCCCCGGCGGTGAAATCGGGTGGGAAGGCAAGCCCGAGCAGGCCGCGCTCGCCGCAGCACGAGACCAGGCTCCGGATGTCGAGGAACGGGCGATCGACCAGCCGCCCTTCCCGGACGATGCGGATCCACCCCGGCTGCTCGAGGACGAACAGGCGGCCACTGCCATCGCGAGAGCCGGCGATCCCAACCGGCTGGTCCAGGCCGCCAAGGACCTTGCGCAACGCCAGGCTCACCTGGGCCGGATCGAATTCCGGCTCACCGGCAGGGCTGCCGGCTGAGCCGCCGTCCGGTGGTCGGCTGCCATCTGGGGCGGTCGCCGGCGACGACGGTTCGGCCGTGCCCGTCGTTGGACTGCCGGTGGCCAGGTCGCAGCTTGCGGTCAGGAGACCGGCGAGGAGGGCCGTGGCGAGGACGTGCGCGAGGCGGCCGGCGCGGGCTCGCCGGCTGGATCGGGCGGCGCCGACTCGTCCCAGGGATGACACTCGGTCCATCCTAATGCGGTACGGGAGATGAGCGATGACGGACGAGACCGATACCCCGGGGCCAGGCACGGCCGCCTGGGACGTCCGGGAGCTGGAGGACCGCCGGGCGGCGTCCGATCGGGCGTACCTGGAGTTCCTCCGGGTCCAGGACCTGTCGGCAGGCCTGTACGTCCTGGAGGCGGGCGGGATCGACCGCCAGCTGCCCCACACGGAGGACGAGATCTACGCGGTGGTGAGCGGCAGTGGGCGGCTCAGCATGGCTGGCGACGATGTCGCGGTCGGGCCCGGCTCGATCGCGTTCGTCGCCGCCGGCGTCGAGCATCGCTTCCACGACATCCGGGAGCGGCTGACGGTCCTGGTCGTCTTCGGGCCGGCCGAGCACTCCCGGGCCGGCGCCACCTAGCGGACCGCCAGATCGGCCCCCAACTGCCGCGCGACGATTTCCCGGAGATCGAGCGCCCGGAGGGCGGACACGCCGGTCTGGTCGTGTCGGAAGAAGACGAAGGCGTCGTGCCCGGCGGCCAGGAATGGCGCGAGTCGGGCGGCCCAGGCCGCGAGCTCGTCCGGTCGATAGGTCGTCCGCCGAAGGCGCAGATACAGGTGATGTCCGGTGATGTCGATCGGCGGCGGCTCGCCCTGCTCGTCGAGCTCGGTCGTGCACCACGCGGCGCCCGCGGCCCGCAGCAGGTCCAGCACCTCGTCGACGTGCCATGACGCATCCTGGCATTCGACCGTCAGCGGCAGGTCGCGCGGCCAGGCACGCAGCAGGGCCGCCAGCCGATCGTCGTCGCGTGCGATGTCGCGGGGAATGCGGAACAGGACGCTGCCCAGCCGATCGCCGAATTGACGATAGGGCGGCGTCAGCCAGGCGATGGAGCCCACCGGGTCGGCGACGAGCGAGCGGATGCTGCCGCCACGCTGGGCCTTGACCGTGAACCGGAAGTCCGTCGGCGTGGCCGCCAGCCAGGCCTTGATCTTGGCCTCGGTCGGTTGCTGATAGAACGTGTTGTTCAGTTCGCAGGCCGGCAGCCGCTCGGCATAGGTACGGAGCAGCGCGTCACCTCGCGTCCCCGGTGGATAGAAGGTCGGCGCCCAACCGGGATAGGCGAAACCGCTGGTCCCGACGTACAGGCGACCCGCCGTGCGATCCGACATCAGGCCGCCATCATGTGGCCGCCATCGCGCGCGGGCCGCGACCCGCGGGCCGCGAACCCGCCGGCCGTCACTCGGCGGCCGTCACGCGTCCGTGCCGTCCGCATCATCGGCGGCGAATTCGGCGGCCTCCCGCCCGGGCTGGCCGCGAAGCCTTCCGACGAGCCTGGCGAGCGACCGCCCCAGGCCCTTCAGCTCGGCGGCCGACAGCGGCTCCAGGAAGTAGCGCTCGACGCCGCGGAGGTGGGTCGCCGATGCGGTCCGGAGGCGATCGACGCCGGCGTCCGTCAGGACGGCCTCGGCGCCGCGGGCGTCGGATGGGCACTGGGTCCGGCAGACGAGCCCGTCCGCGACCAGCCTGTCCACCAGGCGGGTGATCCCGCTCCGGCTCAGCAGCACCCGATCGGCCAGCGCGTTCATCCGGAGCCGCCGGCCGGGAGTCGCCGCGAGCTGGACGAGCGCGTCGTACTCGGCCAGCGACATGCCCTGCTCCGCCCGTAGCTCCTCGTCCAGGCGGCGACTGAGGAGCGCGTGGGCGCGCAGGAAGGTCCGCCAATCGTCGAGGTCCGGATCGCCGCCGGCGGCGGGGGTCGCCGTGGGCAGCTCGTCGATGGTCATGCGACGTTTCATGATAGGCCATCCCCACGATGATTGAGGCCGCAACGACCGGGCGGGGGTCGACCTCGTCGGCGATCCGCCAACCCGCTGGGAGCGGTCCGCTACCATGGACGACCCGCCCCAAAGCGGGCTCGCCCTCGCAGCCGGAGGTTCCTCCGATGATCGCCTTCGACGTGGACGTCCTCCGCCGCGAGTTTCCGGCCCTCGACCTGGAGGAGGGCGGGGAACCGGTCGCCCTCTTCGACGGCCCCGGCGGAACGCAGGTACCGCGCCGCGTGATCGACGCGATGAGCCGCTACTACAGGACCTCCAACGCCAACGAGGGCGGCGCGTTCGGGACGAGCCGCCGCAGCGACGCGGCGGTGCTGGAGGCTCGTGCGGCGATGGCGGACTTCCTGGGTGCCCGCTCGGTCCAGGAGATCAAGTTCGGCCAGAGCATGAGCAGCCTGACCCGCCACGCCAGCCGATCGATTGCCGCCAGCCTGCGGCCGGGCGACGAGATCGTGGTCACGACGCTCGACCACGAGGCGAACATCTCGCCCTGGCGCCTGGTCGCCGAGGACCGCGGCCTGACCGTGCGTACCGTGGACATCCGGCCCGAGGACGGGACCCTCGACCTCGACTCGTTCGACGCCGCCCTGTCGGGTCGCACGAAGCTCGTGGCATTCGGCTGGGCCTCCAACGCGCTAGGCACCATCAACCCGGTCGCCGAGCTCGTTCGCCGGGCGCACGTCGCCGGCGCCCTGACGTACGTCGACGCGGTCCACTGGGCACCCCACGGCCCAATCGACGTGGATGCGCTGGGGACCGATTTCCTGGTCTGCTCGACGTACAAGTTCTTCGGCCCGCACCTCGGCGTGCTGTTCGGCCGGGCCGAGCTCCTGGACCGGCTGCCGGCCTACAAGGTTCGGCCGGCCCACGACCGATGGGAGACCGGGACGCCGAACTTCGAGGGGATCGTCGGCGCGGCGGCGGCCATCGAGTACATCGCCTCGGTGGGTGAGCGGTTCGGGGCACCGTTCGTCAGCCTGGCCGGCCGAGTCACCGGCCGCCGGCTCATCCTGCGGACGGGGATGCTGGCGATCCGGTCGTACGAGATGACGCTCTTCGAGCGGTTGCTGGCCGGGCTCCAAGCCATCCCCGGCGTTCGGGTGTGGGGGGTCGCCGATCGGGCTCGACTGGCCTCAGAGAGGACGCCCACGGCGTCGATCACGATCCGGGGCGTGGCGCCGCGGGCCGCCGCCGAGGCGCTCGGCCGCAAGGGCATCGCCACCTGGGACGGCGACTTCTACGCACAGTCGCTCGTCGAACGCCTGGGCCTGGCCGATTCCGGTGGCCTGCTCCGCCTCGGTATCGTTCACTACAACACCGCCGCCGAGGTGGACCGGCTCCTCGGCGCCCTCGCGGAGATCGCCGGCTCCGCGAAACCGGCCGCGGTCGCGAACGTCGGGGCGTCATCCGGCTGAGGGCTCTGGCGACCGCTGGCGGGCCGTATCCTGTGAATCGTGACCGCCACACCAACCGCGCGGACCTTCGGCGCCCAGAGCATGACGGCGCCGCTGCGCGAGGTGCTCGTCAAGCGTCCGGGCGTCGCCTTCGGCGCGGCCTTCGACGATCCGTCCAACGGATATCGACATCCGGTCGATCTGGCGGTGGCACAGCGCGAGCACGGCGCGTTCGTCGAGCTGCTGGCCGGGCTGGGACCGACGGTTCACACCCTCGACGCCGAGACGGCCAGCCCCGATCTCATCTACACGTTCGATCCGCTGATCGTGAGCGATGCCGGGGCGATCGCGCTTCGCTCCGGAAAGCCCGGGCGCCAGGGCGAGGAGGCCGCCCTTGAGGGCTGGACGCAGGCGCGTGGCATCCCGACCCTTGGCCGAATCGCGGCGCCCGGCACGGTCGACGGCGGCGACACGTTCTGGCTGCGGCCCGACCTCTTCTGCATCGGCCATTCCCTTCGCACCAACGCGGTCGGCGCGGGACAGCTCGCATCGCTCGTGGGCGGCGACGTGCGCATCTTCGACCTGCCGTATGCGGGCGGGCCCGGTGAGTGCCTCCATCTCCTGTCGGTCGTGTCGCCGGTGGCCGACGATCTTGCGGTGGTCTACCTGCCGCAGCTGCCGGTCGGCTTGTGGGAGCTGTTGGCCGACCTCGGCATCCGGACGATTCCGGTGTCGCCGGACGAGTACGCGACGCTGGCCTGCAACGTGCTGGCGGTGAGCCCTGGCGAGGTCGTCATGGTCGAGGACAACCCGCGGACGGAGCGAGCGCTGCGCGAGGCGGGCTGCGAGGTCCACACGTACGCCGCCACCGAGATCGGCCACAACGGCTCGGGCGGCCCGACGTGTCTCACCCGCCCGATCCTCCGCGGGTGACCGCGCTCGACGATCTCGAACGATCGGTCCTGGCCGCGATCGACGGCTCACGGGCGGCGGCCGACCTGGCCGAGGTCGTAAGGATACCGAGCGTGACCGGGTCGGAAGAGGCCGTCCAGGCGACGATGGCCCGACTCATGGCCGACGCGGGGTTGGCAGTCGAACGCCTCGAGCCCGATCCATCGGCCGTGGCCGAAGATCCCGATTTCCCGGGAGCCGAGATGCCGCGGACGGCGCTGCCGATCGTGATCGGACGGCTGGCAGGCCGGCAACCGGGGACCCGCATCCTCCTGGTCGGCCATGTGGACGTCGTGCCGGTCGGCGATCACAGGACGTGGGTGGACGAGCCCTTCTCCGGGGCGATCCGGAATGGCCGCCTCTACGGCCGCGGCGCCTGCGACATGAAAGGCGGCGTGGTCTCGATCCTCACTGCCCTGCGGGCGATCGCCGCGACCGGCGCGATGGAGCGGCTGACCGGCGATGTCCGGTTCGTGAGCGTCCCGTCCGAGGAGGATGGTGGCCAGGGCATGCTCGCCGCGATCCGGGCCGGTGCCACCGGCGACCTGGCCGTCATCACCGAGCCCACCCGCCTGGATGTCGTGATCGCCCATGCCGGAGCGATCACCTTCCGGCTGACGGTGCCCGGCCGGGCCGCCCATGCCTCCATGCGCCGGGAGGGCGTCTCGGCCCTGGACAAGCTGTTCGTTCTCGAGCGGGCGCTGGCGGAGGACGAGGCCCAGCGCAACGGCCAGGAATCGGATCCGCTCATGACCGATCTGGGGCTGCCCTACCCGACGATCATCGGCAAGGTCAGCGGCGGCGAGTGGGCTTCGACCGTGATCGACACGGTCATCGCCGAGGGGCGATACGGGGTCCGGCTCGGCCAGACGGTCCGTGAGGCGGAGCGGGAGCTGCGCTCGGCGATCGAGGCCGCCTGTGAGGCGGACGACTTCCTGCGGAACCACCCGGCCATTGTCGAGGTGACCGGCGGCAGGTTCTCCTCGGCCCGGATCCCGGCCGACCATCCGCTCCCGGTGGGCCTGGCCGATACGGTGGCGTCGGTCATCGGCCGGCGGCCCGCTCTGCGCGGCGAGCCGTACGGGGCCGACATGCGCCTGCTCGTCAACGAGGGCCGCACGCCGACCGTCATCTTCGGACCGGGCGATCCGGTCGTGGCGCACTCGGCCAACGAGCACGTTCCCCTGGCCGAGGTCGTCGACTGCGCCCAGGTCGTGGCCGTCTGGTTGGTCCGGACGCTGTCCGGCTAGGCTGGTCGCCGCAGGCGACCGTCAGCGATACGCGCCGTTGAGCTTGAAGATCTCGCCAGAGGCCAGGTCGGTCATCAACAGGCTGTGACCCTCGCTCTCGCCGAACGAGCTGATGGCGTGGCCCGTGTCCAGGAGCAGTCGGGGCGTCTGGGTGGCCGACCCGCCGGCCACGACCGCCCAGATCCGCCCGGAGCAGTAATCGCCGAAGATGTAGGCCCCGGCCATCGCGGGATATTGCGCACCGCGATAGACATAGCCGCCCGTCACCGAGCAGCCGTAGGTGTGCGAGTACACGGCGAGCGGCATCGTCTTGCCCGACGTGTTACAACCCGTCGGCGGCGAGTAGCAGGCCCGTCCCTCCATGACGCGCCAGCCATAGTTCCGGCCGCGACCGCCCCCGCTCGCCCGCGTGCTGCGATCGATCTCCTCGTAGCGGTCCTGGCCGACGTCCCCGATCCAGAGGTCGCCGGTCGTCCGATCGAAGCTGAAGCGCCA
>Ga0137374_10006511_pt1 | contig 13907 bp, 11 predicted proteins | sample SagtaG_20_FD_104811 | JGI IMG/M metagenome (GOLD analysis project Ga0137374, IMG submission 104811) | Vadose zone soil microbial communities from Sagehorn Ranch, Mendocino, California, USA - Sage1_R_100_16 metaG | ecosystem: Environmental > Terrestrial > Soil > Vadose zone | place: USA...
GACCAGGCTTATTTCAAGAATATAGTATTGGTTTCGGCCGTAAACAATATTCCAGAGCCTAGTTATCCATCGTTATATTCATCTGTGATCTCGGTGGCCGCGCATGAAGGCCATGACCCCTTTACATATTACTACAACCCAACTCCACCAGTCGAATTTGGCGCGCCTGGCATTGATGTGAAAGTTGCCTGGAACAAGAAACAATATTTGACCTGTACCGGCAACAGTTTTGCCGCGCCCCATATTGCTGGGATTGTGTCTTTGATCCGTGCCAAGCATCCTAATCTAACCCCATTCCAAATTAAGACTGTTCTGCTGGCATGCGCGTCTAACACACGCCGCCAGAAAAAATAATCTCATGACTGTTTCAGCTCCCGCTTCTCTCTCGCCCTTTGCTGTTTTCCGTAATCGAAACTTTTCACTGATGTGGACAGGCCAGCTCGTCTCAACTATGGGCAGCGCGCTGACTTCACTAGCCGCATCTATCTATGTCTTTCGTTTGACAAATTCAGCTTTGAGCGTAGGCCTGATGCTGATGGCAACCGCCGCACCTAGCTTGCTTGTAGGTCTCTTTGCAGGTGTATTCGTTGACCGGTTTGACCGGAAGAAGATCATGATCGCCGCTGACCTGATCCGTGCGGTGCTGGTTTTCCTCATACCATTTCTTGTCCCGTTAAATGTTATCTGGCTCTACATTATCGTAATGATAACCAGTGCTGTTGGGCAATTCTTCGACCCGGCACATGAAAGTGTCCTCCCAGAGGTTGCATCCGACCAAGAATTAGCCGCTGCCAACTCGTTAATGGCGATCAGCTCTTTTGGGTCGACTGCCGTTGGTTTCGCGGCCGCCGGCCTGATCGCCTCTTCCGCGGATATCAGTTGGGCATTTTATCTGGATGCGCTTTCGTTCATTCTTTCAGCCCTTTGTATATTTTTGATTCGCATCAAACCTTTTCAAACAGAGGAGGACACCAGCGTAAGATTGGTAGTCAACAATCTACGGGCCGGAGTGCGGCAACTTTTCGATACGCCCATCCTGCGTTCATTATTCACCGCTCAAGTACCCGTCCTGATTGCATTTGGGTTGACAAACACATTGCTTTTACCTTTTGCCTTGCGTGCCCTGAAAGCCACCGAGTTTGAATATGGCTTACAGGAGGGACTAACTTCCATTGGCTTTGTTGTCGGGAGCCTGTTAATGGCTGGTATTTTCGACCGTATGCGCGAAGGCGCATGGATGGCAGCGAGTTATCTTGGCATGGCGCTGGCAGGAATTATCTATTCATTTTTGCATTCTATTCCACTCGCAATCCTTGTCGTAACGATTTCAGGATTCTTTAACGCGCCATCTACTATCGGGCGTCGTTTGATCGTTCAGCGAAATACACCGCGCGAGATGCGCGGGCGGGTAAACAGTGCGTTCTTTGTTTCGCGTGATGTTCTTTTCCTGATTGGTATGGCCGCCGCCGGACTGGCAGACGTCATCGATGTGCGTATTATGTATTTGGCCAGTGCGCTGATTCTCCTTTTCGGCGCCGTTCTCGTGCTTGTGCTTCCCGGACTACGCCAGGAAGGTGCGGAATGGCGGCAGTCATTGAGACTTTTGCGTACCGCGCCAAGTACATCTGGATTAGGTGCAGGAAGATTGGCGGTACCAGCCGATATGGATCTGCTTTTAGGCCTGCTTCCACCTCTTACAGCATTGACAGCAAAGGAACGTGAAAGTTTGCTTCGTCAGGCGCGCGTGGTTGAAGCTCCGGCTGGCACGCCTGTATTGCGTCACGGTGAAATCGGCGATGCAGCATATTTTGTTCTCAATGGAAAAGTAGTGGCTGGTGTTACAGGTGCGGACGGGGATTATCGTTCGCTTGAGAGTATGACGAGTGGTGATTTCTTTGGCGAGATTGCTGCGTTGACAGGTACGGCGCGCACTGCCGATGTTGTCGCCATGGATCCAACTACGTTAATGCGGATTCCAGCTCAGACCCTGCGCGGACTGATGAGCAACCCTGTATTAAGCGTGCTCTTTCTTACCAAAATGACAGAAAGACTCAACCGATTCAGCATCAATGAATTGCCGCGTTTTGCGGGTTACGATCAACAGGTCTTGCGTGATCTGCGAACTGCTCCCGTTGAAGGATAATTTCTCTTAAGGAAAACATAACCGCCAGCGATTCATATCTTTGGCGGTTTTGCTTGATGCAAAATGTGCGATTCGATTTCTAATTTCAGGGAATAATATTAAGAACAACTTTGCCAGGAATAGGTGTCTTGCCTCTAAATTCCATAGCTTCCTGAGCTTGTTCCAATGGAAAAGTGCGGTTTATGAACACCTGGAGTTTATCGTTATCAATCAGCTCCGCGAACTTCGTCAAAAGTTCGGCTTTTGATTGAGCGCCAAAACCGAAGCTGTGAATGCCGCGCCGTTCCGCTTCATCTTGTGGTGGTTGCATTACCAGAGTGGTAACGTATCGCCCGCTGGGTTTGAGCACATTGTAAGATTGTTCCATTGCATTGCCACCGACAAGATCCAGGACAACATCCACGTCTTTTGCAACGTCTTCAACACGTTCTACTTTATGATTGACGTAACAGTCAATCCCAGCTTTTTGACAAGTTCAGCCCTTTCCGGAATATCAGTCCCATAAACGTAAGCACCTGCGCTTTTTGCTAATTGGAGAGCATAAGTGCCAACACTGCCTCCCACACCTTGGATCAGTAAGCGTTCGCTGCCTTGGAGTTTAGCAACATCAAAAAGCGTTTGCCAAGCGGCAGTAGCAGCTAATGGGACGGCTGCTGCCTGCACATAATCAAGCGACTTGGGTTTGAGAGCAACCTCGTGCGCTTTGGGCGTGGCATATTCTGCAAATGTTCCGCTATGGAGGACAACCATACCGTAAACTTCATCGCCTGGTTTTAGATTTGTCACATCTTTGCCTACTTCTACAACTTCACCGGCGAAGTCTGTTCCAACTGTTAGTGGTGCTGTAGCCATAAAAGAAAGATACCCTGCCACAACCGCCACATCGAAGGGATTAATCGATGCAGCATGAATACGTACCAGGACTTCATCATCACCAGGGATAGGTTGAGGAATATCTTCCAACTCGACAGGTTTTCCCCATTCGTTGATACGGATAGCTCGCATATATTTTATTCTCCTTTACCAATTAAGTATTTAAAGTCGATTCCAATAGGGGGAAATCCATTATCTGAACTCTTTTGCTTTTACCTCCTTTCTATCCAGCCAGCAGATTTTTTCATTGGTTTGTATGATCAAGGTATGAGCGGCGAATAGACAGCATAGTGTGATTAATTCGTCAACATATATCATAAACTAGGTCTTAATTCAATAAGCAAAATCCAGAACAGATTTTGCTTGAATCAGCGATGGGCTTTAACCCCGACCTGCTGGCACATCTCAAGCACGGGACAAGTCGAGCATTTGGGGAGATTGCCTGTACAAATATGTTTCCCAAAAGGTACTAGTAGACGGTTGATATCCACCCAATGTTTTTTGGGGAGTTTATCGGCGAGAGCAACCATCGTTTTCTCGGGCGTGTTAGCTTTTACATATCCCCAGCGATTCGTTACCCGATGGACGTGGATATCCACGCTGATAAAGGGTTGGTCGCACGCGATACCCAAAACGAGATTGGCGCATTTCGGTCCGACGCCAGCAAAAGACATTAATATCTCTGAATCGCAAGGTAGTTTCCCATCATACTCATCGAGAACGCGCTGAGCAATCACATGGATTTGCGCCGCTTTGCGCTCGTGGAATGTAGAGGTACGGATCAAGGCGTCAATTTCTTCGGGTGTCAATTTAACCATCTGAGCCGGTGTGCGAGCACGTTCGAATAAGCGGCGTGCCGTAGGTATCATCACTTCATCATACGTTCGAATCGAAATGATACACGCGACCAGTTGCTCAAACGGCGAGTCGAAGCCATCTTCTGCCAACTCGAACATCGCCGCTTTCGGCCACGGTTTGATAGCAGCGCTGATACGATCCAACATGAGATCGATATCGATTGGTTTTTTCTTCATTGTTTACACTTAATGTTATTATAGGCTTTTTCATGCAAACAACAATAATGGAACTCCCTTACCGAGGAATGGGCTTTTCCGATATATGATTACCTGTAATCTTTGCCTCTTATGGTTTGCCAAGTGTGTCTGGAAAACCGAATCGGGAGGGTAGCGATGGATCAATGAAGCTGATAATTCGTGTTAATCTATCTCCCTCAAACTCCAATTCATGAATTCCGAACGCTTTGTACTCACTTCCGTCTGAGCGCTGATAAATAGCAAAGGCAGGTGCGGTATTCGCCCGCGTCTGTAGGAGTCGCCAACGATGAACCGCTTTACCGCTGAACATTCCCTCATCTGCAAAGACTGTGGCAGCGACAAATTCACCAATCGCTTCACGTCCCATATACCAGGAAGGAGATGGTGGCATGGCAAGTATGGCATCCTCCTTGAGCAAAGACACTAAACCCTCTACATCAGCAGTTTCCCAGGCTTGAACAAAATGGTTAAGCAGCAACTGCGTTCTTTCATCGAGCACGGAGCTTGTTGAGCTCTGCGGCTTGCTAACGTTATAGTGTTGAGCTAGTGTTTTTCGCGCGCGATGAAGGGCGCTATTAACAGATGAAACCGTAAGCTCGAGCACATCTGCAGTTTCTCGCGCGGAGAAGTCAAGCACGTCACTCAAAATCAAGACTGCTCGTTGGCGCGGCGGTAACAATTGTAGGGCTGTCAAAAACGCGAGTGAGACACTTTCCGATTCTGAATAACGCGCCTCAGGATTGATGGCAGATTTATCCCTCAGCCATTCGTCCGGGAAAGGCTCGAGCCAAGTCATTTCCGGTGTGGGTGATGTGATTTTGGTATGTGGATCGGATGCAGGCTGAACATTGTTGGGAAGGAGTCGACGACTTCGCTGTTGGTCGAGGACATCCAGGCAGGCATTTGTTGCAATTTTATAGAGCCAGGATCGAAAAGAGGCGCGGCCCTCGTATGTGTCGAGACGTTTCCAAGCACGCAGAAACGTTTCCTGGACCAAATCCTCGGCATCGTGCAAGGAACCAAGAATTCGGTAACAGTGGACTTGTAACTCGCGACGATAAGGTTCAGTCAACTCGCCGAATCGATCTGAGTCCCCTTGGCGAGCTGCGTCAAGATTTTCCGCTTCCATGGAATAAGGAGAAGGTATCATAGGATCCATCGAGATTAAGCTATAAATATTTGACTTAAATATGACGGTTTATTGTACCCAAAATGTGCGCTGAGAAAAAATTGAGTTTTGAACTTACCGCACATTTTTAGCTCAATCTCCCGTCTTATCTTGTAAGAGTTTATCCGAAGACTATCTTAATGTGTCATTCCCCCGAAGGGCATCGGGGCTATGTGAGGAGCGACGAGAAATCTTCGTTTTCAAGGATAATTTTGGCTGCAAATGAGATTCTTCGCTCCCCGAAAAGCGGGTCGCTCAGAATGACATATAGGTTATAAGTTTTTGGATAGAAACTAAGACCAACCAAAGGAGATAAATATGAATTACATAACGGTAGTACGAGCTAGGCTCAAGGGCAGTACAAAAGAAGCTAAAATGGCGCATGATGCGACGGTTGAACAGCTTTCTGCCATGACACGTCCGATGGGAGCTATCGGACACAAGCCACATTTGAATCCACAGGATCCAATGGAATTTCTGGCGATTGACACTTGGAACAATCTGGAAGGTCTGCAGAAATTCATGAGTGATCCAAAGGTCGCTGAAGCGTTTGGCAATCTCTTTGAAGGCCAACCGGATATCAGCGTCTGGGCCGAATCAGACTGGGCATCGTTCTAAAAGTCCAAACATCGAAACGGTTTTGATGTCAGGAAATGCAACCGCCCCGCGGATTCACCATCCGCGGGGCGGTTCGATTCGTTCCTTTTTATTTGCAATGTGAAACTCTATATATTCTCCTCCTTTTAGAGGAATTTGTACTACGGAAAAGGTATAATATGAACTGGCATATGTCATATTGAAATAATGGTTATAAAAGCTACGATTGAAAGACAGAGTCTTGGGATTCAACCGTACAATCTCCAAAATCTGTTTAACCTGAATCCCGCTGACAGAAGGAGAAAATAATATGTTCGACACTGGCAATACCGGTTTCATGTTGATTGCTACCAGCCTGGTCATGTTGATGACGCCCGGGCTGGCTTTTTTTTATGGCGGGCTTGTTGGGCGTAAGAACGTTCTCACTATTATGATTCAGAGTTTTGTTTCTATGGGTCTAACGACTGTTGTCTGGTATGCGGTGGGCTACTCGCTATCTTTTAGCGGGAATCCAGGTGGTGTGATTGGCAACCTGGACAATGCTTTTTTGCGCGGCGTTGATATCAATTCTGTTTTCACCAGTGCCCAGATACCCTTGTTTGTTTTTATCGCTTACCAGATGATGTTTGCCATTATTACCCCGGCATTGATCACTGGTGCCTTTGCTAACCGCGTGCGTTTCAACGCGTACTTGATCTTCCTGGTGGCGTGGCTCTTGCTGGTCTACTTCCCGATGGTGCATATGATTTGGGGCGGTGGCCTTCTGCAACGTTGGGGCGTTTTGGATTTCGCAGGCGGGATTGTGGTGCACAATATCGCTGGGATGGCCGCGCTGGCTTCCGTATTATTTGTTGGCAAGCGAATGTTCCCCGATAAAGGCCCGCACAGCATTCCACTCGTTGCCTTGGGGACTGGTCTGCTCTGGTTTGGTTGGTACGGATTCAACGCAGGCAGTGAATTAAAAGTAGATGCCATTACCGCAATCGCATTTCTCAACACTGATATAGCAGCATCCTTTGCGGCGATTGTGTGGATGGTCATGGCCTGGATTTTTGAAAAGAGGCCCACATTTTTGGGACTGCTGACTGGCGCTGTGGCGGGCCTTGCAACCGTCACACCTGCGGCAGGATACGTCACACCGACTAGCGCGGCAGTCATTGGCTGCGCGTCAGGTGTAGTTTGCTATTTTGCAATCTCGTTCAAGAATCGCTGGAAATTGGATGATGCCCTAGATGTTTGGGGAGTGCATGGCGTGGGAGGTCTGCTTGGTATCATTTCATTAGGTATCTTTGCGGACCTGACCGTCAATGCGGCTGGCTCGAATGGCCTCTTGTTAGGCAACCCCACATTCTTCCTGAAAGAATTGGCTGCTGTAGCTGGTGCGTCTGTTTATGCTTTTGGAGCTTCATACGGGATGCTGTGGCTCATTAACAAGATTACACCGGTCAAAGTCACTGCACAGGAAGAGGAAACTGGTCTGGATGAGGCATTACATGGAGAGACCGCCTACGAAATGATCTAAGGCCTTTCAATAACAAGAGCTCCGAGATTTCGAATCTCGGAGCTTTTTATTTATTCATTAACGGTAAGGCTTGGTGTCGACTTGCTGACCGAATCCCGCTACTTTAGCGCGAGGCCTTTTCTACAAGATAAACGATCCCCACGTAATCCTTTCCTGTCGCTTCGGACATACCGATCTCGCAGGTGATGTTTGTGGAAAAGTAGCCGCCATAGTCCTTCGAAAGCACTTCGGCAGACTCCTTTTCGGTAGCGGAGGCAGTCAGTTCTGGGAAGAGCAAACCACGATCACCGGCGAAGGCACAGCACCCGAGATTCAGCGGTACGGTTGCAGATTTTGCGCATTTTTGGGCTATTGATACCAGCTTAGAATCGAGTCCTAATTTACGGGCAGAGCAATTAGGGTGCAAGACTACGTCTTCATCAATGGGATGAATATTGAGACGTGGGAGGATGGTATCGTGAATAAATTCGATGCTGTCGAGGATGGTTAATTGATTGTAGATGGTGAGATCATCGGGCGAAAGGGAATCCGAACAAGTGCGTAGGGTATGCGCACATGATGTAGTGTCAATAACAATGGAAAATTTGCCTTGTCCTGACCATTCCCATAATTTGAGCAAGGTTTTATGTAGCGTCGCCTTGTAGGCGGCGTTGTAACCTTTGGAGGAGAAAGGCATGCCGCAACAAACACCTTCAGCATCAGGAATAGTAAGCGTTATATTTGCTCGTTGGGCAATGGTAATGAGTGTACCTGAGAGTGATGAGTACTGAGAGTCATGGGGTGTTCCTAACTGCCGTGAGATGCAAGAGGGGAAGTAGATGTATTCTCCGGAATCCGACGACTCCTGTCGTCGGGAATTATTCCAAAGTCGGGCCCCACGGGGGTGCTTCGCGAAGACTTTGGAGTCCGAATATGGAATGTGATGATTCCATTTAGGCAACCTTTTGCTTGTCAATTTTTCGGCCGCGATGGAAATTGATTTGACTCCGTTTGTGCCGATAACTTTTTCGGCAGCGTGTCCCAAATCTGTTCCCCAACCAACTGCCCTTTCAACGAAATCAAAATGATCTGATATCCACAGCGCAGGTTTCTCATTTTTTAATGCCTCAGCACGCAGTCGTTTGGTCAGTTCACCAGTGTTGATGTTGACGGGACAGGCTGTAGCGCACAATCCATCCACGGCGCAGGTTTCGATGCCAGCGTAGGTATAATCGTCAGTTAATTCCTTATAGCTCGAGGCGGCGTCCTCGCCGCCGGGGACGGCGGCTTGAGCAGATTTAAGGGAGTCAAGCTCGGGTGAGTCCGAAGCGAGTGCTCTTAAACGGGAAATTTCGCGCTGGACAACGATCCTTTGTCGCGGGGTTAATGTCAGGCGTCGCGATGGACATTTCGATTCGCAAAACCCACATTCGATGCATTTGTCTACCTCGGGCGCGACTGGAGCCATGCTCTTAACATGGGTGACATGTGCTCGAGGATCAGAGTTGATCACCACGCCCGGATTGAGCATATTATCGGGGTCAAGCAATGACTTTAGATCGCGCATAATGGCGTAAGCATTGGAACCCCATTCGGTCTCGACGAACGGCGCGGTATTGCGACCTGTGCCATGTTCGGCCTTAAGTGCACCATCATACTTACCGCTAACCACGCGGACGAGATCGTCCATAAACGTGGCGAAGCGCGAGACATCAGAATCAGTGTTGAAGGATTGAGCGACGAGGAAATGCAAATTTCCATCTTTGGCGTGACCGAAAACCACGCCCTCTGGGTAACCATGTTCAACAAACAAGTGCTGGAGGTCGGTGATGCCATCGGCAAGAGACTGAACCGGAAAAACTACATCCTCACAGAGAAGAGTAGTCGCGGGTGGGCGCATCGCTCCGACCGATGGGATGATCCCCTTTCGAAGTTTCCAGAGAGCAGCTTGTTCGACAGGATTTTCAGTAAATTCAGCATCATGCAAGAGTTTTATTTTAGGGATGGCGCGCGCTGCCGCGCTTCGGAATGTGGTTATATCATCGGCTGTCTGTCCCTGATATTCAACCAGGATAGCTGCGGCAGTTTCGGGAAGGTGTGCGAGAAGTGCAGGTGCTCCATGCAAATGTTCGATGGAGCGTAGGGAAGGACGATCCATGATTTCCGCGGCGCGCGCTCCCGATTGCTTGAGCGGATATATCGCGTCGGCAGCATCCTGGACAGTTTTGAAATAAAGTTGACCCGTGTAGCGACGCGGGTAATCGGGTAGCGTGTGCAGAACAGCTTCGGCGATGAATCCCAACGTGCCTTCGGAACCAATCAAGAGATGGGTAAGGATATCGAGCGGTATATCGAAATCAAGGAAGGCATTAAGTAGATAGCCGTTGTTGTTTTTCATCTGGTAACGTCTGTGGACGCGCTCGGCTAATGATTCTTTGGGATGCATCCGCAGATTTCGCTGATTTAGCAGATTTTCCTTTTTGTCATCTGCATAATCCCCTGGTACCGACCGCCAGGGCAGGTGTGCTGAATCTGCGGATAGCAATCTTCGCTTGAGTTCGAGTAAGCCATTGGCAATGTGCGGTTGTTCACCTTCAAAGATGCGGTTTGCATCCGGGGCAGCGGTGTCGAGCGTAAAACCGTTTGGCAATACAAAAGTCATCGAATGGATGGTGCGATAGGCATTCTCGGTCACCCCACAGCACATACCACTGGAATTATTGGCAAGGATGCCGCCCATCATGCATGCGTCAATGGATGCGGGGTCAGGCCCGATGCGGCGTTCGTATGGCTTGAGCACATTGTTCAAGAATCCGCCGACGATGCCCGGCTGCGTACGAATCAGAGCCGCGTCATTCTCGACTTTGAACTGGCCCCAGTGTTTTGAGATGTCCACCAGAATCCCATCGGTCACGGCTTGACCTGAGAGACTCGTCCCCGCGGCGCGGAAGGTCATGGGGACGCGATTTTGTTGTGTAAATTTGTAAAGGGCTTGAATCTCGCTGATGGAGTTGGGTTGGACCACGGCCTGAGGAACCATGTGAAAATACGACGCGTCGTTAGCGTAAGCGATACGGTCAATAGTACGGGTATGGACGCGGGAGGGGGCAAGGATTTGAGAGAGTTGAGATTGGAGATTCATATGATGGCCTTCCTCCTTCATTTTACTTTTTTCTTTCATTATTGGGAACCAAAGTAGGTCAGGCTTGTAGCCTGACAGCACTTTAAAAACCGAACCTTTGGCGGGTTGCCCCGTACGTTCGTTGAATAATTTGGATGAACCGTACGGGGTTGCCCTTTCAGGACGCTTCGCAGCAAACCCGCCCTACGAACACTTATGCAAAAGGTCTAATATTTGTTCTTGTCCATGTTGCCGAAGGTTTTCCTGGTTTCTCCTTCGGATATAATTTGAAAGTCGATAAGCTTCCATTTATTTGTATCGCATTTTAGAGGTCACTATGGAACAAAAAACGATTCCCTTTTCGCAACGCAGGGTGGATTGGATTTTTGTCGGTTTCTTCCTGATCAATCTGTTTTTCATTACTTACATCGTAGATATCGAACAACTCATCATTCCTGATCCTTATCATTTTACACAACCTATTTGGCCACCCGCCTCGATGGTCAGGTTGGTTCATTGGTATGGAAATTCCTTTGACCCGCTGCTCATGGCCCGTCCGCAGTGGTGGAAGATGACCATCTGGATCGATGTGATTTTCTACGGGCCATTTTATGCATTGGCGATCTATGCCTTCGTAAAAGGGAAGGAGTGGATTCGCATCCCGGCGATTTTTTATTCAGGAATGATGTTTATGGGTGTGTCTGTTATCCTAGGAGAGGAAATCGCAGGCCTGCATGCGACCTCTCATTTGCCGCTTGTGGTGGGATTGAATCTTCCCTGGCTTTTGCTACCAATATTTCTTACACTCCGCTTGCGAAAAGAACATCCGTTTACACAAACTTCGGCACAAACTTCTCCTCGATCGCTGGATGCCGTACAAATGACTCATGGCTGATAAAGTAGATTTTTTAGCCCGCTATGGGAGTTGGGCAATCGTCGCTGGTGCATCGGAGGGACTTGGCGCGGCGTACGCAGAAGAATTGGCGTTGCGTGGCCTGAATTTGATTCTCGTCGCGCGGCGTTCAGAATTATTGCAAGCTCTCGCCTCTCAGCTATCCAAAAGGTATAACGTCCAGATAAAAACTATTGTGGTAGATTTATCTGCCCTGGATGCCGCAGAACAAATTCTGCGCGATACCAACGATTTGGAGGTTGGCTTATTGATTTACAATGCCGCGTTTTCTGCTATCGGTCCATTTCTCGAGCGGTCCTTAGATGATCATTTCAAAGAAATCCATACGAATATCCATGCCCCACTGAAATTAGTCTATCTTCTGGGACAGCGTATGCTCACGCAGGGACATGGCGGGATTGTGTTGATGTCATCCTTGAGCGCATTTCAAGGTTCAGCCTATATCTCAACCTATGCAGCGACCAAGGCTTTTAATATTGTTTTAGCAGAGGGATTATGGGAGGAGTGGCGCGCGCAAGGAGTGGATGTACTGGTATGTGTTTCAGGTGCAATCAAGACGCCAAACTATGTTGCCAGCGAACCCGAGCAGACAGGTGGACTTGGCGATATGACGATGAATCCCGATCAAGTTGTGTTCGATGCACTAAATGCGCTAGGGAAAAAGCCTTATGTCATCCCAGGTCGCATTAACCGCGTGGCTAGTTTCGTCATGCGTCACTTGTTGCCGCGCAAGGTCGCTATTCAATTCATGGGACGCGTTCTGCGTGGGAAGTATGTTAATTAGGATAAGCTTCTCAATGGTGTGTTATTTGTCATTTAATCTTCTTTTTAAGTTCCTAATGAATCCTTTTACTTTTTCCTCATTACCATACTCTACACCACCACCTAAATCGAGATACTTTTGATAATCAGCAATTGCCTTGGAATAATTATTTTTCCGTTCCCTCAACAATGCACGGTTGAAATAGGCATCAGCAAAATCTGGTTTGAGCCGGATGACATTGGTGTAATCCGCGATTGCGCCTTCTAAATCGCCTTTGTCTTTGCGCGTAGTGCCGCGATTGTCGTACGGGAAATGTAATTCTGGATTTTTTAGTTCAATTGATTGAGTGTAATCTTTGATCGCACCATCCAAGTCGCCTTTGTCTTTGCGAGTATTGCCACGATTGTTATAGGCTTCGGCAAAATCCGGTTTGAGGCGGATGGCTTCGGTGTAATCTTTGATCGCACCATCCAAGTCGCCCTTATCTTGGCGCGCAATGCCGCGATTATAGTAGACGTCAGGAGAATCAGCTTTGAGGCAGATACCTTCTGTATAACAACGAATGGCTTCATCAAAATTTTGGGCTTCCCAAAATACATATCCCCGCTCAAACCATTCTTGTGCTGTAAGTTGATCTTTTTCGACTGTGGCGGCTCCGCTCGCGGCTAATTTTAGCCTTTTAGTAATGGCTCTTGTTTCTGTATTGATCAATGGTAGCGCAATATCAGTTAGTGTCACATTTAGATATCGTTCACGCAAGCGATCCATTGCATCCAAAAAATATTCTGAATATACTCGCAAGCCGTTATATGTATTAAGTGTGGAAAGTTTTCCGGTTAAATACTGCGTGACTAGAGGACTTCCAAAATCAAAACTCTCTAACATCAGAGGGACGATGTTGCGTTTTTCATCCATCGCGGTTTCGATTTCGCGCCGAAGCCAATCGCCTGGCTCTTTGCATTTTTCAAGTGCGGAGGGGGTGAGAATCACAAGAAAATGTGCGCGGGATTTAATATTCTCTAGAATTACTTTTTCAAAATTCCCACTATCTATGCTTTGATAGTCAAAAAACACATCGTAGCCGTGATGAGTAAGTTCTTGATATATAGCAAGTGCCCACGGCAAATTCGTTCGGCGGTAACTGATAAAAACGGTCTTTTCGATGAGTGCGGTCATGACCTCACCCTGATTGTGATGATTGATCGGCGTGTCGGGTTGTCCCTCTCCCGCGGGGAGAGGGCATCGTGACGAATTCTTTTCTGTGCTGATGAAAAGTTGGGTTGCATGGTTGAGAGAGAACTTTTACGGCTATAACTGATGAAAACGGACTTTTCGATGCGCCCCGTCATGTGTGACTCCTGTTCACTATTTCTTAGCTGATTTTCTCCTCAACATACGCATTACACCCATGCCTCCACCAATAATAAAAATAATCATTCCTATGATCATAAGACCTGCGCCTATTGGAATCAAACTGAACTGGAGGCCAGAAAAGTCTGGAGGACCAGATTGATTGGATTGAATAGAATTAAAAATTAACCCAATAAAGCTAATTACAAAGTACGCAAAGCTACCAAATCCAACAATAGTCAAAACACTGCCAATCAGGATGAGTAGCTTAGGAAACAACCCAATAGGCTGCAGCTCAATACCGCGTTTGACATAGGTCTGGGCATAATCTGGATCGAGCTGAACGGCTTTGTTGTAATCCTGGGTTGCACCGTTGAGGTCGCCTCTGGCGCGGCGTGCGACCCCGCGATTGTAGTAGGCAGC
>Ga0137374_10006515_pt1 | contig 13902 bp, 16 predicted proteins | sample SagtaG_20_FD_104811 | JGI IMG/M metagenome (GOLD analysis project Ga0137374, IMG submission 104811) | Vadose zone soil microbial communities from Sagehorn Ranch, Mendocino, California, USA - Sage1_R_100_16 metaG | ecosystem: Environmental > Terrestrial > Soil > Vadose zone | place: USA...
AGTTTGAATCAGGTGGATTATTATGCTGGCAACTTGAACACATCATTTTCCGAGTTGTCGGTTCAGTGATAGTGCTAACTTGTTCTTTAACATCTATTCCTGTAATCGTGTGTCTGTCTTTCAATCTTCTCACAGCAGTTGCAAGCGTATCTGGATCTGTAATTTGAGTAAACGTGATTGAAGACTTGTCATTTGCGTAGAATGTAATATCTCCTATTATTTTTGTTGTACCTGCTTCTTTGATTCCAGTGATATTATAGGATGCAACGAAATAAGTTCCGACAGCATTTATTTGTAGAGTTGGTCGTTCATCAATAGTCATGTTATTATCCAAACAAGGGATCAGAATACCTTCACCTTGGTGTTCGTTGTAATCGTATTGAAAAATCCTAAAATTAGTTATAGCATCTACTTTCATGACCTTTCTTTCCTTGTCAATGGTTTCAATAGTTAGACTTTGCCAAATCATTTCTTCGCCATCTGCTAGGAATGGAGTTCGAGGGTAGATATCAACAGTTTTTCTCAAATTTGCAGCACCTAGAAAAGATAATGAATGGCGTTCCCAGTAGTTGCGATCGAATTGTAGCAGTTTCAAGGCTCTCAATTTTTCATGTATTTCATCAGCTAATCTATCTTCGACTTTTATAGTCGCAATTAATGGCACTCCCGCTCTATGCATAGGTTTGTTACCAATGAGCGAGATCTAGATAAGGTGATCCTGTTTTCTTGAAATTATATTGGTAGTTCCAGATACGTTTTTCTTGATATCTTGGATATCTTGAAAATACAATGGGATTCCTTCTTCTGCTCTACCATCGTTAAAAAGTATCCAAAACTTGGATTCGATGGTATAAATTGTCAAATATTTAAAATTTTGGGGATTGAGTGACTTTCCCGTGTTTGATTCGACTATGTTAATTTTTTTAATCTCGTAATCATAAACAGGCAGATTCTTTAACGGAACGATAGGCCGCGATAGATTAGATTGCGGCGGAATTTGACTTACACTTTGTAACATTTTTTGTTCATTGGGTTGCTGCGAATTATTGATTGCCAAATAAGATAATAACTTAATAATACTAGGAGATTATTTTAGCTATTCGAAAAAAGATACAGAAACATTCTAAAGAAAATCTAATAATTATGTCTTCCTAGCTTAATGAGGGATTGGTATGGTATCCGCTGGTGGAGTAGTGTGTATTATCGTTGGGATAATCATATTTATATTCGGCTTGATGATTTTAGGCTTTTCTCTAAGCTTGCCCGTTTTATTCGCAGGTCAATACCTGATACTTGGGGGTTTAGTAATAGTAGCAGGTATAGTTCTGATTGTTCTGGGAGCTAGGACGGGTAAGAAGAAACGGCAGATTGAATATGAACCACCTGTAATTTGCAAAAATTGTGGGTCGAATAATGCAGCCGCATCCGAATTCTGTGGTAAATGTGGGATCAAGATTAGATAAATGAGTAAAGCGATTAAAATAACTTGTTATGTAATAGGCACAATTATAATCTTGTTTGGAGTCGTGTTTATTACAGAATATTTAGCCGAGATATCCATGCAAACTAAAGCTCCTTATTTAGCTTTATACCCAGTAATTGGACCTGTTCTGATTATAATTGGAGTAATTATATTTTATTACGGAAATCGGTTGAGCAGAAAACGTAAGTTGCAAATCTAGTCATTGATAGTTTAATTTCTGTTAATTGGAAGGTTATAGATTTAACTACCATGTAGCCCATTATAAGGTATGGCTAAAGACACTTCTGGTGTTAGCGAAGTGATTAATAAAACTGATATGCAAAATATACAAATTGTGTGCGACTGGTTTGACATAAACCTTGACGAAGATTTAGACTATTAGTTGCACGTTAAATTAACAAATAATTATCAGTAATTTTAATCTCATGTTACCTAGTTTTCTGATGGGGGGAGATTGTAGCTATGAACTGCTTGTACGTTTTAGTTCATCCCTGTTGCGATCTGTTAGCTCGGAATTTAAACCAAGAAAAAAGCAAGTTCATATTTACTGTTAAAACGCAAAAATTAAGCTACTATGACGTTTTATCAAACGGACTATTTCTTCTAATGAACTTAAATCCTTGATTCGTAAATGTAAAGAATGTATTTTCGTCAAGATCGTATTTTTTCCTGTTTAACATATTTTCAAATTCTTCACTTGATAAATTTGTATAGTCACCAACTACTTCATCATTATATGTTTTTGCCCATGTAAAGTAATTCCCCTTTTTACAAGCTACAATTCCTTCAGCCGTTCCTCTCTTTCTAAACATCCAGACTCTAGGTGATGCTTTAACTTCTTGCTTGACAGTAGTGGTGGTTGCTTTTTGAGTAATGTCTATAATTGTCTTCATCGTGTATCTTATGATAGGATTATTGTCCATGTCTTTTTTTCTTGTGGAAAAAATCTTTTCAACTTTAGGAGTTAAAAAAATCATTGATTGTTCTGTTTCATATATGTTAATCATCTCCTTGACTGGTTTAAATTGGAGTGGACCAATCACATCTTTTTCGGTGACAGTTGCAGGATCGCCAAGTTCCAAGCCAGATCTATCAATTGAATAGGGTGTAATTACATAGGACACATCTTTGTATACGACTCGTATCTCTTTATCAACTAGAATAAAGTCCACTGGGGTAGACTTTACTCTCAATATTTGCCCGTTTTCCATCCTATACTCATTATAATCTTCTTTGACTGTGTTGAACGGAACGTGGATTTCATTCATGAGTTAATCGCCAAAATAAGCGCGTCTCCTTGGACATGTATTAATGATCTTATATTTTTAATATTCATCTTAATCTCAGTATTCATTTTGCACTAAAAGTATATCGAGATTTGGGATAGTTACGCCAGTGAAACCCAAGTCAAAAGTGGCGAGTTTATTCACTCCTGTTAATATTGCCAGATTAATTGTAAGCGCATCAGCTCCTCCAATATTTCTCCATTTATTGTTAGTCCACGACATAGTACAATTTTTAACAGTATTATCAGTCTCATTAAATATGTTAAATGTCGTTTGGGAGTTTATCAAGAAATCGGAATCGCTAATTCCTATACCATACTTGTTTGTTAAAGTATCAAAATCTTGTAATACTGCTTGTTCTTCAGCGTGGGTTAATGCGCGATTAATCTGATGTGACAATTCTCTTTTCATCACACCCCTATACTCGGTTCGCGTGAAAGTAGATGTAACGCCTCTATAAACTCCAACAACCAGATCGTGTAAAAAATTATCAGTTTGACGGAGTAAGTTAGTTTGGTTCTGGGTAATCGTTGCAGGAGAAATAAGAGGCAGAATTATCTTATTAACGAATACGTTAGTGTCAATATAGACTAGTGGATTACTAAGTGCCATCTACAATATCGTCATCATAAGTCATTCTTTCTATATCTTCATCAGTCAAGTTTTCAATTGGGGGAATTAAATCATGTAATGCGCTCTTGTAATTCTCAGCATCAGGACTCGGTGCTGCTGGTTTTTTTATCCACATTTTGTCTGGATCTGGGTATTCAGCATTAAGCGCGAAATTAAGAGAACTGTCAAAAATAAAAATTACTCGATCGCCACTATCAAAATTACCTATATCATAACTCTCGAAAGTCCTTGGAGTCTGAGGTAATTTAATTGTCAGAGTCTGTGATTCTTCGGAACGCTTCATGATAATAATTACAATGAGCTGATTATAAAGATTGCAATAAAAATCTAGCTTGTAGAAGATTTTTCGTTTAGATGATTGTAAAGTCTCATCGCTTGTAACTGTCTTTTTATTAACTTAAATCAATCCAAATGTACCATGATTATTTGCAGAAGTTAGAATTCTATGGTAGAGTCCAAGAATGTCAAGAAAGTGATGCTACTTTTGTCATATTAATTCCTTAAAGTCTTACTAGTGTCGCTGAAGGGTTTAAAGATCAACAAATCAAGGTGATAATTGAATTTTGATACCCTGATGGAGAAAACGTATGAAAGGTAATCAAAGATTATAAAGATGAACGCAATAAGCAACTTATGCTCAATTTATCACTATTGCTAACGTCTTTTTTGCCCTTAACTGGAAGTTAATACTTTTTATATCCAATATGCCATTCAAATTAACAAGGTTAACTCAAGTTAATTAAGTATGTATATATTTAATCGATGTGAACATGGAGTCGAATTTGATGAACCCCTTTAGAAGATGGAAACCGAAAGGGAAAATGTACAGCCTCAAATGTAGCCAGTGCGGAAACGGTTTTCTTTCCAGTTATAGTTTAGATGCACCAATTTGTGGTAGCTGCATGCAGTCTGCAAAGTCATTGGACTCAACGATAGATTATGAGACCGAGTGTACTACCTGCGGTAATAGGGGAGTAATATATTCGAAAAAACAATGTCACTCTTGTTATTTTGGTTTAGGGAAGAAACAGGAGGACGGTAGATAATTGTATATCAGTTGGGTACCCACAATACAAATGACAAAAGTTAATGATAACCTATAAGAGTGATTATTTGTTGGTGATATATTGTGTCTGCTGATGAAGAAAATTTTTCTTCACGTACGGACATTCTAAAAATGCTGGATAGCTTTATAGATCAAATGTCTAAAATTAGGCGAACTCTCAAGGGCGTGTCCATATCTGCTTTGATTTTAGCACCTCTCGCGTTGGCCCTTTCACTCTATTTAATGCGGCATCCTTCATTTCTTGGTCTCATGGATAACAGGGATGAATTTGGAATCGTTTTGGTAACATTACTCAGCTCTGTAATAGTAATTTCATCTATTTGGATTTTCACTGGAATAAGGCAATATCGTCTTATTGATTCATGGAACAGACGTTATGAAGAGTATTTGAGAGGAAAAGAAAAAATTGACAGAGAAATTGCCTCAAATTTTGGAACAGAGGAGCAAGAATAGGAAAAACTGGATTGAAATTTGAATTTTCTGTTACGAGAAAAAGTTTCATGTAAGTTCTATTGATGTCTGACCGGCTCTTGGAAACATTTTCTCGTAGGGTTCAAGTATGCTTCGACAAAAATCTAGACCCCTTTCTGTGGGCTTGTAGACTGTTACGACCCTTTTACCGAGAGGAATTTCGCCCTTCGAAATGAATCCATTTACCTCCATTTTCTCAAAAATTGCTCTATGCTTCTTTAAATTTAATCCACAAAAGCTTACTAATGCAGTCTGATTAAGTTCCCCATATTCAACAAGTTTCATTATTATGTCTTTAATAATGTAAATTCTGTCCCGGTATGACTGTGAATCAGGCACTGCCTTAAATCTACTAGGAGTGAAGTTAAATATTATATATATGGATTCCCCGTGCGAAGCGACGTGCAGGACAACAGTGAAGACTTCAAACTGTAGTAAATCTTGTCATCGGAAAAAAGGCCAACCAGTAAAGTCGAGAGTGCAAATAATCGTTCGACTAAATTTGCTGCGGTACTCGAGGTACCTATACTGTAGTTCTTCAAGTTTTTATGGGAAGTAAAATTATTCTAACCTCAAATTTAGAGGAACCTCTTAGCAAATGTAAGTTGGTTTTTTGGAACGAGTTTACTTTTTCACACAGACAATATTACGTGTCCGCAGACACCACTATGGTAAGTTGTCTGAGATAGTTTCAGAGGTGTCGTTTACCGAATTATTAATAGTGGCAGGATTGTCAAGAAGCCTTTTTTTCTGTGCGCTGACTGGAGAGGTATTCATGTTTGTGAGGAATGCATAAACAACGAACACAAGCAATATGACACAAACTACTGCACAAGTAGCGAAAAAGATATCCATGTCTTGATTTAGCTATCGTAATTGGCAAATAAATTTCTTACCTGATTTCCTTACTTTCCGTGGTGCGTGGCCGTTTCAATCGAAAATATGAAAAAATGAATCTATTGTTCAATCCCCTTCCCTCCCTCTAGAGTGTTGTATATGTTTTATGTATCGAAACAAAACCAAGAGCATGATTAAACACAAAGGACATGCTAAAATAAAGGAATCAATTTATTCCGTTTCTATTACAAGAATAAATTCATTCATCATAAAATTTAACCATGTACCGGAAATACAATTGTCCGTCCGCAATGCTACATCCTTGGTTTCAAAGAGGTTGACTAGGTTTGCTGCAATTATATTCAGTCAATTAAATATGCAAGAAGAATTTTTTTGTTTCGAATGTGGGATGAATTTTTCTGAGGTTGAAATGAGAAACACAATTGGAGACTGGTTCGGTGTATGTAGGCGGTGTACCAGCGGTTATAATCACACGTCTGAAGATGGCTTGAATCTGATTTAAGGTCATTGTCTGAGTATTCTTTCAGCGATTTTTATCCCTTTGAAACCTCAATGATTGCCATGGAGTTACTCTTTTAAGTGTGTATGATTAATACTAACTAGTATTGCAGTCTTGGAAAGTAATAAAGGAAAATGTCACTTTTGCTTCGGAGACGAAGAAAAAATAGATTTAGCCAACGAAGCAACAACTCAGTTTTTAGGGCTTCCTTGTTGTGATTCCTGCTTTCTAGAAATAGTAGATCTAAAAACCAAAATAATGGATATTTTAGTAAAAGACGGATTTTTTGAAGACCAAAGGTACTACAATCCCAAAAAAGAACAGCTAGTATAAATCTATTATTCCTTGTGATGAAGGAATTACAAATTCAATCAAAGTGTGTTGGTTTAATCCCTGATCCAAGCCGAATCGGTTGAATTTACCCTTCCAATACGCTAGAATGCCTCAAACGGTTGGAGAAGTGTATAATTAATATCTTAATAGAATTTTATTCTTGTCTATAATCTGTCAGACTATACTGCATTAACTTAAAATATCTGCAAGTCTATAACACAAAAATTTGAATCACCAATCCTTTAATTAGTAAGGGAAGCAATTAATAGATTATTCAAGTCCATTAGGATAGTAATCTATATTGATTTGCATTTGTCTTGAATTAACTCAACAAATAATTAATCTAGCATTCCTCTTACGACCTTAAAATTAGTGGTGCCGGCTTATTTTTAGATTTGGAGATTATCAATAAAATATGAAGTTAATGTTTGCGACTAGATTCGACTGAGTTAACTTCTTATTCGTGATATATTTCATATACAGATCTCAAATTGTTAATCGGCGGCACAAATGACTGGATAAATTTGGTACTAAAGTATGCTAGTAAGTGCAAGACTTGCGGAAGTATGATGCCAAAGGGAGAACCCGCTATGTGGTCGCGCTCAGCTAAAGCAGTTAAACACATAGGTTGCCATTCAAGTGATCTGAAATCCTTAACTTCGCCAGATTCGATCCATAATCTTCAACTAAGCTGCATCATTTGCAGTATGCCCGCAGGCTGTCCTGAATGCGAGTTTGAAGAAGATTGTGACCGTCGGGCCGTATCGCAATTTTGTATTTGTGAAAAATGCTATCAAGATCCTACTGCCCTAGAGAGGTATTATCTGGAAGTTTCTAAATTAGTTCCTAAATTGAGTTCTCAAAAGTTCAAATCTTAATTCAACTGTTAAATCAAATAAATTCGTGACAAGAGAAGCAGCGATAACCGCTTTAAGGTTTAAGTACGAGAAATTCGGTCTATAATTCTATACTGAATAGGCGATCATTCGATTGTCCATGGGCAGTTGCTGTTGACTCTAAAGGATTTATATTCTTTAGTTCTACAAAATCCAGTCGTCCAGAAGTTTGACAACAGTGGCAAATTTATTCCAAAATGGGGATCAAAATGATCAGGCAATGGACAATTCAAATCATAGAGAATTATGGTATTGCCGCTGACGATGCAGGTACATTTACGTTGTAGATACAAGAAATGTCAGGATCCAAAATTTACAAATGATGAACTATTCGTCTCGAAATGAGGTTCTCTTGGTTGTAGGGACGTATAATTTCTAATCCCGCACGACTATAGACAAATCAGGAAATGTCTACGTAACTGATAGAAGAAATGTACGTATTAAAGAAAAGATCTCGTGATAGATAGTTTGCTGTAAGAGCCTTAAAATTGTACTTTTCTAAAGAAGGGTTCTACCATTTGCTACTGTTGATCGAGTTACAAAAATTCTATATCCTTATATTTCCTATTCAATCTAGGACTATATGCTAATTACTGTGCTTATACAGGGTGATATATTGGCATGAATTATCGACCAGCATTGGCTTTGTATATGTCTATAATCATATTTTCGACTATAGTAATCTTCAAGCCTGTTGAATCAGTTCTTGCCGATATCCCAACTAATGGTTTGCGTCAGAAAATTGGAGACTATGATCTTCAAATAAATACTATTCCCCCAATGCCAAATGCTGGAAAGAAGACAAACATTCTCATTAGCGTTACTAGCTCTAACTCTGATTTTCCACTCACAGATATTCCAGTTGTGCTAAAAATAACGAAAGATGGCTTGGAAATAAGCAAGACTGATCCTATATTCATATCTGGAGGACATTTGAACTATCCATACTTGTTCACGGAGCCTGGATTATATGGCCTACATATAGATTTTTTGAACAATAGCCTAGAAGTAGACTCCCTGTCCAATCAGATAACAACCTTTGAGTTTCCACTAAGAGTATCAGATACAAACTCGATTTCATCGGTTGGTATGCCAATTGTAATTTTGGCTGCAGGGGTTGGAATAGCTTATGTGGCAATAAGAAAACACGGAAATTTCCTTTACAGGCTCAAAAAGAGGATTGCCTAAAAAGTAACTACGCAATCGAATTATTAACAAATATATCTAGGACAAAAATTAGCTTGGTAAGTTTTCCTTCCCTGGTGCTCCAAAACTCACGCATAACAATACATCATACACAGGGCCTTCATTAAGGCGGCCCTTTTTTTCATTGCTGTTTAGCTCGTTACATTCAAGCCCGTTCATTTTACAATCGAGCTCTCCGCCATTGAAATAGTCATTCCTTCCCAAGCCTATTAATTTTGCACATCCCCGAAAATCTTCTATGAAATAAGCACACGAGTGCCAAATAGACAATTTTCAATTTTAGGTTCACCACAACTCGCAGGACGCCTTGATGGGCTGTCATATGCGTCACCATTAGATTTTTTCATGTTCGAATTTGTTAGCCCAATCAATATAACGCATCTCTAATAATCTTCAATAATTGGTAAAAATTGTACCAGCGAAATTTATTCTAGAACAAAGTGCTAAGCTCAAATAAAGGATGAATTCATAACTATATTAGTGGAGTATCCAAAGACAATCAAAAAAGAGGACCCCGCAATAATATATCAAGCGTGTATGAAATGCAAATCCATTCAGAGAAGTATTGAAACAATCCGCAGGGCTGATGGGAAAGTACTCCAGCTAATTATTTGTACACATTGCAATCACATGTGGAAGGAAATATGGGGCATTGATTAATAGTTAGTATATTATGAGCGTTTTTTCTTACATAATTATATTATTCATTCCATAGATACATAAGTTACCTAAAAATAATTGCGTGAATTTACTTCTTTTATCTTCTAAGTTGGTAGACTAAATGTATCCGTCGGAAAGCTGTACGGGCCCTCACCTAACAAATTATTGTTTGTTTCAATCCCAGTACATTTGTCACCAGTGTTTTGAATATTAGAATTTTGCACGTTCACATCGGAATTATCATTGTCTTTATTTTTATCCTTATTCTTAGCCTCGCACTTTTTCTCAGTGTTAGAAGTCTTACTTCCGTCACATTTTAGATCGTTCTTTTGATCACACTTCTCTGCGTAGATCGACGAAGTAAGGATACTCACATGCACAAGTATTGCAATAGCCACTAACGCTATTATAGCCAAATTTATTCTGTCCATTTCATTCTCTTCGAAGAATCTTAATCCAATTTGGTATATTTGTGATGTCTATGAATTAATTATAATATTGACAACTGCTATTTTATATTCGAAATTTTTTATTTTATTTATATCTTAAAGTTGTCACAAATAAATATAATAGAACATAACACACTAAAAGTGATTGTCACACAGTAATCCCTGCATAATTAATCGCCTCAATATACCTGCGTAATTAGCCGAAGAAATGCCCCCCCTTTGTTACGAAAATAAGGGAGGATTTCCAGTAATCCGTACCTTTCATATGATATCTATGGACATATTTCGAAGAAATATACAACCCATCCCAATCAATGCGGAGCCCCCATTCAAATGTGTGCATAACTGTGGTAAGAAATCATTTTACTGAATAAAATATCAAAGTCGTGCCTATGGAAAAATTTCTTATAGGAAATAATTTTATTCCCCTAGGATTGTGCCTATCACATTTGGAGATTAGCATACCTATAAATGACTAAAATTTTAAACAACAATAAGCTTTACAAAATGCATCTTTTTATTCGATTGAAGGTGCTTTGCTATTTCCTTGATTTCTTTCGCATCTCCCTTAAGAGAGAATATCTCTAGGCACCGGTGTTTATCAATCTTATTATGAAGATGTACATTGATAATCTTGTCAAACAGATGCCTTATTGAAGCAACTTGGTCATCGGAGTCTTCATCATGCACGGCAAGTAGGAGCGAATTGACAACTCCCTCGAGATCCTGTTTCATGCGTTCTTCAGCCAATAAGTTTCTGATTCCCGCTCTAACTATCTCTGACCTTCCTGTAAATCCCAAAGTCTTTTGCAATTTGTCAATGCCTTCCAATATATCATCATTTAGAGAAACGCTTACTATTGTCAATAATGACAGTTTTAGTCTCTCGTATATATAATTCTCTTCATTAATTGGTAACTAGAGCATAAACCACTAATAAGCTTCGAAGCATCTAACAGTATCTTCAGATTTAGGATTTACAATTACGATAATTACTTGTCAACTTAGGGATGGCTAGTCAAACATGCTACTAACAAATACTTTTGAAATAGATAAGATGTTCCCTATAGGAGGACTTCTTTTATCGCAAATCTAATTGAGAAGCAATGAATGATAAACAATTTAATAAATGATTCTTTTAACCCAGACATTTGAGTTAGCAGGCTGAGAAAATAGGTAAGAAAACGGGTATCAAAGGGGTGCATGGCAAGATTCCTATGCACTCTATTGAAGAGTTACGTTCTCGTGAAATATAATCTTGCCAAGAGCTCCAGCTAACTGTTCAGCTAGCCAAATGTTCCCATTTGAATCAGTAGTTATCCATTGCACGTACGGGTTTGGATGATGAATTATGAATTTCCGTGAAGCTCCAGTAGAGGGATCTAATACAAATGATTGATTTGAAGTATGCTGTGCGATCCATATATCTCCAAATTTATCCATAGTCATGCCAAATGGCAGACCTAACGTAGGAAGTTTGTAATTCCGGAATTCTCTTGTAGTTGTATTAAAGGAAGTTACTTCTTGGTCATTATGATTTGATACGTAAATATTGTTCCCATCTGCATCTACTAGTATTGCAGTAGGACTAGGAAGCATAAGCTTACTTGAGGGAGGAGCTGAGTATCGATATATTGCGTTTTGGTTATTGGACGGGATCCTAATTATACTTCCAAGTTCATCAGCTATCCAGATGTTATCTTCATTATCAAATGCAATTCCCAATGGACGTGAAGATGGCAATTCAATGGCAGACTCGAATCTTCGGGCGCTAGTATCAAATCGCAGTACTTCCGCATTATTGGGTGAAGTCATCCAAATTATTCCTCTATTGTCTATCGTCATTCCGAAAATTGTGTCGTTTGTTTGAATATTGAAAACAGTGTTCAAAAAAGACGAGTTGGGATTGTACGTTCCTATTCTTTTCAACAGGGGATCGAGGTACCAGACCGTGTCATTTGCATCAAGCACCGATGCGGTCACAATGCTCGTATTGCTCAATTTATGCTCTTTGTATGTGCTATTTGTAATATCAAATTCCCAAATTCTCCCGCTGTCAATCACTGTGTCTCCAACCCAGATAGCGTTCCGAACTTTATCAAATAAAGGGAATAGCGGCCAGCTCCGATCGGTGGGTATCGGAAATTGTAGGATGTCTATCTTGAGATGCTGAAGCTTTTCTCTATTTGATTGGCCAGCTCCATATGCATATGAAAAGTAAAAGATATTCAAAAAAAATTGATTTAACAACATGTTAGGAAAAAAAAAACAAAAATATCAAAAAGATGGGGATAGCTGAATTCACATGCACCATGACTCCTTCTCAATATTTTATCGTTTACCTTATTGAATATAGCGTCGTCGTTATTGATTATCAGTCCTCTTTAAACATGACTGGTCGAAGTACTGGAATTTTGCCTTTTTCAAAAAGTAGACAAAAAGCATTACTAACCCCATATGATTTTGATGATGTATAACCAAGTATTCTTCATACCTAATTGCTTCAGTCTTTAACTACCAGATTATTATTTACAACAGCTATTAACTTGACCATATAATGTAACAATGAAATTGTCTTAATCGGCAAGCGACAGATTCTATTTCATAATATGAGAATTACGTGAGAATATCTATACCTGCACGCGTGATACAATCATTATTGCATTCCCAATCATTATTGCTCATAGTTCAATAGCCGAACACTATTATAAGTTAAAGTCTTGCATGAGCATTATATCATGACTAATTTTCATACTTCAAAACAAATCAATGCTCCCTTGTCGAAGGTGTGGGATATAATGTCAAACATTGATAACGATCCAGAATATTGGCGCGGCACTAAATCTATAAATAATATCCGAAAATCTGAGAACACAATAGAGAGAGAGGTCGTAATTGCATTCAGAAACTCTGTATGTAAAGAAACGGTATCATTAGAACCTATGAAGTCTATTACGACAGTGATAACAGAAGGTCCCATTAAAGGGAAAAAAACAGTGATCCTTCATTCAGAAGCCGAAGATCAAACGGTTGTCGATGTCGAGTGGGAAATTAAAGTCAAGGGCATCATGGCGCTTTTTTCAGGTATAGTAAAGAAACATATTCTTGAAGGAACAGAAGCCGCATTGGATAGGATATCAAGGGCCGTTTAAAACACTAACAGATGTCTTTTTCTTTGATAATATAATGGAGTGTAGTTTTCATACGATTTTAACTGTGAAGGGATAGAAGTTCATCGTCCGTTTTTATAATCCAATTAACTAACTGCTCTTCCAATTTATGCTGTTTAAGAAGATGCTGTTTCCGTTTAGATGAAGATATTTCTATCTTGCACACTCCACATTTCATTAAATATTAACTGAGATAACTTGAGAATCATCTACTTAAATATAGCTATAGTATTTTCCTAATATCTCTATATATTGAAGTTAGGAATCATTAGGTTATGTGTACATCCCCATCATCAACTTGTGGCAGGAGAGCAGCCACATGACAAATTGAAAAATTGTGGGCAAAGTATATTAAATCATAAAAAAAATTTTATCTTATTCTTGAACAGTCTGAGATATTGTGAGATGCATCCATAACTAATATTATCTAAAAGTAGACCATTTTCTAATATCTTATCGCAGATACAAACCAATCAGGCAAAAATGTTCTATTTTTTTTGACAAAGTAATCAAATGCGCTATCGAGTATGTACGTCTTAGCCCAATCTTCTTTGGATCTAATAGAACGACCATAGCCTTGGATTAGTCTAAGACCCGTCTGTAAATAATACCAGCTTTCATCTTTTATTCTCTTTGCAGATATCCATCGGTCTGCGGTATTTGGATAAGGGATTTTCGTAATTACTTGAAAACGAGAAAGGCCGTCTTTTAAGTCCAAACCTGTATGTAAGGATGGAGAAATGAGAACAGTTGGTCTTTTTGAATGTATGTGTTCTCTAATAACTTCATCCCGTTCAATATCAGGATCTGTAACCAGAAGTCTCCTTGCGTTTTGAGTCGATAAGTTTGCTTTAATGAATGCGAGTTGGTCATAGGATGTTGTATGAACTAT
>Ga0137374_10006547_pt1 | contig 13874 bp, 14 predicted proteins | sample SagtaG_20_FD_104811 | JGI IMG/M metagenome (GOLD analysis project Ga0137374, IMG submission 104811) | Vadose zone soil microbial communities from Sagehorn Ranch, Mendocino, California, USA - Sage1_R_100_16 metaG | ecosystem: Environmental > Terrestrial > Soil > Vadose zone | place: USA...
TACGACGCCAGGACCGCGTCGCGCAGCGCATCCCCGACCGCTCCCCCGTCGGGTACCACCTGCGGCCCGTCGACCTGGAATCCCCACGAGGCAAGGCGTTCCACGATCACCGGGCCGGTCGTGTCGTCGTACACGCCAGCGGCAGCGCGGTTCGACACCGTCACCACGAGCGCCCTCATTGTGCCGGTCACGAGGGCCGCTCCCAGTGCCCGGTCTTGCCACCGTCCTTGGACTCCACCCGTACGGCGGTGATCACCGCGGCGGGATCGAGCGCCTTGACCATGTCGACCAGCGCGAGCCCGGCGACGGTCACCGCGGTGAGCGCCTCCATCTCGACACCGGTGCGGTCGGTGGTCTTCACGGTCGCGGTGATCAGCACCGCGTCGTCGGCGACCTCGAGGTCCACCGTCACTCCGCTGATCGCGATCGGGTGGCACAGCGGGACCAGGTCCGGGGTGCGCTTCGCGCCCTGGATGCCGGCGATCCGCGCGACCGCGAGCGCGTCACCCTTCGGGACGCCCGCGCCGCGCAACGCCGCGACCACCTCGGGCGACACGAGAACCTTGCCGGAGGCAACCGCCTTGCGGGCCGAGACCTCCTTGCCGGATACGTCCACCATCCGCGCGGCGCCGGACTCGTCGACATGGGTCAGCTTGGGGTCGGTCACAGTCATCCCTCGTCCAGGAGCCAGGTCTCGACCTGCTCGCCGGGGACCATGCCGGTGATGTGCTCGGGCACCACCACCAGCGCGTTCGACTTGCTCAGGCCGCCGAGCAGGTGAGAGCCGTGCCCGCCGACCACCCGCACCTGCCAGCCGTCCGGAGTCCGGGTGGCCCAGCCGCGCGCGAACTGGCGCTTGCCGCGGGCGGAGCGGAACGGCTCGGTGACCGTCGCCTGGACCGGCGTACGCGTGTAGGGCTCGTGGACCATCAGCTTGCGCAGCGCGGGACGGACGAACACCTCGAAGGACACGTACGCCGACACGGGATTGCCCGGCAGCGTGAATATCGGAGTGTCGTCCTCGCCGATCACGCCGAAGCCCTGCGGCTTTCCGGGCTGCATCACGACCTCGGTGAACTCGACGGTGCCGAGCTCGCTCAGCACCTCCTTCACCACGTCGTACGCGCCCTTGCTGACGCCACCGGACGTGACCACCACGTCGGCGCGCACGAGCTGGTCGAAGAGAGTGTCGAGCACCTTCTTAGGGTCGTCCTCGACGATGCCCACGCGGTAGGGCACGGCGCCGGCTTGGCGCGCGGCCGCCGTCAGGGTGTAGCTGTTCGAGTCGTAGATCTCGCCCTCGCCGAGTGGGGTGCCGGGCTCGCGCAGCTCGCTGCCGCTGGACACGATCACCACCCGCGGGCGCGGCCGGACCAGCGCGCGCGAGTGCCCGATCGCCGCCAGCACCGCGATCTGGCGCGGGCCGAGGATCGTGCCGGCGTCGAGCACCTGGTCGCCGGCGTTCAGGTCCTCGCCCTTCCTGCGGATCGAGTTGCCGACCTCGGGCTGCCGCACGATCGCGACGCTCGCGACGCCGCCGTCGGTCCACTCGACGGGCACCACCGCGTCCGCGCCGTGCGGCACCGGCGCCCCGGTCATGATCCGCACCGCCGTGCCCGGCGCAACCGCCACCGGCGCCGCCGCTCCCGCTGCCACCTCACCCGTGACCGGCAGCGTCACCGGGTGACCGTCGCTCGCGCCGGCCAGGTCGGCGGCGCGGACCGCGTAACCGTCCATCGCGGAGTTGTCGAACCCGGGCAGGCTGATCGGTGAGCTGACGTCCCTGCACAGCACCAGGCCGAGCGCCTCGGCCAGCGGCTGCTCGAACGGTGGCAACGGCTGGACCGTGTCCAGCACCACGCGCAGCTGCTCGTCGACACTCCTCCTCATGCGCGAGACCTTAGCTGCTCGGTGCGGGAATCGACCCTTGACACCGTTGGCTAATGTTGTTAGCTTTATAGCTATCTAGCTTAGCCAATGGGAGAGAGTGATGACGAACTACCTCGAACTGCCGGGCGGGAAGATCGCGTACGACGACACCGAGGGCGACGGCCCGCTGGTCGTGTGCACGCCCGGGCTCGGCGACACCCGCCAGTCGTACCGGCACCTGCGGCCGCTGCTGACCGCCGCCGGCTACCGGGTCGTGACGATGGACCTGCGCGGCGAGGGCGAGTCCACCGCGATCTGGGACGACTACTCCACCCCCGCCGTCGCGGCCGACATCCTCGCGCTGGTGCGCCACCTGGACGCCGGTCCGGCGATCCTGGTCAGCAACTCCTACACCGGCGGGCCGTCGTTCCTGGTCGCCGCCGAGGCTCCGGAGCTGTTCGCCGCGCTGGTCATGTTCGGCCCGTTCGCCCGCAAGCAGCCCGCGCCGAGCGCGTTCGTGAAGGTCGCGACCTGGTTCGTCAGCCACCTGACCGCCGGCTGGATGACCTACTGGTCGGCGCTCTTCCCGACCCGCAAGCCGGACGACTTCGCAGCCGCGAAGAAGGCGCTGTCCGCGAACCTCAAGGAGCCCGGCCGGATGGCCGCGCTGCGCGGCATGCTCGCCTCCGACCAGGCGCCCGGCGAGGCCGCCGCACCCGGTGTCGAGTGCCCGGTGCTGGTCGTGATGGGCACGAAGGACTCCGACTTCAAGAACCCGCGCGCCGAGGGTGAGCTGGTCGCGGCACTGCCGAAGAACGGCCGGCTCGAGATGATCGACGACGCCGGGCACTACGCGCACGTCGAGATGCCCGCGGAGTCCGCCGCAGTGGTGCTGCCGTTCCTGGCGCAGGTGCGTGGTGCCTAGGGCCGGGCTGTCCCCCGACGCGGTCACCGACGCCGCGCTGGCGCAGGTCGACGAGGGCGGACCGGAGTCGCTGACTCTGGCCGCCGTCGCGGCCCGCACCGGGGTCGCGACACCCTCGCTGTACAAGCACGTGCGCAGCCTCGCCGAGCTGCGGGACCGGGTCGCGCTCCGCGTTCTCGACGAGCTGACCTCCCGGTTGTCGGACGCCGTGATGGGCCGCAGTCGAGACGACGCCGTCCGTGCGGCAATGCTGGCCTACCGCGACTTCGTGGCCGAGCACCCGCGCCGCTACCGCGCCCTGCCGCAGGCGGCGCAGCCGTCACTTGCCGACGCCAATGACCGCCTGGTCGGCGTGCTGTTCGCGGTGATGCGCGGCTACGGCCTCGACGGCTCGGCGGTGATCCACGCCACCCGCTGCCTGCGGGCCGCCGTACACGGCTTCGCCGTGCTGGAGTCGGCCGGCGGGTTCCGGCTCGCCGAGGACGTGGACGAGAGTTTCGACCAGCTGATCGCGATGGTCACCGCCGGGCTGCGGTGACCGCCTCCGGGTGGTCGCCCCAGGCCATCCGCACGTCCGGTTCGCGCTCCTCGTTCGTCGCGCCGTCGGTCCGCCGTACCTCGGTGAACCCGCGAGCCGCGTAGAACTCGAGCGCCGGCACGTTGCTCTGGAACGCCCACAGAGCCAGCCCGTCCGGCCGCAGCGCCTTCGCCAGCTCCACCAGCATCGACCCGATCCCCCGCCCGGCCGCCTCCGGCACCACGTACAGCTGGTCGAGATCGTCACCGTCCAACGTCAGTACGCCGACCAGCCCGGCCTCGTCGTCGACCGCGAGCCAGGTCTGGCCGTCGGGTAGCAGCACGTCGGCGAACCAGCCGCCAACCTCGTGCCGCGAGTGCACCGGCGCCGGCACCGCCGGATACGCCGCCGCCCGGGACCGCCACCACACCTCGGCGGCCGCCTCGCAGTCCCCCGCCTCCATCGGGCGCACCTCCATACCGCCGAACTCTAGGTGTCGCGTGTGGCCGGCACCGAACGGCACACTGCTCACGCTCTGTGCCGTGTCACGCGAGTGCATTGGCGCCGCTGGACGCTCAAGATGGGGCCATGACGACCTCGACGCCGACCGGGCGCGGGCTGGGCATCACAGCGGGGCTTGACGCCGACCTCGCCCGCGACCTGGCCGTCCGCTGCGCGCGGCTCGGGTACCACTCACCGTGGTCCAACGACGATCCCACGGCTCCTGGCCTGGACACACTCGGGTGCTTCGCGGCAGCAGGTCCTCAGCTCGACCTCGGAGTGGGCGTGCTTCCCCTCGACCGATACCGACCCGCCCAGATCGCGGCGGACGTCGATCGCCTCGGGCTGGAGCCGGCGAAGCTCTGGATCGGGATCGGTTCAGGCCAGCTGCGCCCGCAGCTGGAGGTGGTGCGGCAGGCCGTCGCCGAGCTGCGGGACCTTCTGCCGCCGGAAACGCGCATCGTGGTCGCCGCGATGCGACCTCGACTCTGCCGGCTCGGTGGCGCGATCGCCGACGGCGTGCTGCTCAACTGGATGCTGCCTGCCCAGGCGGCGCGCGCACGCGGGTGGGTTCGCGAGGGAGCCGAAGCGGCCGGGAGAACACCGCCGATCACGGCGCTGTACGTGCGTGTCGCCGTCGGCTCCGGCTCGCTGCAGCGGCTGTGCGACGAGGAACGCCGTTACCGTGACATCAACGAGGGGCACCGTAGGCACTTCGCGGCCATGGACGTCCCGCTCGGAAGTGTCGGCGTCGCAGCGGCAGAGCGATCCGGGATCCTCAAGGGGCTCGAACCCTACCGGTCTGCGATCGACCTCACCATCGCCCGCGTGCTCGCCGCCGCGGATCCAGCCTCATTGACCGCCGTCGCGGAAGCCGCAGCCGCATGACCGGCGTCGCTACCTGAGTCGGCCAGTCCTTCCAGTAGAGATCCTGATCGGCTTCGTAAGTTCAATCCACGGGAGCCACGACACGGCGCGGACCGGAACCCAACTCCTGTCACGGGAGTGCTTTCACGCCACAGTAGTGCGTCATGCGCGGCCGAAGATCTGTGGCCGATACGCGGTCTCAATGTGCTTGACGGAGCTCGCGGATCGGTATGGCGCGGTCCTGGTAGCCCGACGGCATTGCCAGCACGGCGTCGACCGGTCGGCACGTGGAATCGGATCGCGCCGGGACAGCAGCGCATAAGCTCGCTGCATGCCTTATCAGGATGTCGAGATCCCGTCGGCGTTCTCGTTCGCCTGGGACACCGTGAAGGTTCTCCGCGACCTCGGCGGCTCCGGCAGCATCGAGGAGATGAACGAGGCCGTCGTGAAATGGCGCGGCCTTACCGAAGAGCAGCAGGCGGTGCCGCACCCGCGGGGCAACCGGTCCGAGATCGAGTACCGGCTCGCGTGGGCACGCACACTCGTGAAGAACCTTGGGCTGATCACCAACAGTCAGCGCGGTGTCTGGGCGCTCACCTCGGTCGGGCAGACGGTGACCAGGGAGGGCGTGGATGAACTCAAACGGGAGCGTAGCCGTCGCCGCGCCGCTGCCCGCAAGAAGGCGAAGCGGGCAGCCCAAGAGGCAGGGCTCGCTGCGGATGACGTCACAGAAGTCATCGAGCCAGAAGACGATGACGAGGTTGAGGAAACCGACTGGAAGACCGAGCTGCTAGACGTCCTCAGGGAGATGGATCCGTATGCGTTCGAGCGGTTGGCGAAGCGTCTCCTGCGCGAGGCTGGGTTTGTGAACGTCACCGTCACGGGCGGCTCAGGCGATCAGGGTATCGACGGGACGGGTCTGTATCGAGTCTCGCCGTTGCTCTCCTTCCCGGTCTACTTCCAGTGCAAGCGGTACTCCGGCACGGTCGGCTCAGGCAAAGTCCGCGATTTCCGGGGCCCGATGATCGGGCGAGGTGACAAGGGACTCCTGATCACGACTGGCACGTTCACGCCGGACGCAAAGGCTGAGGCCACACGTGACGGCGCACCCCCGCTTGACCTGATCGACGGTGATGAACTGGTCGAGCTGCTACGGGAGCACGGAGTCGGTGTGACGTCGACGCCGAGGACCGTCTACGACGTCGAGATCGATCGAGAGTTCTTCAAGAGTCTGTGAAGCAACAGGTGGGGCTGGCAAGTGTACGCACGAGGGCGGCGGTCGCCGCGACCACAACATCCGTCATCACGCCGGAGGAATGGCACCAATGGTGATCCTTGGTCAACTAACCATGAGATGGGTGTTGTCGGGGATGTGGAGGCGCTCGCCTGACGGGGCGGTGAGCTCAACGTCGCCGGTGACGACGATGTTCTTGCCGAAGGCAACGTCTCCGTGGACCTCGAGACGGGAGGCGCCGGCGAGGCTGGGGGCGCCGTGCGGGAAGTGCTCCTCGAACTGCGCGAGGATCTTGAAGTGGTCGGGGTCCAGGGCCACGTACGGCTCGTCGCCCTCGCGGGACGAGACGAGCTCGCCGTCGTCGGCGAGGCGGTAGACGTCGGAGCGGAGCACCAGCAGGTCGTCGGTGGTCTTGACCGGCTTGAACCGGCTGCGGTCGACGAGGACCGCGCGGGAGCCCTCGAAGGTCTCGATCGCGGTGCCCATTGCGGTCTCGAGCTGGATCACCTTCGGCGAGGACGGGTCGGCCGGGTCGACGGTCTTGCGGTTCACGATGATCGGCAGGCCGAGGATGCCGTCGTGGCCGGACATCAGCTCGGCGAGGCGGTCCAGGTCGATCCACAGGTTGTTCGTGTTGAACGTGGTGTGCCTGGTGATGTCCTGGAACAACTCCTCCTCGCCGTCGGCGACCTGGGCGCTGTCGCGCAGCACCAGCCGGCCGTCGGCCTTGCGGACCGCGACGTGGCCGCCCTTGCGGTCCGACCGGGTACGACGGCAGACCTCCATGCCGAACGGCACGTCGTGCTCGGCCATCCAGGCGGCGATCCGGCCGTCGGGGGTGGCGCCTAGGTTGTCGGAGTTGGAGATGAACGCGTACCGGAAACCCTTGTCGCGCAGGGCGTCGAGGGTTCCGGACGCGACCAGGGCGACGAACAGGTCGCCGTGGCCGGGCGGGCACCACTCCAGCTCGGGGTCGTCCGGCCACTCGACCGGGGTGAGTTCGTCGGCGCGCAGCTTCGGTTCAGCGTTCTGCAGGAAGTCCAGCGGCAGGCCCTCGACCGGGAGGTCGTCGTACTTGCCGAGGATGGCGAGGGACTCGTCGCGGGTGCGGAACGAGTTCATCAGCACCAGGGGCAGCGGTACGTCGTACTTGTTGCGCAGGGCAAGGATCTGCCGGGCGATGATGTCGAGGAAGGTCAGGCCCTCGATGACGGGGAGCGCGGACTTGGGGCCGGTGACGCCCATCGACGTGCCGAGGCCGCCGTTCAGCTTGATCACCGCGGTGCCGGACAGCGCCTCGCGGATCGCGGTCTCGTCGGTGTCGAGGTGGTCGAGCTGGGGCAGGTCGCGGACCGGTTCGAGGTCCGCTTCGGCGATGGTGCCCCGCTGACCGGACCCGAGCAGCCGGTAGTAGTGCGAGAAGACCGTCACCGCGACCTCGGCGGCACCGGCGGCACGCATCTTGTCCTGGGCCAGGCGCAGACCTTCGGCACTCATATGGCCACGATAGGCGGGGACGCGTGCGGAAACTCAGCAGGTAGGCGACGGTGTGACGTGGGCAACGCCGCCGCGCCGGGCCGATCGTGCGGGTGGGCCTACGATCGGGCACGTGCGCTCCAAGACCGAGATCCGCCGCGAACTGCTCGCGGCGCGCCGCGCGCTGGGGCCGGCCGAGCTGCAACTGGCTGCTGAGGGGCTGGTCGCGGTGGCCGCACGGGCGCCGCTGCTCGTCGAGGCGCGCACGGTCGCGTCGTACGCGGCGGTGGCGCCGGAGCCGGAGACCGGATTGTTGACTCGGTGGTTCGAGGAGCGTCGGGTGCGGGTGCTGCTGCCGGTGCTGCACGACGACAACGATCTCGGGTGGGGTGAGACGGGCGCGGGGCTGGTTCCGGGGCGGTTCGGATTGTCGGAGCCGGCGGTCGATCTGGGGGTGGATGCGGTCCGGGGGGTGGATGTGGTGCTGTGCCCGGCGCTGGCTGTGGATCGGGATGGAGTGCGGCTGGGGCGCGGTGGGGGGTCGTACGATCGCGCGCTCGCTCGGGTTCCGGTGGTGGTGGCGGTGGTTGCGGTTGTGTATGACTCGGAGGTTGTCGAGTCGCTTCCCAAGGATGCGCACGATCAGCGGGTTTCGCATGTGCTGACGCCGGGTGGGTTGATCGGGCTCGGGTGACGCCGGGTCCGGACACGCCAAGAGTTGGGGTTAGGAGGCGGGGTGGAGGGTGAGGGTGTGTTCTCGGTGGGAGTCGACGGATTCTCGGGTGTAGGGCCAGGGGAGGGTTCGGCCGGTGGCCCAGAGGGGGGTCTGGTCGACGTAGTGGTCGTCGAAGGCGTGGCCGGAGACGCCGGTGAGGTTGATCCAGCGGGAGCGGTCGAGGTCGGAGAGGTCTACGACCATGCGCATGGACGGGACGGCGTCGACCTCGTAGCCTTCGGCGGCGTTCCAGCCGGTGGCGTCGACGACTGACGGGCCGCCGCCGAGCTGGTAGGGGCCGCGGTTGAAGAGGCGTTCGACGGGGCCGATGCCGGACTTGCCCAGAGTCTGGTTCGTCAGGGTGAGGGTGTGCAGCCGGCCCCACTGCCAGTATTTGGGGTCGCGTGCCATCGCCACGGTGATCTCGTCGCGCGCGTTCACCAGGGCCTTGCGGAGGATGTCGTCGCGGGTCTCCCGCTTCTCCTTGGTGTTGACGTCGTCCCACCACTCGCTGTCCGGCTGCGCCACCAGGTTGCGCACCACCTCGAACCAGCGCGAGCCGCCGTCCGGCCAGGTCTCCTCCGGCAGCTGGTCGTGAAAGGTCAGCGCCAGCACGTCCCGCCACACGACGTTGAAGTACGCCGCCGCCGCGGACGCCGCCGGCTGCCGGAAGGTCCAGCCGCGCAGGGTGTCCTGGCCCTCCCGCACCCACGGGTCGCCGATCTTGATCCGCAGCAGGTGCGGCACCAGCATCGCCGCGTTCCGGTTCAGGTCGTCGAACTGGATCCGGGTCATCGCGGCCGGGTCGAGCTTGCCGCCGGCCGCGAGCCGGTCCGCGATCTGCTGCGACCGGTAGCCGTAGTCCCAGGTCGTGCTCAGGTGGTACGGGTAGTCCGCCGGCACCACGGCCTGGTTGGCGGTGGCGATGATCCCGTCCGGCGGGTCGAACTCGTACGGCAGCGCAGCGAACGGGATGTACCCCTTCCATTCGTACGACGGGTCCCACCCGGGCGCGGGCCAGTCGCCGGTGCCCTTGCCACGGATCGGGATCCTGCCCGGCGCCTGGTACCCGATGTGCCCGGAGCGGTCGGCGTACACCAGGTTCTGTGCCGGCACCTCGAACAGCTTCGCGGCGTCGCGGAACGCCTGCCACCCGCGCGCCTTGTTCATCGCGAACAACGCGTCGGCCGTGCGCCCCGGTGACAGCGCCGTCCAGCGCAGCGCCACGGCGTATCTCTCTCCCCCGGTGCGCGCGGCGGCCTGCGGGCCGGCCTCGGCGGCGAGCCGGCCGACGGTGCGCTGGTCCTCGGACACGTCGGATATCAGCGGGCCGTGCAGCGACTCGCGCACGGTGATCGTGACCGGCTCGTCCCTGCCGGCGACCCGGAACGTCTCGGTCCGCACCGTCAGCGGCTCGGTGCGCTTGCCGTACACCGTCGCGTTGCCGCGCACCTTCTCCAGGTAGAGATCGGTGACGTCGGGATCGAGGTTGGTGAACCCCCAGGCGATCTCGTCGTTGTGCCCGATCACCACCCCGGGGACGCCCGAGAACGTGAACCCGCTGACGTCGAACGGGCAGGCGGTGCCGACGCGCCGGCAGTGCAGGCCCATCTGCTCCCAGATGCCCGGCATCGACGGGCTCAGGTGCGGGTCGTTCGCCAGCAGCGGCTTGCCGGACTTGGTGTGCTCGCCGGACACCACCCACGAGTTCGAGCCGATCCCGTCGCCGCGGCCCATCAGCTGCGGCAGTTTCGCCGACACCTTCTCGATCCGCTTCAGCTCGGCCAGCAGGGCCGGGCTGAAGGCGGCCCGGCTCACCTCCGGGGCGGTGCCGATGAACTTGCCCTGGGCAACGGTCGAGCTCGGCACGATCGGCTCGTTCCGGTCGTACGGGTACTTCGGGAACAGCTCGGCGATCTGCGCCGGGGTCCTGGTGGCGGCCAGCCGGACCCGCTCGATCTCCTCGTCCATGTTGCCGCGCAGGTCCCACGCCATCGCCTTCAGCCAGGCAAGCGAGTCCGCCGCCGTCCACGGCTCGGCGCGGTAGTCGAGCCCGTTCAGTCCGAGCACGGCATACTCCAGCGACAGCTTCGACCCCTGGTGGTTGTCCAGGTAGGCGTTGACCCCGGTGGCGTAGGCGTCGAGCGCCCGCCGCGTCGCCGGCGTCACCATCGCCAGCTCCTGCTCGGCGATCCGGCGCCACCCGAGGGTGCGGACGAACTCGTCGGCCTCCAGCGCGTCCTCGCCGAACATCTCCGCCAGCCGGCCGGACGTCACGTGCCGCCGGAAGTCCATCTCGAAGAACCGGTCCTGGGCGTGCACGTACCCCTGCGCCGCGAACAGGTCCGCCGTCGTGTCGGCGTAGATCTGCGCGATCCCGTTCTCGTCCCGGACCACCTCGACGTCCGCGCTCAGTCCCGGCAGGTCCACCGATCCGTCGTACGACGGGAACGCGTCGCGCACGACGTACACCGCGGTGCCGGCGAGTATCAGCACCAGCGTGGCGAGCACGGTGGCGACGATGACCAGGACACGGAGTAGGCGGCGCACGGAGACAACCTAATAGGGTCGGCACCATGCGTTCATCCGCGGTCCTGCGCGCCATGTCCGCCCTCGTCGTGATCGCTGCGGCTACGGGATGCGGCGGCAGCGCCTCCGGGAGTGACGCGGCGACCGTGCTGGCGGCGGCCTCGCTGACCGACACGTTCCCGGTCATCGCCGACGGCCTGAAACAGCACCACCCCGACTCCACCGTCACGTTCAGCTTCGGCGGCAGCTCAGCGCTGGCCCAGCAGGTCAAGGCGGGCGCGCCCGCTGACGTGATCGCGACCGCCAGCAAGTCCACGATGGAGTCGGTCACGGACCTGGTCGAGGAGCCGAAGACGTTCGCGCGGAACACGATCGTGATCGCCGTGCCGAAGGGCAACCCGGCCAAGGTCACCGGCCTGGCCGACTTCGGACGCGCCGAGCCTCGGCTGGTCGTGTGCGCGGCGAAGGTGCCGTGCGGTGACGCCGCGACGAAGGCGTTCGCGAAGGCCGGGATCACGGCGAAGCCGGACTCCGCCGAGCCGGACGTGCGCGCCGTGCTCACCAAGGTGCAGCTCGGCGAGGCCGACGCCGCGATCGTCTACCGCACCGACGCCAGGGCGGCGTCGAGCAAGGTGGACGCGATCGAACTGCCGGCCGATCAGCAGGTCACCACCGACTACCTGATCGCCGTCGTCAAGGCGTCGAAGCACCAGGACCTGGCCCAGGCGTTCGTCGACGAGGTCGTCTCCGAGTCCGGCCGCAAGGCGCTCTCCGACGCGGGCTTCGAGCTGCCGTGAGGACACCGGCGTGACATTCGCCGCGCGCCGCCGGCCCCGTCGTACCGGGATGCCGTGAGCCGCCGGCGCGGTGTCGCGGCGCTGCCGCGCTGGGCCTACCTGCCGGCCGGCCTGGCGATGTGCTTCCTCGGCCTGCCGCTCGTGGGGATCCTGGTGCGGGCGCCGTGGCGGCGGCTCGGCGACGAGCTGTTCAGCGGCACGGTCGCCGAGGCGCTGCGGCTGTCCGTGCTGTGCGCGACCGCGGCGACCGTCGCGTCGGCGCTGCTCGGCGTACCACTCGGCATCCTGCTCGCCCGCGCTGACTTCCCGGGCCGCCGGGTGCTGCGCGCCCTGGTCACGGTCCCGCTGGTGCTGCCGCCGGTGGTCGGCGGGGTTGCGCTGTTCCTCGCCTTCGGCCGCAAAGGGCTGCTCGGGCCGTGGCTGGAGAGCTGGTTCGGCGTCACGCTGCCGTTCAGCACCGCTGGGGTCGTGGTCGCCGAGACGTTCGTGGCGATGCCGCTGCTGGTCGTCACTGTGGAGGGCGCGGTGCGCGCCGTCGACACCCGGTACGCCGAGGTGGCCGGCACCCTCGGCGCGTCACCGTCCAAGACCCTGTGGCAGGTGACGCTGCCGCTCGCGCGGCCCGGCCTGATCGCGGGCGCGGTGCTGTGCTGGGCCCGCGCGCTGGGCGAGTTCGGCGCCACCATCACGTTCGCCGGCAGCTTCCCCGGCCGGACGCAGACAATGCCGCTGGCCGTGTACGAGGCGCTCGAGCACGCTCCCGAGGGCGCGATTGCGCTCAGCCTGCTGCTGCTCGCCGTCTCCGTCGGCGTACTCGTCGTGCTGCGCGACCGGTGGATCGGCGGATCCGCATGAGCATCGAGCTCGCGGGCGTCGTACGGCGGGGTGACAGCGAAGTGGCACCGCTGCTCGAGGCCGCGCCCGGCGAGGTGGTCGCGCTGCTCGGGCCGAACGGGTCGGGCAAGACGACGACGCTGCGGGTGCTGGCGGGGTTGCAGCCGCTGGACTCCGGCACGGTACGGCTCGGCGGCCGGGTCGTGGACGACGGCGCGTCGGTCTTCGTGCCGGCGCGCGAACGCCGGGCGGCGATGGTGTTCCAGGACCACCTGCTGTTCCCGCACCTGTCCGTGCTCGACAACGTGGCCTTCGGCGTACGACGGGACCGCGCGCGGGCGGAGCTCGCCGCCTGGGGCGTCGGGGAACTGGCCGAGCGCCACCCGCGGCAGCTGTCCGGCGGTCAGGCGCAGCGGGTCGCGATCGCCCGCGCGCTGGCTCCGGAACCGGCCGTGCTGCTGCTCGACGAGCCGTTCGCGGCGCTCGACGCCGCCGGGCGGGTCGAGATGCGCACCGCGCTGCGGCACCGGCTGGCGTCGTACGAGGCTCCGGTCGTAATCGCCACCCACGACCCCGTGGACGCGTTCGTGCTCGCCGACCGCTTCGTCGTGATGGCCGCAGGCCAGGTCGTCCAGACCGGCACCCCGGCCGAGGTCGCGCAACGCCCCCGCACCGCCTTCGTCGCCACCTTCGTCGGCCTCAACGTCCTTCGCGGAACCGCCCGCGCGATCGACGGCGGCACCATCGTGACACCGGCCGGCGCGACCGCGGGACTGGCGGTGTACTCCGCGCACCCGGCCGAGGGCGACGTGTTCGCGGCCTTCTCCCCTGGTGCCGTGACGCTGCACCGCGAACCTCCGGAGGGCAGCGCCCGCAACGTCTGGCAGCTCCACGTCGACGCGGTCGAGCCGCTCGGCGACGGCGTCCGCGTCCGGCTGGCCGGACCGGCGCCGCTGATCGCCGACATCACCCGCGCCGCCGTCGCCGACCTCGGGCTTGGCTCGGGTACGGCGGTCTGGGCGACCGTGAAGGCCACCCAGGTCGACGTCTACCCGGCCTGACTCACACGACTCGGCGTTCCGCCGTTGTACGGGTATGACGACTTTCGAGTTCCTTCCCGTGCCGGCCACCGACCTGCGCCGGATCCGCTGCAACGGCCACGACGACCACGGCAACACCCTCGTGGCCCGCGACTCCGAGGCCGGGTTGCCGTTGCGGTGCTGCCTGCGGCTGTCCCGGGCGGGTGAGTCGATCGCGCTGATCGCATACCAGCCGTCTGTGCTCGGCGGGCCTTACGCGGAGATCGGGCCGGTGTTCGTCCATGTCGACGACTGCGGCGGGCCGGCGGACGTCACGTCGTACCCGCCCGACTTCGCGGGCCGCCGCGCGGTGCTGCGCCCGTATGACGGTGACGGGCTGATGCTGGACGGTCTCGTCGCCGAGCCCGGCGAGAGCGAGACCGGCCTGAAGCGCCTGTTCGACGACCCGCGGGTCGCCCTCGTCCACGTCCGCACCCTCGTCGCCGGCTGCTGGAACTTCTCCGTCCGCCGCGCCGCCTGACGAATCCGAGCCGCCCGGCGTTCCCCCGACCTTGGCGTTCATTCGTCGCA
>Ga0137374_10006553_pt1 | contig 13866 bp, 10 predicted proteins | sample SagtaG_20_FD_104811 | JGI IMG/M metagenome (GOLD analysis project Ga0137374, IMG submission 104811) | Vadose zone soil microbial communities from Sagehorn Ranch, Mendocino, California, USA - Sage1_R_100_16 metaG | ecosystem: Environmental > Terrestrial > Soil > Vadose zone | place: USA...
GGACGGAGCGGTGGTCGTGAGCTTCAACGACTACATCGATCCCCGCGACCTGGAGGTGGGCGCGGCGCGCGTGGAGTGCCACCTCTACGACGAGGAGGCGCTAGCGCAGGCCCAGCGGATCGCTGCCGAGCGCTGATTCCTCCATGCGCCCCTCCTCGGTGGCGCACCGCGCGCGGTTACCGGTTGACATCCGCGATTTCGAATCGATAGGTTCCCTTGCCTCGTCTGCCTTGGAGGAGGCACCTTGAGTTGGACCCGCAAACACGTGGGCCCGGCGTGAGGATGATCGCCAGGAAGCCTGGGATGCGCCGGCTGTTGGCTCGGGCGGCCGTGGCCGCGGTGGCTGGCTCGATCGCGGTTGCGAGCCTCGCGTACTCGAACGATCCCGGCCCACTCGACCCAGTGACCCAGCGCGGAGACCGCTACGTCCCCGAGCCGCCGGGCACGAAGTCGAACTACGACTTCTGGTTCGGCCCGTACACCGTTCCGCCCGGACACGACCTGAATCGCTTCGACGTGGACGTGCCGCTCGAGAACGGGATGGCGACCTGGATCGAGCCGCACGTCGTTTTGGCCTCCACCCTCAAGGAGCCTCCGCACCAGGTGCTCCACATCCACCACAGCCACTGGTTCGCCCTCGATCCGGGCAACAAGGAGGACAACTACTACGGACACAACGCCGAGTGGATCTTCGGCAACGGCGACGAGGAGACGCGCGCGGACTTCGAGCTGCGAAGCGCCGCCGATTCCCACGGCCCGATCTACGGCGAGTACATCAGCGCGTCGAACCCGCAGATCATGATCTACATGCTGCACAACAAGACCGCCACGCCCCAGGAGGTCTACATCACGCTGAAGGTGCACTTCATCCACGGCACGATGCAGGAGCTCAATGCTCTGCCGGGCCGTCCGTACCACGACGTGCGCGGCACCCTGTTCGGCCGTACCTACGACGTCAAGCGCAAGGCGCACGGCCGGGGCGTCTACGAGTCGGCGAAGGACGACAAGCGAGGGCCGATCCAGTGGACCTCTACGGTCAACGGGACGATCATCGGGACGGGTGGGCACCTGCACCCCGGCGGTGAGCGCGTCGTGGTGGAGAACTACGGCTCCAAGGAGAACCCGTGTCCCGACGATGGGCGCGGCTACGGCGGTACCACCCTGCTTGCCTCGGACGCCGTCTTCCGCAACGCCCCCTTGAGCGAGGACTTCCAGATGGAGGTCACGGATCCGCGCTGGCGCGCGCCGATCCACAAGGGGGACCGCATCCGGATCAGCGGGACCTACGAGAACAAAAAGCACGCCTGGTACGAGGTGATGACCCACGAGGGCACCTACATCGATCCCAAGCAGCCGCCGGGGCCGGGCTGCGCACCGCACATTCTCGGCGAATCGCGTCACCCGCCGCCAGGGGTGAATCTGGACAAGGTGACTGGCCCGCCGTCGTTCCACTTCAGCGGCGACAGCGCGCCGCCGACCGGACGGGCCCTGCCCCGGGACGGGGGAACGTGGATCGACCCGGTCGAAGGCGTCGTCAACCGCAATTGGGCGGAGGAGCACGATCAGTTCTGCGGCACGGAATGGGGCGGGGACCCGTGCGAGCGGCCGCTGCCCAAGCGCCAGGAGGGCGGCGGCATGTCGAGCCCGCAGGTCCAAATCGCCGACTTCCTGTACTGGCCGGGCGACCGGACCCTCAGCGGAGCGAACGGGGCGCCGGTGCAGGTCAAGCACGGCACCTCGCTCACCTTCGTCAACGAGGACGCCGCGCTCGGGATCCGCCATACCGTCACCACCTGCCCCTGGCCCTGCAACGGTCCCTACGTTGCGAACTATCCCCTGGCCGACGGGGTCTGGGACTCGGGGATCCTCAGCCTCGGCCTCGATCCCGTGGACGAGCAGATCGGCGCAGCGAAGCTAAGCGCCTCGACCCCGACCAACCTGCCAGTCGGCAAGTACGCCTACTTCTGCCGCATCCATCCGTGGATGCGGGGGAGCTTCCAGGTCACCAGGTAGCGGCGGCGCGTTCGAGTGTCGAATCAGCCGGCCCTACCCCGGGAAAGTCGACACCCCATGGAGCGGAGGGGGAGGGATTCGAACCCTCGTCGGACCGAAATGGCCCGAAACGGTTTTCGAGACCGCCGCATTCAACCACTCTGCCACCCCTCCGAGATGGCGTTCCTAGGCTAGCGGGCGATCTCTCGGCGAGGCTTTGGAGGCGGGGCTTAGAAGCGCATGTCGACGCCGAGCAGGACCAGCGGCCAGAGGAGTACGGCGAGGACCGCCTCCGCGACCTCCTTGATGTGGTCGACGTTGCGGAAGTAGTCGTGGTCGGCGGCGATGATCACGCCGACCGCGACGTAGATGATGGTCAGGACGCTTGGCCCACGTCTGTACATGACGCCCCGAACCTACCCGGGCCCCGTGCCCGGCAAACCATGGATTCGCTACCCGCTGATCGCGTAGCGGAGGATCTCGACGACCTGCTCCGGCGTCTCGGCGACGGCCATCGCGGCTCGGTCGACCTCCTTGAGCGCGTGGGTCAGCTCGCCATCGTGAACGGTGACGATCGGCTTGCCGAGGGCAGCGGCGTATCCGGCCTCGAACGCGGCGTTCCACTGCCGGTACTTGTCGCCAAACCGCACCACGACCACGTCCGCGCTGCGGAGGAGCGTCTGCGTGCGCACGGCGTTCACGCCGGCTCCCTTGTGGTCACGCCAGAACTGGTCCTCCTCTTCGCCGAGGATGCTGGCCCCCACGTCGTCCGAGGCGGCATGGTCCGTGACCGGCGCCAGGAGCTCCACCGGCAGGTCTGAATCGCGAATCCCGGCGGCGATCCGCTCGCGCCAGTCCGAGTGGATCTCTCCCGACAGATAGACCCGCCAGGTGCCATCTCCAGCCATCGCTTCCTTCGGCGCTTGATTCGGCCGCGGCCAGCTGCGACCCTCGACCGGAGCCTATCGGCCGCGCGTTGCCCTCGACTAACCGGAAACCGATACGTGCTCGGGCGTATTGCGGTCTTGCCGTTCTGCGGGCCGAGGCCGCCGCCGCGGCATAGAATCGCCGCGCGATGGGCGAGCCCGTCAAGTACCTCTTACCTGAGTCGCAGCTGCCTACGCACTGGGTGAACCTCCTCCCCGACCTGCCGGGCGCGCCGGCCCCGCCCCTTCACCCGAGCACCCAGGAGCCGCTGGGGCCGGAGGACCTCGCCCCGATCTTCCCGATGGGCCTGATTGAGCAGGAGGTCTCCGCAGAGCCGGAGATCGAGATCCCCGAGGAGGTCCGCGAGATCTACAGGCTGTGGCGGCCCACGCCTCTGCATCGGGCCCGGCGACTGGAGCGCGAGCTCGACACCCCCGCCCGCATCTTCTACAAGTACGAGGGAGGGTCTCCCGCCGGCTCGCACAAGCCGAACACCGCGGTGGCTCAGGCCTACTTCAACAAGCGCGAGGGAGTGCGCAAGCTCGCCACCGAAACGGGAGCGGGGCAATGGGGCTCCGCGCTGGCCCTCGCCTGCCGCCTGTTCGACATGGAGTGCGAGGTGTTCATGGTCGGAGTGAGCTATGACCAGAAGCCGTACCGGCGCGCGATGATGGAAACCTGGGGCGCGACCGTGCACCGCAGCCCGTCCGATCTCACGGAGGCGGGGCGAGCCCAGTCCGAGCACTCGACCGGCAGCCTCGGGATCGCGATCTCCGAGGCGGTCGAGGTGGCCGCGTCGAGCGATGACACGAACTACTCGCTCGGCTCGGTGCTGAACCACGTGCTGCTGCACCAGACGGTGATCGGGCAGGAGGCGTTGAAGCAGCTCGAGATGGCCGAGACGTATCCGGATGTCGTCGTCGGCTGCGTCGGCGGCGGCTCGAACTTCGCGGGGATCGCCTATCCGCTGATCCGCAAGCGGCTCCGCGAGGGCGGCGAGACGCGCTTCGTGGCCGCCGAGCCGGCCGCATGCCCGACGTTGACCCGCGGCGCATACTGCTACGACTTCGGCGACACGGTGGGGCTGACGCCGCTGATCCCGATGTACACGCTGGGTCACGACTTCGTTCCGCCGCCGGTGCACGCCGGCGGACTGCGCTACCACGGCGACGCGCCCAGCCTCAGCGGCCTCGTCAAGGAGGGCGTCGTCGAGGCTCGGGCCATCGCGCAGACGGCCGCCTTCGAGGCCGCGGTCAGGTTCGCGCAGGCCGAGGGGATCCTGCCCGCGCCGGAGCCGGCACACGCGCTCCGCGTCGTCTTCGACGAGGCCGACGCTGCCCGCGAGGCGGGCGAGGAGCGGGTCATCCTGGTCAACCTCTGCGGCCACGGCCATTTCGACATGGCCGCCTACGACGCCTACCACGCCGGCGAGCTCACCGACCTCGAGTTCTCGGAGGAGGACATGCAGGCGGCGCTCGAGCGCCTACCCGAGGCCCCTGCGCTCGCCTGAGGCCCCGATCGACGGCAGGCGTCCTCGCCCGCCTGAGGCTGCGTTGCGGGCGCTATCGTCACCGTCGCTTGGAGAGGTGACCGAGCGGCTTAAGGTGCGCGACTGGAAATCGCGTGGGCGGGTCAAACCGCCTCGTGGGTTCGAATCCCACCCTCTCCGTAGGCGCGCGGTTAAGCTCGGCCTACAACCGCTGGGTCCCAGCAGCTTTCACCGCCGGACGGCGGTTCCTGCTCGGGTGTAAACGACCAACCGCAAGGCGGCGAGGCTTCCGGCGCGACCACGACCACCTGCGGCGCGACCATCGCTACGTGCGCCTTTTTGGCTGCGGCGACGACACGCGTCCCCTGCGTCTATTAGGGTGCCGCGCCAAGACAACCTGCCGAATCCCTCCCGGCGGAGGGAGCGGGGGAACCACTCGGGTCCAGGGACCAGGATTCCGGGGCGAATCGGAAGCGAATCCGTAGCGCACTCTTTCGGCGCGAGCCCGTCAGCTAACCCCGCAGGCACTGAGAAAGAGAGGTGTCTCGATGACGGATCGGCTGCTGAACCTGATCGAGCCGCAGGGCCTCGATCGCACCGCGCGCCTCCTCGGCTGGATCGCAGGAGGACTGCTCGGCGCGATCGTGGCCGCCGCGGCGCTCATGCTCCTGGCCTTCCAGGCGCACATCGGCTAGCCGACCATCAACCGCGCGGCGCGGACACGCCGATGCGGCCGGCGTGCCCGCGCACCGCGCGGTAGGAATAGGGGTCGTGAGCGGCCCCGATGCGAACGATCCCGGGCTTCTCGGCCCCGCCGAGACCGCCCTTCTGATCGACCTCTATGAGCTGACGATGTCGGCCAGCTACCTGCGGGCCGGCTTGAACGAGCCCGCGGTGTTCGAGCTTTTCGCCCGTCGCCTGCCGCCGAAGCGGCAGTGGCTTATGGCGGCAGGACTTGGACCGACGCTCGCCCTGATTCGTGAGCTTCGCTTCGCCGAGCGTGAGCTCGCCTATCTGCGCTCGCTGGACCTGTTCACGGACGAGTTCCTCGACTACCTTGCCGAGTTCACCTTCTCGGGAGACATCGACGCGATTCCCGAGGGCACCGTCTGCTTCGCCAACGAGCCGCTCCTTCGCGTCACCGCGCCGCTGATCGAGGCGCAGCTGCTCGAGACCGTGCTGCTCAACCAGATCAACTTCCAGACGATGATCGCGACGAAGGCGTCGCGCATAGTGCTCGCCGCAGGCGCCGGCGAGCGCGTGATCGATTTCTCACCGCGCCGCGACCACGGCACCGACGCGGCGATGAAGGTCGCTCGCTCAGCCGCGGTGGCCGGGTGTGGCGGCACTTCCAACGTCGCGGCGGCGATGCGCTACGGGCTGCAGCCGGTGGGCACGATGGCGCATTCCTACGTGCTGTCGTTCGACACGGAGGTCGAGGCCTTTCGGTGCTTCGTCGAGTCCTTTCCCGAGAACACCGTGATGCTCGTCGACACCTACGACACGCTCGAAGGTGTGCGGAACGCGATCGTCGCCGCTCGCGATGCGGGGGTCTCGCTGGCCGGCGTCCGGCTCGACTCGGGCAACCTGCTCCAGCACTCGCGAGACGCCCGCAGGCTGCTTGACGAGGCCGGGTTCAGGGAGACGCGCATCGCGGCATCCGGCGATCTCGAGGAAAGCAGGATTGCCGCGCTGGTCGCCGCCGGCGCGCCGATCGACCTCTGGGGTGTGGGGACCGATCTCGGCACAAGCCGCGACTCGCCCGTCGTCAACGGCGTCTACAAGCTCGTTGCACATCGCCGCGGCGGCGAGTGGCGGGGGGTCTGGAAGCGCTCGGCCGACAAGGCGACAATGCCCGCCCCGAAGCAGGTCTTCCGCCGTCACCAGGGCGCGACCATGAGTGCCGACGTGATCGGCGCCGCCGACGAGGACCTCGAGGGCGAGCCCCTGGTCGCCCCGGCGATGCGCAGCGGCGACGCCGTGGCGCTCGAATCGCTCGACGAGATACGGAATCGCGCCTCAGCACAGCTCGGCGCGCTTCCCGAACGGCTGCGTGCCGGAGCGGCCGACGGCGACGTGGCGCCCTATCCCGTGAGCTACTCGGACCGCCTGCGAGCCGCTATCGACGCGCCGTGAAGAACGACTCCAGGAGCGCCGCCGACTCGCTCGCCAGGAGGCCCGCATCGACCTGCGGACGGTGGTTGAGGCGGCGCTCGCCGAGTACGTCCAGAACGCTCCCGGCGGCGCCGGCCTTGGGATCGGCCGCGCCGTAGACCACGCGCGGCACCCGGGCGAGCACGATCGCCCCGGCGCACATCGCGCACGGCTCCAGCGTCACGTAGAGGACCGAGTCCGGAATTCGCCAGCTCCCGAGCTGCCTCGCCGCCTCCCGCATCGCAAGCACCTCGGCGTGCGCGGTGGGGTCGCCTCGCAGCTCCCGCTCGTTCCCGGCGACCCCGAGCGCCTCGCCCTCGCGCACCAGGACGGCGCCGATCGGTACGTCGTCGTGCTTCGCGGCGCGCTCGGCCTCGCGAAGCGCCAGTCGCATGAAGTGCTCGTCACGGCCAAAGAACCGGTGTTCGGGGTCCATCGCCCACGAAGTATCAGGCAACTTCCCGTGCCCGAGCGTGTTACAGCTTCATCATGCACCGGCCCCCGACGAGGGCGCGCAGGGGCCTGGCGCCGATCCTGATCCTGGGAGGCCTCGTCGCGGCCACACAGATCTCCGGCGGACCGGGTCCAGCCGCGGCGTCCGGCTCCCGCCTCGGTCACGAGGTCGCGCCGGCCGCCTATGCTCGCGGCGAGGTTCTCGTCCGCTACGCCGGCCGCCCCGGCGAACGCGTCGTCAAGCTCCCGGACGGGGTCCGCGTGCCCGAGGCGGTGCGAAGCCTTCGCAAAACGCCCGGCGTCGCCTACGCGAACCCCAACTACCTCGTGCACGCAGCGGCCACCTGCCGGGGCCCGAACGACCCGGGGAGGAGCGGAGGCTGCGGCGACTGGCGCGAGGACCAGTGGAACTTCCTGGCCGCCACGAAGGGCGGCGTGGAGGCCCACGGCGCATGGGCCAAAGTGCACGAGGCGAACCACGCAGGTGCCCGCGGTGTCACCGTCGCTGTGCTGGACACGGGGGTCGCGTATCGGCGAAAGGGGCATCGCTTCAGCCGCGACCCCGACCTGCCCGGGGCGAGGCGGTTCGTGGACCCGAAGGACTACATCGACGACGATCCTCTGCCACTCGACCTGGACGGCCACGGGACCCATGTGACGGGCACGATCGCACAGCGGACCGGCAACAACCTGGGGCTCACGGGGCTCGCATACGGGGTCAAGCTGATGCCGCTCCGGGTTCTCAACCGCAACGAGAAGGGCGAGGGCTCCAACGTCGCCCGCGGGATCAGCTTTGCCACCCGCCACGGCGCGGACGTGATCAACCTCAGCCTCGAGTTCGGCCCTCAGATCACGAGTTGCAGGGAGATCCAGGGCGTGTGCGAGGCGCTGAAGCACGCGATCGGCCAGGGTGTGACGGTGGTCGCGGCGGCCGGGAACGGGGACGGCTCTCAGGTGGCCTATCCGGCCGCCGCCCGCGACGTGATCGCAGCCGGAGCGACGACCATCCGCGGCTGCCTCGCCGACTACTCCGACTACGGGAGGAAGCTCAACCTCGTGGCGCCCGGCGGCGGACGCGACGCCGCCATGGACACAGGCGAGCCGGATTGCGCCGGCAGGCCAGGGCCTCCTATCCGCCAGTACGGCCTCAGGCCGGATGCGGCCGCGAGCGGCGACTTTGGCAAATTCGGCATCGTCAGGCTCAAGGGCACCTCGATGTCAGCCGCGCACGTGAGCGCTGCGGCGGCGCTCGTGATCGCAAGCGGAGTCGCGGGCACGGACCCGGACGCGGTCGCCGAGCGACTTGCCTGCACCGCGACGGACCGCGGCGCCGCGGGAAGGGACCGCTTCTACGGCGCCGGCCTGCTGAACGCGGCGCGCGCCACCGACCCGACGATCAGCTGCCCGGCCTAGCGTCGCGGAGCGCCTACGTCGTCCGGACGATGAAGACGCCGCAGGGCGCGTGGTGGGAGATCTTGTTCGGCACGCTGCCGAGCAGGAACCGCTTTGCTCCGGTCATTCCCTTGTTACCCACCACGATCAGGTCGGCGCCCTTCTCCTCGGCGACGTCAAGAATCGCGTCTGCGGGATCGCCCTCACGGGGGTAGGGCTGGGCCTCCACCCCGCCCTGCTTGGCCATCCCGACGGCGTTCTCGAGCGTGACGTTTACGTCCTCGCGAGGGCCCACCGCGTATGAGACGTCGCCCGGAACCTCCCCCTGCTCCTCGCGCACGCGGCTCTGGGGAATCGGCTCGAACGCGGAGACGATGTCCAGCTTCGCGCCGGAAGCCTTGGCCAGCTCGATGGCCTTACGAACCGCCTCGGTTGCGGTATCGGAGCCGTCTGTGCCAACCACTATGCGCTCGAACACCCCGTCCCCCTTCGTCTCGCGGCCAGGAACTCGCGGGCATCCTAAACCTTCCTCACGAGCCGGAACCCCGCTTCCTCACAGCAGCTTGATCAGCGCAATCACCATGGACGCCATCAAGCACGAGACGAGCACGGTCATCGCGATCACCCAGCTGCGCTCCATTCGCCGGAGCCTACCCCCGCAGCGGCGGGTTCATAGACTTACGCGCTGTCCATGGGCACCGTCGACACCGTCACCGGGCCGGTCGACACCGAAGCGCTCGGCACGACGCTCATCCACGAGCACCTGATCTTCCGCGACGAGGCGGTGCTTGCTCAATGGCCCCACGTGTCGACCGTATCCGAGACCGACCCCCCCGAGGAGGTAGTGCCCGGAGACGAGCTGGGAGTGGCCGTCGATGCTGCCCGAGCCGCCGTGGATCGCGGTGTGCGGACGATCTGCGAGCCGACGGCGATGTTCGGCGGCCGCGATGTTGAGTTCTCGCGCCGGGTATCCGAGGAAACCGGCCTCGTGGTGGTGCCGTGCACGGGCATTTACACCTACGACTATCTGCCGACGTACTTCGTCACCCGTGACGAGGATGCGATGGCGGGCCTCTTCGTGCACGACATCGAGGAAGGCATCCAGGGAACCGGGATCAAGGCGGCCTTTCTGAAGTGCGCCGCCGACGAGCCGGGGGTGACGCCCAACGTGGAGAAGGTGCACCGGGCGGTGGCGCGCGCGAGCGTGCGAACCGGGGCGCCGATCATGGCCCACTCGCGGCCGGCGAGCGAGACGGGACCCCGGCAGGTCGAGATCTTCGAGGAGGAGGGGGTCGACCCATCCAAGGTCCAGATCGCCCACACTGGCGATACCGACGACCTGGACTACATCGAGCGACTGCTCGAGAAGGGCGTCTACGTCGGGATGGACCGCTACGGCCTCGAGATCTTCCTGCCCATCGAGCAGCGAAACGCCACGGTCAGCGCGCTGCTTGAGCGCGGGTATGCCGACCGCATGTTCCTCTCCCAGGACTACTGCGCGACCCTTGACTGGTACCCGCCGGAGATCGGGAAGCAGATGATCGCCGCCGGAGCTGCGAAGGGCTGGAGCATGACCCTGGTCTTCGACGAGGTGATCCCCGCGCTGCGCGAGGCCGGGATGACCGACGAGCAGCTCGAGACGATGATGGTCGAGAACCCGAAGCGGTGGCTCAGCCGCTGAGCCGCCGACCCTAGCGGCGCCTGATCGTCTCGCAGTTGTCGGCGACCCGGTCGCCCCGGTTCGCGAAGACGACGTCCCGGCCTGGGCCGCAGTCCACCCGGTCCACGGCACCGCCCGCCACCTTGACCCTGTCGGCACCCCGCCCCGCCGCGACCCGGTCGCGGCCACGTCCGCCGTTGATCCGGTCGCTACCGGTGCCGCCTCCCAGCCGGTCGTTGCCGGGCCCGCCCATCAGCAGATCGTTGCCGGCGTCGCCGTGGATGCCGTCCTTGCCGCGACCGCCTGACAGGCAGTCTCCGCCCTTGCGGCCATTGATGTGGTCGTTGCCGCCGCGGCCACGGATTCGATCCGACGCCGGGGTGCCGTTCAGGGTCTCCCCGGGACGCCCGCCGTTGATCGCGTGGGAGCACGGCCCCGGACCTGGCCCCGGTCCCGGCCCGGGACCGGTGCCTGGGGGAGCGCCGCGGAAGTCGACGATGAGCGGCCGGCCCACGTTGCCCTGATCGTCCACGGCGCGAATCGCGAGATACCGCTTGGCCGCATCGGGCACCTTGTAGGTCTGCGTCTTGCCGGGAGCGGCGGGGTCGGGCGCCCCCGAGAGCGGATCCGCGGCGCTGAAGTTCGACGGAGTGATCGGACTGCCCGAGGTCACGACCTGGTAGCGGTCGGCCTTCCCGCACAAGAGATCGTCGCCGGGAGCCTGGAAGGAGACCTCGGTCTTCGTGATGTCGGCGCTGAACGGTTTGCCAGGCAGCGTCGCATCCCGGCGTGTGTCGCCGGAGTTCGCGTTGTCGTGGTGGAACCGTGGCCACGAGGAGGGCGAACATGCGGACGACACGGTCGTGTACGCGTTGATGTAGCCGGAGCGCGTTTCGGAGACGATGACCTTGTCGGTCCCGGGGTCGGTGTCCCGCGTGCCGAAGGTGCCGATCAACGGGTTGGCGACGGTCCAATCGGTGGAGAGCTTGGGGAAGCCCTGTGCCGGGGTGCCTGTCGCGGTATAGGCGGCGAGGTCCATGCTCGCGGTTCCCTCGACGACCTCCTGGCCGGGGTTGCCGTCGATCTCGCCGACCGAGGGGCCGGTCAGGAACTGGAGGTCGTTGACGGTGGCGGGGTATGTCGGAAGGAACTGCGCCGAGGAAGTGTCCCAGGCGCCGACGAAGTCCTGCCCTCCCTGGTACTCGCTTGCCGCCACGTCGAGGGCGCGCACGAGCCCCGCCACCGGCGCCAGGAAGGATGGCTGGCCCGCACCGAGATTGCCGAAGGCGGGGAGACCGACCGCGGGGATCACGGGATGGTCGTACTGCGTCGTGCCCGCCGAGAAGTCGGACTCCAGCGCGTTCGGCTTCCCGGAGGTCGGATCGTTCCCGTAGCAAGAGGTGCCATCCGAGTTGAGCACATAGGCCGGGCCGTTGTTAGCGAGTACGCCGATCTTCGGGCCCGACCCTCCCGAGGGACAAGTGAGCGGCGCCACCACCGGGTAGCCGGTGATTCCCTCGCCGACGATAGGCAAGAGCTCGGAGTTGACGATCCCAGCCGCGAACGGCCAGCCGGAAAGGATCGCGTTGCTCGGGTTGGGGTCGCCGTCGCCGTCGCCCTCCGGCTTCAGCGCATAGAGGCGCGAGTTGCCCGGACTCAATACCCCGCTCCCCGAGAGCGGTGCGAATGACGCCGTCGTGAAGTTTCCGGCGTTCAGGGGCTCGTCGTATTCCTCGTTGGTTCCGACGACGATCTCGGGCCGTGAGTCGCCGGCGATGTTCGCCAGGACGGGGGTATCGACGATCGCGCCCTGCATAAGCGAGTCGGCATCCGCCTTGAAGGTCACCGCGTGAGTCTGGGGATCGATCGCTTGGACCTTCGACGGGTCCACGACGAGGATCGGGAAGCCCGAGACCTGCGAAGCGCCGCCGGGGTGAGCGGCGTCGCTGTCGGCCGTGTGCCACGCGTAGACGTGGCGATCCATGCCGGCGGCGATCAGCTCCTGGCTGCCGTCGCCGTCGAGGTCCGCCAGCACGGGCGAGGCGATGAATCCGTGCTGGGTGCGGCGGAACTCCGATTGGCCGGGCGAGTAGCGCACATTGACGAACGGCTGCAGCGGCTTGCCCGAGTAGGCGGGATTCGACTCCTCGGTGAAGATCCGCTCGCCGTCAGGATTCCAGCCGTAGACCTTGCCCTCCATGTCGGCCGCGTAGACCTCCGGCACGCCGTCGCCGTTCGTGTCCCCAACGGCGACCGAGCCGAGGATCGCGCCGCCGAGGTTGTCGCTCGGGACCTCGCCGCTCGTGTACGCACGGGCCCCGGTGTGGGCCGAGACGATGTCGGGCACGTCGCCCTTCACGGGCCATCCCGCCAGCTCCGTTCCGTCGCGCTCGAGCGCGTGCACGTAGCCGTCGCTGGATCCGAAGATGAGCTCGTTCCGGTTGTCGCCGTCCAGGTCTGCGAAGGCAGGCGAGGATTCGCCGTCGCCGCTCGCCGGCCCGCCCTGCGTGACCGTGCGCGGGAAGCCGTCGAGCATCCACTGGTCGCGGTGCAGGTAGGCAGCGCGGCGGTCCTCGCCGGTCATCGCCACTCCGTTTTGGGTCGAGTGGACGAACACCTCGACGGTGAACGAATGCGGCGCGGGATTCGGGCGGCCGTTGCCGTTCGCGGCTGTGGGTTGGGGCTCGGGCCCGTTGAAGTCGGTGCCGGGTGGGAAGCGCTGCTTGAGCGCGTTCACGTTGATGGTCGCGAGGGGACCGGAATGGTCCTCCGTGTGCGATGTGCCGTCGCACCAGCCGCTGCCCCCGACTTTCGCGAAGTCGCCGGGCGCCGAGGCACCGACTCGGGCGTTGTTCGGGTACTGGCCGGGGGCCACTAACACCTCGCACGTGTACTGCGAACCGCGGGCAAAGACCTGACCGTCGACCGGCAGGTTCTCCCGCGACGGGTTGATCTGCGCGTACCACTCGGGCGAGGCGATCTCCGCCTCGGGCGGGATCTCCGAAGCCCTGCTGCCGACGCGATCGAACACGGCGCTGACCGCGTTCTGCATGTTGACCCGGCCCCAGCCGTAGAACTGGTCCGGTCCCTTGCGGGCCGGATAGCTCCTGCTCGCCGGGAATCCCGGCGGCTGCCGGTTCGCGTTCACCTGCGTCTGGAGGGCGCCGTTGGGATCGGTGCAGTTCGGGACGGGTGGCGTGCACGAGGGCTCGGCGCCGGAGCCGGGCGGCGTCCCTGCGAAGTTGACGTCGTCGGCCTGCCCGGTTCCGTCGATCGTCCCCGACGCCATCACCTGGCGGACCTCGTTGGGGGTGATCACGCAGGGGTTGCCGTTGGTGCGCTGGCACTGCGACGTGTCCGGGTAGTCGGAAAGCTCGCCCTTGGCCTTGGCATCGAGAGCCGCGGAGTAGATGAGTCCGGCCATCCCTGCCCCGAGACCTGTGGCGTTGGAGGAGCAGCTCGTCGAGGGGATCGCGAGCGTGATCTTGGCGTTGAAGTTGGTGCAGCCGTTCAACGCGAGATAGGAGTCGTAGCCAGGGGGCGCCACGTCCTCGTCGCGCACCGAGTTGACGAGAATCACATGCGGCAAGCTGGAGGGCCAGTTGTTGTGCTGGGCTGCCTCGTCGGCGGCGGAGGCGATGACGGTGACACCGTGCCGATACGCGTAGTCGACCGCCTCCCGGGCGAACCGTGAGTTGTTCAGCGTCCCGAGCGCCTCCTGCACGACGTCGATGCCGTTGTCCGTCGCGTAGAGCACGGCGGCCGCAAAGCGGTTGACGTCGGCGATGAAGCTGTCGCC
>Ga0137374_10006559_pt1 | contig 13861 bp, 7 predicted proteins | sample SagtaG_20_FD_104811 | JGI IMG/M metagenome (GOLD analysis project Ga0137374, IMG submission 104811) | Vadose zone soil microbial communities from Sagehorn Ranch, Mendocino, California, USA - Sage1_R_100_16 metaG | ecosystem: Environmental > Terrestrial > Soil > Vadose zone | place: USA...
CAATGCGCGCCACCGTGGAACCGACCCGACCGCGTGGGGGCGTATTGGTGCTCCCCGAACACGACGTGATTGCTCACCGTGTACGCGCGCGCAGCGACGGCGCGTGCCGAGGCTAGTGCATTCGAATCTCGATGAATGCGGACGTGCCCAAAGTCCTGGCCGAAGCGGCCTTCCATTGTGGCGCGCGTCCCGGCGTCCAGCGGCTCGCCACTGGAACTGAGGACCTCTCCGACGGTCGCGGGAGCTTCCGCGAGCTCGCACGAGTTGCCGCCATGCGCTCCAGCGAAGCTGGTGGTCACACGTTGGAGATGTGACTCTTCTTGCTCCCCACAGTCGGCACAGGTCCCGCCGCACGCGCACTCGCGCTGCACCGGTGGCTTGGGCATCCCCATCACGTGATCGGTGACGCGGTCTGCCTCAATCTCGTACGCATCGCCGGGCTGGTTGACCATCAGGTTCGGCTGGAGACGACCGAACGCGCGGTTGCCGGCGAGTTGGTGAATGCGGGTGGGCAGCGTGCGGGGCACAGGCCGCTCGGCAATCGCCGACCGAGGCGTGCGGCTCGACACCGGTGCGAACTCGTGCATCACACCGCTCTCCCAGCCGGCAGGGGTACGGGCTGCGCGTCCGCCATCAGCCGCTCCACGTCTTCGACCTCGCGCGGCTGCCAGCGCGGCGGCCGGATGCGCTTCGCGGTCATCGAACCGACGTGCATCGTCGCCACATAGAACCGCTGATCGGGCAGCGGCAGAATGCGATCGGGCGGGACGGCACGGACGAAGCGCGTATCCTCCCCACGATCGATATCGGCGAACCGGTGCGCTTCCCACCACGCTCGGCGATAGCACAGGGTGCCCCCTGCCACCCACCGCGGAGCCGTTGGCTCTGGGACGTACTCGAATGCCCGATGCTGGGTGGGATCGTAGAATAGGACGCGCGCCAACCCGCAGATATCCGCATCCGGATGCTCGCGCATTGCACGCGCCTGATAGGCGATCCGCCACGGCGCCATCCAGTCGTCGTCGTCCCAATGCACGACCAGCTCACCCTGAGAGAGCTGGCACGCGGTGTTGCGCTTGGAGCCGAGCGGCACGCGACGCTCCAGACGAAGGTAGCGAATGCGCGGATCGGGAGGGATCAGGTCTGCAACGATGTCGTCGCCGTCGTCGATGACGATCAGCTCACGACGCGCGTAGTCCTGACTCAGGAATTGTTGCACCGCGCGCGGGACGAACGCACGGCGATCGTGCGTCGGCATGATGCAGGACACGAGCGGGCGAGCGGCCGTACGCCGCGCGGGCAGATCGCCCACCTTCTCGACGACCATCAGGCTCCGCACGCAGGCGACTTTCCGGTACGCTCCCGTGTCGAGCAGCTCGTCCACGAAGCCGCGCACGCCTGGGAAGTAATCCCCGTAGTCGTGGAACAGCACGATGCCGCCGTGGCGCACGAACGATTCGAAGTGCCGGAAGTCCCGCGCCACGTTCACGTAATCGTGTAGGCCGTCGATGACGAGCACGGCGATCGGCTGCTCCCATGCGACTTGGTAGGAAGGCTTCCGAATCGCCGCGACGAGATTGGTGAGACCTGCGGTCACCAGATTCGCGGTGAAGCGTTCGAAGGTCGGTGGGGTCGTGCGGATGCCGCGATCGACGGCGCCAACGACCCCGTCGTGCGTATCGACCGCATACACGCGGCTTTCGGGACTCACCACCTGAATCACGCCGCCCAGCAGCACGGTGCAGCGGCCGCAGTAGCTCCCGACCTCCACCACCGACTGCGCGCCCGCCAACCGTTGTAATGCGTCGGCCGTCGCGGCGACGACGAGGTCCGCTTCGTCCTCTTCCAACCAGCCGTCGATGGCCTTCATGCGGTCGAGGAGTGGCCGAGTCAGGAGCAGGCGACGGTCACTCACGGTTCGGCGCTTGGACATGGAGGCTCCGTAGTCGCGCCAGTGAGCGCGAAGCTTGGTACGCAAGGGATCGGTGTAGCGGCGCGGTACCGGATGCATCCAGTAGACGTCCGAGCGCGACAACGCTTCATCGAGTTGGTGGGACGTGTATCGAGCGCGGTACTGGACAAAGTCGTAGCTGCAGGGGCTCCGCGCGATCTCGAACCCCAAGAGCGACGCGAGCGTGGGAAGGATCACTTCCTCCGACGCCCAGATCTTGCTGCGCGCGAGGATGTCCTGGACCTGGCGGTCCGTCCTGACCAACTCGGTGAGCGCGCTGCACGCCGCCTTCGTGAATGCCGTCGCCGGCCAGAATGACCAGTGCACGAAGCTGCGGGTGCCGTTAGGAAATCGATCGAGCAGCGGGCGCCACAGCTGACGCTCGCGAAACGCGGCGGTGGCGGGCCCGACGTGCGTGCCCGAAACCTGCAACACGGGCGAATTCACGAGCATGCCGACACGCGGGCGCTCGCGCAGAAATTCGCCGACATAGGCCGAGTAACCGGCGCGCGTCGCGAGCTGGTCGGAGTCGACGATCGTCAGCAAGTCGAAGGACAGGTGTTCGAGCGCGTACCGCATCGATTCGAGCGCGAAGTCGTGCAGCCGTCCCCAGTGCAGGCGCTGCGACCGCGGATGAAGGTGCACGTCGTAGCGCTCGAGTCCCAGACCATGGTCGAGTAGTGAGGGATCGGATCCTCCGTTAAACAGGAGGATCTCGGACGCGGGATCGAGGCAGCGCAGGTTGCGGACCAGGTCCAGCACGCATTCCGGGCTTTCGTGCACCAGGCAGGCGAAGACGTTGCGCATCGCCCTAGTCCCAGTACCGACCGACACCTGTGGACAGAATCTCAGGTGCCACGTGGAGCGCGGCAGGATCGGCAAGCTTCTCCCACAGACCGGCCAAATGGATTGCGCGAAAACGGCAGGGATTCCGTCCGTAGTCGTATCCCAGCACCCCGCCGGGGAGACCATCCCAGAGTGGAAGCAGGTACTGCTGGGACGGCAGCTGGTAGGTCGCCGAATCCGCGAACAATGTCGCGAGAAAGCCCTGCTCCCACACCCAGGCGCCGCGTGACACGCTGGCACGTCCCTGGAGAATCAATCGCGCGACTTCCGTAGGCGTCCGTGTGTGGCGAATCCACATCAAGCCGGTGTTGAATCGCCGAGTGGGTATCGGCGCCGCCCGGCCAAACACCGTACCCCACACCGCCACGTAGGCGTTTCCATGGTCTGTGTCCGGCATGTACACGGCATCCGCCTCGGCAAACGCCGCGAGCGCGTCACCAGTAGGGCCGAGGACGACCACGTCATCGTCCATCGCGCAGAACTCGCTGGGGGGATGCAGCAATGCCACGGCGAGTTTCAGCACGTACCAGTACTGTGCGGTCAGATCACGCAGCGCGGCGCCGCCCGCATGGCGAGTCGCTTCGAGCAAGGCATCAGTTGGCACCACGTCCGCGAACGGCAACGCGGTGGCAAAGAGACTTCGCACGGTGGCATTCCATTGATGCTCACCAAACAGGAGGATCCGCGAGGGCGCGTATCCGTTCAGGATCATCGAATAGAGCGACAGGATCGTGCGTAACGGGGCTTCGCCATGCGTCAGCATCTTGAGTGGCGGTCCGTTAGGATGGTCGAGTCGCGCGCGCACGTCGGAGAGGTGAGGCAGAAAGACTCGTTCCACGTCCGGAGCACTGGCATCGGCGCGTCCGATCCGGCCAGCCCACATCCAATCGTTGTGTCGTTGCCACTGCGCGACGTCGAGCACGTCCCCAGCAGTAGTGGCGAGCTCGGTCTTGACGAGGGGATGAGCGTCGCGATCGGTGTGCAGCGTCTCGCCGTTGCGACGAATCACGCAGCCATCGTCGGCCCAGACGACGAGTGTCCCGCTCTGCCGAGTGCGAATCTGAAAGACGACGTGAAACCCGCACATGTCGCCGCACACCGCGTTCGGCGGATGTCGGACGCCAATCCGAAAAAACTCTCGCCAATCAACGGTCCAACAGGGTTCCCCGTCGATCATTTCCCAATGCGGGACGGGAACGAAGGGCATGGAGGCCGCGTCCCATTCGGGGTCGGACGCCCAACGGCCCTCCTGTTCGACAACGGGGAGGGGCCAGGCGCATCGCAGAACCTCGAACGGGATGTCACGCATGGGTCATGCGGCAAACACCACTTGGTTCGAAGCGACGAGAGTGCCTTTCCCGGAGTACGTCGGAGTGTCGTCCATTTTTGTGGCGGTGCCTACAACGACGCTCGCTTTCGTATCGACCTTGAACTCGGCATCGAACGTCGTCCCGTTGAGGATGACCTTCTTGCCCTCAATCTGAGTAGTCTGGGTCAGTTGGTCGCTGTTCAGCTTCTTGATCTTGAGTGTGCCGACACCGGGGATGGTGAATACAGGAGTTTGGTAAGGGCACCCGCTGACCTCGACGCTCTTCTCGTCACCCTCAAGGCAGGGACCCTTCGTACCCACTTCTGTCGTCGCGGCACTGCTCGAGATTTTCCCTGGTTGCACGGTGACCACCGCCGGCGTGAACGCCCCAACAAAGTTCACTGTGTCGCCATCGACAATGATTAAATCCGACATAGTGGTCCCTTCGATCAGGGAGCTCGCGTCGCGAGCAACTCGCCTATGAGGCGCCTTTTCAACCACCGCGCATCGAGCGCGACCTGCAGCAACCCAAGCTGCCCTTGAAGCCGGTCCAAGGTGTCGATGGGCACCGATTCGTCCGATGTTATACGGAGCACGTCGTCGATGGTCTTGTCGCTGAATGACGGGGCGCGCACGAGTTGCGCCGCGGTCTGCATTGCGAGCTGTGCCTTCGACCGCAGCTCGACGGCACGCGACCGAGACACCCCCTTTGGCAAATCATCGAGCTGCAGGGTGGCCAGCTCGCGAACGGTGTCGGCGCCGGTGTCTTTCAGCGCCGTAGCGATGGCCTCGCCCACGCCATCGATCAGCGTGACGGGCTGGTCGCCGAGCCAATGCATCGGCACACCGCCCGCCTGTTCGCCGATTGCACTCCCGCCCGGCCGGAAGTTCAGCCGAATCGTGCGCGTCAGTGTCTGATTCGCGCGCAGCTCGATGACGGGATGGACGGCGTAGTTGATGAGACGGCCGGTGTTCGGTGTGTCACTGGCGTCGCCGCCGAATAGGCCGAATTCTCGCATCTGGCGGGGATTCGTCGCCGGACTGATCGTCACGGTAAGCTCGAGGCGGTGGGTCCAAGCTCGAGCTGGATGGCCCGCTGCATCGATGTACCGCATGTCCGTCAACCCGACCGATACGCGAGCAATTTCGTGGTACAGCCGAGCAGTCTCCGTGTTGGGCTGCGGAACCGTTCGGTCCCAAGCAGGATCGCCTTCGCCGATAGCGCAGAAGCCTATCCCGAGCGCATTAGGCTCTCTCCTTAATAGGGCGGTCACGAGAGGCCATGCCGAAGAGACGATCAGGTTGTGCCGCCAGCCGGCCGACTGCCACCGGACGACGCCTCGTTCCGAGACGCTGTCGCGGTAGCAGCCGGTGGCGAACATCAGCGCGGGTCCCAACCGCTCATTGAACGTGGCTTTGGTACATCGTGAGGTGTGTATCGCCCCACGGTACATACGTCTGCGCAGTAATCTGGCCCGCCGGATTGACTTTGTTTTTGATCCGGTACGTATACAGGTTGAGCGACGTGAGTACTTTCCAGGTCGGGAATCGACGAGGAATGCGATACGTCGCATCGCCAAGATCGGAACTGATCGTGGGAACGACGTGCACTGGCGTCTCAATGGTGTAGACGTCGAGTCCGCCATCGACGATCGAGTCGGCGCCGACCAACGTGTTCGCCGCCATGGCCAACATCCTGGCGTTGTCGGGAACGATGACGGACGCCTCACGACCGATGAGGAAGCTCGTCTCCCAATTGTCGAACGAGCCGATAAGTGCGCCGGCATATTGGGCTGGTGCATATGGCCCCGCCCGTAGCCGGTATCGCCGCTGGTTTTCCTTGTTTGCGTCGATTACGCCCGTCGCTGATGTGGTGGGGAGCGGTCCGCGCTTGCCGTCCACGTCGATTCCGCCGAAGCCAAGCACCGTGACAACCTCACCCGGCTTCACCGGCATTCGCACTTCACGAGACGCTGAATCGCGAGGGATGAGCTTGTGTTGGACGGGTCGGTACGGTAATGGTTGACCGGTGAAATGGATAGTGAGTCGCTTGGTTTCGCCGCCCTTGATAGGCAACCGATACCAACCTGGATCACCCGTTAACGGAACGAGTCCGATTTCGCTGGCGTTCGTGAACTCCCAGAGTCCGCTCGGACTTGGCTGAACGATCCGGCACCCCCCGAATCCAATCATCAGGACCGCGATCCCAACAACCGTCGAGCGAATACGGAACCGGAACTGTCCCCCACCGACGCCCACAACTAGTCCGAAGACTCCAGCAAGCACGAAGAGTATTCCAAACGTCTGGCTGCGCCCGGTGCTGGCGATTCCTCCGCTGCCGCCTTGAGATCCGGTTTGGCCTATGTTGAGCGGCTGGACTCGCAACGCGAGAGACGTGGTGTCTCCCTTTTTCACTCCAGGCAGGTTGTCTGCAGACAGGACCACCTGACTGGTGTACTCGGATGCGTGAAAGAGATTGTGGTTGATGTGCTCATGATCATTATTCGGATCGTCGTTTCGATCGAAGTTCTCCAAGTAGAGGTCAGCACACAGCTCGTCTACTTGGCCGTGGAGCGCCTCGAATGACTGCCATCCCGCGCTTGGATCGCTAAAGTCCCAGTTGAACTCGGTTGAGACGTCGGTGTTGACGGCGGTGTTGGATTCTCTCGGTATTGTATGCGTCGAATCGCGGGCGAACTCATCTCCGAAGTACCCGACGTTGAACGGCGTGAGCCGGAGGCGCACATTCCCGCCGTTTGGCACCGGCGTCGTGATCATGCCTGGTCCCGAATACCGGAATTTGACCTGGATCTTGTTGTTCCCTGATCGTTTGAGGTAACCAGGGCCACCGTCGGTCGCCGCCGCGTCGTTGATGTACCAGTTATGACTCATCGTCGCGAAGTTGACGTCGAAACAGACGTTCTTCAACGATGCAGTACCAAGTGTCGTGACGCTCGGGAACGTGGGGAAGCCATGTCCGGGAAAGAGAATGTTGTCGCTAATGCCAGGCCAGCCGTCCGCCGGAAGTATTCCGTCACTTAAACCAACGGGCCAACGCAGCACCGTTCCCTGCTGGGCCCCACCCGTAACATGATTGCGGTCCACGTAAACGAAGACACCTAGGCCGAACTCCGGCTGCAACGGGTAGAATCCCTCGGGTGTCGCACTTGCGGGTATGCTGATCTCCATATTCCACACCTTCGGATCGCCATCGCCATCGTCAAGATTGTAATCGTAAGCATGCCTCGTTTTGAGAACAGTTGGACCAATGGCCGCTGCATCCTTCACCTCGGTCCATTGATCGTCCTGATTGGGGCCGTTCCACTTCCAATAGTGCGCGACGGGGGGGCAAGGCTGATTACAGAGCGCGTTGCTCACTATCGTACTCGTGTTTGCGGTTACCCCGACCTTGATGTAGAAGTCGCCATCGCTCCACATGCCGTTGTGGTCGGCGTCGAAGATCACTGCGACCGAGTCCCAATCGGTAAGATTGTCGTCGTACTCAATGACCAGTCCCAGGTCCAGTCGACCCATGCGCGAGGCAAGGTATAGATGACCGCTTGGCGATCCACCACTGGGTTGCAATGCGACAGGCGCCACCTCACCCCACATCGGATCGTTCATGCAGGAATTGCGGGCTCCGGGAGCCACGACGCCATCCCAGATGATGTCATTCTTCGCATTGACAACGCAGACGCCCTGAGCTTCGAGGCTCGAAACGCCCATCGCGAGCAATCCCAGCATCCACAGCACTCTGCGTGGGCTCCCTAATGCGCGCGGCAGTGAAGTCATAACGCCCCCTGTAGGTATACCGTGATCAGACCGTCCGAATCTTGATATGCAGATCGGCCAAGAGTTGATGACCAGCGGCGGAATCCCGCATCGATAGAACAAAATCCAAGAGTTCTCCGGTGACGTTGGGACGCGCGATAACGAAGCTGATGCCGGCTGCACCGGTTTGTGGATCATTTGCTGGGACGGTGATGCCGGTCAGAGAGCTACCCGCAGCGATGGCCCATCCCGCCGGCGCGGGAGAAGGAGTGAACGAGAGGTCGACAACCTTTGGCGTTGCGGTCCGGTTGTGCAGCACGAAGCCGAAGTTGATGTTGGGCGGCGGCGGTGATTTGGCGACCTCGTACTCACCGGTCAGGATGTTCAGGTTGAGATTCGTGTTCCCAACCGAGATTCCCCAGTCCTCTTCACTTGCTGGGGCCTGAACTCCGATCGACAGGGTCTTCAGGCCGCTGTTGTTGCCGAGAATCCCAGGATTACTGCGGGCCTCGGCTCGCAGTGACAGCGTGGTCGTCGCAGAATTGACGTCAGGCGGCTGCACCGTGACCAAGAACTGCGCATTGACCGGTCCCGGCCCGACGTGCAGGGCGAATGGCAGGGTGCCATTGGCGTTGCGCAGCGTCGAGACCCACGCCGGGTCGATGAAGCGCGTAACGTCGATATCGTCGTCGGGTTCGATGGTCCCCGACAGCCTGTACTTCAAGTCAATCGGTACGTTCCGTGTAACCACCGCACCCAGCACCGTAGGGCCGAGGTAGGTGAGCAGCAGGCTTCCGGTCGCGTGAAGCGCTTGGCTTCCGAATTGCCCGGCGATTTGTTCCTGAGCACGAACCGCTTCCAGCAGATTGCCTTGTTCGAGCGCGGTCTTGAGCGATGTGTAACTAACTGGCGCTGGCCCTGTCAGAAACGCATCCATGGCGTCGAGCATCGTGAGGAACGCCAGCTCGTACGGCCGGGTACCGGGCGGACGCTCTAGCGGAAGTACCGACTGCCGCCAGACCTTGGAAAGCCGCTCCTCGGCAATCCGGAGCTGGTCGAGAAACGCAAAAGCTCCACGGGTATCCATCTCCCTGGCATCAATCAGACCGATCCCTTGTTGGGCAATCGCAGCGATGGCCGATAGCGTGTCGATCGCCAGGACCTCAGCCGCCATGTAGGGTTGTGAGGGATTGGATCCTGTGAGGAAGTCGATAAACCTTCGTGCGGCAGTAACGGTAACGGTCAATGCAGTCCGGTACGTGTCGGTGTCCACCACCACAACCCCATTGGAACCGAAGAAGGACACGTCCCGACGAAGCGACAGCGACGTCTCTCGCAGGTCTTCCAACATCGAGCCGGTGATCGCATATAACCCCGCACTTTGACTGAGCCGTGCCAATGCGGCGTAGGCATGACCTGCTGGCGGCGACGCTGCCATACCTGGAAAGGCCGCCACCGTTGCCAAACGCACCGCCCATTCGCGGCGAACTCGTCGCGATGTCTCGATCGCAATGCGTGAATCCAGAAGGTGGCTGTCCTCGACAGAGTCCACCTCTCGATCCCACACGTCGAGATAGATGACGAATTGCGTGTTGCTTGGGATGGGCGCGGCAGCGATCGGCGGCACAAACCAGGTGGCCACAAGATTCGGATCGCGTAGGGGCTGCTCATTGAAGCGCATGTCGAATTCGTTCAGAACCACTTGTCCCTCAACGAACATGCGACCTGCCCCGCGAAGCGTGCCGTCTCCACCGCGGATGAGAAAATCGCCGCCATCCGTTGCGACGGCGCTGATCCCGATCCCCGCACTCGAAAGGACTCCCGCCACCTCGCTGGCCGTGGCCGCACCGATCGTCGAGAACTGGTTGCTGTGAAATACGACCGTCGCGGGAGCGTTTTCATCCACGGTAATTCGCAGGGTCGCTCCGTCTAGCAGCGCGAAAGGCTCGTTACGATTGCTAATAATCCAGGCGTGTGGCGCCGGTCGTGATGCCGATGAGTTGGTCCCGCTAAAGCCGAGCGCGGAAGCGGCGGTGGACGCCGAAACATCAATGGCCATCGAGGAGGAGCCAGCATTGCTGGCAGACATCACAAGCACCGCACCCGTGGAGCCATTCGAAAGCGGCAGGATGTGAAAGCCGTCGTTGCCACGAGGCACGCCATTACCGGCGAGCCACCTCGTAACGTCATGATGTGCCAGACGCTGAAGATTCCCGAGCACGTTGACGTCAGCGTCCAAGAGCGGCACGCCCTGTTGAAGACCGATACCGACGTAGTGTCGCTCGGCTTCCCGTTGGCTCTGCTCGCGCGGGTCGCGGGAATAGTTACCCATCTTGTCTCAAGAACCCTTGGTGTTAGGTAACAACATCGCTCCAACTTTCACCCACGAACCCACCGACCTCGATCGTCTCCTCATCGGCCAGATGCTCGGTCGGCCATACGTAGCGCACGCAGACCGGCCGGAACGGATCGAGAAACGCGCTGGCGCGCTGCGCGGCGCTGACGACGTCCGCCCCCAGTGGCGGCTCCAGATACACGCCAACGGCCCCCCGCGCGTACCAGTCGTCGTTGGTCTCGCCCGTGTCGTAGACGTAGTGCCCGTGATCGTTGAACGTGCCGATCTCGGCCACCATGTGCGCATCGTTCAAGTCCAGGGTGCGCGACTTGTACCATGGCGTCCGCCGCCGCGACGTCCACAGCACGTGCAGCAAACCCGCGCTGTCCTCGTAGCCCGTTGGCTCGGACTCTGCCGTCACCTCGGGGCTTAGCCGGTGCGCGTCGGTCGACCAGCTGCCGTCGTACAGATGCGTCCAGATCTGCCACGGGCCGCCGCGATTGGAGTGAAACAGCAGCCACACCTGCGTTCCCGTCGTCGTTGCGAGCGGGACGGCCGCAGGCGCCTCATCGCGCACGCCACCGCGGAGATCTTCGCTCATGGACTGCTGCGCCGCGGTATTGCTCAGGTCCCCGCCCACAACGACCAGACGCCAGATTTCGCGTCGATCCCCCTTGTCGCGGCACCAGAACAGCCAGATGTCGCCGCCCATGGCGACCGCGGCGGGCGACGAGTCGTGCGCGAGATCCAACGCGGGGGGCTTGGGCATCCGCGCCGGATCGCTCCACACGCCGCCGGTGCGCCGCCGATACCAGATGTCGCGCACGCCGCGCCGATCCGAATCCCAGAACAGCCACAGATCCGTGCCGTCGTGGACGGCTGCGGGGCGTGCATCCTCATTCGGATGATCGGTGAGCTTCTGGATCGGCCCCGCGGTCGGATTGAGCACGGTGGTGTAGATGTCACGCGAACCGTCCCGGTCCGACGCCCAGAACAGGCGGACATCGCTCCCGTCCAACACCAATGCGGGCGATTCATCCACGAACGCCGGAATGTCCGCTCCGGGCGCCGGTGGCCCCATCACCCGCTGCGGCTCCGTGTCGGCGCCAAGCCGCCTGCACCACAGCTCACGCTGACCACCGCGGTCGGAATGCCAGACGATCCACACGGTGCCGTTGTCGCGCAGCGCCGCGGACGCTCCATCCATCGACGTCGTGATCGACAGCGGCGCCGGTGCGGACCAGGCGTTCGGTCCGTTGCGCGTCACTTGCCAGATCTCCCAGATCGGGATGAACTCCGGCGCGTTCGTCAGCAACACGTTGCGCGCGAACTCCTTCACCTTGCTCGGCCACCCCGTGACTCGGTTCACCAGCGCCGGAACGCTCGGCAACGTCCCCAGTACACAGAAAATCTCCGGCGCGAATCGGATGTCCTGGCGCTGCGTATGCTCGGGAACCGTGAAGTCAGGAACCCAGCCGATCATGCGAGCGAGATGCGGCAGGAAGTCGGCACGCGCCGTCGCAATGTCGTGACGCGTCGCGATGCCATCGACCTGGGCGCGGTAGTGGTCGACGCCGTGCCCGAATGCCTCGAGGAAACGCAATAGCGGCCGGCTGCCATCGATCTTGGTGGGATCCACGTCCTGCACCTGATGCACTGGCGGCAGCAACCGGTACATCAGGTCATGGGAGCCGTAGTCGCCGCCTGCAAGGACGCTCCCGCGCACCGGCGGATCATTCGCACCGTCGCTGGCGCTGAAGAGGCGGTAATAGTAGAACGCGCCCGGCTCGAGATCGCCGTCCTCGATCGCGAAGCGCCATTCCGTAACCCCGGCCTCCGGAACAAACTGGCTCTCGATCGTCAGTCGTCCCGTCGGCTCTCCGCTGCTCCCCGTGACGGTAAATGTCTGCCCGGAGGACGAAATACTCTCGCTGCGCCGTGCGGCGTACATGACGGTGCGAGAGGGACCGCTCGCCGGCACCCACAACATTTCATTCGGCGTCCCTGAAGGCTGCGGCTCCTCTTGAAACTGTACCCTGCCGCGGGGTACGTTCCCCGCCACCTCAGAGATGTCCCAGTACCGCGCTCGCGTATATGGCGCGGTCGCCAGCCCAAAATCCTCATGCACGCGAAAGACGCCGGTCAATTCGGTCGCCTGCATCGCCTCCGCTATGTCGTCGAACGTGCTCACGATCACGCGCACCAGCTGCAGGTAGCCGTTGACGTCGAGCGTATAGAAACGCTCGACCATGCCACGAACGAACCCGTCCTCGGCACGCGTGTTGACCGCGGTGCATAGTTCGCGGTCGATCCTCACCCACGGGGTGACCAGCGCCGGCGGCTGGAACAGGGCATCGACGTCAATGACGGGCGCGCCGTCGCTGGGGGTGGTGGGGAAATCGAACCGGCGGCGAATCAGCCGGAACGTCGGCCGGCTCGTACCGGGGACGCGCTCCGCCCAGGAGATCCGCACGCGTCGCGGCCGGAGGTCGGTGTCGACTCGGAAGTCACGCGGCACCGGTCACTCCGCCACTGACGTCGCTGAAGACGATGCCTACCGGATCGTGGGGCACCGGGATCTCATCCCACTCGAAGGTCAGTTTGCCGGACGTGGGAAGGTCGGGCGGATTCGTGCCGAACAGGGGATCGCCGAGGCGGTACGGTCTCCAGAACTGCTTGATGTTGACCGAGCTGACGCCCTGCACAGCCTCGATGGCTTCATAGATCTTGCTCAGGTGCAACACGTCCTGAAATCGGCGGTTCTTGAAGCTCATGAACTCCTGTACCGCCGCTTCAGCGGCGCGCCGCGCCTGCGCCTGAAAGACGTACGGCTCCACCTCGAGCTCTCCCACGATCGTCACCGGCGCGTAGTAGGGGTCGCGTACGTCCACGATGCTCGTGAGCATGCGCTTCTGCTCGAAGTAGCGCAGCAGATCCTGTTTCAGCGTGTCGCTGGGAAAGCCGCCGACGGGCGGAGCGACGAACAGCTCGATGCGATTCCAGCTCGCCGCCCGGGCCCTCGCCTTTCCGACGCCAAGCGTCTTCGCATGGCTCTCGTAGTCCTCGGCGGTCACGGCGCGATCCATCGAGCGGAACTGCCGTGGCCCCCGTGCCGCCGCTTCCTGGACGGGCTCGATGTCCAGGCCGCCGTTCGCGGCTGTGACGTTGGACACGAGTTGCAGGGGGTCGGAGACGTCGATGGACTTGACGATCGTGTCTTGAGGCACATTCCCCTTCGCGCCGCCGCCGACGAGGTAATCGGCGGTGATGTTGTTGAAGCCGCGGGCGGGCGCGTGTCCGTAGCGGTCATCGCCGAACGACACCCACGCATACTCGTCGGAGTCGTGGCGCACCGCGTAGTGCCGGTCGTTGGGTTTGCTCTGCAGCAGGCTCGGCTTGCGCGTCCACGCGACCGGCCCGCCGCCCTCATCGACACGGATCAGCAGCGTGTCATCGACGACGTGCGGTTTGGCGAGGCGATACTCTTGACCGGGCGACCCGTCGGCGGAGGCGACGATCTCACCGTCGACCTTCTGATCGGCTTGGATCACCGGCAAGGTGTCGTAGCGCAAATAGCTCTTGCCGTCGGTCCACACGACGGCTGGCTGCAAGTCGGTCAGTTTGATGGGCAGCGGCAGTCCCACATACC
>Ga0137374_10006566_pt1 | contig 13853 bp, 9 predicted proteins | sample SagtaG_20_FD_104811 | JGI IMG/M metagenome (GOLD analysis project Ga0137374, IMG submission 104811) | Vadose zone soil microbial communities from Sagehorn Ranch, Mendocino, California, USA - Sage1_R_100_16 metaG | ecosystem: Environmental > Terrestrial > Soil > Vadose zone | place: USA...
CCACGCACTCATCGTGCCCGGCGCCGAAGTCGTCGTGTCCCAATACTGTTTCGCCGTTTACCCGATCGTCACTCAACTGTTCGGCGGCGTGCTCGTCACCGTGCCCGCGCGCGATTTCGGCCACGACATGCCCGCGATGGCCCGGGCAATCACCCCGCGCACTCGAATCGTCTTCGCGGCGAACCCGAACAACCCCACGGGCACGGTCGCGCCCGCCGCCGACGTGATGCGCCTCGTCAACGAAGTTCCGCCAAACGTCCTGCTGGCGATGGACGAAGCCTACATCGAGTTCATGGACGAGCCGTGCGACCTGCTGCCGCTGGTTCGCTCCGGGAACAAGCCAAACCTGCTGCTCATGAGAACTTTCTCGAAGATTTACGGCCTGGCAGGACTGCGCCTCGGCTACGGAATCGGGCATCCCGAGTTGATCGCCGCGCTGGAAAAGGTCCGCCAGCCTTTCAACATCAACGCCCTGGCGCAAGCCGGGGCGCTTGCGGCGCTAGACGACACCGAGCACGCCGCTCGCACGCGGCAGAACAACAAGGCCGGGCTGAAATTCTTTGAGGACGCCTTCCGCGGGCTGGGGCTGGAGTTCATCCCTTCGACGGCCAACTTCGTGCTCGTCCGCGTCGGCGACGGCGCGGGCGTTTGCGCCGAACTCCAGAAGCTGGGCATCATCACCCGCCCGATGGCGGGCTACCAATTGCCCGAATGGATGCGCATCTCGGTCGGCACGCCGGCAGAAAACGAACGCTGTCTGTCCGGCCTTCGCAAAGTCCTGGAATAGTCCTGGAATAGTGCTTTACACTACCTTGCGCAACCCCTACTCTGCGGCCTTGAAATTGAAGAACAGATGAGCACGAAATTGGATACGAAGTCGAAGGTCGTGAACGACTTTCGCCGTCACGAAAAGGACACCGGATCGGCAGACGTGCAGATTGCGCTGCTGACCGAACGCATCAACGCGCTGACCGAGCACCTCCAGAAAAACAACAAAGATCACGGCTCGCGCCGCGGCCTTCTCATGATGGTCGGGCAGCGCCGGAGGTTGCTGGACTATCTCCACAACACCGACACTTCCCGTTACCAGGCCATCACGAAAAAGCTTAAGCTCCGCCACTGAGGCGGCTTGCGTGGCGCCGGATTGCGCCGCTCTTCGCAGCGCGGAGTTCCATCCGCGCACATCTGATTCCAGCCATGGACAGCCGGGTCAACCAACCCCAACTGAGTTTTGAGGCGCAGTCGTCCCGTTGCGCCCGCTTTCCTCTCGATCCGTCCGCGTGGGCGGGCCGGGGGAAATCAACCCAACGCATCCACGCGCCCAATCCGCCCCGCCGGCTCCGGGTAATTTCAGTCAGTCCCAAGTCCCTCGGGATTCACTGAAGTTCCTCTGAGGCCGGCGGGGCCCAAACATCATGTCTGAAAAAATCACCGCCCAAGTCGGCGACAAACAAATCACCATCGAAACAGGCCGGATTGCCAAGCAGGCCGACGGCGCCGTCACCGTCCAACTCGGCGAAACCATCATCATTACCGCCGCCGTCGGCGCCATCAAAGCCAAGGAAGGACAGGATTTCTTCCCGCTCCAGGTCGATTACCGCGAGCGCGCCTCGGCGGCCGGCAAGTTCCCCGGCGGCTACTTCAAACGGGAAGGCCGGCCCACCGAAAAGGAAATCCTCACCTGCCGCCTGACCGACCGGCCCATCCGGCCGCTCTTTCCCAAAGGCTGGTTCAACGAAGTCCAGGTCCAAACCATTCTCTTGAGCGCCGACCAAGAAAACGACTCTGACATCCTCGCGATACTCGGCGCCAGCGCCGCCCTTTCCGTCAGCGACATCCCGTGGGACGGTCCGCTCGGCGCCGTGCGCGTAGGCCGTGTCAACGGCGCCTTCGTCGCAAACCCCACTCACGCCGAGCGTGCCCAAAGCGACCTCGATCTCGTTTACGTCGGCAGCGAAACCGACGTCGTCATGATCGAAGGCTCCGCAAAGGAAATCTCCGAAGCCGACTTCAATGCCGCGCTCCGCTTCGCCCACGACTGCTGCCAGCCGCTCATCACAGCCCAGAAGCACCTCGTCGCCAAATCCGGCAAGCCCAAGCGCTCGATTACCCTCAACATCGTCTCGGACGAAATCCTCAACGAAGCCAAGGCCCTGGCCGGCGACCGCATGGTGCCCGCGCTGCTCACCCCCGGCAAACTCGCCCGCGAAGCCGCCTGCCGCGCCATCGCCGACGAAGTTGGCGCCAGGCTCAAGGAAAAGCATGGCGAGGAAGCCATCACCGACTTCACCGTCAGCCAGGCCTTCTATTACATCCAAAAGGAAGCCATGCGCGGGCTCATCATGAGCCAGGGCAAACGCCTCGACGGCCGGGGCCCCGACGACCTGCGCCTGCTGCACAGCGAAGTCGCCATTCTCCCGCGCGCCCATGGCTCCGCCCTGTTCGCCCGCGGTGAAACCCAGGCGATCGCGCTGGCCACCCTCGGCACCACCGAGGACGCCCAGGACTTCGATGCCTACGTCGGCGGCGAAACCACCAAGAAGTTCATCCTCCACTACAACTTCCCGAATTTCTCCGTCGGCGAAACCGGCCGCATCAGCGGCCCCGGCCGGCGCGAGATCGGCCACGGCGCGCTGGCCGAGCGCAGCCTCGAACCGATGCTCCCGCTCGACTCCTATCCCTACGCCATCCGCATCACCAGCGAGATCATGGAGTCCAACGGCTCCACCTCCATGGCCTCCATTTGCGCCGGCACCCTCGCGCTCATGGACGCCGGCATCCCGCTCACGCGTCCCGTCGCGGGCATCAGTGTCGGCCTCTGCTCCGAAACCGACGACAACGACCGCATCAACGAATACCGCCTGCTCACTGACATCATAGGCTGGGAAGACGCCTTCGGCGACATGGACTGCAAATTCGCCGGCACCGTCAACGGCATCACCGGGTTCCAGCTCGACCTCAAGCTCCGCGGCCTCCCTCACGACATTTTGGCCGAGGCGCTCGAGAAAGCCCGCGTCGCCCGGCTGAAAATCCTCGAACACATGGCCGCGACCCTTGCCGAGCCGCGAAAGGAACTCAGCAAATACGCCCCTCAAATCATCACCCTCAAGATCAACCCCGAGAAGATCGGCGCCCTCATCGGCCCTGGCGGCAAGAACATCAAGCGCCTCGTCGAGGAATCCGGTTGCGAGATCAACATCGAGGACGACGGCAGCGTGAACATCTACTCCACCAGCCGCGAAGGCATGGAAATCGCCCGGCGCGAAATCGAGGGCATGGCCGCGGAAGCCGAGATTGGCAAGATCTACAAAGGCAAGGTGGTCACCATTAAGGAATTTGGCTGCTTCGTCGAATTCCTCCCCGGCCAGGACGGTCTCGTCCACATTTCCGAACTCGCGAATTTCCGCGTCAAGATGGTCGAGGACATCGTCAAGATGGGCGAGGAAATCTGGGTCAAGTGCCTCGGCATCGACGAAAAAGGCCGCGTCAAGCTTAGCCGCAAAGCGGCGATGGCCGAGCGCGACGCCGAACATGGCGGCCCCTCCTCCGGTGAAGCCCCGCCCGCGGGCGGCGGACAACCCGAGCACCGCGAACAGCGGGATCGCCCCGACCGGGGCGAGCGCCGTGAACGCGGCGACTATCGTGGGGAGCGGCGCGACCACGGAGATCGCGGCGGTCGCGGAGGCTCCGGCGGGCGTGGAGACCGCGGCGGACGCGGAGATCGCGTGCGCGGCCCCAGTCCCGGAGCCCCTGGCCACCAACAGGGCGGCTCAAGCCCCAGCCACGGCGGCCCCAGCCAATCCCCAGCTCCAGGCGAGCGGGAAGACGAGGGCGCGCGCGCCGATCAATACTGAGCTGTGTTGGGGAAGGCAGCCAGAGCCGAAAACCGAGTTCCGAAATCCGAAACACGAAGCGTGCTCGAGGCGCTGTAGGCATGGAGTCCCGGCTTTAGCCGGATGCGCGTACGGCCAGACTGAGCCCGCCATGCCTTCGGTCGCCCTTCCGGCTAAAGCCGGGACTCCATGCGGGGATGGCTACCCGGAGCGAGGCTTGACGAGGCTGGCTTCGCCGGACACGCTCGGCCCATGAAATTGCTGCTCGTTTCTTGCCTTGGGGCGCTCTGGCCCGGACTTTGCCTCGCTGCCGACCTCAAAGTCGCCACGCTGGATCTGCCCCGCGTGCTGGCTGAATACCGGGAGGGCCGCGAAGCGGCCAAATCGCTCCAGCAAAAGGAGGTGTCCTTCCTCAAGGAACTGGAGACGTGAAACATAAAACGTAAAACGTAAAACGTGAAACGTAAGATGTGAAAGAAGTTCGGCGCTTCGAGTAGCTTTTACGTTTTACGTTTCACGCATCACGCATCACGCACCCACGTCTACGGCCACCGCTCGATCCGCAATCGCTCCGCTTCGCCTGTTCCCAGATCGAGCAGGGCCGCGTTTTCGATGAGTTGCACGTGGTTCGTGAGGGATTGCGACGGCGGCGCGTCCTTCGCGGCCTGCCGCTGGCGATCCAACTCGCGCAGGGAAAGCAGATCCAGCGCCACGGGATCTTTGCTGAACCTCAGTTCGTTCAGCACGACCGAATAGTGCAGCAGGCTGTGCTGCTCGCCATGATATTGGCAGATGAGGGCGTCGGTGATGTTGAGCACGACGCGGTCGCCGAGCTGCGGCAGCGCATAGATCTCCGGCACCGCCTCCGCCAGGCGGCGGGTAGCCACTTCGAAGCGGCGCACATTGTCCACACTGCCCGTCGCCAGGCTGAACAGGTTGCCACACACGCCCGCGGTGTTGTGGTTCAGCAACGGAGTGATGTTGATGATTTTGGTCAGGCGCTTGGAAACCAGCTTCGAGAGATAGGACTTGCGGCCGATGCCCGGACCTTTGCGGCCGAACTCCAGGTCGCCGTAGATGAGCTGGCCAAGGATGGGAGCATCGGGATTGTAGAACGCTTCCTCATCGAAGCCCGCATTGGCCGCGCCGTCCACGCCCACGCCCAGGCTCTCTGCCAGATCGCAGTAGCCCGCCAGACGCAGGTCGCCTTTTTGCCGGTCCCAGATGATGATGTTCCTGGCCGGGACCTTCGCCGCGAGGAGTCCGCGGATGACACCTTCCACCACGGCCAGCCGCGTGCCGCTTCCAGCCCCCGGGGCGGAATAGACCTTGATGCCGACGATGTCCTGCGTGGAGACCAGCGTGCCCCAGGCTTCGGCGGCGTTGGTTTTGCCAGTTAATTTCTCGATGCCGCGCCGGACCATCTCATAGACCCTTTCAGGCCGCGGCCGATAGGCGTCCGTCGCCTCCGGATCGTGGACCACCAGGACACGGCCGTGATCCGGCGGCGCCGCTGGGGGCGCGTCGGCGCGCAATGTCGGCGTCTGGCCAACCAGGCAAAGCAGCCAAATGAGATTGAGGCAAACCCGTGTGATTCTTGACACGTCAGGAGACGAATGTTAGCACCAGCCATTGTGGCGACCAACAAAAAGCGCGGCGCGAACTTCCAGGCTGTGTGGATGGCGGCTCTTGCCATCGGCCTGGCGAGTTGCGCTCCGCCCGGGCCGGAGGCGCTGCTGCAAGGCGAGCAGTTGATCAAGCAAGGCCGATGTGAAGAGGCAATCGCGCGCTTGAAAAAAGCCACGGTGATGCTTCCGAAGAATGCGCAGGCCTGGAACCACCTTGGCCTGGCGTATCACGGCAACCGGCAACTCGACGAGGCGGCACGGGCCTACCAGACCGCCCTGGCGCGCGACGACAAACTGGCCGCTCCGCATTACAACCTCGGCTGCCTTTACCTGGAACAGAATAATCTCGACGGCGCTACTCAGGAGTTGACGGCCTACACGTTCCTCCAGAAATCGGACGCGGAAGGCTGGCTCAAATTCGGTGTCGCGCACCTTCGGGCCAAGCGGCTCGATTTGGCCGAACGGTGCTTCCGCACCGCGCTGGATCACCACCCCCGCCACCCGGACGCCCTGAACAATCTGGGCGTGGTCCAGTTCCAACGCCGTCGCTGGCAGGACGCCCACAATTATTTCAACCTCGCCCTCGCCCATAACCCCGGCTACGGACCGGCGCAGTTGAACATTGCGATCGTCAACCATCAGGCGCTCAACAACCGTGGCTCCGCGTTGAAGCAATATAAGGCTTATCTGGCCAGCCAGCCGCGCGGCGCCGATCAGGATGCGGTCGAGGCCATTACCCGCCAGCTCGACGAGGAGTTGAAACCGCCGTCGCTCGTGCAGCGGCCGGTGGTGACGAACCCGCCACCGGCGCCAACCGTACGGACCAGCGCCGTCGCGGTCGCACCCGCTCCACCCCGGGCCACCCTCAACCCACCGCCTGCGGTGGCCGCCCGGACGAACCCCGCCCCGGCCGCGAGCCCTCCGCGAGTTCATCCCACCCCGACGAATCGCCCGGTTGTCGCAGCCCGCCCTCCGCCCGAGCCGCCGCGCGTCGCATCGAACCCGCCTCCTCGGACCGTCGAAATCCCGGCCACAGCCGTCTCCGACGATCTGGTCGTGAAGCCCGCGCAGGATCTGGCCGCGCGCGCCCCCGCCACTCCGAACCCGAAAGCCGCGGCCGCGACGCCGCCTCCGGGCAGCCCGACGAACGCGGTGCCTTACGCGGACCCAAAGTCTGACGCGGCCAAGCGCGGCCTTATCGCGCGATTGAATCCGTTCAACCGCAAACCAAAAGAACCGGAACCGGCGAAGGGCCCGGCGGCTGGCACCAACGCCGTCGCTGCACCGGCTGTGTTGCCACCGGCCACGCCGGTGGAGGCGCTCTCGGCTCCGGCGCCGGTCCCGCGATATCCCTACCAGTCGGTAGCCGCGCCGCGTCCTGGCAATCGCGCCCAGGCCCAGCCAGCCTTCGATCGCGGGGTCAAGGCGCACAAGGCCGGCAAGCCAGCCCAGGCGATCGAGGAATACCAAAACGCTTTGCGCGCCGATCCGGCCTACTTCGACGCCCGCTACAATCTGGGCGTGGCCGCGCAGGACACGGGGGATTTGGGACTGGCATTGATCGCCTACGAGACTGCGCTCGCGCTCAAGTCCGATTCCGCAAACGCCCGCTTCAACTTTGCCCTCGCCCTCAAGGACAGCGGCTATGCGCAGGACGCCGCCGAGCAACTCGGCAAGCTTCTCGCGACAAACCCGAACGAACTTCGCGCCCACCTTTCGCTGGCCAACCTCGGCGCCCAGCAGCTTCGCCAGCCGGCGCTGGCCCGCGAGCACTACACGCGGGTGCTCGAGCTGAATCCCAACCACAAGGAAGCCGGAAAAATTCGCGCCTGGCTGGCCAACAATCCATAAGCGGATGCTGTTGTGGCGCGCGAATGTCCCCGAGTCGTGGATGGAGAAGGTGCTGGCCAACCTGCCTGCCGTGTTGGTGGACCACGCGCACCTCGAACGCAAGGCCGCCACGAGCGCCCTGAATCTGGAGAAATATCGGGACCTGCATCCGCGCGTCGGCACGCTGAACGCCATCGCCATCGAGGAATTGCAGCACTTCCAGCTCGTGCTCGACTTGCTTGAGAAACGGGGGATCCCGTTCGACCAGGCGCATCCCAGCCCCTGGATCACGGGCCTCATGCGGACGGTCCGCAACGGCACGCGCCCACAGGCCATCGATCATCTCATCTGCTGCGCGCTGATCGAAGGCCGAAGCTGCGAGAAGTTTCAAAAGCTCTCGAGGGCCTTGCGCGGGCGCGACGAGGAACTGGCGCAATTCTATGCCGGTCTCGTCGAGTCGGAGGGCAACCACTACGCCACCTACCTGCGGCTGGCCCGGGGCATCGATGCGCCGGAGACGGACGAGCGTCTGGACTACTACCTTGACGTCGATGCGGAGTTGATTCGCCAGCCGCATGACATTCCGATTCTGCACTGAGGGTGTTTGAACACCGAAACCTTTCCATTCGTCCGGTTTCTGCTACAAAGTAGCGTGCGCACAGCATGATCCCCTCATTCCGCCCCATCGCCCTGGCGCTCGGTGCCTTCCTCGCTGCCGCGGGCGGCGCCACGGCCCAACTGACTCCCACGCCGCAGACGCCCATCGTCGGCGCCCGCATGCCCGCGCTCAGTCCCGACGGCAAACAAATGGCCTTCGTTTATCGGGGCGACCTCTGGCTGGCGTCCTCGTCGGGCGGACGCGCCATGCCACTCACGCAACACGTCGAAACCGACTCGCATCCCATCTTCTCGCCCGACGGCAAGTGGATCGCCTTTGCTTCCCGACGCAATGGCAACAGCGACATTTTCGCCGTGCCTGTGGAGGGGGGGCTTGCCCGGCAGTTGACCTGGCATTCAGGGCACGAATTCCCCGCCGGCTGGAGCCCCGACAGCCGTTTCATCCTCTTCACCGGAAAGCGCGACACGCCCAACTACGCCCTTTACTCCGTCGACACGGGCAACCTGCGCACCGAAATGCTGGCCGAAGACTTCGCGCCGCTTGCCGGCCCGAACGTCTCCGCCGATGGGCGCCAGGTCGTCTACGGCCGTTACGGCTTCCATTGGACGCGCCCGCGCTACCACGGCTCGGCGGCGCAACAGATCTGGATTTTGGATCGCGAGAATAACCTCCGCCGCCCGCTCACCACCAACGGCGCCCAACACCTCTGGACCCGGTTCCTCCCGGACGGCCAGAGCGTCATCACCGTCACCGTCGGCGAAGCCACCCCGTCGTCGAGCCCTGTGAACGACACGATCGCGCCGTTCCTCGACAGCACCGAGCGCACGCCCAACCTCTGGCAATTGGATCTCGAGGGCAACGCCCGGCGCCTGACCGCGTTCATCGGCGGCGGCGTGCGCTGCCCGAGCGTCGCATCGAAGTCCGGCGACATCGCCTTTGAGTACGGCCCCGATTTGTTTCTCCTTAAATCGGGCCGCAAGCAGCCGGAGCGGCTGCAGTTCATCATCGCCGCCGACGAGAAACTCACGACGCGCCGCCGTGAAAAGATCACCACGGGCGTCACCGAGGCGGAGCTTTCTCCGGACGGTAAGACCTTCGCGTTCGGATTGCGCGGGGAAATCTGGACCATCGCCACCGAAAAACCCAAGGGAGTGGCCGGCCGCGGCTCCGAGTTCGCCCGGCGTCTGACGGATTGGGAAGGCGACGACTCGGACTTCTCGTGGTCCCCGGACGGCGCGAAGCTCTACTTCACCAGCGATCGCGAGTTCACCACGCGCCTGTACGAGTTGGAGATCAAGACCGGCAAGGCCCGGCTGCTCTGGAACCGCGACGAGAACATTTCGCGCGTCACCGTCGCCCCCGACGGCAAGAGCCTGGCCATCTGGATGGCCGGCCGCGAGGGCGGCCTCTATGTGCTGCCCATTGAAGGAGGCGAACCCCACCGCGTCATCAAAATCCCCGGCTCCCAGTTCCGCGGCAACGGAGGCGGCGATTACGCCTGGTCTCCCGACATGAAATGGATTGCCTATTCCGCCCGCAGCGCGAGCCGGGCGTGGAACATTTACATCGTCCGCGCGGACGGCGGTGAACCGCACAACGTGACCCGCCTCTACGCGCAACATTCCGAGCCGGCGTGGTCGCCCGATGGCAAATACCTCTACTTTCAGAGTGACCGGGAAGGGCCCGGCCTCTACGTCCTGCCACTCAAACCCGAGCCGGTTCGCACCGCCGACACCGACCTCAAATTCGAAAAGCCCGGGGCCAAGGTCGCCGTCGAGATCGATTTCGACGACATTTCGCGGCGCATCCGGCGCCTCTCCTCCCAATCGCCGCAGGCCGACATCACCGTCAACCCCGACGGCACCATCGTTTTTCTCTCGGAGGGCGACGTGTGGACTGTCAGCTACGACGGCAAGGACACCAAACGCGTGACGAGCGGAGGCGGCAAGCAGGCCCTGCGCGTCGCCAAGGACGGCAAGAAGATTTCCTACATTCAGGGAGGCGACATGTACACCTCCGGCCTCGGAGGTTCCGCGGAAAAAATCGCGTTCACCGCCGAGTGGGAGCGGGACGTGCGGGCCGAGCGCAAGGCCGCCTTCACGCAGTTCTGGAACGCGTACAATCGCAGCTTCTACGACCCGAATTTTCACGGGCGCGATTGGGCGGCCATCCGCGGCAAATACGAGCCGCTCCTGGAGTCCGTCGAGACGCACGATGAATTCGCGACGCTGCTTCAAATGCTGGTTGGGGAACTCGAGGCCTCCCATTCCGAGGTCACGCCCGCCCCAGGTGGCCCGAGCCCGCCCGTCACGCCGCACCTGGGCTTCACGTTCGACTACGCCTACGCCGGGCCGGGCGTGCGCGTGCGCGACGTGCCGCAGGGCGCCCCGGGCTGGTACCGGAAGACGGAGATCAAACCCGGCGAATACATCCTGGCGATCAACGGCAAGGACGTGACCCTCGACGAAAAGCTTTATCAACTTATCAACGACAAACAGGACCGCGAGTTCGAGTTTCTCGTCAACACGAACGCCGACAGGAAAGGCGCCCGCACCGTGAAATACAAGGTGCTGACCCTCGAGGAATGGGACGATCTCAGTTACAAAAATCGCACCGACCGGCTTCGCAAGCAGGTCGAGGAGAAATCCGGCGGGCGGGCCGGTTACGTGCATCTTCAAGCCATGCAGACCGGCAATCAGGTCAAGTTCGAGCGCGAGGCCTACGAATACATGGCGGGCAAGGAGGCGATGATCATCGACGTGCGCTTCAATCGCGGCGGCAACATCGCCGACACGCTCATCGACTGGATCGAGCGCAAGCCCCACGGCTGGCTACGCCCGCGCGACGCCGCTCCCGAGGCCACTCCCTACCACGCGTGGGAGAAGCACTGCATCGTGCTGATGAACGAACACAGTTACTCCAACGGCGAGATATTCCCCGCCGCACTGCGCTCACGAGGCCTGGCGCGGCTCGTCGGCATGCCCACGCCTGGCTATGTGATTTGGACCAGCGACCTGCGCCTGGTGGACGGCACGGGCGCCCGGATTCCGCAAAATGGCGCCTACCGCCTCGACGGCACGAATCTCGAAAACAACGGCGAATGGCCCGATTTTTGCGTCCCGCTTTCGCCCGAGGACTGGCTGGCTGGACGCGATCCTCAACTGGACAAAGCCATTGAACTGATCATCGGCCCGCGTGACGAGAAGAAGCCGGATGTGGTGGGGGAGTGAAGCGTAAAACGTGAAACGTAAAACGTAAAACGTGAAACGTGATGCGTGATGCGTGAAACGTAAATCCGCTGTAGCCGCCGACGTGAGGAGGCGGAACACGTGGGTACACGGTCCATCCGCCTCCTCACGTCGGCGGCTACCTCACGTCGGCGGCTACCTCACGTCGGCGGCTACCTCATGTCGGCGGCTACCTCATGTCGGCGGCTACGATCGTCGCTGGCGAATGCAGTCTAAGAAAAACGCGGACAAAGCTGTCCGCGCTCCTTTCACGTTTCACGTTTCACGTTTCACGTTTTCCCCCGCTCCTCAAATGCCCAGCACAGGCCGGGCTGTGATCGGGCGGGCAGTTGGAGAACTACTGGGGGAAGATGTAGTGCATATTTCCGTTGTCGTCGCCGAGCCGGGTCAAGTCCCTCAGTCCTTTGGTGGTGACGGACGACACACTGCCGTCGAGCAAGCCGACCTCGCCACTGTCGCTGTGGCCATACTTGGGCTGGTTCTGCCAGGCGATAATCGTCGCGCGGCCTTGACCGTTGACCTCGCGAGCCGGGGAGACACCTGACGAGCACGTATTGATTATTCCATCGTAATTCAGGTTTCGATCCGAGATCAGAATGTGGTTCTGCGCGTTTTCGAAGGAGAGCTGAGCTACAGTATAACCAGGGACATATACAATGCCAGCATCCAGCCACAGATCGTAGCTGACCGAATTGTTTTGCTGGTTGTTGTGGCGAAAGCCGCCTTGAGGATCAAGGGATCCCCAATTATTGGCGACGTGTCTCTCTTTGTCAGAAGGGCAAACGAGAATTTTCGGGCTCTCCAACTCGTTGGAAACCCAGGAGAACTGAAACCACGCGTTGTTCTGGAGGCCCGCCCAAGGCGGCGCGGGAGTGCCAGCTGGCGGATTGGGCGGAGCGAGGGTCCTGGTTCCTCCGTTCCAATACTGGATCCGGAACGGCAGGTTGTTTTGCTCGTGGTCATTCACCCAGAGGAGGAACGCCAGGCTGACCTGCTTCGAGTTGCTGACGCAGGCGGCCCGTTGGGCGCGGCTCTTCGCCCTGGCAAGGGCCGGCAGAAGCAGGGCGGCGAGAATGGCGATGATGGCGATAACCACCAGCAGTTCGATCAGGGTGAAGCCAAAGGTTTTTGTGCGGAAGTTTTTCATATCGGTGTCTGGGTTCAGCGAGACGATAAGTGATGTTCAAATACTGTCAATCATTTTGGCGACGGAGCCGTTTGCGCGGCAGCGACGCCCCATCCTTAAGACGCAGCGGAAGGCGCCTTATTCCAGATGCCTTCCACTGCGGAGTCAAAAGAACCATCACTTGGGGCAGCTTCAGCGTCAGGGCCCAGGGAATTGCAGCGTTACGGTGTTTGGAATGGTGACGCTTTGAATGGCCGAATTAATCTGCTTTTGGAAGCCGCTGATCGTCACCTGATGGGCGCTTCCGTCGCCCAGACCCAGGTTTCCTGCATTCTTGTGGATTGCCGCGTCCCAGTTCGCATCCCCCACCGCCGGCGGTAGCGGCTGTGTCAAGAACTGCTTCGTGCCATTCGCCGTCGGCACTGCGGCCCCCTGCAGCACATTGCGGTCGCCGGGAAGAATGGTTTGAGGCCTGGTCTCATCGGCTTCGTGGCCGAAGAAGTAGCTGAGGTTCTGGTAGCCGTTGGGCGGATCCTGAAATCCAGTCGTAATGGTCGGATCCCAACTGCTGGCCCGGATTCGCGACGAGTCGCCATTGCACACGAGGACCTTCGGCGAGGTCAGCTCGTTGGAGGCCGACCGGAAGGCGTTAACGACGTTCCCGATGGCCGTATTCGCCCCCGCCACCGGAGCAGGGGCCGGAAGGTCCGGAACGCTGCCGCCGTCAGCGATCCTGACCTGCCAGGGGAATTTTTCGGTGTGATCACCGGACCACATGCGGAAGGCCAAGCCAATCTGCTTGAGATTGCTGACGCAGTTGATGCGCTGGGCGCGCGCTTTGGCCTTGGCCAAGGCAGGCAGAAGCAGGCCCGCCAGAATGGCGATGATGGCGATCACGACGAGCAACTCGATCAGTGTGAAAGCCCCGAGTCTTGGTTTGGTTTTGGTCATAACTATTGTTTTTTTCATTTTGTCCGGGTCGCGCAACATTAAACTGGGCGACGAGTTTGGCTGTCAACTCGATTCGGAAATTAATCTAGCAGCACGGATGCCACACTGCGGAACTCACGTAAACCCCGCGTTTTGGACCGCCTATGCACCGGGCTGATCAAAAAAACGCGCACAAAGCGTGAGTTTGACGCGCGAAAAATCTGCCGATTGGCCCTCGTGAAAAGCGGATCTCCTGGGTAGCCTCCTCGATTCCCAAATCGCGCATCGGGGCCATGAGCGGCGGCGGCTGGCACGGAGTCCCGGCTTTAGCCGGCCGGACGTCCTGCCGCCTGAAGGCGGGACTCCTTGCAAGACCCGGTTCATGGGAAGGGCGAGGCTCCTGCCGAGCCGTGATCAAGCCGCAAGTTTCGGCTCGGCAGGAGCCTCGCTACCGGGTCAAGGCTCGGCAGGAGCCTCGCCCTACCGGGTGTCGCAGCCCGTTCAAAAACTCCAACTGAAGTTGTAGCGGCGGTCTGGTATGTGTTTAGCGTGCCTGCGGCGCTGAAGGCATGGAGTCCCGGCTTTAGCCGGTTGGGCATCCGGCTAGAACCAGCCGGCCATAACTTCGGTCGCGCTGCC
>Ga0137374_10006572_pt1 | contig 13848 bp, 12 predicted proteins | sample SagtaG_20_FD_104811 | JGI IMG/M metagenome (GOLD analysis project Ga0137374, IMG submission 104811) | Vadose zone soil microbial communities from Sagehorn Ranch, Mendocino, California, USA - Sage1_R_100_16 metaG | ecosystem: Environmental > Terrestrial > Soil > Vadose zone | place: USA...
ACGTCGTGAGCGTCCTGCTCGAGACCCGGCAGGTCACAAAGGTCTGCGGCCGCGGCCTGTTCAACCGCGGGGGCACGGTGGCCCTCGAGGACTTTTCGCTCGCCATCGCCGGCGAGCCACCCTCGATCACGGCCGTGGTCGGCGAGAGCGGCAGCGGCAAGACGACGTTGGCCCGGCTCCTGCTCGGCCTGATCACGCCGACCGCGGGCGCCGTCGAGCTGTTCGGCGAACCGATGCCAAAGGCACAGCTGCGGGTGCTCCCGCGCGTCGGCGCGCTGGTCGAGGGCCCGGCGTTCTACCCGTTCTGGTCCGGCCGGGCGAACCTGATGCGGTTCGACGCCGCCGACCGCACCGCCGACCCGGGCACTCGCCTCGCGCGCACGATGGAGTCGCTGGAGCGGGTCGGGCTGACTGCGGCCGCGGGCAAGAAGGTGCGTGCCTACTCGCTCGGTATGCGGCAGCGGCTGGCGATCGCGGTCGCGCTGATGCGGCGCCGCGACCTGCTGGTGCTGGACGAGCCGACCAACGGTCTGGATCCGCAGGGCACGCGTGAGGTGCGCGCGCTGATCCGGCAGCTCGCGGAGGACGGCACCACCGTGTTCACCTCCACTCACCTGCTGGCCGAGGTCGAGCAGGTGTGCAGCCACGCCGCGGTGATGAGCCGCGGCCGGCTGGTCCGCCAGTCCACGGTGGCCGATCTGCGCGCCGAGCTGCGCCCGCGGCTCGTGGTCCGCACGCCCGACCTGGAGCTCGCCGCGCGCACCCTGGCCGGGCTCGGCGTCACCGATATGCGCCGGCAGGACGGCACGGTGGACGGCGATCCCGGGGAGCGGCCGGTGGACGAGTACGCCGCGGCGCTGGTCGGCGAGCGGGTCCGCATCCATGGCTTCGGCCTGGAACGGCCCAGCCTGGAGGAGGCGTTCGTCGCGCTGACGGGGGAGGGTTTCGATGTCGCGGAGTGACGCCGAAACGGTGGCGATCGGCGCCCCGCGCAGCTACCCCCTGGCGATGTTCAGGTCCGAGCTGCACCTGATCTTCGGCCGGGCCCGGACCTGGGCGCTGCTGGCCGGGCTGGCCGTCGTACCGATCGTGATCGGGGTCGCGATCAAGCTGTCCGGTCACGAAGGCGGCGAGGGGTTCCTCGGCCAGGTGGCGGGGAACGGCATGTTCCTCGCGGTCGCGGCCTGCGGGTTGTCGATGCCGTTCTTCCTGCCGACCGCGGTGACGGTGATCTCGGGGGAGTCGCTGGCCGGCGAGGCCAGTCTAGGGACGCTGCGCGTGCTGATCACCGCGCCGGCCGGGCGGTCCCGGCTGCTCGCCGCCAAGCTGGTCGCGCTGGTCGTCTTCTGCCTCACCGCGACGATGACGTTGTGGCTGTCCGGGTTGATCACCGGGATAGCGCTGTTCCCGGTCGGCGACGTGACGCTGCTGTCCGGCACCACGGTGCCGCTCGCGAACGGGTTGCTGCGCGCGCTCGGCGTCGCCGGGCTGATCGCGGCCTCGATGCTCGGGCTCGCCGGGATCGGCCTGTTCGTGTCGTCGCTGACGTCCACCCCGCTGGCCGCGATGGCCGCCACCTTCACGTCGTACGTCGTGATCGGGATCCTGGACGCGATCCCGCAGATCGACGTGATCCACCCGTGGCTGCTGATGGAGAGGTCGTTCTCGTTCGCGGACCTGCTGCGCGACCCGCCGTACTGGGACGACATCGTGCGGAACCTGTGGGTGCAGGCGGCATACCTGGTGGTGTTCTACGCCGGCGCCTGGGCACGTCTCACCAGCCGGGACATCGGGGGATAGCCCAGCCGGACAGCGCGGCCGGATAACGTGAGGCGTGCTCGCCGACGTCATCGACGCCCTGTGCTGCCCGCACTGCCGGCAGCCGTTCGTGCTGGAGTCCGGGACAGCCCGGTGCGCCGCCGGCCACGCCTTCGACATCGCCCGGCAGGGCCACCTCAACCTGGTCACCGGCAGAACGGCGAACACGGGTGACACCGCGGCCATGGTCGCCGCCCGCGCCGACTTCCTTGCCACCGGCAACTACCAGCCGATCCGCGACGCGCTCGCCGCCGCCGCGCCGGGGCGCGGGCTCGCGATCGAGCTCGGCGCCGGTACGGCGTACTACCTCGCCGGGTTGGTCGGCGACGGCACCGGGCTGGCGCTGGACGTGTCGACGTACGCGGCCCGGCGGGCGGCGAAGGCGCACCCGCGGATCGGCTCCGTCCAGGCCGACGCCTGGCAGGACCTGCCGGTGCGTGACCGGGCCGCGGACGTCGTGCTCAGCGTGTTCGCGCCCCGGAACCCGGCCGAGCTCGCTCGCATCGTGGCGCCGGACGGCGTACTGCTGGTGGTGACTCCGAACGCCGCGCACCTGGGCGAGCTGGTCGGTGTGCTCGGGCTGGTCCGGGTCGACGAGGAGAAGGACCGCCGGCTGGCCGCCGGTCTCGGTACGGCGTTCACCCGCACCGGCGACACCGTGATCGAGTGGCGGATGACGCTGGACCGGCAGGCGGTTCGCGACGTGGTCGAGATGGGCCCGAGCGCCTGGCACACCGATCCGGACGAGCTCGCGGACCGGCTCGCGACGCTGCCCGATCCAGTGGAGGTCACGGCATCGGTCACGCTGTCATGCTGGACCGTCACCGGTTGAGCGCGGCTAACATCGCGCCATGAGACCGCGGCTGGGCAGGCCCGACATCGCGCGGTACCGCGACCGGTTCGACGTGCCACCGGCAGTGGACGGCGGGCTGTCGGTGACCTTCCTCGGCGTCGCCACCCTGCTCGTCGACGACGGCTCGTCACGACTGCTCACCGACGGGTTCTTCAGCAGGCCGTCGCTCGCCACCTGCCTGTTGCGCAAGGTCTCACCGGACCACGAGCGGATCGTCGCGTGTCTCGACCGGGCGGGTATCAAGGCGGTCGACGCCGTGCTGCCGGTGCACACCCACTACGACCACGTGATGGACTCCGCGTACGTCGCCGAGCGCACCGGCGCCGTCCTGGTCGGCGGCGAGTCCGCCGCGAACGTCGGCCGCGGCCACGGATTGCCGGCCGAGCGCGTGGAGATCGCCGTGCCGGGGAAGCCGGCGTCGTACGGCGCCTTCGACGTCACCCACATCGAGTCGCACCACTGCCCGCCGGACCGATATCCCGGCACCATCGACCAACCGGTCGTCACGCCCGCCAAGGTCGCGGCGTACCGGTGCGGCGAGGCCTGGTCGATCATCATCCGGCACCGGCCGACGGGCCGGAACCTGCTGGTGCAGGGCAGCGCCGGGCACGTCGCGGGCGCGCTGGCCGGGCAGCGCGCCGAGGTGGCTTACCTCGGCGTCGGCCAGCTCGGGCACCAGGACGACGACTACATCCGGACCTACTGGGACGAGACCGTCGCCACGGTCGGCGCCCGCCGGGTCGTGCTGATCCACTGGGACGACTTCTTCCGGCCGCTGGACCTGCCGCTGCGGGCGCTGCCGTACTTCGGCGACGACCTCGATCACTCGATGTGGGTGCTGACCCGGCTCGCCGAACGCGATGGGGTGACGTTGCACTTCCCGGCGGTCTGGCAGCGCGAGAACCCCTGGTCCGGCCTCGGCTGACATCGGTGCGGTACCGCGCCGGGCGTAGCGCGCCACGACGCCCTGCCATGGTGCCTTTTGAGCGAACGTGTTCGGCTCTGATCGCTCCGACCTCAGTAGTTGACGGCGCCAGGCGACGCGTGTGAATGTGCTCGGAACGGGGGCTTCATGCGCAGTTTTCAGCAATTGTTCCGTCTGATCGGAGACCCATGAGCCGAACGCATCGAGCGTCTCGAACAGCCCTGGCCCTGCTCGCCGCCGTACTCCTGGTGGCTGTCGGGGCCCGTACCGGCACCGGCCGTGCCGCCGCCGCGACCCCCGGCGAGGCCACCCTCTCGCTGGCCGGGCAGAAGTCCGTCACCTGGCAGAGCCCGGTCTACGCCGAGGGCAACTTCGGCGGGCCCAGCGGCTGCCCGGCCGACGACCCGGAGAACAAGGAGTGCGACCACTTCTTCCTGACCGTGGACGTGCCCGACAGCTACTGGGACGACAACCCCGAGGGCGGCATCCCGGTGTCGATCCGCTGGGAGCGCCCGGTCGAGGACTTCGACCTGTACATCTTCGACTCGGCCGGCAAGCAGGTCGCGTCGAGCGCCGGCACCGCGGACCCCGAGGCGACGGTGATCCCGCGCGCGCACGGCACCTACCACCTGGTCGTGGTCCCGTACGACGTGCACGACAACAGCTACACCGGTACGGCGTACCTGCCGGAGCCGACCGACGTCGGGAACCTGACCGGCTTCTCGGCGAACAACGGCGTGTACGAGTTCGCCGCGGGTGAGTCGAAGGGCAAGGCCGAGTTCACCGCACCGGACCAGTTCCGGCTGCGGTTCGCGCCGGACGGTGTCTTCACCGATCCGGCCGGGACGAAGATCGTCCGCACCACGCCACCGACGCTGCGCAGTACGCGTTCGTGGGACGCCGGCACGTACTACGCCGTGGCCAGTGACAAGGCGGTGCTCCGGATCTACAAGACCCCGTTGCGGTTCGCGCTCTACGAGGGCGACAACAGCACGCCGATCTTCGAGGAGGACAAGGGCCTGCGCTGGACCCAGGGCGGCCTGCGGCAGAGCCTGAGGCGCGGCGCGACAGAGCAGTTCTTCGGCGGCGGCGAGCAGAACGGCGCGTTCAGCCACCGCGGCAAGCTCATCAACGTCGCGAACAGCTTCAACTGGAACGAGGGCGGCTACAACAACTCGCAGCCGTTTCTACCTGTCCACCGCCGGGTACGGCGCGTTCCGCAACACGTCCGCGCCGGGGCTGTACAACTTCGGCGACCCGGTGCGCACCGGCGCGCAGGAGAAGCGCCTGGACGTGTACTACTTCGTCGGCGACAGCAAGAAGGTGATCGGCGACTACACCGCGCTGGTCGGCAAGCCGTTCATGCCGCCGGTGTACGGCCTCGAGACCGGCGACTCGGACTGCTACCTGCACAACGCGAACCGCGGTGAGCGGCACACGCTCGACGCGGTCAAGATCGCCGAGAAGTACACGCAGAGCCAGATGCCGAACGGCTGGATGCTGGTCAACGACGGCTACGGCTGCGGCTACGAGAACCTGGCCGAGACCGGCAATGGCCTGAACGACAACCACATGCAGCTCGGCCTGTGGACCCAGAACGGGCTGCCGAACCAGGCCGACGAGGTCAAGGCCGGCGTCCGGGTCCGCAAGCTCGACGTGGCATGGGTCGGCAACGGGTACGACTTCGCGCTCGACGCCTGCCAGCAGGCGAAGTCCGGCATCGAGGACAACAGCGACGCGCGCGGCTTCGTCTGGCTGCCGAACTCGTGGGCCGGGATCCAGCGCTGCGGCGTGCTGTGGAGCGGGGACCAGCGGCTGAGCTGGAACTACGTCCGCTGGCAGATCCCGACGTACGCGGGCGCGACGATGTCCGGTATCGCGTACGACACCGGCGACGTCGGCGCGATCTTCGGCAGCGACGCGAAGATGCACACCCGCGACCTGCAGTGGAAGTCGATGACCCCGGCCATCATGACGATGGACGGCTGGGCCAAGGACCCGGTCACCGGCAAGCCGATGGACAAGCAGCCGTGGGTGTTCGGGGAGCCGTACACCTCGATCAACCGCAAGTACCTGCAGCTCAAGGAGCGGTTGCTGCCGTACATGTACACCCTGTCGGCCGAGGCGACGAAGACCGGCGTCGGCGCGATCCGCCCGCTGGCCCTGGAGTACCCGGACGACCCGGTCACCGCGACCGACACCGTGAAGTACGAGTTCCTGGTGGGCAAGGACTTCCTGGTCGCGCCGGTCTACGCCGACACCGAGACTCGGGACGGCATCTACCTGCCGGCCGGGACCTGGGTGGACTACTGGTCCGGCAAGACCTACACGGGTCCGACGACGATCAACGGCTACCACGCGCCGCTGGACACGCTGCCGCTGTTCGTCCGCGCCGGCACGATCGTGCCGATGTGGCCGCAGGGCACGCTCTCGTGGCAGAACCGCGACAAGGGTGAGCTCGACTACGACGTCTACGCCAAGAGTACGAACGCCTTCGAGCTCTACGAGGACGACGGCGTCACCCGGCAGTACGCCGGCGGCAGGTCGGCCCGCCAGCAGGTCCAGGTAGTTGCCGAGGGCACCGGCTACGGCAACACCACGATCACCGTCGGCGCCAGCAAGGGCGCGTACGACGGCAAGCCAGGCGCGCGTTCGTACGCGTTCACCGTGCACGTGGGCGCGGCCCCGACAGTGGTCCTCCTCGACGGCCACCCGCTGACCGGCTGGACCTACGACGCCACCAGCAAGACGGTCCACGTCCGCACCCCGTCCCTGTCCACCGCGACCTCATTCCAGCTCCAGCTTCCCGGCGCGGGCGGCCTGAGCTGAACTGCTACGAGCTGCCCGACATCCCGGGCAGCTCGTAGCGAGCCTGTACGACGGCCCGGCCGCGGGTGCGATCCACCGGCGGCCGGGCCGTCGTACGGGTAGGCAGGGCGCCAACCAGGCAGCCGACCGATCGTCGCAAGAACAAGGCCGGGTGGACCGTCAGGCGACGGCGGCGGCGAGGGAGCGGGCGACGTCCGTGCCGTGCTCGGCGGCGGTGGCCAGGCCGTTCTTTGCGGGACTCGGCGGCCAGGTCGCGGAGTGGCTCCATGCCGGGGGTCACATCGGCCAGGGTCAGCTCAGCCTCGACCAGCTTGACGTCCATGCCCCAGACGTCGGCGAAGATCCGCCGCAGCCAGGGCGTGGCGTGGTCCCAGCCCTCGCGCGGCGTGCCCGGGCCGTAGCTTCCGCCACGGGCGATCGCGAGGATCAGCGGCTTGCTGGCCAGCGCCTGCTGGGCCGGCGGTCCGAGCCTCGGGTCGGTGAGCACCCCTTCTTCAACGAATCAACGGCGCATGACACTAGGCCATCAGCAGACCCGCGCACGCCGTCGCGGCGGTGTCGCCGTCACCTGCAATGATGGCCCGGGCGAGCAGGTCGAGCCGGTCCCGTCGGCGTGCTCCCGACGCGTCGTCCGGCGCGGTGGGACTCGTCAGCAGGTCGTCGAGCTCGGCGAGCAGCGAGGGGCCGGCGAGCCGCCGGACGCAGCGCCACACGTCGTCGAGCCGGGGCTCCCGGCCGTCGGGTTCGAGAAGCGCGATCCGCAGGCTGCGGTCCGGGTGTCCCGCGGCAGACCGGGCCAGGCCCGCCATCACCGCCTCGCGGGCGCGCGCGACCTCGTCCGGAGGATGGTGCGAGAACGGGCCCGCGTCGGCCGGCCGGTCCTCGGTCGCCAGCACCACGGCGCCGTTCCCGTGCTGGACCTCGACCCGGCCCTGCACCTCGAGCGCGACCAGTGCGCGGCTCAGCGTCGCCCGGCTGACGCCCAGCTCGGCGGCCAGCGTGCGCTCCGGCGGCAGTCGGTCGCCCGGCGACAGGCCCTGGGCCTCGATGAAGGCCGCGATGTGGTCGGCCAGCTGCTCGTAGAGGCGGGGTCGCTGGAGCCGGCCGGCGGCGGCGATCGGCTTGGCCTGCTGCTTGCTCACAGTCGCAGCCTATTGACAAAGTGGCTCAGTGGCCAAGAGGCTAGTCCAATCCGTGATGCGGGGGGCCGCTCTCAAGGAGAAGCTGATGTCGATCGAAGTCGTCGCCCTGCTCGTGCTGGTCCTGGTCTTCCTGGTCGCGAGCGTCAGATCGGTGAACATGGGTGCGCTGGCGCTGGTCGCCGCGTTCGTGGTGGGTACGGCCGGGTACGGCGTCAAGGCCGCCGACGTGCTTGGTGGCTTCCCGGCGAACCTGTTCGTCATCCTCGTCGGTGTCACCTATCTGTTCGCCCTGGCGAAGAACAACGGCACCGTCGACTGGATCGTGCACGCGTCCGTCGGGCTGGTCCGCGGACGCGTCGCGCTCGTCCCATGGGTGATGTTCGTGGTCTGCGCGCTGGTCACCAGCATCGGTGCGGTCACCCCGGCGGCGGTCGCCATCGTCGCGCCGATCGCAATGGGCTTCGCCGCCCGCTACCGGATCAACCGGGTCCTGATGGGCCTGGTGGTGGTCCAGGGTGCGACGGCGGGCAGCTTCTCGCCGATCGGCGTCTTCGGGGCGATCACCAACGGCGTGGTCGAGAAGAGCAAGCTGGACGGCAGCCCGACGATGCTGTTCATCAGCGCCGTGGTCGCCTGCGCGTCGATCAGCGTGCTCGGCTTCATCGTGCTCGGCGGTCGTGAGCTGGTCAGGCGCGGCAACGAGCAGCGCGAGATGCGGAGCCTGGAGACGGCCGCGGTCGCGGCAAGCGCGACGGCGACCCGCGCGCCGGTGACCGGGACGCCGGGTGCGGCGGTGGAGCGCGGGTTCGGCGGTCAGCCGCAGCCGTCCGGCGACGACACCCCGCGGCTGGACGCGCAGCGGTCGCTCACGCTGCTCGGCCTGCTCGGGCTCGCCGTGGGTGCGCTGGTCTTCGACCTGGATGTCGGCTTCCTCGCGCTCGCGGTGGCGGTCGGGCTGACGTTGATCTTCCCGTCCTCGGCCCGCGGTGCCGTCGACAAGATCAGCTGGGGCACGGTGCTGCTGGTCGGTGGCATCGTCACCTACGTCTCGCTGCTCGAGGACCAGGGCACGGTGAAGTGGCTCGGCGACGGCGTCGCCAAGGTCGGGTCGCCGCTGCTCGCCGCGTTCCTGATCTGCCTGATCGGTGCGGTCGTCTCGGCCTTCGCGTCGACCACCGGCATCCTCGGTGCGCTGATCCCGCTGGCCGTGCCGTTTCTGCAGACCGGCCAGATCGGCGCGGTCGGCCTGATCGCGGCGCTGGCGATCTCGGCGTCGGTGGTGGACTGCAGCCCGTTCTCCACCAACGGCGCGCTGGTGGTGGCGAACTCCGACCTGGACCAGCGTGACGAGGTGTTCAAGCGGCTGATGGCGTGGGGCATGTCGATCATGGTCGCCGCACCAATCCTGACCTGGCTTGTGCTCGTCGTACCCGGGGCGGTGTCGTGACGGGTCCGCTCGCCGGCACGGTGGTCGTCGACCTCACCCGGGCACTGGCCGGACCGCACGCCGCGATGATGCTCGGCGACCTGGGCGCCCGCGTGATCAAGGTCGAGTCACCAGGCACCGGGGACGACACCCGCGGCTGGGGACCGCCGTTCGTGGAGACCGAGACCGGCCGCGAGTCGACGTACTTCCTGTCCTGCAACCGGAACAAGCAGTCGATCGCGCTGGACCTGAAGAGCGACGACGGCCGGGCGACCTTGGAGGCGCTGGTCCGGCGGGCCGACGTGCTGCTGGAGAACTTCCGCACCGGCGTGCTGGACCGGCTCGGCTTCGGCACCGGCCGGCTGCTGGAGCTCAACCCGCGCCTGGTGGTGCTGTCGATCACCGGCTTCGGGCACGACGGGCCGGAGGGCGGCCGGGCCGGCTACGACCAGATCGCGCAGGGCGAGGCCGGGCTGATGTCGCTCACCGGCTCCGCCGCGGACGACCCGCAGCGCGTCGGGGTGCCGATCGGTGACCTGCTGGCCGGCATGTACGGCGCCTACGGCGTGCTCGCCGCGCTGCTGGAACGCGAGCGCACCGGCCGCGGCCAGGTCGTCCGCACGTCGCTGCTCGCCGGCATCGTCGGCGTGCACGCGTTCCAGGGGACGCGCTGGACGGTGGCAGGTGAGGTCGGCGTTGCCCAGGGCAACCACCATCCGTCGATCGCACCCTACGGCTTGTTCCGGTGCCGCGACGGGGCGGTGCAGATCGCGGTCGGCAGCGACAAGCTCTGGGAGCGGTTCTGCGCCGGGTTCGGCCTCGACCCCGCAGCCCCCGGTCTGGCCACCAACGCCGAGCGGGTCGCCGCCCGCGAGCAGCTCGTCGAGATCGTCGAGAAGGCCTTCGCGGCCTGGGACTCGGCGGCGCTGCTCGAGCGGCTGGACGAGCTGGGCGTGCCCGCCGGACGGGTGCGTGGTGTCGACGACGTCTACACATGGGACCAGACCACGTCGCAGGGCCTGCTGGTCGAGGTGCAGCACCCGACCGCCGGACCGGTCACGCTGCCCGGCCCGCCGCTGCGGTTCTTCGAGGCCGGCGCCGGCGGCGAGCGCGAGGTCACCCGGACCGAGCATCTCGCACCGCCGCCGCTGAACCACCATGACGAGGCGATCCGCGCGTGGCTGGCGCGGTGACGACTCGCCGGACCGCGGCCGAGCTGCTCGAGCTCGTGCTCGACGACGGCAGCTTCCGTGGCTGGGACGGTCCGCTGGTCGACGTACCGGCGGGGCCGCGGTACGCCGCCGACCTCGCCCGGGCCCGCGAGCGGACCGGAATGGACGAGGCGGTGATCACCGGCGAGGGCCGGCTGCGCGGCCGTCGGGTCGCGGTCGTCGCGTGCGAGTTCGGGTTCCTCGCCGGATCGATCGGGGTCGCGGCCGCGGAACGGCTGGTCGCGGCGGTCGAGCGAGCCACCTTTGAAGGTCTGCCGTTGCTGGCGGCACCGAGCTCCGGCGGCACCCGGATGCAGGAGGGCACGGTGGCGTTCCTGCAGATGGCGAAGATCGCCGCAGCTGTCGCACTGCACAAGGCGTCCGGCCTTCCGTACCTGGTGTACCTGCGCAACCCGACCACCGGCGGGGTGCTTGCCTCATGGGGATCGCTCGGGCACGTGACCGTCGCCGAGCCCGGCGCGATGATCGGCTTCCTCGGTCCCCGGGTGTTCGAGGCCCTGTACGACAGGTCGTTCCCGCCCGGCATCCAGGCGGCCGAGAATCTGTACCGGCACGGCATCGTCGACGCCGTCCAGCCGCCCGAGGCGCTGGCCGAGATCGCCGACCGGGCGCTGGGGGTGCTGATGACACCGCGGTCCGGTCTCGCCGCGACCGGCGATCGCGAGCTGGTCCAGGAGCCGCTGCCGGACGTGCCCGCGTGGGAGTCCGTGACGGTGTCCCGCCGCGCCGACCGGCCGGGTGTACGCCGGCTGCTGCGGACCGCCGCGACGCACGTCGTACCGCTGAACGGGACCGGGGCGGGGGAGTCCGATCCCGGTCTGCTGCTGGCCCTGGCCAAGTTCGGCTCGGCGCCGTGCGTGCTACTCGGCCAGGACCGCCGCGGGCAGACCGACACCGCGCCGATGGGTCCGGCAGCGCTTCGCGAGGCCCGGCGCGGGATGCGGCTGGCGGAGGAGCTGGGCCTGCCGCTGGTGACGGTGATCGACACGCCGGGAGCGGCACTCTCCCAGGCCGCCGAGGAGGGCGGCATGGCGGGAGAGATCGCGCGCTGCCTGGCGGAGCTGGTGGTGCTCGAGGCACCGACGGTGTCCCTGCTGCTCGGTCAGGGCACCGGAGGTGGTGCGCTCGCACTGGTCCCGGCCGACCGAGTGGTCGCGGCACTGCACGCCTGGCTGTCGCCGCTGCCGCCGGAGGGCGCCAGCGCGATCGTCTACCGTGACGTCGAGCACGCAGCCGAGATGGCCGCGGCGCAAGGTGTTCGTTCGGCCGACCTGCTGGCGACCGGCATCGTCGACCGGGTCGTGCTCGAGCGGCCGGACGCCGCGCACGAGCCTGACGAGTTCTGCCGCCGGGTCGGTCGCGCCCTCGAGCACGAGCTGCTCAGGGTCCTGGGCGTGGATCCCGCCGAGCGCCTGGCCGGCCGGCTGGGCCGCTACCGCACGCTCGGGCTCACCGGCGGGTCAGCGGCCGGGGAACAGCGGCGCGCGTCGCTGCCCCTTGGCCGCGACAGCGGGGAATACCCTAGCGGTCGCCGAATCGCTGTGGGCGCACACGAAGCCGGTCAGGCTGCATCTGCGGGCCGGCCTACTCGGTGAGGCGGAGCCGAGCACGTCTGACCATGGCTGTCCAGACCCGCAAGCTCGACCCTTCGGGCAACTGGACAGCCATGGTCAGACGTGCTCCCTGACGGTCACCGAGCGACGGGAAGCCACCCCTTCAACCAGCAGGCTTGCTAACACTTTGCTAACCGGGGGGTGGACTCGGAGAGACAACCGCCGACGATTGCGCGGTGTCGACACGCTCAGCCGGCGCGACGGGACGGCCGTGGACGGACCGCCAGGCACTCGTAATGAGGAGGTCATGGTCGTGGGGGCGAGGAACGCGCGTGGTGCCGATCGTGGTGCGAAGTGGCGTCGAACAGGGTTGTCAGAGTGGGCTGAAGTGGTTGGTTGCCGGACTCCTGCAGCCTGAAGTCGGCTGCAGTGATGGATGTCTGGGCTCTCATAATCCCTGGGTCGTGGGTTCGAGTCCCACCATGGGCCCACCGCCGTGATCTCTCGGGACACCGGCTCCCGGAAGACACCGGCCGAAACCGCAGCGGTTTGCTTGGCGGCCCAATGACGCGACCTCCGGGCTTCGTGACGGACGGGTTAGCCACCCGCGGGATTAGGGTGGTGGCTCGAGCGGGCCCATCGGCTCGCGTCGCTGCCCCGTAGACAGATGGCGGCCAGTATCAATCCGAACCCCATCCCCGCCAGGCCACCCGCCGTGCCCCAACTGCCGGTGTCATCGGTGAGTACGAATGTGGCCACGACGCCGAGGTAGACCCACACCGCTGCCGCGAGGCCACCAAGTAGCCGCCAGCCGGGTTGCCCGGTGCTGGCAAGAAAGGCTGCGATCGCCGGCATGCTGACGTGTTCGGCATAGTCGGCCCACCAGTTGGCCTGCGCCGCCGGATCGCCGCCAGCGATCTGGCGTCCGACGGCTACCACGGCGACCACCAACACGACGACCGCGGCAAGTGCGCTGACCGCCAGCATCACGACATGCGGTCGCTGCCACCAGCTGGTGACGTTTCGCAACTCCGACCAGTAGGGGTAGGTCGCAAGGGCGGGCACGGTGAGCGCGAGGATGATCGCAAACCCTGGGACGAACGGCAGGTTGGCGCCCGCTGCTACGACGATGCCGACGACGAGAAAGAAGAAGAGCAGCCGCTGCGTCGGCCGCCAAGAGAGCGCCAGGAAGCAACCGGCCACGATGAGGTCCGAGGCGCCGGCGACCGTGCTGAACCACCGGTTCAACTCCGGATGCAGATCGCCCGACATCGCAGGCACCGCCATCCACGGTGCACGCGCGTTGCTCAGCCCGGCGTACAGAAAAAACAGCCCGAGCAGCCCAGCAATGATGCGGAAGGTCAGCAGGCGTTTGCGTGAAACCATCGTGGACTCAATTCCGCGTTTCATGACTCGCTCCTTGGGACCTACATCGCCTTGGTTGGTTCGCGTGTACGGGTTCATGACGTCCTCGAGTCGCTCGATGTCGTTCAAAATGTCGCGTTGTGCGAATATCAAGCCGAGTGCAGAGCCGAGTGGTGGCGGCGCCGCTGTACGCCGAGGGTGACGCCGAGGCAGGCGCCGGCGAAGACGATGCCGCCGAGAGCACCAAGCGTGACCGAGGTTGTGTGCAGCCCATCGCTCTGCGGCTGGACGGGCTGGACCTCGTCGGGCTGGTTGCCGCTGGGGTCGTTGTACGTATGGTCGTAGCCCGGTGCTGAGGCGATGCTGGCCGGGATAGGAGGATCGTGGGGTTGTATGCTGGCGCTCGCCGGCGCGGCGACCGACAGAAGAGCCAGGCAGACACCGGCGCCCGGTACGAGACCGGTCAGCCCCGACAGCTTGTTGCTTCGTGACTTGGACATGGCTGGTGCCCTCCGTTCCTCGCGTCGCGCGGCTTCGCTTCGGTCAAACGGTCCAGGTGCGCCTGAACGTCTTGTGATCCGGTTGTCGCACGGAGCGGTCTCGGCCACCGCGTTGAGGCCGACCATCGCGAAGGCCGGTTGCTACGGCGAGAAACTCGCCTACGAGCGGCTCACCTGTAACGGGCACGGTGTCAACTTCCGGGCG
>Ga0137374_10006576_pt1 | contig 13847 bp, 8 predicted proteins | sample SagtaG_20_FD_104811 | JGI IMG/M metagenome (GOLD analysis project Ga0137374, IMG submission 104811) | Vadose zone soil microbial communities from Sagehorn Ranch, Mendocino, California, USA - Sage1_R_100_16 metaG | ecosystem: Environmental > Terrestrial > Soil > Vadose zone | place: USA...
ATCGTCTCGATCAGCAACGAGCCGGAAAAGAACGCATGGATGAAGGCGCCGGGAAACCCGGCGATGACGATCAGCATGGCGTTGCGGAAAACGTGGCCGTAGAGCGTCTGACGGTCGTTGCAGCCCTTGGCGCGCGCCGTGAGCACGTATTGCTTGCGGATCTCGTCGAGGAAGGAGTTTTTGGTGAGCAGCGTCATCGTGGCGAACGCGCCGAGCACCATCGACACGATCGGAAGCGTCAGGTGCCAGAAATAGTCGGGGATTTTCTGGTACCACGGCAGCTGCGCCCAGTTGTCGGACGTGAGCCCGCGCAGCGGAAACACGTCGAAGAAGGATCCGCCCGCCAACAGGATGATGAGAAGGATCGCGAACAGAAAGCCGGGAATCGCATAGCCGACGATGATGACGGCCGAGGTCCAGGTATCGAAGCGCGAGCCGTCTTTCACCGCCTTGTGGATGCCGAGCGGGATCGAGATCAGATAGGTGAGCAGCGTCATCCAGATGCCGAGCGACATCGAGACCGGCAGCTTCTCCTTGACCAGATCGATCACGCGCACGTCGCGGAAATAGCTCTTGCCGAAATCGAACCGGGCGTAGTTCCACAGCATCAGCAGGAAACGCTCGTGCGCCGGCTTGTCGAAGCCGAACTGCTTTTCCAGGCTCTTGATGAACTCGGGATCGAGGCCCTGGGCGCCGCGATACTTGGAGCTGACGGCATCGATCTGCGATCCGCCCTGCACCTGTCCGCGCGAGGCGAAATCGCCGGATTGCGAGCCGGAGATGCGCGAGGAGGCGCCGGTGTCGGCGCCGGACAACTGCGCGATCACGCGCTCGACCGGCCCGCCCGGCGCGAACTGCACCACCGCGAAGGAGACGAGCATGATGCCCAACAGCGTCGGGATCATGAACAGGATGCGGCGGATGATATAGGCGCTCATGTCGTTCGCTGACCCGCGACCGGGTACCCTTTCGTTCGGCCGTCATCGCCGGGTTTGCCGCAACGGCGGCGAGGATCGACCCGACATTCCATCCAATATCACAGGACGTCTTAGATGGCGCGATGGATGCCGGGGTCAAGCTCGGGCACGACGAACTGGAGATTCAAGCGGCCGTTCCATTCTACCCCGACCGCTCGATCTTCGCCGCCTTGTCGCGGTCGTACCACCAAGTCTCCAGTACGCCCCGCGCGTAACGCGGTTTTATCGCCGGCCGGCTGAACTGGTCCCAATAGGCGACCCAGTGCGAGGCCTTGTACCAGTGCGGGATCCAGTAGCGCCCGGCACGGATCAGCCGATCCAGCACCCGGCACGCGACGACCAGCTGAGGCCTCGTTTCGGCGGCAATGATGCGCTCGATCATGGCGTCGATCGACGGCTCCGCGATGCCGGCGAGATTCTGCGAGCCCTTCAGGCCCGCCGCCCGCGAGGAGAAGAAGGTGCGCAGCGAATCCCCGGGCGTGGTCGAGAAGCCGAAGCGCTGCACGGTGATGTCGAAGTCGAAGTCGTCGACCCGGGCGCGGAACTGAACCGGATCGACGACGCGCACGGTCGCTTCGATGCCCAGCGTGCCGAGGTTCTTGATGAACGGCATGTGGTGCGGCTGGAACGTCGGCTCGTCGATGAGGAACTCGACTGCGATGCGCTCGCCCGCGGGCGTCAAGCGTTTGCCGTCCCGGATGGGGAAGCCCGCGTCCTGCAGGAGTTGGGCGGCCTTGCGCAGGAGCACGCGGTCCTGGCCCGAGCCGTCGGAGACCGGCGGCACGAAGGGATCGCCGAACACCTCGTCGGGCACCTTGCCGCGGAACGGCTCGAGCAGGGCAAGCTCCTCCCGGCTCGGCTCGCCGGTCGCCATCATGTCGGAATTCTGGAACACCGAGTGGGTACGGTCGTAGGACCCGTACATGATGGTCTTGTTGGTCCATTCGAAGTCGAAGGCGCAGATCATGGCTTCGCGCAGGCGGCGGTCGCTCAACTTGTCGCGGCGCGTGTTCATGAACCAGCCCTGGGCGCCCGAGGGCGTCTGGTCGGGCAGCACCTCTTTCTTGACGCGCCCGTCGCGGATCGCGGGAAAATCGTAGCGCGTCGCCCAGATGCGCGAGGTGAACTCCTCGCGGAACAGATAGTTCTTGGCGGTGAATCCCTCGAAAGCAACGTCGCGGTCGCGGTAATATTCGAAGCGCACGACGTCGAAATTGTTCTGGCCGCGCGAGACCGGAAGGTCGGCGCCCCACCAATCCTTCACCCGCTCGAATTCGATGAAACGGCCGGCGGAGAGGCGCCCCACCTTGTAGGCGCCCGAGCCGAGCGGAACGTCGAGCGTCGACTCGTCGAACGGACGGCTGGTGTAATAGGCCTGCGAGAAGATCGGCATGAAGGCGACGAACAGGGGCACGTCGCGCGCACGTTTCGGGGCGAAACGCACCACCACGGTCGAATCGTCCACGGCCTCGGCGCCCGCGAAATCGCGCATCATCTGGAGGATGATCGGGTGGCCCTTTTCCTTGAGGATCGAGAGCGAGAAGGCGACGTCGTGGGCGGTCAGCCTGGAGCCGTCGTGGAAGCGCGCCTCCGGGCGCAGCAGAAAACGGTAGGTGAGCTTGTCCGGCGAAATGGCCACCGCGCGTGCCGCGAACCCGTACATCGCGTCCGGCTCGTCGGCCGCCCGCGCCATCAGGGTGGCAAAGGTCAGCTCCATGCCCTGCGCGGCGTCGCCTTTGAGGATGTAGCTGTTGAGCGAGTTGAAGGTGAGAAAATTCTGGTTGAACTGCCGGTTCGGGCCGATCTGGGAAAAGGTGCCGCCTTTCGGCGCGTTGGGATCGACATAGTCGAAATGGTGGAAATCCGGCGGGTACTTGAGATCGCCGAAAGCCGAGATGCCGTGGATTTCCTTGTGCCCGGTGCCGGCAGCCGGCGCGGAGAACGCCGCGGTGCCGGCGAAGCCGGCGGCGCCGAGCGCGCCCGCGCCGACGACGAGAACGTCGCGGCGCGACGGCTTGCTTCCTCCCTTGTACGCGTTGGTTCGAGACAAAGTTGTCAGTCCGTTCCGATCGCGCAACGTTCGTCGCTCTTCCAGTTAGCCCTTCTCGACGCGCTTTGCGAGTCGATCCTCCCGAGGGTGAAGGGGAATAATCTCTCGGCGGGACGAGAACTCACTGCCTCGACCCGGTTTTTGCGGCGCGCTCGGCGTCCCACCACCAGACCGTGGGGAACGCCGCCGCTCCGTATTTCGGCAGTGGATCGGGCCGGCCGAAGCGGTCCCAGCGGGCGCTGCGGACCTTGCCGTAGGTCCATTGCGGCACGACGTAGTGGTTCCACAGCAGCACGCGATCCAGCGCCTTCGTCGCCGCGACCAGCTGATCGCGGTCCTTGGCGAAGATGACGCGATCGACCAGCGCGTCGACGGCGGGGTTCTTGATGCCGGCCAGGTTGCGCGAGCCCGGCTGATCGGCGGCTAGCGACCCCCAATAGCCGCGTTGCTCGTTGCCGGGGGAAAGGGACTGTCCCCAGGACCCGGTGATGATGTCGAAGTCCCAGTTGCGCAGCCGGTTCTCGTACTGGGCGTCATCGACCCGGCGCACGATCACCTCGATTCCGATCCGCTCGAGCGACGGCTTGTAGAACAGCATGATGCGCTCGAAGTCGGGCTGCTCAATGAGCAATTCCACGCTCATCGGCCGTCCGGTCGCGAGCTCGACCAGCTTGCGGTCGCGCACCTCATAGCCGGCTTCCTTGAGCAGGCGGACGGCCTCGCGCAGGTTGGCGCGCACGTTCTCCGGGCTGCCGCCGACCGGGTTGGTGTAGGGCGCGGTGAATACCTCGGGCGGCACCTTGTCGCGCACGGTCTCCAGGACCGCGAGCTCCTGGCCCTCCGGCAGGCCGGTCGAAGCGAGCTCCAAACCCTCGAAATAGCTGGCAATGCGCTTGTACTGACCGAAGAACATCTGCTTGTTCGTCTCTTCGAAATCGAACGCGAAGTTGAAGGCGCGCCGCAGCCGCGCGTCCTTGAACTTGTCTCGGCGGGTATTGAACACGAAAGCCTGCATCACCCCGACATTGCGGATCGGGAATTCCTCGAGGAGGACGCGCTTGTCGCGGACGGCGGGGAAATCATACGCGGTCGCCCAGTTCTTGGCGCTGTTCTCGGTGCGCCAGTCGATGTGATCGGCCTTGAACGCCTCGATCGCCACGGTGGAATCGCGGAAGTACTCGATACGAACCTCGTCGAAATTGTCGCGCCCGATATTGACGTTGAGATCCTTGCCCCAATAGTCCTTCAGGCGCTCATAGGTGACGCTGCGGCCGGGCACGAAGTCCCTGATGCGGTAGACGCCGCAGCCGAGCGGCGGCTCCAGCGTGGTGGCCGCGACGTCGCGCTTCCTGCCCGCCTTGTCGGCGCCTTCCCACCAGTGCTTCGGCAGGATGTTGAGCTGACCCACGATCTGCGGCAGCTCGCGGTTGCCGGACGACTCGAAGGTGAACGTCACCTCGCGCGCCCCGCTCTTCTCCGCCTTGATCACGTGCCGGTAATAGGCCGAGAGCTGCGGACTGTTCTTCTTGAAGGCCTCGAAGGAGAAGATCACGTCCTCGGGCGTGACCGGCATGCCGTCGTGCCACTTCGCCTCGGCGCGCAGCCGGTAGGTCACGGAGGAGAAATCGGGCGGATGGCTCACCGCCTCCGCGAGAAGCCCGTACTCGGTCGACACCTCGTCGAGCGAGGCGACCATCAACGTGTCGAGGATGAGATCAATCGCGCCGGCGAGCGAGCCCTTCACGCCGGCCACGACCGGGTTGAAGTTGTCATAGGTGCCGAACGCGATCTGCCGCACCAGGCCGCCCTTCGGCGCGTTCGGGTTGACGTAAGCGAAGTGCTTGAAGCCTTCCGGATATTGCGGCTCGCCGAACAGCGAGAGGCCATGCAGCCAGGTTTTCTCCTGCGCATGCGCCGGGTCGGCCAGGGCGAGGTCGCCGAGGAAACGAACGGCCGGTGCGGCCAGCGCAAGGGCGCCGGTGCGGACGACGGCGCGGCGGGTCAGGCTCACAGAATGCTCCAAGGGCTGCAGGGCCGGTTCGGCTCGGCCACGGGCTTTAACGGATTATGCCCGTTTCGCGATATTTCACCACCCGGTCGCAGTGCCGCAGCTCCTGAGCCCTTCAATTTTCCGTGCAGCAGCCGCCGGTTGGCAAACGCCCCAATGACCGGGAGCGATCTGGCCGCTGTGGCCTTCATCGCCTGCGGGCTATTGCGTCTTCGGGCCCGACGACGGGGCCTCCGCCGCCTTCGGCAACGGCGCCGGGCTGTCGGATTTCGCATTGAGAAACGCAATGACGTCGGCCCGCTCGCTGCCGCGCGGCAGGCCGGCAAAGCTCATCGCCGTACCCGGAACATAGCCTCTCGGGTTGATCAGGTACTGGTCCAGCTCTTCGATCGTCCACTTGCCGCCCTTGGCCTTCATCGCCGCCGAATAATTGAAGCCCGGCACCGCGGCCTTGTCGCGGCCGACCACGCCGTAAAGGTTCGGACCCACCCGGTTCGGCTCGCCCTTGCTGAAGGTATGGCAGGCCTGGCACTTCTTGGCCGAGTTCTCGCCCTTCTCGACCGACGCGCTGGCGAGCCGCTTCTCGATCGGCTCGTCTGGCGCCGGTGCAGCCGGGCCGCCGCCGGCCGCCGGATGCTCCTGCACCGCGACCTCGTAGCCCGGCTTGGCCGGCTTGGGCGCGGAAAACATGGCACCGGCGGCGATATTCAGCGCCAGGGTGAAAAGGCAGGTACCAAGGATCGCGCCGAGGACCTTGTTGAGTTCGAAGGAGTCCATCAATCGGCTCCGGGACCCGGGAGGGAAGATGCGGCGAGCGGTGGCGTCGGGAACCCAACGGCGGCGGACAGATAGCCGGTTTGCCTCGTCCCTGGCAACCCGTATAACCGCCCGCAAATCTTGGCCCTGAGGCCGGGCGCGAGCCGGCCGGCGTTGATGTCAGATAGCGACGTTCTGGTCCTGATCCCGGCCCGCATGGCGTCGAATCGGCTGCCGGGCAAGCCGCTGGCCGACATCGCCGGCTTGCCGATGATCGTCCGGGTGCTGCGCCGCGCCGAAGCCGCCGCCATCGGGCCGGTGGTGGTCGCAACCGATTCGGAAGCCATCGCGACGGCGGTGGAAAAGGCCGACGGCCGGGCGGTGATGACGCGCGCCGACCACGTGTCCGGGTCGGACCGCATCTTCGAGGCGCTCGGCACGGTCGGCAGCCGGGCGCGCATCATCGTCAACGTCCAGGGCGACCTGCCGACGCTCGCGCCGGCCGATTTGCGCGCCGCGCTCGCGCCCCTTGCCGACCCGGCGGTGGACATCGCGACCATCGCGGCCGAAATCCACGACGAGTCGGAGCGCGCCAACCCGAACGTCGTCAAGGTCGTGGGCACGCCGGTTTCCCCCGGTCGCCTGCGCGCCCTCTACTTCACCCGCGCGACCGCGCCCTTCGGCCAGGGGCCGCTCTATCACCACATCGGGCTCTACGCCTACCGCCGCGCGGTGTTGGAACGGTTCGTGGCGCTTCCCCCATCTCCGCTCGAACGGCGCGAGCGGCTCGAGCAGCTGCGCGCGCTCGAAGCAGGCATGCGGATCGACGTGATGCTGGTCGATTCGGTTCCGCTCGGCGTCGACACGCCGGAGGACCTGGAACGCGCGCGCGTCCTCCTCGGCCGTTGACTTGAGCCTTGCGCACCGCATAACGGGACCCATGAGCGCGTAGCCCGGATTGAGCGCCCGCCGTCGCCAAGGCCATGGCGGGCTTGATCACGTGCCCGCCGAAGCGCAGCGAAGGCGGGCAGCGAAATCCGGGGCAAGGCGGCAGCATCGGTCCCCGGATGTCGCTTTGCTCCATCCGGGCTACCGGCTACTTAACGGGACGCCATGAGCAAGCGCAAAATCGTGTTCCAGGGCGAGCCGGGGGCGAATTCCGACATCGCCTGCCGCGAGGCCTATCCGGATTGCGAGCCGGTGCCGTGTCCCACGTTCGAGGACGCGCTCAGCGCGATCGCGTCAGGCGAGGCCGCGCTCGGCATGATCCCGATCGAAAACTCGCTCGCGGGCCGCGTCGCCGACATCCATCATCTCATGCCGACGTCGGGGCTGCACATCATCGGCGAATGGTTCCTGCCGATCCGCAACCAGCTGATGGCGCCGAAGGGCGCAACGCTTGCCGGCGTCAAGACGGTGGAAAGCCACATCATGGCGCTCGGCCAGTGCCGCAACTTCCTGCGCAAGCTAGGCGTCAAGACGATCGTGGCCGCCGATACGGCGGGCTCCGCACGCGAGGTCGCCGAGCGCCGCGATCCGACGCGCGCCGCCGTCGCGTCGCGGCTTGCCGCCGAGATCTACGGCCTCGACATCCTGGCCGAGGACATCGAGGACGAGGCGCATTCGACCACCCGCTTCATCGTGCTCTCGCGCGAGGACAGGCGCATCGAGCCCGGCAACGGGCCGGTCATCACCACCTTCGTGTTCCAGGTGCGCAACATTCCGGCCGCGCTCTACAAGGCGATGGGCGGGTTCGCCACCAACGGCGTCAACATGACCAAGCTCGAGAGCTACATGATCGAAGGCAATTTTTTCGCCACGCAGTTCTATGCCGACGTGGAAGGTCACCCGGAAGACCGTAGCCTCAAGCTCGCCCTCGAGGAGCTTGCATTCTTCTCCAGCCACCTGACGATTCTCGGCGTCTACCCGGCGCATCCCTTCCGCGCGACCAATAAGGGAAACGGGTGACCCTGGTTCAAATCGTCTGGTTATACTCCCCGACGTCCTTGTGCGTGCGCAGCACGGCATCGACCGCCTTGAACATGTCGCGCATGCGCGCTTCCGACACCGGGCTCTCCACCACCACCACCAGCTCCGGCTTGTTGGAGGAGGCGCGCACCAGGCCCCAGGTGCCGTCCTCGACGGTGACCCGCACGCCGTTGACAGTGACGAGGTCGCGGATCGGCTGGCCGGCGACCTTCTCGCCCTTCTTCTGCGCCGCCTCGAAGTATTTCACGACTTCGTCGACCACGCCGTATTTCATCTCGTCAGGGCAATGCGGCGACATGGTGGGCGACGACCAGGTCTTTGGCAGCGCGTTCTTCAGGTCCGACATTTTCTTATCGGGATTGCGGTCGAGCATGTCGCAGACGGCGAGCGCGAAGATCAGCCCGTCGTCGTAGCCGCGGCCGTACGGCTGGTTGAAGAAGAAGTGGCCCGACTTCTCGAAGCCGGCGAGCGCGCCGATCTCGTTGACCCGGCGCTTCATGTGGGAATGGCCGGTCTTCCAATAGTCGGTCCTGGCGCCGTTCCGCTTGAGCACCGGGTCGGTCATGAACAGGCCGGTCGACTTCACGTCGGCGACGAAGGTCGCGTTCTTGTGCTGCGCCGAGATGTCGCGCGCCAGCATGACGCCGACCTTGTCGGCGAAGATTTCCTCGCCCGAATCGTCGACCACGCCGCAGCGGTCGCCGTCGCCGTCGAAGCCGAGGCCGACGTCCGCCCGCGTGCGCAGCACCTCGTCGCGCATCGCATGCAGCATCTTCATGTCCTCGGTGTTGGGATTGTATTTGGGAAACGTATGGTCGAGCTCGCAGTCGAGCGGCACCACCTCGCAGCCGACCGCCTCCAGCACGCGCGGCGCGAACGCCCCCGCGGTGCCGTTGCCGCAGGCGGCGACCACCTTGAGCCGGCGCTTGAGCTTGGGACGGTTAGTAAGATCGCCGATGTAGCGGTCGGGAAAATTCTCCACGAACACGTACGACCCGCTGCCTTTCAGGTCGAAGCGAGCCGAAAGCACGATCTCCTTGAGCCGGCTCATCTCGTCGGGGCCGAACGTGAGCGGGCGGTTCGCGCCCATCTTCACGCCGGTCCAGCCGTTGTCGTTATGGGACGCCGTGACCATGGCGACGCACGGCACGTCGAGGGCGAATTGGGCAAAATAGGCCATGGGCGTGAGCGCAAGCCCGATATCGTGCACCTTGCACCCGGCCGCCATCAGTCCGGAGACGAGCGCCATCTTGACCGAGCCGGAATAGGCGCGGAAATCGTGGCCGGTCACGATCTCAGGGCGAACGCCCAATTGGTGGATCAGCGTGCCGAGCCCCAGGCCGAGCGCCTGCACGCCCATGAGATTGAGCTCTTGTCCCAACAGCCAGCGCGCGTCGTATTCGCGAAACCCGGTCGGCTTCACCAGCGGCTCGGACTCGTAGGCATAGGTATTGGGCAAAAGCGCGGGCTTGGGAGCCGGGAACATCGAGGGCCTCGAGGGAAAGCGCGGGCGGCGGCCCCCAATAGCGCAATCGCAGCTATTGCTCCAGCACCAACCGGCCGTCGGCGAATTCGAACCGTCGCAGGCGCGACAGGAACGACATCCCGAGCAGGTTCTCGCTGAGCGCCTCGTTCGGCATCACCACCGCGGCAACGTCCCGCACGGTCAGCCCGCCGACCTCGACCATGGCAAGGCGCGTGGGCGCCGCGTACACCGTGCCGTTCGCGGTCTTGATCTGGGCGGTGTAGTCGCGCCGGGCGGGATGGATGCCGAGCCGGGCAGCCTCACGCTCGGGAATCGCGATGATGGTCGCGCCGGTGTCGACCACGAAGTCCATCCGGCGGCCGTCGATCCGGCCCTCGACGTTGAAATGGCCGCGATTGTCGCGCCGCACCGTCAGGCTGCGCCCACCGGGGGCTGCCGCCAGTGCCGCGGCCGGAGCCGGGCGCGAGGGCATCGTCCTGGGTTGCGCCGGGTCGCCCGGCGCCCCGCCCACCTTGTCGATGAAGCGCGGGGCGATGCCGGCAACCACAAGCGCCAGAATGGCGATAAAAATGAAGTTCCGCATGGTCCGCCGCACGTCCAAGGTCCGCGCCCGATACGAGCACAGGACGTTGGAGCAATTCGCTAACGGGGCCGCCGGCGCTTGAGGAATTTCGCCGGGTCAATGAACGCGCCCTTGCCCGGATCGGGACAATTTTAGCGGTCGGCCGTTTCAGGCCAGTGGTCTCGGCCTTCGGCTCGCCCGGCCATGACGGCCTCAGGCGCCGCGCGGCTTGGCGCGGCGGGTCGCCGGCGCGGCGAGCGGATCGTCGGGCCAGAAGTGTTTCGGATAGCGGCCCTTCATCTCGGCCTTCACGGCGGCATAGCTGCCGCGCCAGAAGCCCGGCAGGTCGCGCGTCACCTGCACCGGCCGATGCGCCGGGGACAGCAGCTCGACAACGAGCGGCACCCGGCCGCCGGCGATCGCCGGATGGCGGCCGAGCCCGAACAGCTCCTGGACGCGGATCGACAGCTTCGGCCCTTCGCCTGCGCCGTAATCGATCGAAACGCGGGAGCCGGACGGCGCGGTGAAATGGGTTGGAGCTTGGTCTTCAAGCCGCCGCCTCAGAGTCCAGGGAAGCAGCGCTTGCAGTGCGGCGGCGAATTCGTCTTCGGATATCGCGGCCAGTGACGGCTTGAACCGCAACAACGGTTCCAGCCACGCGCCGATACCGGCCGCGAGCGCGGCGTCGGAAAGGTCGGGCCATTCGCCGCCTTCGGCGCGGCGCAGGAACATGACCCGGTCCCGCCACTGCCTTAAGCTCTTCGTCCACGGCAGGCGATCGAGGCCGAGGCGCGCGATGCCGTCCGCGAGCAGCGGTGCCGTCGCCTCGCTCGGCGTCACCCGCAATGCCTGCTCGGCAAGCACGATCGCGCCGAGCCGCCGCGTGCGGCGCGCGCGCAAGGCGGCGCTTGCCTCGTCGAAGGCGATCTCATCACGCGCCTCGATGCGACCGCCAAATCGCGCCTCGATCTCGGCGAGCGATATCGGTGCCGCCAGCAGGATGCGGCTCTGCGCGGCAGTGCCCGCCAGCTCGGCGACCGCGAGAAACGGCTCGCGCGCGAGCGGCGAGACGGGATCGATGCCTGCGCCCCGCCCGTTCGCCAGCAGGAACGCGCCGGTCCCGCCGCCGCGATTGCGCGCAATGCGCTCCGGATAGGCGAGCGCAAGCACGGCCCCGATGGAAGGACGGCCGTGCGCGGGCGATGCGGCTTGGGTTCCCTCCCCCCTTGTGGGGGAGGGACAGGGAGGGGGGGCCGCCGCAGATTCAGAATCTGAAAATGACCCCCCTCCCCAGCCCTCCCCCACAAGGGGGGAGGGAGCAGGCCGTGCGGGCGGGGAGGCAGCGGCCACAACAAGGTCCGTCCACCGCGCGGCTATGCGACGCGCGTCCTCGGCGCGGCGCGAGCGGTCGCGGCGGAACGCCTGCAACCGATGGCGGAGATCCACATCGTCGCCGCCCAGCCCGCGCTCCGTCAGTAAGACGGCGATGTCGGCAGCGAGACCGGCGGCGCCTTCCGCGGCCACCACCATGCGCGCCAGGCGCGGCGGCAGTGGCAGGGCGCGCAGCCTGCGGCCCGCTTCGGTGATCCGGCCGTCGGCGTCGATGGCGCCGAGATCGCGGAGCAACGACCTCGCCTCGGCGAGCGCGGCCTGCGGCGGGGAATCGAGGAGTGCGAGCGTTCCCGGATCGGTCACGCCCCAGTGGGCGAGATCGAGCACGAAGGAGCCGAGATCGGCGGCGAGGATCTCCGGCTTGGCATAGGGCGCAAGCGAAGCCGTTTGCGGCTCGTCCCACAGCCGGTAGCAGATGCCGGGCTCGGTCCGCCCGGCGCGCCCGCGGCGCTGGTCGGCGCCCGCCCGCGAGACGCGCACGGTTTCGAGCCTCGTCAGGCCGACGTCCGGCTCGTAGCGCGGCACGCGCGCGAGGCCGGAATCGATGACGATGCGGACGCCCTCGATCGTCAGCGACGTTTCGGCGATCGAGGTCGCGAGCACGACCTTGCGGCGACCGGCGAGCGCCGGCGCGATGGCGCGGTCCTGGGCGTCGGCATCGAGCGCCCCGTAGAGCGGGACCACGTCGACGGCCGGATCGCTGAGCCGCTCGCGCAGCATCGCCTCGGTGCGGCGGATTTCGGCGGCGCCGGGCAGGAACACGAGCACCGATCCCGGATCGGTCCGCAACGCCCGCGCGACCGCATCGGCGACCTCGGTCTCCACGTTCACGCGGGGATCGCGGCCGAGATAACGCGTCGCGACCGGGAACGCGCGGCCTTCGCTTGCGATCACCGGCGCCTGCCCAAGAAGCTTGGCGACGCGCGCGCCATCGAGCGTCGCCGACATGACCAGGAACTTCACGTCCTCGCGCAAGCCCTGCTGCACATCGAGCGCCAGCGCCAGGGCGAGATCGGCGTCGAGCGAGCGCTCGTGGAACTCGTCGAACAGGACCGCCGCCACGCCGTCAAGCGCGGGGTCATCGAGGATCATCCGCGTGAACACGCCCTCGGTCACGATCTCGATGCGCGTGCGGCGCGAGACCCTGGAGCCGAAGCGCACGCGCAGGCCCACCGTGTCGCCGACCTTTTCGCCGAGCGTCCTGGCCATGCGTTCGGCTGCCGCGCGCGCAGCGAGCCGGCGCGGCTCGAGCACGAGAATTTTCTTCGATACCGCCCACGGCTCCCGCGCCAGAACGAGCGGCACCCGCGTGGTCTTGCCGGCGCCCGGCGGGGCGACCAGGACCGCGGCGTTGCGCGCGCGGAGCGCCGCCGTGAGATCGGGCAGCGCCGCGTCGATGGGCAGCTCGGGTTGGTCCATGCGGACGGCAATCACCGGTTCACGCGAATTTAAGCAACCGGATTCATGCGACCTTTACCCCAATCATTCGAAATCGTGGGCCAAGTCCGTGCGAACGCCTCGGGCCACTGCGGTCAAGGCACGCATATTGCGAAGGTCAGGGCGAGATCCACTGCTGTCCCGAATTGGGACAATCCGCGCTGTTGAGGGACCACAGGACCACGATGAGCCTGCCGCACACCGAACGGATCGACTGGGTCGATTACGCCAAGGGCTTCTGCATCGTCATGGTGGTGATGATGCACTCGACCCTCGGGGTCGAGGCGGCGCTTGGCCGCGAGGGCTGGCTGCATTACGCCGTTGCCTTCGCCAAGCCGTTCCGCATGCCCGATTTCTTCCTCATCTCCGGCCTGTTCCTCGCCCGCGTCATCGACCGCGACTGGCGCACCTACCTCGACCGCAAGGTCGTGCACTTCGCCTATTTCTACGTTCTGTGGGTGACGATCCAGTTCGCCGTCAAGGCGCCGGGCTTCGCCACGGAATACGGGTGGAGCGGAGCCGCGGGTCTTTATCTTGAATCCTTCATCCAGCCGTTCGGCACCCTGTGGTTCATCTATCTGCTGCCGGTCTTCTTCCTCGTCACCAGGCTCACGCGGGGCGTGCCGGCCGTTTTGCTCTGGCTGGCGGCGGCGGCGCTGGAGATCGCGCCGATCGAGACCGGCTCGGTGATCGTCGATGAGTTCGCGAGCCGGTTCGTGTATTTTTACACCGGCTATCTCATCGCCCCGCGCATCTTCGCCCTGGCGGCAAACGTGCAGCTGCGGCCCGCGCCGGCGGCGGCCGCGCTCGGCTTATGGGCCCTCGTCAACGGCGCATTCGTCTTCAATGGGCTTGCCGATCTTCCCGTCCTCTCGCTTGCGCTCGGCCTTCTCGGCGCGGCGGCGGTGGTCTCCGTCTCCGCCTTGATGGCGACGAGCGACGTGTTCCGGCCCTTGCGCTATTGCGGCCGCAACTCGATCGTCATCTATCTCGCCTTCTTCCTAGGGATGGCGGCGTCGCGGGCGGTGCTGATCAAGACGGGTTTCATAGCCGATATCGGCACCATCTCGGCGATCGTCACCGTCGCCGGTGTCATCGGTGCGCTGACCTTGTTCTGGGCCGTGCGCGGAACGCCGCTCAAGGTCCTGTTCGAGCGGCCGCAAGCCTTCCGGCTTGCGGCGAAGCCGCGG
>Ga0137374_10006577_pt1 | contig 13846 bp, 14 predicted proteins | sample SagtaG_20_FD_104811 | JGI IMG/M metagenome (GOLD analysis project Ga0137374, IMG submission 104811) | Vadose zone soil microbial communities from Sagehorn Ranch, Mendocino, California, USA - Sage1_R_100_16 metaG | ecosystem: Environmental > Terrestrial > Soil > Vadose zone | place: USA...
CGTTTGCATCAATTCCGCTACGACCAGAAGGCTTTCTGGCGGAACCCGGCGGCGATCTTCTTCGCGCTCGTACTACCGGTGATGTTCCTGGTGATCTTCGTCAGCGTGTTCGGCAACCAGAAGATGGAGCTTCCCGGCCAGAAGCTGGTCCGGGGCTCGACGTACTACCTCCCGGGGATCGTGACGCTCGGGGTGGTCCAGACGACCTTCACCCACCTCGCCGTCTCGCTCACCGCGTCGCGGGAGCGCGGTCTGCTGAAGCGGCTGCGGACGACGCCGCTACCCACCTGGGTGTTCATGGCCGGCCGCACCGCGACGTCAGCCGCTGCCACGGTGCTGCTGGTCGTCGTGCTCGTTGCCCTCGGCAACGTGGTGTACGGCGTCGAGGTGCCGACGAGCACCCTCGCGGGTGCCCTGCTCTCGTTGATCGCCGGCGGCTTCGCTTTCTCCGCGCTGGCGTTCGCGCTCAGCACCGCGATCCCGTCCGAGAACGCCGCCGTGCCGATGACGAACGCCCTCACGTTGCCCCTCTACTTCATCTCGGGGATCTTCATCCCGAACGAGTTGATCCCGCCGGGTGTCCGCGACGTCGCGGCCGTCTTCCCGGTGAAGCAGCTGTACGACGCCTTCCTGACCGCCTTCGACCCGGCCACGACCGGTGCCGGCGTCGACGCGGCCAGCCTGGCCGTCGTCCTCGGCTGGGGCCTCGCCGGAAGCATCCTCGCCTTCACAACCTTCCGCTGGTCCCCGCGGTCCGGGTAGCCCGGTCAAGCCGTTGCCGGTCGCCTGGTCCAGCGGCGGGTGGCCAACGCGAGACCGGCACCGGCGACGAGAGCCGCGACGAGGAAGCCGACGCTACGGTCGGTGCGGGCCGCGACCACTCCGAAGGAGGCCGGTCCGAGGCCGAGTGCCAGGTCGAGGCTCATGCTGACGGTGCCCATCACGGCGCCACGTTCGCCGGCAGGCGCGCGTTGCAGGGCGAGCATGATCATCGCGGGCGTCCCGAGCGCGACGCCGACGCCGAGCACGAAGGTGCCGAAGACCAGACCAGGTACCGTCTGCCGGCTGCCGATGATCGCCAGCCCGATCGTTGTGCAGAGCAACGAGATCCGGACACTCCGGGCGGCACCCAGCCGGTCCGGGATGCGCGCACCAATGCTCCGGATGAGGACCACGATCGCCGCGAACTCGAAGAGCACGAACCCCGCTCCGGACAGACCCAGATCGACCGCGTAGAGCGGTACGAACGCCAGGAACCCCGACATTCCCCACACCAGCGCGAGCAGCAGAAGCCCTGGCAGGACAGCCGCTGGATGGATCAGCCTCCCACCAGCCTCTGATCGCTCGGATGCCGACCCGCGGGTGTCGCCGACGCGCAGGGTGAGCAGAACGGCTACCACCGCGGCGCCGGCCGAGATCAGCCAGACGGTACCGAAGCCCACCGAGCCGACCACGGCTTCCCCGGCCGGCGGGCCGACCGCGAGTCCGGCGTACAAGGACAGCGAGAACAGGCTGATCGCCTCGCCGCGGCGCTCGGCCGGTGCCAGGTCGGCCATCGCGGTCACAGCACCGACGAAGAAGAAGGCCTCGCCCACACCGGTGAACAGCCGCAACGCGACCAGCACGCTGACCGCCTCCGCGAAACCGTAAGCGGCAACGGAGGCGGCGAACAGGGCGGCGCCACCGACCATGGCGATCGACCTGCCGCGCCGGTCCACCAGCCGGCCGGCCCAGGGACGCAGGAGCAGCGCGGACAGACTGAAGGCACCGACCGAGAGTCCGACGGCGACATCGTCGCCGGCCAGTGGGCCGGTCACGTACAGCGGCACCGACGGCACCAGCAACCCGTCGGCGAAGAAGTAGGCCAACGCCGCACTCCCCAGCAGCACGAACTGCGGTGTGACGAGACGTGGTCTGGTCGTTGCCGTTGCGCTCATGAGGCTCACAATGGCCGTAGGGGGAGGCTCGGGCATCGGTAGTTCTGCCCATCCTCGGGGAGGTGCGATGGCACAACACCAGGTGCGACTCGCTGAACTTCTCTGTGCGCTGTCCGTGACGCTGGACCTGGCGATGGCACAGCCGCCGGAGAAGTCGCTGCGCAGCTGCCTGGTCGCGACCCGCCTCGCAGACCGCCTCCATGTCACCGACAAACGCACCGTCTACTACGCGACCCTGCTACGTCACCTCGGCTGTACGGCGACCACACACGAGGAGCTCCACCTCGCAGGACCACGTGCGGCCGAGCTGCGCCCACTCGCCGAGCGCACCGACTCCGCCAGCCGCCGTGAGTCACTCAACTACCTCCGACATGTCGGCAAGGGCGCCGGCATCAGACGCCTTCAGTACGTCGCTCGGACCCTGACAACAAATGAGGACGACGTACTGCGAGCAATCTGCGAGGTAGGCAGCATGCTCGCCGAGCACCTCGGCCTAGGCCCGTCCACCGCCGAAGCCCTGTATCAGAACCTGGAACGCTGGGACGGCAAGGGTATGCCGAGAGGACTTGCCGGCAAGGAGATCCACATCGCCACCCGCATCGCCGAGGTCGCAACCCAGGCAGTCATCGTGGGAGGCAAGACCGTGGTGAAGCGCCGCGGCGGCTGGCTCGACCCGTTCGTCGTCGCGCAGTACGACGACAGCCTGGTAGCCGACCTGGACGACATCGACGTGTGGCAGGCGACCGTGGACGCCGAGCCACGCCCCTGGTGGCCTGCACCGGACCTGGACGAGCTGGCACGAACCTTCGCGTACTTCGTCGACCTCAAGTCGCCGTACCTCTTCGGCCATTCCACTGAGGTAGCAGCACTGGCTGACGAGGCTGGACGCTTGCTGCATCTCGAGGACGCAGAGCGAGCCACACTGCGACGTGCAGCACTGTTGCACGACCTCGGAAGGGTCGCAGTGCCGACAGACGTCTGGGAGCGGCCCGGCCGGTTGAGAAGGGCCGAGTGGGAGCAGGTGCGGCTGCACCCGTACCAGTCCGAGCGGATCCTGTCGCGATCCGCAGAACTCGCGCCGATCGCCGTACTGGCGGCTCTCCACCACGAGAGGCTCGACGGCAGTGGCTATCCGCGGCACGCGAAGGGTGGTGAGCTTTCCACGGCCGCGCGGATCCTTGCCGCGGCTGACTGCTACCAGGCGCTCACCCAGGACCGCCCGTACCGGTCCGCGCACTCAGCAAAAGGTGCCGCGGAGATCATCCTGGCGGAGGCGGCGGCCGGCCGGCTGGATGCGGCCTGTGTGAAGGCTGTGCTCGCGGCGGCCGGGCAACAGGTGCCCGACCGCCGGATGAGCGGTCCCGCCGGTCTCACCGAGCGGGAGGTCGACGTACTGCGCTTGCTCGCTCGTGGCTCGTCGAACGCCGACATAGCCCGCGAGCTGGTCGTGTCACGTCGTACTGCGGAGCATCACGTCCAGCACATCTACGACAAGATCGGTGTGTCGACCAGAGCCGCTGCTGCGCTGTTCGCCATGCAGCACGGGCTCTTTACACTGTGACTTACACCGTGACGAGCTTCTCGAAGAAGAACTCGTGCTTGAGGAAGGAGACGTCGTACTCGTGGCCCGGGTACGGCGGGAGGAGTTGCGCGGCCTGGAACAGCCGCCAGCCGTCCTTGAGCGCGTCCAGCCCGGTGGCGTACGGCGGGACGTCGCTGTCCCCTGTCGTCGGCGACGTCTCGCCGGTTCCGTCGTACGTCGACCAGCCGACGACTCGCGCGTCGAGAGCCGACGAGGCCAAGTAGAGCACCAGCACCTGCTGGCGGACCGTCTGCTGAGCGGTTTCTGTGGCGGTGGTGGTCATACCATCTCCCTCTTGGCGTGCGGGTTGAGGCTGCGCTGCGTGACGACCCGCTGCGGGCGGTTGGAGACGCGGGTCACCCAGTAGTCCGGGTCGTAGGTGTCGTCGCCGGTGAGGGCCTGCCAGAGCTTGACCCGGTTGTAGACCTCGAGCCGGCCGGTGGCGTTCTCGTACCAGGGGAAGCTCTGCTTGAGCTCGCGCGCGACCTCTTCGTCGTACAGGTCCTCGATGTTCCACAGCCGGACCTGGCGGACGGTCGGGTTGAACCGGATCTTGAACATGTAGCGGTCGATGTCGCTGTCGTTCTTGCGGCCGCCGTGCCAGATGCCGTGGTGAAGAAACTGCACAGTGCCGGCCGGGCAGACCAGCCGGGTCTGGCCGAGCAGGTTCTGGTACCGGCCGGTGTCGCTCTCGTTGGTCCGGCGCAGGTGGCTGCCGGGCACGGCCAAGGTGCCGCCCATCTCGAGCGTCACGTCCTGCGGGTAGTACATCAGTTGCACGTCGAACGCGTCCGGGCGTACGTCGATGATCGCGTCGCCGTGCAGGTTCTGCGCCTCGCCCTCGTTCGCCTTGCGGATGTGGACGGCGTGGTGGTCGACGGTTGGATCCGGCCCGACCAGGCTGTGGATGGCGCCGGCGACCTCGGGCAGCTGCACCAGCCGCTGGACGAACTCGCTGTCCACGAACGCCTCGGACAGCGGGGTGCCGTACGGGACGCCGGGGATGCCGGCCTTCAGGACCTCGATCGCCTGCTGGTTCATGTCGTCCGGTACGACGGCGTCCATCCGGAGCGACCCGGTCGCCACGAAGTGCGCCATCTGAACCGAGGTGAGCAGGTTCTTGCGATGCGGATGGGGCATGGGGGTTTGCCTCTCGGGTAGTGGTAACTACTCCACCAGCCTAAGTTCCGGATGCCTTGCTGCGCGTGGGCTGTGATCACCATTGGTGGTAATTTCTCACCATGGTCGAACTCCACCTCGCCGAACCTCCGGACGTGGCCAGCATCGGCGCGGGTATTCACGGCGTACGGAGGCTGCGGGAGGTGTTCCGGCTGCCCGACCTGTGGCAGCTGCATTTGTACAGCTACTCGGCCGAGCTCACAGTTGCCGGTACGACGTACTCCGTGGCTCCGGGGTACGTCAGCCTCACGCCGGCCGGAGCGCCGGTCGAGTTCGTCTATCGAGGCCGGTCGGAGCATCTCTACGTGCACTTCCGGCCGCGGGTCGTCGGCGAGCCGTCGTTCGTGCCCGTCGTACAGGATGCTGGTTCGGCCGCACCGGTTCTGTCGGATCTGCTGCGGTCGGCGCTCGAGGCATCGCCGTCCGGGTCTGCGCGAGTGACGGCTGAGGTGTGGACGGCGTTGTGGCGGATCGTCGAACTCGGGTCGTCGGTCACGGACGGCTTGTCCGGTCACCCCGCGGTCGCCGCCGCGATCGCTTACATCGAGGCCAATCTTGGTGGGCCGCTCACGGTCCCGGCGCTGGCGCGGATGGCCGGCGTCTCGCACAACCACCTGACCCGCCTCTTCCACGCCGAGACCGGCCTCACCGTGATCGCCTACATCCGCCAACGCCGGATGGCCCGGGCCCGTCACCTACTCGTTTCGTCGACCTTGTCGATCCCGGCGGTCGCCGCCTCCGTCGGCATCTCCGACCTCCAAGCCTTCAACAAAGCCTGCCGCCGCGAACTCGGCGGCTCCCCGCGGACGGTGCGTAATGCGGTGGGCGTTCAGGCGGGCGGCGTTTAGGCGGCTGGCGTTCAGGCAGTGGCCCCGGACGGGCCGGGGCCACCGGTCGGATCAGCCGGCGATGATGCGACAGCGTGCTGACGACGGCAGAGCTGGCGAATCCGTTGCAGGAACCTGCAAAGTGTTGACCGCCTAGCGAACGGCGAGGGCGGCGAGGCCGTGGGTGAGGATGCCTTTGACGACTGACAGGGCGTAGGCGTTGTCCGGGCCCGTTATGGCTTGGTCGGACCAGCCGATCACGTCCTCCCGGGCTCGGACGTGGCGGTAGTACCGGACAGCCTCGTCGTCGATGGTGTGGTCGCCGTACCCCGTCAGGAAGGCTTGTAGCTGCTCTGGCGTGGTGGGGCCGACGTCGCCCATGCCGCCGAGCATGAACATCAGGTCCTGCTCACGGGGCGCCAGGATGACGTCGTCCCAGTCGATCAGGTGCAGGTGCGCGTCGACGAGCACGTTGCCGAGGTGCGGGTCGCCGTGGCAGATCACCCGAGGACCGGTCGGCTCCGGTGGACGGGCCGTCAGCAGGTGCACGATTGTCGCGTCGTGCTGCCGCCAGACCGCGGCCAGTTCCTCCTCGACCTCGTCCTCAGGTGCCTGCGTGGTGAGCCGCTCCTGCAGCCGCTCCGCCACAGCCGGCACCCGCGCGTCGATATGACTGTGCTTGGGGAGCGCATCCCGCAGCCTCGGCGGCGGCTCGCCGTCGTGCACGCGCCGGAGGAGTACGCCGTACTGCGTCCACTGTTCAACTGTCAGCCCGGTCTCGGCCGCGCGGACGCCCTCGATCCACGGCGTGATGGTGAGGCGCTTCTTCCCGTGGAAGCTCCAGAGCCCGCCCTCCGTGGTCCGGATCATCTCCGGGATCCCCGGCAGACCACTGTCCGCGAGGAACGCCGCCACCTGATGTCCGGTGTTGGTCCCCGCGCCGCTCCACTTCACGGCGTACGTGTTGATGGTCGTGGCCGCCCTCCACACCTGCGCCGCCACATCGGCACCGTGCGCGACCGGCGAGAGTTCCACCAGCTCGAGCCCGAAGTCCTCCCGCACCCACCGCCGCACCTTCTCCACGCCCGCCAGCATGCCCGGCAACCGACGCCGAGGCGAACCGATTACCGGGCGGCGGCGTCAGCGGTAGTTGACGAACTGGACCGCGAAGTCGAGGTCCTGGCCCTTGATCAGCGCCTGAACCGCCTGCAGGTCGTCACGGCTCTTGCTGGACACCCGCAGCTCCTCGCCCTGGATCTGCGCCTTGACGCCCTTCGGCCCCTCGTCGCGGATCAGCTTGGACAGCTTCTTCGCGTTCTCCTGGGTGATGCCGGCGTTGATGGAGGCGTTGATCTTGTACACCTTGCCGGACAGCTTCGGCTCGTCCGCCTCCAGGCCCTTGAGCGAGATCTGGCGCTTGACCAGCTTGTCCTTGAACACGTCCAGTACGGCGTTCACCCGCTCCTCGGTGTTCGCCTGCATGTCGATGTTCTCGCCGGACCACTTGATCTGCGCGTCCACGTTCTTGAAGTCGAACCGCTGGCTGATCTCCTTCGCCGCCTGGTTGACGGCGTTGTCCACCTCCTGGCGATCGACCTTGTTCACGATGTCGAAGGAGGACTCCGAAGCCATGGGCAGTTCCTTTCCGATTTGCTGTCAGGGGCACTGTCTGTTGTATCGTCTCTCCCGCTGGTCCTCGTACCGGCACCACCCCCGGCGGGTTGCCCGAGCGGCCAAAGGGAGCAGACTGTAAATCTGTCGGCGTTAGCCTACGCAGGTTCGAACCCTGCACCCGCCACCAGCCAGAAAACGGCCCCTGACCTGCGGAAACGCAGCTCAGGGGCCGTTCTGCTGTGTCCGGTGGTGTCCGGCTGACCACGGCGATCTACGGGTATCCGTGTCTAATACGTGTCCAAGTCGAGTTGCTACCGTCCACCTGCGTCTGCTGTGTGCGTGATCGGGCGGGGCACTTCGACGCGATCGTCCACCGATGTCCGGCACGATCCAGGTCCGCTGTTAGCAGGCCGTTGGCACGTAGCCAGTTGGAAGTGCGGCCGACCGCCTGCCTGGGTGGGACCTTCACGCCTGAAACGGACCCCCGCAACACCCATGAGTGACCGCCAACGACCACCCGTTAGGGCACGTGGAGGGCACGATCTTCTGATCCGTAGTCGTTCCCAAGCAGTCCGCCCGTGTCCGCCCGAAGGTGCAGCGAGTGCGCGGAACGCCGTGATCGTCCGCGTGTTCGGATGGGTTCGGACGACCTGTTGAATCTAGTCCGGGTTAGCAGGATCCTCACGCCTTGCACGATCGGCTCGTCCGGCGTTCGTCCGTGAGCAGTCACCACTGCGCCGGCCTGCAGTGCGACCGTCGGCTCAGCGGGTCGCCCACAGGTAGGCGACGGCGCTGCGCTGGCGCTTGTGCCCCGCAGCGATCTGGTCCTGGATCCGGCCGGCCAAGGCGTCGTACTCAGAGGGGTCGAGCGCTTCGCCGAGGACCTCGCCGACCGAGGGGCTGAGTGGGTTGGGGACGTACCGCAGCAGCCCCTGCCAGTCGTCGACCGGGACAGCACCGATCGAAACGCGGTAGTCCATGTGCACGTCGCTGAAGCCGGCCGCCTCGGCATGGGCCAGCAGGTCACGCTCGTCGAAGTCGACCATCGAGGCGGTTCCCGGCTGGGCTCTGTGGAACGCGTCCTTCACCTTCGCCGCGATGACCTCGAGGCCGGTGACGTCGTACCCCCAGAGCCGGCCTACCGGCTCTGGCCACCCGAAGCTGTTGATCGGCTCGAAGACCGACAGCCGGCCACCGGGACGCAGCACGCGGTGCAGCGATCTGAGCGCGGCGGCCTTGTCGGCCACGTAGATGAGAACCGAACGGGTCATCGCGACGTCGGCACTGCCATCGTCCAGGCCGGCCAGGTCGGGCAAGCCCGTACGGATGAACCAACACCGATCGCCGACGTCCAGCTCGTCGGTGAGCTCACGGCAGCGATCCAGCAGCTCGGCCGAGATGTCCGCGAAGACGACCCGTCCGGTGCCGCCGACGCGGGGCAGCGCACTCAACCCGAGAAGCCCGTCGCCGCAGCCGACATCGACGACGACGTCGCCGCCCCGGATATCCGCGTGGTCGAGGACCGTGTCGCGGTACTGGACAAGGGCGGGCACCATCTGCTCGAGTCGAGCGGGATCGCCGCCATGCCGCCCTTCGAGCAGCCACTTCGCCCACGGGTCGGTGCCCCGTCCACTGGTCCCGCCGACCGTATCACCCATCACGACTGACGCTACCCCACACCCGGCCGGCTGACCGGAGGGGTTTTCGGAGGGATCACCGAGCCGGACACGCGAAAGCCCAGGTCAGACGCGGCGTCTGCCTGGGCTTGGCCCTGCGCGCTTGGACGGATTCGAACCCCCAACCTTCTGATCCGTAGTCGAGACGGGAAGACGCACCCCGGACCCGACTCCGACCTAGCCCGCCAAAACGGCCCCGTCATCCCGGACTCGTGAGGCCCCTGCCGGAGGCAATTGCTTTTGCTCAGGAAAGCCCCGAGAGCGGGCGCGGGCGGTGAACGGCCGGAGGCCGCATGCGCACGCCCGCGCCGCGCGCCGAAGGCGCGCCTTGATCCATAAGAGGTGAACTCGGCAGAGGCATGGCGTTACGCGGCGCGGATGCTGCGCGGTGGTATGTCCTGACTCGCGGCCCATGCCTGCCAGTCCGGCGCAGCCGTGTCCGGAAGCGTGCCGGGCGATGATAGGCACATGAGCATGTCCTCATCGAGCTTCGATAGAGGCACTTGGAGCGACTGGATGCTGCACTCCGCGGCGGCCCGTCGGGTTGGCGCTGCTATCGCCGTCGGGGCCGCGGTTGGCGTGCTCACGACATCAGTGATCGGCATTGCCGCGTTGGTCCGCGACCGCCCATGGCACGGACTCGGGATCCTGCTCGTCGTTGCAGTGCCGATGCTCGCAGTTGGCCAACTCTGGGCGATCGAGTGGGTGCTCATTCGGCGACCGCCGCAGCTCGGCTCGCCGCTCTTGCGGCTTCCGGCAGCGACGGGAGTGAGAGAAGCGCCCGGCAGTTGTTCTTCGGAGATCTGGATGCTCGTATCGGCCGCGCGCTGGTTACTGTTGCGTTCCTTGGCTGGCTGTCGGCGATGACAGCAGCGCTTCCGGCAGCCGCGAACGGTGCCCCCGCGGACGGCGTGAGCGGCTGCCCGTACCGACTTAACAATCACGGAATCTAACGTGCGTGTCGCAGGCCACATACGACCATGCCGGCGCCGCAGTGCAACGGTTCTCCGCGGCATCCTGCTCGCCTTCTTCGCCGTACACCTCGGCGCTTCGCTTGGCGGACGGCTGCTCCAAGCCAAGACGTCGCCAGCAGACGGCGGCGAGCGCGGACCACAAGACAGCGCTAAGGATTGCGACGAGCCAAACCGCGAACGGGTGGGAGATCCGGTTTCGTTCGTTGACGTCAGAGATCAACTGAGACACGCCATACGACGTACGCGGCGGCGGCATCGTCGCTGGACTTGCCCCGTGGCACCGTAGGCCGTCCGCGGAGCGTTCCGCGCGACGCACCCCGAAGCCGGGCCGGCGGGCCAGCGGCGCGAAGCGCCACCTTGAACCCCTAACCCCTGCCTTGCAAAGCGATCCGGTACCTTTCGTGTGCTCAAGCGCTGATCCGCCGACCGGGGACACGGGCTGGTTGGTGACCGTGACTAACCGGCTCCGCCCGTTGGTCTGCGCTCCGTGTGGCACGTTTGTGCACGTCGACGCAGGTGACCAAGATCAGAGCCGATGTCAGGCAGACTCAGTACATGCCCCACGGACTCGACGCGGTACCGGGCGGCGACCGCTGGTTCGGCTCCGTCGATCTGCGCGGCGCTCCCGATGCCGCGCTCAGCGTGATCCACGAACTTGTAAGAATGCTCGACGAGACGCAGCCGCAGCTGCTTGATCAGCGTCGCAGCCACGTTCGGTCCTCTGGCGACCGGACGGTCGAGATCGAGCTGGCGCACCAAACCGAATCCGACTGCGATGTCTCGGTGGCGGTGGACAGCGAGCAAGCGGTCGTCTCGTGGCTCAGTGCTCACGAACACGTCGATGAGTCGGATGCTGTGGCTGGTCGTCCGTGGACAACTGTGGTTGTTGACGTTGTGCACTCGGTTCTGCGTGGCGAGTACGAGGTCGAGAACCACTACTGGAGGAAGCGTCTCCTCCGGACCAAGATCATCGACACCGGGGATCCTGCTGGGCCGCGCGTGATGGAAGAGCAAGGTCCCCTGCTGGCTTTGCTGCCTTGGCCCCGCGTCACCCATGTGGCACGTCGACGGGTCGACTTCGGCCTTCGCGACTGACCGCTCAAACGAGAGTCGCCACTTCTGCCCCTGGTAACTGCCGGACCGGGGAGATTCAAAGTTGCTGATCCGCCGTCGACCTGGGTCCACTGAGGCGTTCGCCAAGCTGCTCGTTGAGCGCATAGCCCGCCCAAATCGCCGGGGCCCGTCTACAGCCGTCCACGGGTCCTGTTAGCAAAGGAGCCAGTCCGGAAGTGAGGCGGAAGGTGTGCGTGGCCACCGCCTCGGCGGCGATCCTGCACAATGTCGCGGTGGGCACCGTTCCGTTCGTACTTGGCCTGCTAGTCGCACTGGTGATCAGCGGGCAGGTCTTGATGCTGTTGGAGCGCCACCGCTCAATCGACAAGCGGCTCCGTGACCTAGGTTGGGGCGGCGACGCTTTCGCGCTGCTGCTCGTAGGGATGCTCACGATGGGCTCGGCAGGTGCCGTTGTCGGAAGCCTCTTCAGCGCCCCGGGCGGCGGTGGTGCGGCGGGCCTCGTCTTGGCCCTGCTGACGTGGACCGCTGCGGTGATCTGGGCGCATCGACAGCCGCGGTCACCCGCGCGGCATCAACGGTACGAGCGCTAGGCCGGTTAGCAGGTAGCCAATTTGGCAGATCGGTCGACGGGACGCTCACCGCCTAGCCCTCAGCCTGAGCCGGTGCCCTCCTAGTGACCCCACCTGACCCCGGCTGGCCCCTCGTAATCGCTCTCTACTCGCACGCCGGCGGCTCCGAGCGCCCTGAACTCACTACCCTGGAGCCGTGGAGCCCGATGGCACGGTTGTCGTCCTAGTGCTGTTGCTGGTCCTCGTCGTGCGTGGCGTCGGCTATCCGAGCGAACCATGGTGGTCCCGGTGGGCATCCGCCGTGATCCTGGCCGGGTGGACTGCCTGTGACCTGCTAGGGCTCGGTGTCCTCGTCGTACCGGCGGCTGTGCTCTTCGTAGTGTCGCTGGTGGTGCATGTCAGTTGGCGATTCGGCGAAGGCGGGCGTCCATGGAGGATGCCGATAGTGGGCGCGAAGTCGCGTGGAGATGTGCCCTGATCCACACCTGCCCCGTCCCCCTAATGATGCCAAACCCAGGCCAGCGCGGCGCACGTTAAGAGTCGACTTGCCGATCCCGTAGGGACGCGTACTGCTTGATGTGGGTCGTGGTGGCCGTACGATCGAGCGGCCAGGGGACGGGGCTAGCCGGCGGTCAGACGCCAGGACGGCGGCTCGTGGCAGTTGGGATCGCATGGACCGGGAAGCGTCCTGCTGGTGGGACCCGGCGAGGACGGCGCCCCAGTGCCGCCCGCAGTCCGGGTCCGCGCGCCGAAGGCGCGCCTTGATTCTCAAGAGGTCATCCCGGCAGTGACGGGAGTGGAAACGCAGCTCGGGGGGCCGTTCTGCAGTGCCCGGTGGTGTCCGTCAATCGACGTGTTCTTCATCGGCGGCCGTGGCGTAGGCGGCATCGAGGCGTTCGAACGGTCCTGGGCCGTCGTGCGGTTTCGGCGGGGCGCCGAGGTGGCGGACGCGAAGTTCGTCCATGAGCTCCTCGATGAGCGCCGGACCGTCATCGCGCATGAGCTGCTGCCGGCTCCGGAGCTCGTCGCTGCCGGGGCGCCAGTCGAGGCCCCAGTTGCCGAGGGCGTAGATGATCGGAAGCGTCCGGATGCCGGCTTCCGTGAGGCTGTAGCGAGCGCGCTGCCCCCGCGCTGCGGTGCCGCGGGTGAGGATCCCGGCATCGACGAGCCGCACGAGGCGGTCGGCGAGGATGTTCGAAGCGATGCCCTCGATCGACCCGGTGAGCAGCGCCCGGAAGTAGCGGCGGTCGCCGAAGATGACGTCGCGCAGCACGAGCAACGACCAGCGATCTCCTAGCACCTCGACGGCGGCGTTGATCGGGCACCCGGACCGTGGTTCCACGACTCCTCCTTGACAGGCATGTCGTCCTCACTATAGTGATTGCGAATTGCAAGCACTTGTGGAATGAGGGGACGAATGGGCCGCTTCGTGTACTCGATGAACGTGTCCCTCGACCTGCGGATCGAACAAGTTCCCGGGGACAACGGAGCCGGCGAGTGGCTGCGCATCGACGAGGAGTTCCACCGAGAGGCCAACGCGCAGACGCGGGCGCTCGCGCTCATCGTCCACGGTCGGGTCGTCTACGAGGTCATGGAGGAGTACTGGCCACGGGCGCTTGGAGACACCTCGCTGCCGGATGTCATGCGTGAGTACGCCGAGATCTGGACCGCCAAGCCCAAGGTACTGGTCTCCCGCACCCGCCTCAGCGCCGATCACAACACCCGGATCATCGGCGGAGACGACGCGATCGAGCAGCTCGCCGGCCTGCGAGCCGGGACTGACGGCAGCATCGCCGTGGGCGGCGCGACGCTCGCGACGCAACTGCTCCGAGCGGGACTTCTCGACGAGCTGCTGCTCTTCACCCATCCCGCGTTCCTCGGCTTCGGCAGGCCGCTGTTCGACGACTACGACGTACCGATCGAGCTCGATCTGCTGGAGCAGCGGTCGTTCGAATCGGGCGTCACGATGCATCGCTACGCACTCGGCGACGTAAGCGAGGCGAGCGCATGCTGAGGCAGGTCGCGGACGGTGTGCTGGTCCACGTGAGCGAGTTCTGCCAGAGCAACGCTGTTGTCGTGCAAGGCCGCGGTGGAGTGTTGCTCATCGACGCCGGGGTGCACGGCGACGAACTGACCTGCCTCGCGAGCGACCTGTCCGATTCCGGCCAGACCGTTGTGGCAGGCTTCTCGACCCATCCGCACTGGGATCACCTGCTGTGGAGTCCTGGGCTGGGGGAAGCACCCCGGTATGCCACGGCCCGCTGCGCGGCCGTTGCCAGGGATCGGTTGTCGGGTGGGTTGGATGCGGCCCGGGCGAAGGCCGTCGGCATCCCAGAGCAGGTGCCGCTGGACCTGCTCGGCTTCATCACCGGCCTTCCAGCAGATGCGGCGCAGATCCCCTGGGATGGTCCTGA
>Ga0137374_10006585_pt1 | contig 13837 bp, 10 predicted proteins | sample SagtaG_20_FD_104811 | JGI IMG/M metagenome (GOLD analysis project Ga0137374, IMG submission 104811) | Vadose zone soil microbial communities from Sagehorn Ranch, Mendocino, California, USA - Sage1_R_100_16 metaG | ecosystem: Environmental > Terrestrial > Soil > Vadose zone | place: USA...
CGTCGGCGGCCGGGTCCTGCAGCCAGAACTGGTTGCCGGCCTTCGCGGTCACGATGCCGGTCACGTCGGTGACCTGCATGTCCTTCAACGGCGAGACGTGCCCGGCCCCCTGGATGTCGTGCACCTTCGCCGGGATGCCGGGCGGCGGGGGCGGCGGGCCGCCGCTGCCGGCCGGGTCGGGCGGGCCCGCGGTGAAGTCGGCGGCGTTGCTGTCGGTGTCGGTGGAGCCGCCGCCGGCCCGCAGCGCGGCGGTGGTGTTGGACAGGGTCGGCGCGGGGCCGGTCCCCTCGAAGTCGGTGGCCGTGCTGCCGTAGCCGACGTAGTCGCGCACCCCCGCGGCGGCGTGGCAGGTGGCGCCGCAGACGGTGGTCAGCGCCGTCTGGTTGGTGACCAGGGCCACCTTGCCGGCGGTGGCCGACATGGCGATGCTGCCGGTCGCGTCCGGGTTCGGCAACGGCGTCGTGCCACCCGCGCCGGCCGCCTCCTGGATCAGGTACCGGGCACCGGAGGCGAGGGTGCCGGTCAGGGTGGTCACCTGCCAGGTGCTGCCGGCCGCGGAGGCGTACTGCACGCTCCAGCCGGACAGGCCGACGTCGGCCGCGCCCGCGTTGTAGAGCTGGATGTAGTCGTTGGTGTACGTCGCGCCGGTGTTACCGCCGCCGCCGTACACCTGGCTGATCACCACGTCCGGTGACGCCGCGCCGGCCGGCCCGCCGGTGGTGACCAGCGTGACGGCACCGGCGATCGCCGCGACGCCGACCAGTGCGCCGGCGCGGCGGGACAGAAGCACGTTCACAGATTTCTCCTCGGGGGCTGCGGCGCTGCACGCCGACCGTGGGTTCGTACCACACGCCACCGCGCGGGTGTCCCGGAAGTCGTGGAAACTCCTGCAGGCGATGGCCTCCGGGGGGTTTCCACGACCCTGGGTTTGCGTCAGTCCAGCACCTCCCGCAGCAGCTGCGCGTTGCGGAGGTACCACTGCCGGGTCCGGCCGGCCCGGGCCGCCGCACTTCCCCACCAGTACGCGGCGAAGCCGGGGTTCCCGTGCTCCGCGCCCTGCCGGACGACGTCGTACAACCAGTCATGGTTGCGGATCACAGCGTCCACCATCAGCGTCCGGTCCGTTCCCACCAGCCCGTAGGCATCCACGAACAGCCGGAACCGTCCGAGCGCCCGACCACGCCGTGCGTCCCCGATGTCACCGTCCGCCCGCAGCGGCGCCCAGAGCCGGGCGGCAGCCGCGACGTCCCAGAGCCTCGATCCGGGACTGGCCAGGTCGAAGTCGATGAGAGCCACGGCCTGCCGGTCGCGGAAGACCACGTTGTCCAGGTTGGGGTCGTTGTGGCTGACGATGCCGTCGCAGAACGGGGCCGGCGGCGAGGGGGGCCAGCGATGGGGTGCTGGTTCGAAGGTCGAGACCGCCTGGTGGTAACGGCGCAGTAGGCCGGCGACGCTGGTCATCGCCTCGTCGGTGAGTGCCCAGCCCGGGTACGGCGCGGTGATCGCCTGACCCGGGACGTAGGACAGCACCTCGCGGCCTTGCGCGTCGACTCCCAGGAATCGGGGTGCGCCGTCGAAACCGACGGCGGCCAGGTGCCGCAGCAGGGCGTGTGTCGCCGGGCCGGTGGGCCGCAGCGGCCGGCGCACGGTGTCACCGACCCTGAAGACGAGCCCCTGGTTCGCGATGCCACCCAGCAGGGGAACCTCGTCTTGTCGACTCCTACACACGATCTCTCCGGGCGACTCGGATCCACTGGTGCCGGCTGAGATGTCTCATTCCTCGGCAAGCAGGGCACGGGCAAGCGTGCTGTGGGTGACGAGGCTGTTTACCAGACCACTGCGCAGCGCCGCACGGACGGCCGGCGCCTTGACTGTGCCGTACGGGATGGCGATGACCTCCGGCACCGCCCGCAGCTGCGCTCCGCTCACGCCGATCATCCGATCGTTCAGCGAGGTCTGGACCAGGCTGCCGTCGGCCTTCACGAAGACCCCGGAGATGTCGGCGCAGACGCCTTGCCGGCGCAGCAGCTGCCGGTCCTTCTCCTCGGCCGCGTCGTAGAGCGTCGACTGCGCCGATTCCCACCGGCCGATGCCCGCGACGGCCTTGGTGACGGCGCCGAGCAGCGCGAAGGCCCTCGCAACCTCCGGTTGCCTGCGTAGGGCGCGCGCGGTGGCGGCGTCCGGCACGATGAACGGGGCGTGGAAGAAGTAGGCCGGGCCCCGGGACGTCCGGGCGACTTCGCGAACCACGTCGACGGAGCCGTCGTCCCCGTCCGGTCGCGACAGCGCCCCGGTCAGCTGCACCACCGGTGCGGGGGCCAGCTGGGTCAGCGAGGCCGCCATCGCGCTGACCGAACGCGCCCAGGCCAGCCCGAGCACGTCCTCAGCGGTGACGATCTCGCTCAGCAGCTCCGCCGCCGCCTTGCCGAGGTGCTGCCGCAGCGACGCCTGGTCGTCGTCGGGAGTGTCGATGACGATCGAGTGTTTCAGCCCGAACGCGTCCTGCAACCGGCCCGACAGGTCCAGGTCGACCGCGCCGGGGTAGCCGATCTCGATCCGGACGAGACCGCTCGACCTGGCCACGTCCAGTAGCCGGGCCACCTTGAACCGGCTGAGGTTGAACTCCTCCGCAATCTGGATCTTGGACTTGCCGTCCACGTAGTAGCGACGCGCCACCGCTGCGGTGAGGACCAGCTTGGCCGGTCCCGCGACGGGGTTCCGACCCATTCGGCCCACCTCCTGCTCATCTGAGCGGCAGGGCGCCCAGTATTGCACAGGGCATTGACTGCCAGGAGGGGTGGACAGGAGACTCCCTCACACGAGATGCCAGGCGCTCATATGTGCATCCTCGCCAGGCGCCACCGGAGGCGGCCTGGCTCGTACCCGGATCGGCGAGGACGAGGTTCCTCAGATGGCAGCAGTCGGATCGCACCGTGACGGCCGGACCGGAGCCGGACCCGCCCAGGGGTCCTGCCGCCAGTGGCCCGGTCACACCGCGGCACGCCGACGGACGGCGGCTCCCCGGCCTGACCCCGCGCGACGGTGTCCAACCAGGAGGTAGCTCATGACAGACAGGCCTCGGTCATGGCGGCGTCGTTCCTCCCTCGCCGCCCTCGCGATACTCGGCATGGTGGCGGCTGCCTGCAGCGGCGCCGGAGGTGGGGGTGGAGGCGGCAGCAACAAGACGGTCACGATCGCGACGGTCGCGAACCCGCAGATGCAGGACATCGAGAAGCTGAGCAGCGAGTACAAGAAGGATCATCCGGGAGCGAACGTCAAGTTTGTGATCTTGCCGGAGAACGAGCTGCGAGACAAGGTGACGCAGGACATCGCCACGCAGTCCGGCCAGTACGACGTCGTCACCATCGGCACCTACGAGGTGCCGATCTGGGCCAAGAACGGGTGGCTGACCAAGCTGGACGACGACGCGGGCAAGGGCGACTACGACGTCAACGACCTGATCCCGCCGGTCCGCCAGGCGCTGACCTACAACGGCGGCCTGTACGCGGTGCCGTTCTACGGCGAGTCGTCGTTCCTGATGTACCGCAAGGACCTGTTCCAGCAGGCCGGGCTGACGATGCCGGCGCACCCGACCTGGCAGCAGGTGGCCGACTTCGCCGCGAAGCTGAACAACCCGGCGAAGAAGATCGCCGGCATCTGCCTGCGCGGGCTGCCCGGCTGGGGCGAGGTCATGGCGCCGCTGGACACCATGATCCTCACCTTCGGCGGCCGCTGGTACGACGAGCAGTGGAACGCCCACCTCACCGACCCGGCGACCAAGCAGGCGGTCCAGTTCTACGTCGACCTGGTGCGCGCGTACGGCGAGCCGGGCGCGCCGAACGCCGGCTTCTCTGAGTGCCTGACCGCGATGGGCCAGGGCAACGCGGCGATGTGGTACGACGCGACGGTCGGCGCCGGCTCGCTGGAGGACCCGTCCACCAGCAAGGTGGCCGGCAAGATGGGCTACGTGCCGGCGCCGGTGGTGAAGACGCAGAACGCAGGCTGGCTGTGGGCCTGGTCACTGGCCATCCCGAACACGTCCAAGAACAAGGACGCCGCATGGGACTTCGTGTCCTGGGCGACCTCGAAGGGCTACCTGAACCTGGTCGGCCAGAAGCTCGGCTGGGCCAGGGTGCCCCCGGGTAGCCGGCTGTCCACCTACCAGATCCCCGAGTACAAGGAGGCCGCCGCCGCGTTCGCCGACCAGACGCTGGCCTCGATCCAGGCGGTGAACGTCAAGCAGCCGGGGCTCTACCCGCAACCGTGGGTCGGCGTGCAGTACGTCGCCATACCGGAGTTCCAGGACCTCGGCACGAAGGTCGCGCAGGAGATCACCGCGGCGATCGCCGGCCGGCAGTCCGTCGACGACGCGCTGGCCAAGGCGCAGAAGTACGCCGAGCAGACCGCGAAGGACGGCGGCTACAAGAAGTGAGAGACCCGGGGCGCGGGATGACCGCCCGCGCCCCCCTTCCCCGCCTGAGGGAGGACCAGCCATGGCCGTCGAAAGCGAGGTCTGGGTCGGCGCCGCACCCCGTCGCCGGCCGGAGCCGAAACGACTGCCCACCCGGGAACGATGGGTGCGGCGCGGGCCGCTGCTGCCGGCGCTGATCTTCGCGATCGTGCTGACCCAGCTGCCGTTCCTGTTCACCCTCTACTACAGCGTCCGGGAGCGGAACCTGCTGCGGCCAGGCTCCGATCGGTTCGTCGGGCTGAAGAACTACGGGAAGGTCGCCACCGACGATCTGTTCCGCAACGCCGTCTTCAACACGATCAAGCTCACCGTCAGCGCGGTGCTGCTGTCGATGCTGCTCGGCGTCGCCCTCGCCGTAGTGCTGGACAAGAAGTTCCTCGGCCGCGGCATCGTGCGGACCCTGCTCATCACCCCGTTCCTGGTGATGCCCGCGGCGGCGGCGCTGCTGTGGAAGACGTCGATATTCAACCCGGTGTTCGGGCTGCTCAACTGGGTGCTCTCCCTGTTCGGGGTAAGCAATGTGGACTGGGTCAACAGGTTCCCGATGCCGTCCATCGTCATGGTGCTCACCTGGCAGTGGACGCCGTTCATGATGCTCATCGTCCTGGCCGGACTGCAGAGCCAGTCACCGGAGATCCTCGAGGCCGCGAAGGTCGACGGGGCCACCGCCTGGGCGACGTTCCGCCGGATCACGCTGCCGCACCTGCGGCAGTTCATCGAGCTGGCCGTCCTGCTCGGGTCCATCTTCATCGTGCAGACCTTCGACTCGATCTTCATGATCACTCAGGGCGGGCCGGGCCAGGCGACCACCAACCTGCCGTACTTCATCTACCAGAAGGCGTTCCGTGCCTTCGACGTCGGTGAGGCGGCCGCCGCGGGTGTCATCGTCGTCGCGGCGACGATCATCATCGCCACGTTCGCGCTGCGCGTGATCTCCGGCCTGTTCCAAGAGGAGGCGTGAGTAATCATGGCTGTGGCTACCACCCCTCCGATCACCGCCGAGCGCGCCGCCGCCGCCCGCCGCCGCCGGGGCGGGAAGGTCAGCGGCGGCACGGTCGCGATCGGCATCGTGGCCTGGGTCGTCGGCCTGCTGTTCTTCTCCCCCGTCCTGTGGATGTTCCTCACCGGCTTCAAGCAGGAGTCGCAGGCCTCCACTGACCCGCCGACATTCTTCTTCACGCCCACGTTGGACCAGTACCGGGCGATCTTCGACCGGGACTTCGCGCCCTACTTCATCAACTCGGCCACCGCGTCCATCGTGTCGGTGGTCCTAGTGATCATCCTGGCCACGCCGGCGGCGTACGCGCTGTCGATCGCCCGCGTCGCGAAGTGGCGGGACGGGCTGTTCTTCTTCATGTCGACGCGGATGATGCCGGCGGTCGCCTCGATCCTTCCGCTGTACATCATCGCGAAGAACATCAGGATGCTGGACAACATCTGGTTCCTGTCGCTGGTCTACACGGCGATGAACCTGCCCATCGCGGTGTGGATGATCAGGTCGTTCCTTATCGAGTTGCCCAAGGAGGTGCTCGAGGCGGCCCGCGTCGACGGCGCCAAGCTTTTCACCGAGATGCGCCGGGTCATCCTGCCGATGATCGCGCCCGGGCTGGCCGCCACCGCGCTGATCTGCTTCATCTTCGCGTGGAACGAGTTCTTCTTCGCCGTCAGCCTCACGGCCACCAAGGCGGCCACCGTCCCGGTGTTCCTGGTCGGCTTCATCACCAGCGAGGGCCTGTTCTGGGCCCGGCTTTCGGCGGCCTCGACCATGGCCGTCCTTCCCGTCATCATCGCCGGCTGGATCGCCCAGAAGTGGCTGGTCCGCGGACTTTCCCTGGGAGCGGTGAAGTAATGGCTACCGTCACCTACGACGAGGCGTCCCGGTTCTACCCGGGGTCGGACATCCCGGCCGTCGACCGCCTGTCCATCGACGTCGCCGACGCCGAGTTCCTCGTCCTGGTCGGGCCGTCCGGGTCCGGGAAGTCGACGGCCCTGCGGATGCTCGCCGGGCTGGAGGACGTCGACGAGGGCAGGATACGCATCGGTGAGAGGGACGTCACCTCCCTTCCCCCACGGGACCGCGACATCGCGATGGTGTTCCAGTCCTACGCGCTGTACCCGCACATGACCGTGGCTCAGAACATGGGCTTCGCGCTGGAACAGGCGAAGGTACCCAAGGACCAGCGGGCCAAGCGGATCCGGGACGCAGCGAAGATCCTCGACATCGAGCCGTTCCTCGACCGCAAACCCAAGGCCCTGTCCGGAGGGCAGCGGCAACGGGTCGCGATGGGCCGCGCCATCGTTCGCGAGCCGCAGGTGTTCCTCATGGACGAGCCGCTGTCCAACCTCGACGCGAAGCTTCGGGTGTCCACGCGGTCCCAGATCGCCGCCCTGCAGAAGCGCCTCGCGGTCACCACGGTCTACGTCACCCACGACCAGGTCGAGGCGATGACGATGGGGGACCGGGTGGCGGTGCTCAGGGACGGCATGCTCCAGCAGTGCGCCACCCCGCTGGAGCTCTACCAGCGGCCGGCGAACGCCTTCGTCGCCGGGTTCATCGGCTCCCCCGCGATGAACATCCGGGAGTTCCCCGTCGTCGATGGCAAGGCCCGCATCGGCGAGGTGGACCTCCCACTGTCCAGGGAAGAGGTCCAGGCGCTGGCCCGCGACGGTGGCGACAGGGTCCTGCTCGGCTTCCGCCCCGAGTCGGTCGACCTGGTCTCCCGCGGAGAGGGCTTCGCCGTGGAGGTCCGCCTCGTCGAGGAGCTCGGTGCCGACGCCTACCTGCACGGCAAGATCGTGGGCGCCGAGCACGCCGAGGCGGACGTCGCCGACATCGTCACCCGTGTCGACCCCGCCCGGACTCCGGGCATCGGCTCGATCGTGTACCTGCGGGTCCGCCCCGGGAAGGAGCACGCGTTCTCGCCGAAGACCGGTCTTCGACTGGGCTGAGGCCCGGGGAGGCACCATGCCCAGCCCTCTTTCCGGCAGCACCCTCGCCTCGGTCGCGGACCGGCTGCCGACCCCTGGATACGACCGCAGCCAGGTGGGCACCGCGGTGATGCACTTCGGCGTTGGCGGGTTCCACCGGGCCCACCAGGCGATGTACCACGATGCGCTGATGAACCAGGGGAAGGCGCTCGACTGGGGCATCTGCGGCGTCGGCATCATGGCCGCGGACCGGCGCATGAAGGAAGCGTTGGACGCCCAGGACGGCCTCTACACGCTGGTCGTCAAGCACAGCGACGGGACGTACGAGCCGCGCGTGGTCGGGTCGATCATCGAGTACCTGTTCGCCCCCGACGACCCCGAGGCCGTCATCGAGAAGATGGCGGACGGCTCCACCCGGGTCGTGTCCCTCACGGTCACCGAGGGCGGGTACAACATCGACCACGTCACCGGCGAGTTCAACTCCGCCAACCCCCAGGTGATCGACGACCTCCGGTCCGGCGCACCGCCCCGGACCACCTTCGGTTTCGTCACCGAGGCGCTGCGGCGCCGGATGGAACGGGGGCTCCCGGCGTTCACGGTCATGTCCTGCGACAACCTGCAGGGCAACGGTCACCTCAGCAGGAGGGTGTTCACGGCGTTCGCCCGACTGCGCGATCCGGAGCTCTCCGGGTGGATCGAGCGCGAGGTGAGGTTCCCCAACTCCATGGTCGATCGCATCACCCCGGTCACCACCGACGCCGACCGGGCCCTGGTCGGGGAGCGGTTCGGGATCGAGGACAGGTGGCCGGTCGTCTGCGAGCCGTTCACCCAGTGGGTGCTCGAGGACTCCTTCAGCGCGGGGCGTCCGCCGTACGAGGACGCCGGGGTGCAACTCGTCGGGGACGTCGTCCCGTACGAGCTGATGAAGCTGCGCCTGCTCAACGCCAGCCACCAGGCCCTGTGCTACTTCGGTTACCTGTGCGGGTACCGGCTGGTGCACGAGGCGGCGCAGGACCCGCTGTTCCGGAAGTTCCTGCTGGGTTACATGAACGAGGAGGCGACCCCGACTCTCGCGCCGGTGCCGGGGGTGGACCTCGACGACTACAAGCACACCCTGATCGAGCGCTTCTCCAACCCCGAGGTGCGCGACACGATCGCCCGGCTGTGCGCGGAGAGCTCGGACCGCATCCCGAAGTGGCTGCTGCCGGTCATCCGCGATCAGCTCGCCCGTGGGGGTGAGATCAGGCGATCGGCCGCGGTGGTCGCGAGCTGGGCCCGGTACGCCGAGGGGGTCGACGAGCAGGGCCGCCCCATCGAGGTGGTCGACCGGCTCAGGGACAGCCTGATGCGGATCGCCGGGCGCAACCGCGACGATCCCGCCGCCTTCATCGCCAACCGCGCTGTCTTCGGGGACCTCATCGACGACAAGGGCTTCGTCCGGGCCTACCGCTCGGCCCTGACCTCGCTGCATGAGCGCGGGGCACGGACCACCCTGGAGTCGTTGGTCTGACGTCCGCGCCGGCGACCACGGTGCGGGCGGCGCTGGCGCGGCGGTATGTCATGGCCGGTGCCGGAGCGCAGGATCCAGGTACCGCCGGCGGCGCACGCGGACACCGCCGCCGCATGCTGATCCGCAGCCGCCGGATCGCCACCGCTGCGGATCACCGGGAAGGAGCGACCCATGCGCGCAGCCGTACTGCGTGGCCCCAGGGACGTCGTGCTCGAGGAGCGCCCCCGGCCCGAGCCGGGACCGGGTGAGGTCCTCGTCCGGGTTCTCTCCGTCGGCGTGTGCGGGTCGGACACCCACTACTACGATCACGGGCGCATCGGCCGTTTCGTCGTCGAGGCCCCCCTCGTTCTGGGTCACGAGGCCTCGGGCGAGGTCGCGGAGCTCGGCCCGGGCGTCACCGGGCTGGTGGTCGGTCAGCGTGTGTCGATCGAACCGGGGGTACCGGACCGCACGTGCCGGCAGTGCCTGGCCGGCCGCTACAACCTCTGCCCGGACATGCGCTTCCTCGCGACCCCACCGGTCGATGGGGCGTTCGCCGAATATCTCGCCGTCCATGCGGCCTTCGCCCACCCGGTGCCGGCCAGCATCGGGGACGACGCCGCCGCCCTGCTCGAGCCGCTCTCGGTCGGCGTCTGGGCGTGCCGCAAGGGCCGGGTCACCGCCGGATCCCGGGTGCTGGTCACCGGCGCGGGGCCGATCGGGCTGGTCTGCGTGCAGACCGCGATCGCCTTCGGGGCGACGGAGGTCGTGGTGTCCGACGTCAACCCCAGCCGACTCGCCCTGGCCCGGGAGCTGGGGGCCACCGCTGCCGTCGACGCGCGGGAGTCGAGCGTCACCGCCCTCGATCGGTCACCCGAGGTTCTCCTGGAGTGCTCGGGTCACCCACCCGCGATCGGCGAGGCGATCCGCGCGCTCGGGCCCGCGGGGCGGGCGGTGCTCGTCGGCATGGGTGGTGACGAGATCCCGTTGCCGCTGTCCGTGGTGCAGGAGCGCGAGCTGGAGCTGACCGGCACGTTCCGGTACGCCAACACGTGGCCCACGGCGATCGCCCTCGTCGCATCCGGCAGGGTCGACCTCGACCGCCTGGTCACGGGCATCTACCGGCTCGACGAGGCGGAGCAGGCGCTGACCGCCGGCAGGCGCGACGATCGGGCGGTGAAGGCCGTCGTACGCCCCGCGACATGATCGGTGTACCGGGCACCGGCGGTCGGCGTCGAGGGAGCGTTCCCGGTGCAGATGTCATTTCCACCGGCCTGCCCGCACGCGGGCGGGGACGGTGGTCAGCCGCACCCGGGTACGGCTACCACGACGCGGGTGCCCCGCGCGGGTGAGCGGCAAGCTGGGTGACCACCTGGTCGGCGTGCAGCGCCACGTAGCGCGACCCTTCTGGGGGCGCGGGTCGTGGAAACTCCTGTGGGTATAGCCCCCAGGAGTTTCCACGACCCTGGTGTGAGCTGCTACGGGAGGGTCAGCCGGACCACCTGCGGCTCATGGTCGCTGGCCTGGTCGGGGAACTCCGAGTTCACGTGCACCACGTCGTAGGCGTACCCGCCGGAGACCAGGCCGCCGATCAGGATGTGGTCCAGCACCTCGGAGTTGCCCTGGAAGTCGTAGGTGTACCGCTCGGCCACCGGCAGCGTCCGCGGCAGGTCGGTGAGCGTGCCCGGCCCGACCAGGATGTCCGCCGTCTGGGAGAAGTCGAAGTCGTTGAGGTCGCCCAGCACGACCACCGAGGCCTGCGCGTCGATCGCCTGGACCTGGTTCACGAAGCCGCGCACCAGGGTGGCCTGGGAGTGCCGCTGCGTCTCGCTGCCGAACACCGGCGGCTGGTGGTGCCCGAACAGCGGGTCGTCGCCGCCCTTGGAGTTGAAGTGGTTGGCCACCACGAACACCGTCCGCCCGTGGAACCGGAACTCGCCGGCCAGCGGCTTGCGGCTGGCGTTCCAGGCCGGGTCCGTCGGCGCGATCCGGCCCGGGGACAGCGACAGCGCCGGCACGCCGCCCACGTTCTCCACCGCCACCGCGGCGGTCGCGGTGCCGCCCGGCCGGTCCACGAACGACAGCCCGCGGTCGGTGCGGAACAGGAACACCTGCCGGATGTTGCCGCCCGGCTGGCCACCGTCGGCGTCGTTGACCGGGTCGATCTGCCGCCACTGGTACGCCGGGCCGCCGGCCGCGGTGATCGCATTCACCAGCCTGGTCAGCGTCTGGTCGGCGGCCACCACGCCGTTGTCGGTGGCGCCGCTGTTGTCCTGGATCTCCTCCAGGCCCACCAGGTCGGGCGCGGCGAGGTTGGTCACGATGGTGCCGGCCAGCGTGTCGAACTTGGTCTGCGGGTCGGACGGCGCCAGGTTCTCCACGTTGAACGTGGCCACCGCGAGCTGGCTGGCGGTCGGGGCGGCGGTGGTCTCCCGCGCCAGCCCGCCGCCGGTCAGCGCCGGGGCGGCGGTGACCTGCAGCTTGAAGTTCCCGAAGGAGTAGTCCAGCACACCCACGGTCGCGCCGGTCAGCGTGTCGCCCACCTTCGCGGTGGGTACCGCGGCGAGCGCGTTGTCCAGGATGATCCGCTCCGGGTTGAAGTCACCGGCCTGCGCCACGATGCCACCGCGCGCCGACCGGGTGCCCGAGCCGGGCGGCACCACCGGCAGCTCGCCCTGGGTGGTGGTCGGGCCGACCACCGCGGCGTTGTCGAGCCGGACCCGCATGCCCTCCAGGGACTCCCAGAAGTCGATGCCGTCCACTGTGGCGTTGAAGGTCCCGGACGTCTCCACATCGCCGGTGGCGTCGTCGTCGATCACCGCCGGCGGCGGCACCCGCCCGCCGGTGCCCACCACGGTCGCGGCCGGCAGCGGGTTGCCGTGCGAGACGACGGTGACCGTCGGGCCGGTGATCTCAGTGGTGGTCAGGTTGGTCGCGCCGCTGCCGCCGCCCGGGCGGAACTCGCTCACCGTCCCGCTCACGGTCACCGAGTCGCCGACCGCGACGGTGGGCGCGGTGGCGGTGTACACCGCGATGCCCTCGCTGGTGGACGGCGCCGCGTCCGGGCTGGCGTCCTGCATCCAGAACAGGCTGCCGGTCTTCGCGGTGACGATGCCCGGCACGCCGGTCATTGCCTGGCCGCTCTTCGGCGAGATGTGCGCCGCGCCCTGGATGTCGCGGATCCGGTTGCCGCCGCCGGCCGCCCTGTTGCGCGGGGTGGGTGCGCCGGCGGCGAAGTCGGCCGCGTTGTCGTCGGTGTCGGTGGCGCCGGCCGCGGCGCGCAGGTCCGCGGTGGTGTTCGAGATGGTGGGTGCGGTGCCGGTCCCCTCGTGGTCGTTCGCGCTGCCATACCCGACGAAGTCGCGCACCCCGGCGGCGGCGTGGCAGACCGATCCGCAGGACAGCGCTGTTGCGGTCGTGACCAGCGCGACCTTGCCCGAGCTGGCCGACATGTTGGTGCCGCCGGTGGCGTCCGGCGTCGGCAGCGCCGTCCCGCCGCCGGCCCCGGCCGCCTCGCCCACCAGGTAGTGCACGCCGGGCGCCAGCGTCCCGGACAGCGCGGTCACCAGCCAGGTCGTGCCGGACGCGGAGGCGTACTGCACGCTCCACCCGGACAGCGTCACGCTGCCGCCGCCGCGGTTGTACAGCTCGATGAAGTCGTTCGCGTACGGGGCCCCGGTGTTGCCGCCGCCGCCGTACACCTGGCTGATCACGATGTCGGGCGACACCGCGCCGACCGGGCTCGGCACGGCGACCGCGGCGCCGGCGACGGCCGCCGCGACGCCGAGCAGGACGGTGGCACGGGAGGGGAGCGCGCGCACGAGATCTCCTCGGATCCGCTGAGTCGTGGGTTACCGGTGTCTACCACATTTCCGGCCGAACACGGATGAAGCGCTGGCGAACCCCGCCCGAACGGCCCATCGACCATCACGCTCATGGGATTCCGCGCCGTGGCGACGCATGCCGTCGGAGCGCGCCTCAGCGTCACATCACGAGCAGATATGATCGTCGTGAATCAACATCAGTGATATCTGCGCCTCGCAGCGCTCTGGGCGCGGCCGGTGTCGGATGCACAGCCATACTGGCAATGCCCAGCAGCGAGAGGAGGTAGGCATGTCAAGCGCCTCCGTGCTCGCGGTACATCCAGGCCCGTATACGATCTTTGACCTCGAGGCGATGCCGGAGGACGGGCAACGGTACGAGCTGATCGACGGAGGGTTGCACGTGACGCCAGCGCCCACGCCGCTGCACCAGATCGCGGCTGGCCGCCTGCGTACCCTGCTGGCCGCCGTGGCTCCGCCGGAGTGGGAGGCGGTGGAGGCCATCGACGTCCAGTGCGGCAGGGATACGGTGCTCCAGCCGGATGTGATCGGGTTGCGCGCCGCTGCGGCCTTTGGACCGGACAGGGTCATCAATGCTGCGGACGTTGCTGTCGTGGTCGAGATCGTGGCGCCGTCCAGCGCACGGATGGACCGGGTGCTCAAGCCTCAGGTCTACGCCGACGCCGGCATTTCGACGTACCTGCTGGTCGAGCTGAAGCAGCCGACCGTGACGTGGTACGCCCTGTCCGACGCGGGCGGATATTCCATCCTCGGCTCGGCCATCGGGTCTGAGACGCTCCGGATGACCGAGCCGTTCGCGGTGGAGATCGTCCCCGAGGATCTGGTGCGCCGCCGCGACTGATCCGCGGGCGGAGCGGGCCCCGCTGTGGGCGGCGGGGTAACGTCCGGGTGTGGCGAGCCCGTCGGTGGAGCTGAGGGTCCCGGGGCCGGACGGGGAACGGGCCGTCCGGATCAGCAACCCGGACCGGGTGTACTTCCCGGAGATCGGCCTGACCAAGCTCGGTGTCGCGGAGTACTACCTGTCGGTGGCCGAGGGCATCGTGCGGCAACTGTACGAGCGGCCCTGCATGATGCACCGCTTCCCGGACGGCGTCACCGGCGAGCGCA
>Ga0137374_10006586_pt1 | contig 13837 bp, 12 predicted proteins | sample SagtaG_20_FD_104811 | JGI IMG/M metagenome (GOLD analysis project Ga0137374, IMG submission 104811) | Vadose zone soil microbial communities from Sagehorn Ranch, Mendocino, California, USA - Sage1_R_100_16 metaG | ecosystem: Environmental > Terrestrial > Soil > Vadose zone | place: USA...
AAGAGGTGCAAAGGTAGTTCTAAGTCAAGGGGAGGCTGTAAAAGCAACTCTGAAAGCAGACAAACCAACTTCAATGAACAAGGTTTCTTTCTCTGCCAAAAGCATTAGTATGAACCCATTTACGAATACGGTTGTGCCATTAACAGTTGAAGTATATGAAAGCGACAAACTTGTCGGAAGCGAATCATTTATATGGTCACTTGGCCCCGATTTCGAAAAAATCAATGTGGACATAAATAATAGTCCAAAACTCGACGAGAGATATAAAATGCTTATACGATATGACCTTTTTGAAGATAATACGGTAAATAACCCAATTCAGGTAGATACTGAAAGCATAAAGGTTAATGGTGGTAATGACGGAATAGATGTACATGGCAGAGTGAGCATGGTGTTCTCTAATTTGGGAAGCTCATAAGAAAATATATTAAAAAAATAGCTGGGTTGGACTTTACTATTGGGAATTCGTATTGTTGCTAGATGTAGCAGCGTTTGAAGTTATACCCTTGCGGAGTGCTTGAATGCTTACTGACTTTAAGGAGGTCAACTACTACATCATCATTTGTACCTTTTTTCCCTTTGTGTATATGCGCTCCAGTAGCGTCAGTTATCCGAGTTACGTCATTTTCCACGTCAACAAATCGTTTTTAGACTTAAAATTAATGACACCTTCAGCGCTTGTCGTTACTGGTGGAACTTCGTTATTTCCTCGCATTTTTGCCCTACAATCTTCATTCTGTGCGTACGGATTATTAGTCGCAGTAAGTACTAAGGATGCTTTTGCCACTCCTAGTGCAATCAAACATACTTTTTGCATCTACTTCATAGACTCTTTCTAAACTTTAAACAATATTTAGCCTTTTTTTAATATGTGATATCTAATGTGACCGTTCTGGTTATCAGAATGGTTTTTCTGTTCTCTCACGTTTTGTTGATGTATTGATTCACCATTATTTTTATCTCTAACCCAGAGCCATTTCTTTTTGACAAAGAATACAAGCAGCCCTATTGCAACGCATGCCATCATGATCATTACTAATACAAATCCAGTAGGTGAGCTGTCAAGTCTATCTAGATCTATACCGTTCATTCCATAGATCCCTGATATTAGAGTAAGAGGTAATAAGATAACAGTAAAAATAGTAAGTACTCGCATAGTATCATTGATTTGAAGCGACACTCTTGCCACGTATAGCTCGCGTATAGAGTTTATAGTACCTTCATAACTTTCTACAAAATCAATGAGCTGTGAAATATCATCGTAAACCATGTCGATGTACTTTATCTCCTCCTTATCATGTTCGTTATGAACTAAAAAATTTATTATATTTCTAACGCGCCAAAGGTGTCTTCTCAGTATTATTGTTTGTCTGGATAATGCGTCAATCTCATCAAATATTACCTCTGATGGTCGGGCGAATGATCTCCGTTGATACTCATTTACAGATAATTCCACGGCTGTCAAGAGTTGCTCGTATATGCCAATTATTTCAGCTAATATGTTATAGTATAATGCGTCTATCTGCGCTTCCTTAATCTTTTTATTTTTTACTTTTAATAGCCTTTCCACTATCTCTTTGAGGTTAATTTCGGAAGTGTGAGCTGTTATTAGCCAGTGTCTACTAAGGAACATATAGATACCTTCGGTTTCGAGTGTTTTAGGATCTTTGTTTTTCATGTCTAAAACTACTGTAAAAGTATGATTGTCCAAAATACGGATTTCTGGTTTCTTTGATTTGTTAAAAAATGTCTCCAAAGCTTCAGGATCTAGAGCAAATTTATTAGCTAATTCTGTCATTTCTTCATGATTCGGGTCTGCCAAGTCTACCCATATATTATAGCCATTTCCAAGATCGTTAAGTGAACCGTCACTTTTCACTTCATGTTCGTTGTACGATATGATAGTTTTCAAAATACTTATTTGTTAACCCTGTGATAATGTAGACAATAAGGTATAAAATGAGTGTAGCTGTAAGTTTTGTCAACTAAATTTGGGGCTAGTTGAAGAATTGATACCTGATTGACCAAAGATCTCTTTGTAAGCATTTTCTATAATTTTAAAATATTCAGTAGTTTGCATCGTCTCTTTGCCTGTCGCTTTGTTTGACGTCACATTAACTAGATTAAAGTTAGGCGTGTCATTCGGAACAAAACTCCATTCCCAAAACGCTAAACCCCATATCCCAATTTCCTTGAATTTTCCAACTATCTTGTTCGCTTGAGCTTGATTTATGTCACTCAATGTTTCATCTATTGTCCAAATCAATTTGCCCTCTTCATTATAAGTTGCAACTCGCTTTACGTTGTTCCATTCTCCAATGTATAAAGGAACACCAGACATTTTGCTTGTATTTTCGAAAAGCTCTAGTTTGTCACTCTGATATCCATCAGATGGTATTCCGTATAAAGAAAATTTGAAGATTACATTCTCTTTATTTTGAGGAGTCATCTTAGCCAGATTTTCAGCGTTTACATTAATAGGACTCTTAAGATCTATTGGAATATTCATGCTATAAATGATAGTCTTGTTCGTAAGTCTTCTTAATTCATCTGTCATGAATGAATTGTACTTGCCTATCTTTAACCACTGATTTGGATTATGAACCTGAGGTTCACTCAAAATTTCATATCCAAGTGTGCTTGGATGTTTATCAACAATACTAACTATCCTCTTTAAGAAGTTTAATTGAAGTGTCCAACCATCAGTTCCATTTATGCTTTTGATTGATCTGTCCCACCACTTTGTCCACCACACCTGTGCAGCGGTTGACTTTGCTGTTCCTCCGCCATCCTGTGGATAGAGGGTGGTATCAGTAAAAAGATATGATGGGAAGCCAGTACCACGACTAGGATTCAACCACGATGATGTGTGGAACTGATGATTGTCATAGATAAGTTTCAATCCGTATTTGTCTGCTGTATTTGCTACGTCTTCAATTTCCTTAAGGAAGGCACTTGAATTTCTTACATATGATTCCCAATAGAATCTGTATCGAACATGATCAATAATATTCGCCTTTGAAAGTTCCTTGAAACTGGTATCATAGTAATTATCAGGGACGGGAAACTTGAAGTCTCTTGATTGTGGCATACTCGTGTAGTATCCTCTCATATTGACACCAAGATGAGCATTATTGCTGTCTTGCGTGGTTTCGTTATTCATATTTTTGAGTGATTGGTTTGTAGTAGGAACTTGTTGAGCGTATATGGGATTTCCGTATTGATTATTTAAAATGTACAAACTCGTGATAACTGCGAAACAAAGAACAGTAAATGTTAGTATATACTTGTTCAGATTAGAGTCATACCTCCTAATTATCCAGATCATAGATTTATCTGAATGACAAGTATTTGGAACATTCTGAAGATGATTCTTACTTATTGATCCTTAAGTGACACTAGTTGACAGTGATACACCTTCCTTTCATAGTAGAATGTTAGAAAATATCTTTAGTAATTTATTAATCTGAGTGCAGATCTAGCAATAATTTTTCTGGTGGGTATCTTGGGGTCATCGTGGTCTGTCTGCTTCTGTTAATGCCAATCCAATGCCTGCTACGTATCAATGTGTCTTTCGCACTTATAGGACGTGTGGAGCGACCATTTTAGCCTGACAACTTTGACATCTGAACTAATTGGCCCAGCAAAAAATAAAAGTTTCAGTAGAGTTTCAATTTCATTTAATTTCTGTGTCATTTGGAAATAGTTATGTGGTGAATATACTCATAAACCCTTTTTTAATGTCCTCATATTAGTTAGTGGGCGAAGAAGACAATTGCAAATATTCGACGCCCTGATTATCTGGATAGTAACAATAATAATCTCTACCATAGCAACCAAATTGCTTGGTCCAACACGAATACGAATTAAGACCTTAAATAAGAGTAATTATTCTATCGTTTATAATTAATAGAGTATTTTATTATGCAGTTCTTACATTGTATTATATCGAAAATAGTAACGACCCCACAACAAGGCACAATTGTAGTAATAGGTGAAGTGGCATTGATTTTTTATGCTGTTTTCTTACATATTCTTTGTTTTCTAAATTATTCAAAGTTTTATTCATGTTATATATGGTAAGCACCGATACAAGGCTTACTAGTAAAGGATTTACCCAGCCAGCATTTGAAATGTAGTAAACAATCCACGAAATGATACTCATCGTTCCTGCCAAGATCATTGCCATCTTAACGGTGTTTTCAGCCCCTATCACAATCGGAATTGTTTTACGGCCCGCTGCTCTATCTCCAACGACATCCGCAACATCATTAAAGGGGGAAGTAATGAACACCATAATGGCGAGTAAGAGTGACGAATAAAGAATATTCGTTACTAGGGTACTAGAGTTTAAACTCATACGGACATTTGCATTCCAGTAAGAAGTTGACCCTAGGCTAATACACAGCATCATAGCTCCTGCAATAGAAAGTGTCTTTACGAGAAATCTATCCTTAAACGCAATTTTTGGAACAGAATATAAGATGCCTATGCATGCAAGTGACAAAGATATGGCTAAGGTGAAAATATTAAAAGTAACCAGCGATAATGCCATTCCTAGACAATTAGTTCCTATTATGAAGATCCATGCTTGTAGTTTTGATACTTCTCCTTTCGGAATTGGTCGATTCTTTCCATTTGTTCTATCAAGGTCAGCATCAACCAAATCGTTAAAAACATACATGCCTACAATTATGAAAAATGAGCTGAGTGGTAATGTAACTACCCGTAATAAAGTATCAGTAAGTCCTGTCAGTGAATATGTGCTAGTAAAAAAAGTGCCTGGTATGCAAAATAAGCCAGCCAAAGTCGCCATAGCATAGATGATCCCCCATCTCTTACGACAATTCAGCAAAACAAATTGCGATGTTACAAAAGTCCTGATACTTTCCACGACATCTACCTTTTCGCTCTTTTGACCTACATAATCCTCAATAACTTGGGCCATAAAGGTGAGCGATAAAAAATCCCTTTTATTGTGTCTGGCGCGAAATTTGGCTGATTATGGTCAATATTCTCATATCTGTCTGTTCTCACGCATTATTACTCCTGTCAAGGAGAAAAAGAATCTTTATTAGCGCTATTGGACTACCATGAGGTTGGATCCGTATTTCTAATTCTCCTATTTGTTTGAAATGTGCAAATCTATACTGAATTTATTTTATCGGCATGCCAGAATTTTTCGTGCTCGATTCTCTCCTCATCTATATAGTATTTCAGGTTGCAAAAGTTGCATTTGAGCAGCTTTGGTTTTAATGTTGATCTCGTACCGATTTCTGGTTTCGTCCTCGATTTCTTCAAGAGAGCGTGTCTGGTATGCTTAATCTTCCCGATAATTTTTTTCTTAGTTTTATTACTATCCATTATTTCTTGCCGCGATATTGATATGTCAAACATTTCTGGCGATATTTGCAACTTATTTCCAAAAAGGAAAGTGACCCATTGTGTTAGGGTATGTTTCCAATCATAATCATATCCTTGCATACAGACTGATTCGTCAATCATTTTAGTATATTTTATTTTTTGATTTGTTTTTATAACGTAGTCAGAGTTCAAAAATATTGCAAATTCACTATTGCTGTCATCTGTCCATAATTGTATGCGTGGTTCAGCCATTTCTTATAATTTTGCTCTGTTAAGAATCTAATTTATAGAATTTAAGTTTTCTTTATCCTTCTATTTAGATCATTAATAAAACAGTTAATCAAAGCTGCCTTCTCTGCTTACGGATAAATCTGTCTGTCAATTATAACAGTTCGGCATTAGCCCCTATCGGAAGAAATTGACTCCAGACCTTTTAACCAGTCATTGAATCTCTAGTATAACAAGGTGAGGGTAGGGAATAAATTTCTAAATTGGAGTGAAGATATGGTCAAAAATTTTCATCTGAAGCAAAGGCCCATGAACTACCAGACCAAGTATGATATGGAGATTCAATGAAATGGCTATTTTTTTACAATATTGATTCCCTTCTTGGCTAGCCTAAAGTTGGCGGGCTTGTGACTCAGCAGTTCAATAGCTATTTAAGTTCGGCAAGAAAGTTCCTCCCATATCCTTACCTACATTTCCAGCTCCTGATACAATTTATTTCCTCAGTAGAGAATTAGCTATGTAATCAATATAGAATTAGCTAAGTAATTTTCTAAATCCTAACTCGAATAATTTAGAAAAGGACTTAAATCATACATGTCCAACATAATTTAATGAGTGAAAAATCTCAGTATACCTCTTCTAAAGCTTTTGTTGCAGGTTTAGCATCAGGTTCCATAGCGATAGGTGTGGCACTACTATTAAGGTCGTTTATCGGATTTCCGTTCATTCCCGAGCTTGCCTCACAGACATTATTTTCAATCACTCCAGGAGCCATCAAATCGCAAGCCGTGGAGAACTTCGGTCCACTCGCTAAATATTCTGCCTTTATCGCCTCCATAGTTATTAATTTCGTATTATACGGCATCTTTGGAATAATTGCCGAAAAGTTTCATAATCGATTTCATTGGAAAGGTTACGTAGCAAGAGCGTTACAATCTTCACTGGTAGCTTATATCATTATGCTAATCATCTCTATTTTGCTATTAACTGTAATTCATACACGTACCGGCGGAAGTACTTCTTCTGTTTCTGTAACTGCGGTTTCACTCATATTGCCCCAAATACTCTTTGGATTCATTTATTCTGTGATATTAAGTGGCATTAAACCGAAATTGGGAGAACAGATTGGACCGACATCAGATAATATTAGAAAGGACAATAGTAGAATGGCGTTCCTACGTTTAGTAACTGTGTCAGCTATAGCAATACCCATATTCTATTTTGGATTGAACCGCTTATTCTCAGGGCAGCAACAAGAACAAGAACAAGAACAAGGATCAACGCCTCCTACAACTCAATTCATATCTCCGGCACGGTCTAGGCCAGCTGGATTTGAAGACCCTATGTTAACCACGCTCCTGAACTCCGAATTAACTCCAACCTATATCTTTTACAGAATCGATATTAATCCAATTGTTCCAATAGTTGATGAAAAAACCTGGAGTCTTTCTGTTAAAGGTCTAGTCGATAATCCTCTGACGATTAGTTACGAAGAACTGAAGAAGATGCCCTCGGTAGAACAATACGCCACATTAGAATGTGTGAGTAATAAGATTGGAGGTGATTTAATAAGTACTGCATTGTGGAAGGGAAATTCTTGATAGAGCTATAGTAAAGGGAGGGGCAAAATACATTGCATTCAGATGTTCGGACAGCTATGATGTAGGTATACCACTTGACAGAGGCCTAATGGACGGAACCATGTTGGCATATGATATGAACTTAACTCCTTTGACAACAAAACATGGATTTCCTGTTAGAGCCATTGTGCCGGGTCTGTACGGAATGATGAATCCAAAATGGATTACGGAGATAGAGCTTGTAGACGGGGTTTATGAAGGCTATTGGCAGAGAAATGGCTGGACTAATGACGCCGATATTCACACTGTTAGTACCATAGTCATTCCCGGAATGGCGCAGTTAAGAGACAGATTTAGAAAATTAGATGAGACGCCAAACGTAATACCAGGTCAAAAAGCACCAATAGCAGGTATTGCGTTTGGAGGAGATCGAGGTATCTCAAAGGTTGAAGTAAGCACCGACGGTGGTGTAACTTGGAAAGCTGCTCTAATTAAGGAGCCGCTTTCAAAATATACCTGGGTTCTCTGGACAGCAGGATTTGTTCCAGCAGACAAAACTACTTACAAAATAATTGTGAGGGCAACTGACAAAACCGGACAGATTCAAACAGCAGAAGTAAAAGACCCCTTTCCAGATGGAGCAACCGGCTACCAATCAGTTTCCGTTTAAAGAGAATGAATAAAGACGAATTATTTAACCAATATTCACAAAATTTTACTGTTGGATATGGAATCCTTATAAAAGATGATTCTAAACAGGATATTATGGAGTACAATAGAAATATGAATTTAATTGTGTTGAGCTCGGCGATACTGTCTTTGATGGTTGTAGCAGTAGTGAATAGTCCTGGGTTTGTCTTCGCGAAGCAAAAATTTACGGGGACTATGACAGGTGGCGAGGAGGTTCCACCAGTAAGCACAAAGGCAACGGGTCTCGCGACCTTTACAACACAGAATAATGATACGTCTATAAAATACAAACTCAACATTACAGGCTTATCTGACGCAACAGGAGCCCATATTCATAGCGGAAAAAAAGGTGAGAATGGTGACGTGATAGTTGACCTTCTAAAGAATAGTAAACATAACCCCACGAAAATTGGAATGGCAATAAGAGGGAATATTACTGACTCATCTCTAACTGGACCTATGAAGGGTAAAACAGTAGGGGATCTAATTTCTGCGATGAGTAGCGGTGATACGTATGCGAATGTTCACACCCAAAAACATACAAAAGGTGAAATTAGAGGACAAATAGAGATGTCAGAAGCAGCAAGTTCTAATGCAACTAGCGCAATGAGTATGAATGAAACAAGTGCTATGAACGCAACAGGGTGATTTTAACCCGTATTTTTTCGTTTAAATTCGTTGTGTTTAAGCCAGCCAACATTAAATTATTGATGTATCTATAAATGTCGTTAAAAATTTAGCCTAATTTTTTAAGATCTATCAGTAATAATAATTCGCTAGCCTTAATTACCGAATGACCAATAATTGTAATTGTCGGTAGTAAAGAAATTAGGTGGCACGACTCTTGTAAAAACGTATGATGGTTACTCCAAAAAGGAACGAGAAGCTACTCAGTCCGACGGTTATGTTCGTATTACCAAAAAGGAGGTCATCAAAAATACGAACCCTAAAAGCGTTTATTGGAAAATCTATTGGAGCCAGTTCTTAGCCTCTCTATGCAGTTCTCTAGCCTCTTCGCCATATGCAGGAATGCCATATTGTCCCATCTTGAAGAGTTACTTCAACGAAAAAATACGATAATCCATTGGGAAGCAGAGTAACATCACTCGATGATTTAGTTATATTGCCACCATGAGTTTTCAACAAATGAAGCTGGCATAGTCCATCCTTGCCGTTATTGTGGTCCATAATCTATCCCCCTATTTTCTCTTTTTCTTGATTCGTCCCTGTAAATATTCTTGTCGAGATCTTCCTTGTAAATATTCGAGTTGTTATTTCGAGGCCTCCATAGGTCGGAAGAAATCCTATGGCCAACCATCCTATGATGTCAATTAACTCCATGCACAAAAAATGGTCATGTCCAGTAGATATTCCATTGTCAGCTATATTGTTTAGTAATCATATTACTTTATGATAACAAATCTTCAGCCATGTTCTTAATGTCAGTGTCCCAAACATTGAGAGGATCTGTTTCGATGAAATAAATTCAGGTCCATTCTTATCATATTCGCATTCAGAATCGTTATTTGCGGATTCTTATTGGGTATTTTAATAGAAAATTTATGAATGGACCGTAAAACGTTAGTATGAACCTAAAGTAAAGCTCGTCGTTAATCACAAAAGGTGAGGTCAATATTTACGCAATACATATTAAATCATTCGAGAATTGTTATGCAGAGGGTTATGAAAATAATTAGTGGCGGACTCGTTTCAATCTTTCTAGTGGCTGCTATCTTTACTGGCAATGCTTCAGTTGCTTCATTTGCGCAGTCTAGTCAACCGAGTGGTGGTGAACCGATTAATGGGGTGGTAATGAAGGGTGCTTTTGTAAATATGAAACAGGATGATAATGGGTCCCCTTCAGCCCCAGCAAATTACATTGATGATAGCTTAAAAATGATTTCCGAGGCGGGCTTAGATCATGCCAGATTTTTGTTTTATTGGGAGGCTTTTGAAAAGAATCCAGGGGCGTTTATGAAGGAAATACAGGAAGTTGCAAAAGCCGGTGACAAATACGGAATAAAAGTAATTTATGATAATCATCAATGGCACACTTCTTCATGGCTTGAAAGTAAAGGTACAGGATTTCCTTGGTCTCTTTTTGAGGGCAATTCCCAATATTCCAAAGGCGGGGGAGGCAACACTCCGGATAAAGCAGCCCAACTGTTTTGGAGCGACTGGTGGAATAGGTCTGTAAAAGACAAGCAGGGAAAGGATGGCTGGACATTAATGGCCGAATTTCTTAAAGGAATAGTTAAGGCAGTTGATAATCACTCAAGCACTTTAGGCTACGAGCTCCTTAGTGAACCTCATGTTGACAATGTGGCCCAGTGGGCGAAGATAGGCGCGTTCAATAGCTTTATGACCGCAGAGTTAAGAAATGCAACCGATAAAACGATCGTCTACAGCATGAATGTCCCTGTGGATTTGAGTAGTCCGATTAAAATTACATCTGATAATTTAGCAAAGATGGCTCCTTCAAATAAGCAGAATGTCGTATTCAAAATAAGTGTCTACGGAGTCCCTGATAGGGATGCCTACCAGAAGGAAAGATTTGATACCTTCTTGAAGACAAAAGATCTAACTGGAGTGCCGTTGTACATAGGAGAATGGAACAATGTAGTAAGAACGAAGGAAGGAGGTGTTTTCAAACTGAATCCAGGTTTAAGTGAACTCACACAAGAAAATGCAGGTAAGATATTAGAAGCATTTAAGAAAGTTGGGGTATGGGGTACTGCCTTTTGGAAGTGGGATTATAAGGATGCATCTACTGCCAGCTTCAACCTAGTTCTAGACACAAACGGGAAATTGGTACCAACCAAATACCTAGGCATATTAAAAAATGCAGTAGCTACAATTTATGGGAAAAACGTTAGTAATAGCACAGGAGCTGGGGCCTTAACATAAAATTCACTATTTGCGACTAGCAGTCTAGCAGAAACATTTTTTTACCAATTTTTAGTCTGAACCTCGAATAGGAAAAAGTGAATTTGATGACTGATAAGTTGATGTTGAAATTGTAAGTTTGTACCGCAATTTCCTTAACCCTTGTAATGGATATAATGGAATGCTTGGCCTGGCCTGGCCGCAATATAGTGAATCAATTTGAGAATGCACATGTTACCGACTCCAGTTTAATGATCGAACTCCTTCGTTGGCCGATTCAATTTTCACCCGTGTGGGTTTGCTTTACCAAAGTGCTACCCTTGCACTGCCAAAATGCACTGTAAAACCCATTCTGTCGATGCCTACTTTTCACGATGCCATCATTTGATAAAAAGGCCCGCCAGGAAGAGCGAGAATATTCCTAGCAATTGGAGAGACTAAGACCCTTTTTTGATATCATCAACAGGCTAATATGTCACGTTCCCACACTTCTTCGAGGACAAATACGGGAGCTCTTATGATGAAGATCCTTGTAGTTGATGACAATATCGAAATAAGGGAAACCATTGGTTTTACTGTGAGGCCAAAGGTATACAATGTACAGTAATTAGTAACGGATTGGAAGGCTTGAAAGAAATTCGCAAAAATTCATATGATTTAATTTTATTGGACGTAGCAATGCCAACCTATAGCGGCATAGATGTAATTAATTCTCTTAAGAATGAAGGTCTACTCGCGTCAAAGAACATTGTTATCTTTACAGCCTCTTCAGATCCAAAAACCTTGTACGATTTGACCAATTCTGGTGTAAAAAGGAATTTTTAGGAAGCCCGGTTCCTTGGAAGAATTAGCAGATTTGATAACCCGAAACAGTCCTGAGAAAAACGGTTGATTATGATCATGTCCATCATTATTGATAGCATGCAAGAAAGAGTACACTAGACATCTCCAATTGCAAAAGCAGTCATAAGTTTGAGGGGGTTGAGGATAAACAGGGTGTAGAATGCCTTTATGAAATTATGGGATCCGTAGTTTATAGCATGCCATTTCGTATGAACTTTCATGATCACCGGCTCCTTACTCATTATGCCCATGAAAAATAAATGCTGAATTGACCAAAAATATTCTATGCCTTGGAACTTTTGATTGTCAATCTTTTGCTGACTTCATTCGTAATCAAGACTGTAGATGCATTTAACATCTTTATTTTAGAGAGACGTAACAAGAATCTATCATTGCTGTTCTAGTGTCCCGAATACATGTAGTAGCCATAAAGGAGCTGCTTAAAGAATTCGAATTCTTAAAGAGAGAAGTGAACATGGTTACTTCTTTTAGCTTGATTTCATTTCTTTGCGTAGCTGAAGAACAAGAATATGTAAATTCCTTGGCTGTAATCGACTTAGCTATCGAAGAATTAGCAGCAACAGTATTCATTTTGATGGGTGGAGATGGTACACTCAATTCAAAGCAATTTGTTAAATTATCTTGCCTGTAGGGTATCGGGCTTGAATCGCAAGAAATAAAATCCCCTTCAAGGGTTATCCTACATTCTGTCAAATTGAATTTGGTTTCGCTCGGATAGAAACCTGGACCGTGGGCCGATCCAAGGATTTGAGTAAGTAATGTTACGTCAAGTATCAATCCTGGAGTTGTGCCAGTGAAACATGTGAAGGCAGTATTGTGTATGTGGAACGTCTTCATGTATTCCATGCCAGGTACTTTAATGCCCTTCACCGCTGGCTCGTATATGATAGAAGTCATCTCAATTGGATCGATAGACTGTGGAGCTTCTTGACTACAGTCCCCATCCGGATTTACCAACACTTTATTCCCCTGCGCCAATGCAATCTGAAGGGTAATAATAGTCCCTGCTGCAGCTAGAAATAGAAAGATAATAAACAGTGATTTCATAGTTACATTTCGGCAATGTCCTATAATCATGGATATACCAAAATAGGATCTACTAACTTTTATTATTTAATTGAATATTGCTTTGAGTCAAAACATCCACATTAAGGGAGTCACAATAATTAGGAATTATAGTGAAAAGACTAAGGTCTTTAAATGGTAATAGTAATCACCTAACCACTTAGCTTATACCAATCAGTTATTGGTGATTACATACTTGTCGCAAGTAATAAAATAATTCAGCAGCGCAGTAAATTACTTGTATAGTCAACAAGTATACGTTCAATCTGGCAATAGAATCAACGGGTATAAATAGGCTAGGGCATAAAATCATTCTGTGAAAAGAATAGGCATATGGGTGGCAGTATTCTTAATTTTTGGCTCAGTAATAAATTTTACAGGTTACATGGGAAAATCTGGAGGTCAATCTGGCCCATCTGATCGTTTATCCACGGATGTTACTATGCTTGGAAACGGGGATGTTAATGATACTGAGTTGAATTACAGAACAAATCAGTGAGTTATTTTGGTGGTGCAAATGGATGTCTCGTGTATCCAAATACGTCACTGGAAAGTCAGAATAGCAGCAAATATCCTGCAGTTATTGTGGTACACGAATGGTGGGGATTAAATGACAATATCAAGGATATGGCAAATTTGCTTGCTCGGCAGGGCTATGTTGTCCTCGCTGTAGATTTATTCAATGGTCATATTGCATCTGATCTTACAGAGGCCGTAAAACTGGTCCAATTAGTTAGAGATAATAAGAATACTGCCATCTCTAATCTAAAGGCAGCCGTAAAATACCTCACTTCGCTCTCGAACGTAGACAGTTCTAGAATCGCAGCATTAGGTTGGTGTTTTGGAGGAGGACAGGTGTTGCAACTTTCCCTAAACTCCGACCACCCGCTATCTGCCTCTATTCTATATTACGGAACACCTTTGATAACAGACAAAGCTACGTTATCGAAGATAAAGTGGCCAGTACTCGGAATATTCGGTGACAAAGATCAATCTAATCCCTTGGACCAGATAAACCAATTCAGGGATTCGCTGAATGCGAATGGGATTAAAAATGAGATAGAAATTTACAAGGGTGTCGGACACGCATTCGCGAATCCTTCTGGGGCCAACTATGCACCTAAAGAAACTGAGGATGCTTGGCACAAAACCCTCTCATT
>Ga0137374_10006590_pt1 | contig 13835 bp, 10 predicted proteins | sample SagtaG_20_FD_104811 | JGI IMG/M metagenome (GOLD analysis project Ga0137374, IMG submission 104811) | Vadose zone soil microbial communities from Sagehorn Ranch, Mendocino, California, USA - Sage1_R_100_16 metaG | ecosystem: Environmental > Terrestrial > Soil > Vadose zone | place: USA...
GAACAGGTCGCGCCGACCATCGAGACCGCATTCAAGGAAGCCCAACCGGAAGTCAAAGAAGCCGCCAACGAAGTGGTGTCGGCGATGCAAAACAACGACGATCCGCGCGCCCTCGCCCAACTCCAGGCACTCTCGGTCCAGCCAAATTTGACGCCGGAACAGCGCCGGGCGGCCGCGCTTTCTACAATGTCGGTGCTGGCGCGGTTACAGATCGCCGCCGCCAACGGAAGCAAAGTCGCGGAAGAAATGCTCAAGAAATACCGTGCGAGCAAGTAGCGACAATTCCGTTTGCCTGCCGGCAGTTAATGCGTTGGCGCAATCACTCGTGAAGTTTTTTGACGCACAAATCCTCAAGCTCAACCCTCAGAACTCGCAGCTCTATGAAACGAATCGGCAGAATCCTCCTTGTTTGCGGAATTGCATTTCCGACGATGCTACCCCTCCTGGGCCAGCCCGCCGGGCAATGGAATTTTGATAGCGGCAATTTGTCGGCCACGGCGGGTCAACCTTTGCAGTACTCCGACGTCGAGACGGAGACCGGCACCGGCTTCGGCACCACCACCTCATTCGGCATCCCGGACATCAATGGCACGTCGGCGCAGGTCATGAGATTCCCGGCGGCGACCAACGGCATGGGTTATCTGATGCCCACTCCCGCCGGCCCCAATGGCGGCGGATCTCTGGCCAACGAATACACGATCCTGTTCGATGTCCTGTACCCGCAGGCATCCGACGCGAAGCTGCGTCCTCTGATTAACACGGATGGAGATATTTTTGTTTTCGGTCCCGACCTGGTTGTGAGCGCCGGCAACGGCATCGGCATTACACCCGACGGCCCCTTTTTCGGTTCCCTCGCCTCCAACACGTGGTACCGAATCGGCTTTGTCGTCGTGCAGGAGCAGAATACCGTCACCGCGTATGTCAACGGCAGCAGGGTCGGGGTGAACACCATAACCGGAAGCGGTCAAACAGGTGCGGACGGTCGATTTGCGCTGTTGCCGGGTTCCAGTGCCTTGATTCTGGGGAGCACGAGTACCAACGCCACGGCTGGCTATGTCAACAGCATCCAACTTCGCGACGTGGCGCTCAACTCCGGCCAAATGAATGCGCTCGGAGGTCCCACTGCGGCGGGGATTCCGCAGACGATTCCCCCGATCCCGTCATTCATCGATACTCGAACCCCGGACGTGAACGCCACGGGCGTTCTTCCCACGCCGAATATTCAGATTGTGCTCCACCAGGGCGACACAACGATCAACGGCAGTTCGATCCAATTATCCTTTGACGGAGCCCTGGCGCCCGCGACGATAACGCCGTCGGTTCCCACCTACACCATAACTTATGCGGTGACCAACCTTCTCGATCCCAACTCCATGCACGGCTTGCAATTGGTCTATCAAGACAGTGTCGCCGGGTTCAAAACCAACACGTGGTCATTTACGGTGGTGGCTTATCAGTCCATCGCGTTGCCCGCGCCGTTTATTTTTGAGAATTTTGACGGAGTCGCTGAGACAACGTTGCCGGCGGGCTGGGTGGTCACCAACAAGACCACGGTGGATCACGTCGGATTCAATCTCGCCGATCCGGAATCGGACTCGTACCTGGATTGGGTGGTGATCAGCACGAACACCTTGTTCACCGCGAAGGGGGCCGATCCGCTCATAGTTCCTCCCATTGCGGTCAATGGGGCTCTGTTGACGGCGATGGCAAACAACCAACTGGCCTACGCCGAGTCGGATTCCCGGAGCGGCAATCAGGTGCAGGACCTTTTCTCCCCGGACTTCGATTGCACCGGAAAAACCAATGTCTATTTGTCATTTCACAGCATTTACCAGCAGAACCAGGACAGCCTGGGCGCGGTGGAATACTCCACGGACCAGGGAGCAACCTGGCAGCCCGCCCTTTACATGCTCCAATGCTGCATCGACGGACAGGATGCGGTCGCTGACGTTCACCGGTTCCCAGATGGAACGATCGATGCCGTCACCACGCTGCAGACCTTCGTGGATGGCGGGGCGGCTTGGGGCACCAACTACGGTTTCTTTATTGGAGCGCCCATCACGCAGGCGTTGGCTCCCTTTATCAGTCCGCGCGTGAATGATGACAACCGGGAATCCATCCGCGTCGAAGTCCTTCGCCTTGCCGGGGCGGATGGCCAGCCCAAAGTGAGATTGCGCTTCATCCAGACGGGCACGGCGAGCTGGTGGTTCGGCATCGACAACGTGGGGCTTTACACCATCAACACGCCGGTCATCAAGACGCAACCGCAATCGCAAACGATCGATGCCGGGACGCCCGTGACGTTCAGCGTCGAGGCCCAGGGAAATCCTCCGTTGAGTTACCAATGGAAATTCAATGGAACCAACATCGCCGGCGCCACAACCAACACTTATACCATTGCCAACGTTTCCGCGACCAATGCGGGCCAGTACAAAGTCGTCGTGTCGAATTCGGACGGGCCGACGCCCAGCAACCCTGCCCAATTGACCGTGGTGACATTTCCAGTGCTTCTCTCCCTGCCGTTGTCTCAGGTCGTCGATCCGAACGCAACGGTGACCTTTAGCGGTTCGGCGCGAGGCGGACAGCCGCTGTCTTCTCGATGGCTTTTCAACGGAGCGCCCATTTCCGGAGCGACCACCAATGTTTATACCTTGAGCGGGGTGCAAATCACGAACAGCGGCCCCTATCAGCTCGTGTTCAGCAATTCATACGGGGCCATTACAACCGCGGTGGCCAGGCTGGTCGTTTTCAGCGGGTCGATCACCCAGGAACTGGTCGCGCATCTCAAGTTCGACAATAACTACGACGATTCCTCCGGGCATAACAATAATGGCACGGCGGTTGGCGCGCCGGGTTTTGCCGCCGGAAAGATCGGCGCCGGTGCGCTGCGTTACACCTCTGCCCGAGAGGGGTCCAGTTTCAATTATGTCACGCTGGGAACGCCGCCCGATTTGAATTTTGGCGGCACGAATGACTTTTCCGTTTCCTTGTGGGCGAAGCTGACGGCGAATTCATGGGTCGGCGATCCACCCTTTGTGGCCAACAAGGATTGGACCAGCGGCGGGAATACAGGCTGGGTGCTGGCCACGGACGGGGATGCGCACTTCCAATGGAACTATCGTGAGATCAGTCCCAATGCCCGAAAAGACTACGATGGTCCCGCGGGATTGTTCGGCGACGGCAATTGGCATCATCTCGTGGTCGTGTACGTCAGAGGCGGCAATGCGCTGACCTACGTCGATGGAACCCGCGTGGACACGCGGTCGATTGTCACCGCGACCAATCTGGCAACGACGGTGGATAGCGGTCTTCCGACCAATATCGGTCAGGATGGGAAAGGCACCTACACCGACGGCAACAATGTGGGGATCACCAACGCGTTGGCGGATGACGTGGGCATCTGGCGGCGCGCATTGACCCCGAACGAGGCGGCGAGCGTCTATGCCCAGGGACTGGCGGGCCAGGATCTGTCAACCGCCGGCGGAGCGCCGTCGAGTCTGGGTCAAATCACTGTTTCGGCCTCAACCACCACCCTCAACTTCAATTGGACCGGGGGGGTCGGGATCAAACTCCAAAAAGCCTCCAGCCTGACCAATCCGAACTGGCAGGACGTGTCGGGTTCGGAGGGAAGCAGCAGCGCCAGTGAACCGATCGGTCCCGGCGACGCCTTTTATCGGTTGATCAAACCCTGAATCAACCAGGTGCCCTCTTCCACAACATGAAGGAGAGCCGGGCTTGGGCTGACGGGTGCTTCCTGGCGCGGCCCAAGCCCGTATTGTCGCGATCCGGGTGAATTTCAGTCCAGCCGTGAAGACGGGATCGGAAAACAAAGACCGCGGATCGGCGCTCCCCGCCGCGCGCGACAAATTGCTGTTCACTCCCGGCCCGCTGACCACCAGCCTGTCGGTCAAACAGGCGATGTTGCACGACGCCGGCTCATGGCATTTCGAGTTCAACGCCCGGGTCAAGTGGGTCCGCGAGAAGATTCTTGAAATCGCCGGGCTGTCCGGGGAATCCGGCTGGGAGACCATCCCCCTGCAAGGCAGCGGCACGTTCGGCGTCGAGGCCGTCTTCGCCACCTGCGTGCCGCCAACCGGCAAGGTGGCGGTGCTGGCCAACGGCGCCTACGGCGAGCGCATGGTCCTGATGCTGCAACACCTGAAAATCAACCACCTCGTCCTCCACACTTCGGAAAGTGTGCCCAACGACCCCGCCGCGTTGGACCAGGCTCTGGCAGCGGACCAATCCCTCACGCACGTGGCCGCCGTTCACTGCGAGACCACCACCGGCCTGCTCAACCCGATCCGCGAAATCGGCGAAGTCGTGAAACGACATGGTCGCAGCTACATTGTTGATGCGATGAGCAGCTTTGCGGCGATCCCAATTGATTTCACGGCCGCTGGAATTGACTATCTCATCTCGTCGCCGAACAAGTGCCTTGAAGGGGTGCCGGGATTTTCCTTCGTCATCTGTCGTCGCAATTCCCTGCTGGCGTGCCACGGCTTTGCCCGCAGCCTCAGCCTCAACCTGCTCGACCAGCTCAAAGGGTTCGAAAAAAACGGTCAGTTCCGTTACACGCCGCCCACCCATCCGATCCTCGCCTTCGAGCGGGCGTTGCAGGAATTCGACCAGGAAGGCGGTGTCACCGGACGCGGCGCGCGGTATCGCCGAAACCACGAAACGCTCGCGACGGGGATGAAGCGCCTTGGGTTCCGGCCTTATCTCGCTCCTGCCGTCCAGAGCTGCATCATCACGTCGTTTTATTATCCGGATGACCCAAATTTTTCCTTCGACGTTTTTTATCGGAAGCTGAGCGACAGAGGCTTCATCCTTTATCCGGGAAAGATCAGCCAGGCCAACACCTTTCGCATCGGTTCCATCGGACGGATTTTCCCAAGTGATATCGAGGCGCTTGTTCAGGCGATTGGAAGCGTGTTGGAAGAAATGGGAGTTAAAATGCCATGAGGTTCACCTGGCTTGAATTTGCAGATGCGAAAATCAGAGTCAGTGACCTTGGCCGAAACCGGAGGCTTGGAACGATCCGAGGCGTTGACCACTCCGAGCGTTCCACCAAGATCGTGCTTTTCCATGAGACGTCTGACATCGTGTTCATTTCCTGACCCATGAGCGGCCTTCCCAAACCGATCGAAGCGCTCGACCACCTCTGCTCCGAAGGCGATTTGAATCTTTCGCCGCATCGCCGCGCCTGGGCCGACGGCAACCTTGCGGCGGAAACTCAGCGAATGCTCGATGACGATGCGAAATATTTCCTTCATCAATCGCTCTCCACGCCCTGCCTTAACGCGCTGAAATCGTGTCAGGGGGCATGGATTGAAGATGTTCAAGGCCGTCGCTACCTCGATTTCCACGGCAACAATGTTCACCAGGTCGGCTTCCGCCACCCGCGAGTCATCGCCGCGATCAAAGAACAACTCGACACGCTCGCTTTCTGCCCGCGTCGCTACACCTGCGCGCCGGCCATCGCGCTGGCCAAACGACTCGTCGAGCTGGCGCCGGGCAACCTCAAGCGCGTCCTGTTTGCTCCCGGTGGCACCTCAGCCGTCGGCATGGCGCTGAAGCTTGCCCGCGTCGCCACCGGACGGTTCAAGTTCATCTCGATGTGGGATTCATTTCACGGCGCGTCGCTCGACGCGATTTCCGTCGGCGGCGAAGCCGTTTTCCGGAGCGGCATCGGCCCGCTGTTGCCGGGCTGCGAACACGTGCCGCCGCCGGACCCTTGTCATTGCCCGTTTCGTTGCGGCGCGGCCTGCAATCTCGCCTGCGCCGACTACCTCGAATACGTCCTCGAAAAGGAACGCGACGTGGCGGCGGTCATCGGCGAGACGGTCCGTTGCACGCCCTTTATTCCGCCGCCGGACTATTGGAAACGAATCCGCGCCGCCTGCGACAAACACGGCGCGTTGCTTATTCTGGACGAAATTCCCATCGGCCTCGGTCGCACCGGGCGCATGTTCGCCTGCGAACATTTCGGCGTTGCCCCGGACCTGCTCGTGCTCGGCAAAGGGCTGGGCGGCGGCGTGTTTCCCCTCGCCGCCCTCATTGCCCGCGAGGACCTCAACGTCGCCGCGGACCAGGCGCTGGGCCATTATACCCACGAAAAAAATCCCGTCGCGTGCGCTGCCGGACTCGCAACCCTCCAGGTTATCGAAGAAGAAAAACTGGTGGACCGTTCCCGGGCGCTGGGCGATTACGCGCTCGATCGCATCCGCGCCATGGCCACACGCCACCCGCTCATTGGCGACGCGCGCGGTCTGGGATTGCTGATGGGCATTGAACTGCTCAAAGACCGGAACACGCCGGTCCGCGCAACCGACCAAGCCGAGCAGGTCATGTATGGCGCGCTGCGCCGCGGTCTGAACTTCAAGATCACGATGGGCAATATCCTGACGCTCACGCCCGCGCTGACCATTTCGCAGTCCGAACTCGACCAGGCGTTGGATATCATTGACGACTGCCTCAGCGAAGTTGAAGCCGCCTCCCCGCCGGCCGGAGGCGGTTAGTGTGCCCGAGCTATGTCCTCAATCAGCACCCAGTTTTTTTCCGTAAACGGCCGCGCCTACCGTCCGCCGGCCCGGCCGGTCGTTGTGATTTGTCTCGACGGCTCGGCCGACGAATACCTCGACACCGCACTGGCGCATGGCCGGATGCCGAATCTGCAGCACATGGCCGTGGGCGGCTACCGGGGATTGGCGCGCGGCGCGATGCCTTCCTTCACCAATGTCAACAACGCTTCCATCGTCACGGGTGTGCCGCCCTCCGTCCACGGAATCGGGGGAAACTTCTTTTACAATCCCGCAACGGGCCGGGAAGAGATGATGAACTCGGCCAAATACCTTCGCGCGGAAACGATCTTCCCCGCCGCCGCGCGTGCCGGACGAAAGGCCGTCGTGGTCACTGCGAAAGAGAAATTGCGGGAAATCTTCGCCAGCGGACTGATCGAGCAAGGCGGCGTCGCCTTTTCGTCCGAAAAAGCCGGCCAGGCGGAGCTGAAAACGCACGGGATTGACCGGGTGGAAAAAGTTGTCGGCAGTCCCACCCCGCCCATCTACAGCGCCGATGCCAGCCTCTTTGTCCTCCGGGCGGGCGTGGCACTGCTTCAAAACGGGATGGCCGATTTCCTTTACCTTTCCACCACCGACTATGTGCAGCACAAATATGCGCCCGGCGCGCCGGAGGCGGTGGAGTTTTACGCGGCCATCGATCGGGAGCTTGGCCGCGTCCTGGAGTTGGGCGCCGTCGTGGGCATCACGGCCGACCATGGCATGAACGCAAAACAAAAGCCGGACGGGTCGCCGAATGTCATTTATCTCGAAAGCGAGCTGAGCGGGAAATTCGGCAGCGGTTTTCGCGTGATCCTGCCCATCACCGACCCGTACGTCGTCCACCACGGCGCGCTCGGCTCCTTCGCCGTCGTCCATCTGCCCGCGCCGGGCGCCGGATCGGAAACGGAGGGGAACAGTCCGAACGAACCTCTGCTCGCCTCCAGGGAGGGGTCGGGGAGGGGTCGGCGTGCCGGTGGCACAGCCAGAGATCGGGAAGGAGTTCGGGGTGAGGGCGGTCTGCTTCTCGATGCCGCGCGCGACTGGCTGTTGGAGCGGCCCGGCGTCACTGAGGTTTACGATCGCGACACCGCCGCGCGCAAATTGGAACTGCCCGCCGACCGCCTGGGCGAACTCGTGGTTCTCTCGGGTCGCGATGTGGTCCTCGGGCGCACGCCGGAATATCACGATTTGAGCGCGCCGGAAAACGGCCTGCGCTCCCACGGCGGGCGTTATGAAGAGATGGTGCCGTTGATTCTCTCCGAACCGCTCAAACCCGAATACGCCGCCCGAGCCGCCGGTGATCCGCGAAACTTCGACATCTTTGATTTCACCGTCAATGGAACCCGAGCCAAATGACGAATGCCAAAATCCGAATGACGAAAGAAATCCGAAGCCCGAATGACGAACGGCGCCTGGACAGGGCGTGGACTATTTCGTCATCCGGATTCTGTCATTCTTTCGGATTTGGGTATTCGTCATCGGTCATTTTCTGCGGGTTTCGTCATTCGTGCTTCGTCATTCCTTCGGATTTCGTCATTCGTCATTCGTCATTCCGGAAATGAACCTTGCCTGTTACGTCGCGGGGAAGCCGATTGCGCCCGGCCAACAGCTCGTCGTCAAAAGTCCTTACACCGGCCGGCCCGCGGGAACCGTCGCGCTGGCAGGACGCGAACACGCGGACGCGGCCATCGTCGCGGCGTCCGGTTGGCGGGAGAAGCTCACCCGGTTCCAACGTTCCCAAATTCTTGAGAAATCCCGGCAGTTGCTGGAAGCACGCCACGAAGAATTCGCCCGGCTCATCACCGGCGAATCCGGGCTCTGCATTCGCGAAACGCGTTATGAAGTCGGGCGCGCCCTGGACGTGCTGCGCTTTGCCGCCCTCGAGGCGCTGCGTGACGACGGCCAAATCTTTTCCTGCGACCTTTCGCCGCAAGGGAAGGCGCGAAAAATTTTCACGCTTCGTGAACCGCTGGGGTGCGCCGTCTGCATTACGCCGTTCAATCATCCCCTCAATCAGGTCGCCCACAAACTCGCGCCCGCCATCGTCGCGGGCACACCGGTCGTTCTCAAACCTTCGGAGAAGGCGCCGCTGACCGCCATCAAGTTCGTCGAACTCCTCTATCAAGCCGGCTTGCCCGGCCCGATGTTGAGCGTTCTGCTCGGTCCGACGACTGAAATCGCGGAGCCGCTCGTGCAGGACCCGCGCGTGGAGCTTGTTTCCTTCACCGGCAGCGTCGCCGTGGGCAAACGGATCGCCGCTACGGCGGGCTATAAACGACTGGTGCTCGAACTCGGCGGCAACGACCCGCTCATCGTGCTGGACGACGCCGATCTCGAGCTGGCGGCGACGCTGGCGGCCGAAGGCAGCTTTCGCAACGCCGGCCAGCGCTGCACCTCCGTCAAGCGCATCCTCGTCCAGGAAACCGTCGCCGAAGATTTCACGCGCCGCCTCGTTGAGAAGACCCGGGAATACGTTTGCGGCGATCCGATGGACGAAACCACGCGCGTCGGCACGGTCATCGACGAACCGGCTGCGATTTACCTGGAAACGGTCGTGCAGGAAGCCGTCGCCGCCGGGGCGCGAGTGCTGGTTGGCGGAGAGCGGCGCGGCGCCCAATTTCAACCGACCGTCCTCGCGCAGGTCCCGCGCGATTGCCGCATGATCGCCTGTGAAAGCTTCGGTCCCCTGGCGCCGGTCATCACGGTGAGGGACCTCGACGAGGCCATCGCGCTGGCCAATTCCACTCCCTACGGCCTCAGCTCCGGTGTCGTCACCCGCAGCCTGGACAAGGCCGTCACGGCCGTAAAACTACTCCGGTGCGGCGCGGTGAACGTCAACGAAGTCCCCGGTTTCCGCATCGAAAATTCTCCCTTCGGCGGCATCAAAGACAGCGGCCTCGGCATCAAAGAAGGCGTCATTGAAGCGATCAAGTGTTTCAGTTACGTGAAGACGTTTTCTTTCCCCTGGTAACGGTCCACCGCGGCGGTAAACCCGGCACGCCGAATCCGCTTGTCGAGGCGCGGCCGGGCGTTAAGATTGTCGGCCAGACTCCGCGCGAGGGGCGTTTCGCATGGTTGGGAATTCGATGATACCTCTGCAGGATTCAACCCGGTGATTTTGAACCGGGTGGCACCGAACGATATCCAATCTTGTAGTAGGAACGCTTAATGCTAGAGTTAAATCGTGATGCCCGCAACGAATGAAGTTCGCAAACCGCTTCGCATGGTTACTTGTGCTGGCTGTGGGGCAAAGGTTTTCATCTCAGGCGACCTGCCGCCGCTGACCACAACGCCCTGCACGAAATGCAGTCATCCGGTCATGATGCCGATGCGGTTGCGGCAGTTCGAGCTGCGCGATGCCATTGCCTCCGGCGGGATGGGTACCGTCTATCGCGCCTTTGACCTGATGCTCGAACGCGAAGTCGCGGTGAAACTGATGCGCAAGGAACTGGTGGAGGATGCCAAATCGCTGGAGAGCTTCTATCGTGAAGCCCGCGCTTGCGCGGCTTTGAACCATACCAACATCATTCACATCTACACCTTCGACGAGTTCGAGGGCCAGCTCTATCTGGTCATGGAACTGGCGGACCGCGGCAGTTTGGATCACAAAATCGAGCAACAAGGCCGGCTGACCGAGCTGCAGGTGCTCGATATTGGCAGCAAAGTCGCCGACGCCCTCCACACCGCGCTCAAACACAGTCTGCTGCATCGGGACATCAAGCCCGGAAACATCCTGTTCAACGCCGAGGGCGAACCCAAGCTGGTGGATTTCGGCCTGGCGCGCAGCACCGAAGCCGACACGGAATACGACACGGCGGTTTGGGGGACGCCCTACTACATCGCGCCCGAAAAGGTGAAACGGGAGCGCGAAGATTTCCTGTCGGACATGTACAGCCTGGCCGGCACGCTCTATCACGCGCTGACCGGCCATGTGCCGTTTGAAGCGCCCACGGTGGAAGAAGTCGTCGCCGCGCACATCCACACGCCGTTGACTCCGCCCAATCAGGTTGTTCCCGAAATCACTCAACCCACCAGTGACGCGCTGGTCATCGCGATGGCGAAAAGTCCCGCGGAACGCTATCGCTCCTACGACGACTTTCGCATGGCGCTGGAAACCGCGCGCAGCGAGTTGCTGATCGCCCAGCTTCGGGCAAAAAAGGAAACCGGTTCGGTCGGCCGCAGTTGGTGGCGGCGGTAGGCCGCCGCGGCGGTCAGTGGGCGGGTGACCGGCGGTTTCACGTTATCGAGCCCGGGTGAGGGGAACATGCCGAACATCCGGGGCGAAATGCCGAGATGGCTGCAAATTAATTCCCTTCAATCGCTTTCCGCCTTCAGGCTTTTGCTTGTAAACCGACGCGTCGTGTGCGGGCCGATTCAATGCCCAGAAGATCGCGTTGACGACAAGCCGTCTGAATGACGGATTTTCAAAATCTTTCGGATGCCCCAGCGACGTGTAAAAAACCCGCGCCCCCTTGTAGCGGTGGGTCCAGGCGACCGGTTCGGGCGGCTGGTTCGTCACGCTGCCCGTCAGCAACACGGTGGACGAGGGCGGCAGCGGCGCGTTGCGATAGAGCGATCCCCCGGCAATAAACTCTTTCCCGACTCCTTTCAGGATGGGGTCTTCCGAAGCCTCCGAAACCGTTTTTATTGTGGCGACCAGTTTGTCGTCGTAGTGCATGTGATAATTGCCGCCCAACACATCAGGGTCCCACTCTTTCCAGTTCTCGAACGCATGGCTGGCCGTGCGCAGGCCGATGAGCGGTCTGCCTGAGTTCACATAGTTCCTGATTCTACCCAATTGCTCTTCCGGCAACGTCATGCGGCGAATGAAAAGAATGACCAGGTCGGCCGTGTCCAGCGCGTCGAGACCGGGAATTTCTTCGCCCTGGGTTCGCTCCAGATAGACGCAGTGGAAAGCGTAATTCGTCTCCAAATACCGTTTGAAAACCGGGAGTGTTTCGGCGGATTTGTATTCGTATTCGCCGGAAATCAAAACGATCGTCGGCGACCGCGCGGATTCGGCGGCGCCCACAGGTCGAGTTGCCAGAAACAGGAGCGTTAGAACGCCTGCCAGGCCGGGAGAGAATTTTTTCATGTCTTTCCCGAAGTCATAAAATTGAAACCGGTCGCCGTCGAGCCTTGATTCTGTTTCGCCGACGGCCTCCCGAAAAAATCCGCATATGCGAAAAATTTCCGCATGCCCCTCCGCGTGTCCGCCGAACGGGAAAACGCCGAATCCGCCTTGTCTTCCCCAACACGGCCTGTTATACGCCTGCGCAACGTCGCCTGAATCAGCGCCTCGCTTCCATGCCGGGGCGCGGGAGCAATTTATGAAGGTCACAAGAAAATGGTTTGTTCTGAAACTGACGCTTGGCGCGCTGATCATGGTCGCCGCGCCTTCTCTGCGAGCGGAAAACTGGCCTCAATGGCGCGGTCCGTTCTTCAACGGCTCGACCACTGAGAAGGGGCTTCCGACGAGTTTTTCAAAATCCGAAAACGTGAAATGGATGGTGGACCTGCCCGGACCTTCCGCTGCCACGCCGATTGTCTGGAACGACCGCGTCTTTGTCAGCTCCGTGGATGGAAAGGCGGGCACGCTCCAGGCCGTTTGCTTCGATCGGACCACAGGCAAAATCCTCTGGAATCACGAGACCGGTGTGGGGACCCAACTCGACGACCGCAGCAATTACGCGTCGCCTTCGCCGGTCACCGACGGCAAGCTGGCCTGGTTCTTCTACGGCAATGGCGAATTGGTGGCGTTCGACTTTGACGGCAAGAAGGTTTGGGCGCGAAATATCCAGAAGGATTACGGCCAATTCGCGTTTCAATGGACGTTTTCCAGCACGCCAACCCTGTTCGAGGGACGCCTTTACCTGCAGGTACTGCAGCGTGACGTGCCGGTGCAAGGCCGGGGACGATCCGGCGGCCCGATTGATTCGTTCCTGCTGGCGCTCGATCCGCAAACGGGAAACGAACTTTGGAAGGTTGTTCGTCCCAATGACGCGCGCGAAGAATCGAAGGAATCCTACGCCACACCCATTCCCTTTACGTTTCAGAACCGAACGGAAATTCTCATCGCCGGCGGCGACTGCATCACCGGGCATGACCCGGCCAACGGCAGGGAGATCTGGCGCTGGGGCACCTGGAACCCGGGCAGAATCACGCACTGGCGCCTGGTCCCCTCGCCGGTCGCCGGTGGCGGCGTCGCGCTCGCTTGCGGGCCCAAGGGCGCGCCGGTGTGCGCCGTCAAAGCGGGCGGCAAGGGCGCCCTGGACGATTCAGGCCTGGCGTGGAAAGGACCCGAACGCGAAATTTCCTCCGACGTGAGCACGCCGTTGTTTTATCAGGACCGGTTCTATGTTTTGAACAGCGACCGGAAGACCCTCTCCCGAGTTGTTCCGGACAGCGGCAAGATCGAATGGACCGGCGAACCGGGCAGCCCGGCAAAAATCGAATCGTCACCGAGCGGCGCGGACGGCAAGATATATTTCATGAGCCAGCGCGGAGACGCCTACGTGGTGGAGGCGGGCGAACAATTCAAGTTGCTCCATAGCGCGGCGATGGGCGACGACGGAGACCGCGACCTGCGCTCGAGCATCGCCATCGCGCAAGGCTGCCTGTTCATCCGGACCGGGACGAAGCTTTATTGTGTTGGAAACAAGTGACCCTGGTTGGCCGGCTCAAATGCGCCGATTCAGCTCAACCACGAATGGGCACAGCGCGACGACCACCACCAAAAATTTGCGCAGGCTGCGAAAAGTTTCAGGCATGGCGTTGCCGTACAAAATCTCGACGTTGCTTTACTGCTTCAACGATCGCGACGAAGTGTTGTTGTTGGAGCGGCGGAAGGAGCCCAATCTCGGTTTGTGGAGCCCGTGCGGCGGCAAATTGAAAACGGACACCGGCGAGTCGCCTTACGCCTGCGCCTGCCGCGAAGCGCACGAGGAGATCGGCCTGAAGATTTCACCGATGGATTTGCATCTGACCGGCCTCCTCAGCGAGCACGGCTACCAGGGCCAGGCCCATTGGCTGATGTTTTTATTCGAGGTGAAAAAAAGACTGGCGAAGCTGCCGCCGCCGCATCGCGAAGGACGGTTCGAGTTTTTTTCCGCCGCCGCATTGAAGCAATTGGCACTGCCGCAAACCGACCACGAACAAATCTGGCCGCTGTTTTGGAAGCATCGCGGCGGTTTCTTCGCGGCGCACTGCCATTGTCATCCCGCCGGCCGGCACGACTGGACGCTCGAGGAATCCTTGGTTCTGTGATCAACA